>ENA-UOOR01000843-UOOR01000843.1-fermentation-metagenome-genome-assembly--contig:-NODE-843-length-39925-cov-8.145272_pt1 | contig 39925 bp, 27 predicted proteins | sample MGYA00245780_ERZ724029 | MGnify/ENA primary metagenome ERZ724029 (study PRJEB28704, sample SAMN03018315) | fermentation metagenome | biome: anthropogenic terrestrial biome; feature: soil; material... | reverse complement strand
GTGATGAGATTGAAGATAAAATTGATTCCATATCAGAAGTGTTATTATATACTTACCCAGATATAAAGAACGTTAGGTGGCTTGCCATCAAGCTATTGGAGCAGGACGAAGAAATTGTGAATCGTTATCCGATAGATTTAACTGGGATAGTGGACCGTAGTTATGAGACAGATATTATCAATGAAAAATATGATTTTATTGAAGAAATCATCGATGAAGTTCTGGTAAATAAAAGTAAGAAAGAAGCTTCTACTGATAAGGTAGATCGTATCCTTACTCATGAATTCTGGGGAATGCCAGTCTTTTTTGCAATAATTGGTCTGGTATTCTTTTTAACCTTTTCTATAGGTAATATATTTTCAGTGTATTTTGAAGGAATTATTTCCGCCTTTTCAAAAGTTACATTAAACTTTTTAGTATCCATACATGCAGGTCCAGTATTAACCTCCCTGATTGTGGATGGTATCATTGCTGGTGTTGGTGGAATTTTAACCTTCTTGCCCAACATCGCAATTTTATTCTTGGCACTGGCAATTTTGGAAGACAGCGGTTACATGTCAAGAGTAGCTTATGTAATGAATGGTTTAATGGGTAAAATCGGATTATCCGGAAGAGCATTTATACCCATGTTACTGGGATTTGGCTGTACCGTTCCTGCTGTTATGGCTTCCAGAACCCTTGAAAACATGAAAGATAGGCGTAAAGCCATATTTATAACACCATTTATGTCCTGCAGTGCCAAAATTCCAATATATGTACTGCTTTCTGGCATGTTCTTTAAAAAATATGCAGCCCTGGTGGCGTTATCCATGTATGTCATCGGTCTGTTAATAGGAATCTTAGCAGCATTTATTATGAACAAGATTGACAAACAGGAAGACAGCCAAGTAAGTACATTACTGATAGAATTGCCGGAATATAAGGCTCCGAATGTAAGATCTATATTGATTTACGTTTGGGATAAAATTAAAGATTATCTGACCAAGGCAGGTACAACCATATTTCTGGCTTCTGTTATCATATGGTTTATTCTGAACTTTGGACCAAAAGGTATGGTAACCGATATGTCACAAAGTTTTGGCGCAATGGTTGGCCGTTTTCTGGCACCTGCACTGGTACCGGCAGGTTTAGGCTTGTGGCAGATTGGGGTAGCTTTAATCTCAGGACTGGCTGCCAAAGAAGTAGTAGTATCCAGCTTCGGAATTCTCTTTGGAATTGCAAATATTAATACTGCGGCAGGAATGACTCAGTTAAGTGGTATGCTGCAGCCATTAGGCTTTGGACCATTGAATGCATTTTCACTTATGCTATTCTGCTTATTATACACTCCATGTGCAGCAGCCGTTGGTGTTATTGCAAGAGAATTAAAGTCTGTGAAATTAACCTTATTCACGGTATTCTTCCAATTGGCAATTGCATGGATAGTAGCAACTGTTGTTTATCAAGTAGGAAGCCTTATCTTTTAAGAAATATTGATTATTTTTTGGTAGGAAGCCTTATCTTTTAAGAAATATTAATTATTTTTTGATAGAAGACATTTCTTTTAAGAAATATTAACTTATTTTTTGATAGAAAACATTTTAATGGATTAATATAAAATGCTACTTGTAATGTTGGCTTTCGACTTTCATTAAGAACTTTATAAACAAATTAACAGGTTTTTCAGCTCAGAAAGGAGAATGATTATGGCATATGTAATTGGAACAGCTATTGCAATATATGTTATTTATCTTATTTATAAAAAAGTAAAGGATGCAAAGGCAGGTAAATTCTGTAGTGGTGGTTGCAGCGGTTGTCCATCTAGGGGAAAATGCCATTAGGAATATGGTATTATGGAAAATCATAATGTATAATCTATGAATTTGCCATATGTAAATCATTAGAAAAGTGGACACATTTACCATTATTTAAATTTAATGACCCTTCAAAAGGATTATCACGATACTTGTCACCTGAGTACATTTACTATTGTTTAAATCTAATTCATAAAAATTCATTTATTATTCCAAAAATATTGCATAGTCAAGAGATTCTTCCGGTGTTTCATATGCGAATACCGGAAGAATCTCATTTTCGTAGTATAAATTTATAAATAATATATAAAATTTATAAATAATAAAAAATATTACGGAAAATTGAAAAATAAAAAAGGAAATCACCAACTTTAGTAGAATATTAATAATATAAGTAAGAATAGTTAAAAACATAGCACAGATACTAATACATGTTGATTGATTTAAACATTAACTTCAAAAGGGGAGTGAAAGAAGTGAAAGAGGATTATAATCAAGACAAATTAATTAGCAAGATGAACATTAGGCAGAAGTTGGAACAAAGAGAACATGAAATCCTAAGTCCTTATGCTTCGTTTAGTGATAGTTCTGAAGGCAGAGATGTTTATGAAGAACCGTGTGATATTCGCCCAATTTATCAAAGAGACCGAGACAGAATTCTACATTCTAAATCTTTCCGAAGATTAAAACATAAAACCCAGGTATTCCTTGCACCGGAAGGGGATCATTATCGGACCAGGCTGACCCATACTCTGGAAGTATCACAAACAGCCAGAACCATAGCAAAAGCTTTGCGTTTAAATGAAGATTTAACGGAAGCCATTGCTCTGGGACATGATTTAGGCCATACACCATTTGGACATGCAGGAGAGCGGGTGTTAAACCGTGTTTGTCCTGAGGGGTTTGAACATCATATTCAAAGCATACGAATCGTGGAAAAGTTAGAGAATCACGGTCGTGGCTTAAACCTTACCAAAGAAGTACGGGATGGCATCTTGAATCATCAAACCATAGGAAAACCTAAGACTTTGGAAGGAAAGATTGTCCGCCTGGCTGATAAAATTGCCTACATTAATCACGATATAGACGATGCTATCCGAGGACACATCATACAGGAAGAAGATATTCCAAGTGAATTTACCGATATATTAGGACACAGCTCAAGAGAGCGGCTCAATACTATTATACATGATATTATCATTAACAGCGAAGGCACCGGTGACATAATTATGTCAGAAAAGATTCAACAGGCAATGTTTAAAATGCGTAAATATATGTTTAAGAGCGTATACACCAATCCAGTAGCGAAAGGAGAAGAAGCCAAAGCAGAATCCATGGTGGCATGGCTCTTTGAATATTATGTAAAGAATCTGGAGCTAATGCCGGAAGAATTTTTGGAAATGATTGAGGAAAAAGGTGAAACGGTTACCAGAGTGGTATGTGATTACATTGCAGGAATGACGGATCGGTTTGCAGTTGCAAAATTTAAAGAACTAAATATACCAAGATCCTGGAGTATATACTAAATGCATTTGGCAATGACATAATGGTAATGGTATAATTGCTTATATGTCATTCGCTTATATGTCATCCGCCTATATATCACCCGCCCATATATCACCCGCCCATATATCACCCGCCCATATGTCATCCGCCCATATGTCATTCTGAGCACAGCGAAGAATCTCCGAAACCTTATATTATCTAGATTCTTCCCCCAAATTCATCCTCAATGAATTTAGGCTCGGAATGTCATCAGATTCTTCCCCCAAATTCATCCCCAATGAATTTGGACTCAGAATGACACCTGATTGTAAGTATAACCATATATAAATAGATAGGAGAATTACATGTTTTATCCCGAAGACTTAGTGGAAGAAATAAGAATACGAAATGATATAGTAGATGTGATAGGCTCCTATGTAAAACTACAAAAAAAGGGCAGCAACCATATGGGACTTTGCCCCTTCCACAACGAAAAAACGCCTTCCTTTAGCGTAAGCAGCTCAAAGCAAATGTATCACTGTTTTGGATGCGGTGTAGGTGGAAATGTATTTACTTTCATAATGGAGTATGAAAACTATACATTTGTGGAAACTTTAAAATTATTAGCATCCCGAGTGGGGATAAATCTCCCGGAAGCGGAATACAGTGAAGAAGCCAAGCGGCAAGCTAGTTTAAAAAACAGATTATTAGAGATAAATAAAGAAGCAGCAAAATATTATTACTACCAGCTGCGGCAAAAAAGTGGACAAGCTGCTCTTAATTATCTTTTGAATCGAAACCTTTCTAAAGATACAATAAAACAGTTTGGACTTGGGTATTCTAATAAAACTGGAGACGATGTATATCAATATCTAAAACATTTGGGATACGAGGATGAAATTCTAAAGGAATCTGGATTAATTACCATTGATAAAAGCAAAGTATATGATAAGTTTTGGAACCGAGTCATGTTCCCAATTATGGATGTGAATAATAGAGTTATCGGTTTTGGTGGACGAGTTATGGGAGATGGCCTGCCAAAATATCTAAACTCACCAGAAACTAAGTTATTTGATAAAAGCCGTAACTTGTATGGACTGAATTTTGCCAGGGTATCCAGAAAACCCAATATACTAATATGTGAAGGTTATATGGATGTTATTGCGCTGCATCAGGCAGGATTTAAAAATGCAGTTGCATCCCTTGGAACAGCATTTACAGGGTTACAGGCAAACCTTTTAAAAAGATACACCAGTGAAGTGCTCCTAACTTATGATAGTGATGAGGCAGGTACGAAAGCAACTCTTAGAGCTATTCCAATCTTAAAAGAAGCGGGTCTGTCTGTTAAAATCATCAATATGAAACCGTACAAAGATCCGGATGAGTTTATGAAAGCATTAGGTGCGGAAGAATACCAAAAACGAATGGACAATGCGCAGAATGCCTTTCTTTTTGAAATTGACTTGCTGGAACGGGAATACGACCTGAATGATCCTGAGCAGAAGACCAAATTCTTTAATGAGATTGCCAAAAAGCTTCTTAACTTTACCGAAGAAATAGAAAGAAACATTTATATAGAAACCATTGCAAAGAAATATTACATCGATTTTGATAATCTAAGAAAGTTAGTAAACCGATATGGAGCCCAGATTGTAGTTGGGCAAAATGATATAAAACCAGTGAGTGGCTCTGCTAAGAAGCAAAAACGGGAAGACGGAATGAAACAATCCCAGAAAATACTTCTTACCTGGTTAATAGAGGATACTAGTTTATTTGATAAATTAAAAGGAATCATCGCACCAGATGATTTTACCGAAGAACTCTATGAACAAGTTGCACAAATGTTATTTGCCCAATATTCTACAGAACATAAAGTAACTCCTGCAAAAATCATCAATCAGTTTGAAAGTAAAGAAGAGCAGAATGAAGTTGCGTCTTTACTCTCTACTGAGATTCCGGAAGACTTAGGAGAGGCAGAAAGGAAGAAGGCACTAGAAGAGACCATAGTACGAATAAAAAAGAACAGCTTAGATATGAAAAGTAAGAAAGCTATTGAAAATAATGATATCATTGGCCTTCAAAATATCATAAGGGAACAAGCAAACTTACAGAAATTGCATATTTCTTTCTAGGATGGTTAAAATACTAAAAAGATTAAGCAGAGGCAATTTAGGAGGATAGATAATTATGGATGAAGATATGGTAAAGCTTTCAGAAAAGTTAAAAGAATTACTAGCGTATGCAAGGAAAAAGAAAAATGTTCTGGAATACCAAGAAATTAATGACTTTTTTATAGATTTTGAAATGGACAGTAACCTAATTGAGAAAATCTATGAATATTTGGAAGCAAATAACGTAGATGTTCTTAGACTTGCCAATGAGGAAGAAGAAGATATAGTTTTAGAACCTGAAGAAGAGGAAATAGAAGAAATTGATTATTCTTTACCGGAGGGCATCAGCATTGAAGACCCAGTAAGAATGTATCTGAAAGAAATTGGTAAAGTGCCTCTGCTTAGTATTGATGAAGAAGTAGAACTTGCAAAGAGAATGGCAGCTGGCGACCAGGATGCCAAGAAGAGACTGGCAGAAGCTAACCTTCGTTTAGTTGTCAGCATAGCGAAACGTTACGTAGGTCGTGGTATGCAATTTTTAGATTTAATTCAAGAAGGAAATCTAGGATTAATTAAAGCGGTTGAAAAATTTGACTACGAAAAAGGATTTAAATTTAGTACCTATGCGACCTGGTGGATTAGACAGGCTATAACGAGAGCCATTGCAGACCAGGCAAGAACAATTCGTATCCCGGTTCACATGGTAGAAACCATCAATAAATTAATCCGTGTACAAAGACAACTGGTACAAGAATTAGGCAGGGAACCTTTACCGGAAGAAGTTGCTAAAGAAATGAATATGCCGGTGGAACGTGTTCGAGAAATTCAAAAGATTTCTCAAGAACCAGTATCCTTGGAAACACCAATTGGTGAGGAAGAAGACAGCCATCTTGGAGACTTTATTCAGGATGATAATATGCCGGTACCGGCAGATGCTGCTGCATTTACCTTACTAAAAGAACAATTAATTGACGTACTTGGAACACTTACCGATAGGGAGCAAAAAGTATTAAGACTACGCTTCGGTCTAGACGATGGACGTTCCCGTACTTTGGAGGAAGTAGGTAAAGAATTCAACGTAACAAGAGAAAGAATCCGTCAAATAGAAGCAAAGGCATTACGCAAATTAAGGCATCCTAGTCGCAGCCGCAAACTAAAGGACTATTTGGAATAAAAAAATATCATTCAGAGTGCCAGTAAGTGTCATTCCGACCCCAAAAGAAATGTCATTCTAAAGCCCGGCAGAAATGTCATTGTACAAACAGAAATGTCATTCTGAGCCTGAAAGGCGAAGAATCTCATCCCTTTAGAAAAAGTATGCAACAGAATCTAAATTAGTATCAAGGCAGGTAAATATGCAATTATCAAAAAGGTTACAAGCAGTTGCGGACTCTGTTACAAAAGGTAACAGGGTAGCAGATGTAGGATGCGACCATGCCTACATATCCATATATCTAATCCAACACAACATAGCCCCACATGTAATCGCAATGGACATAAATAAAGGTCCATTAAAAAGAGGCAGAGAAAACATAGAACGCCTAGGATTTAGCAGCCAGATTGAGACAAGACTATCCGATGGGCTTCATCAATTAAATCCAGGCGAAGCCGATACCATCCTCATTGCAGGAATGGGAGGCGCATTAACAGTTCAGATATTGGAGGAAGGCTTAACTTCTGTGAAAAAATGCAAAGAACTAGTCCTACAGCCTCAATCCGAATTGTTTTTAGTACGTAAATTTATAGAACAAATTGAATTTGAAATCATCGCAGAACAAATGCTAATTGATGATGGAAAGTATTACACCATAATAAAAGCAATTCCTAAGGTATTACCTAAGGTGCCTGACACCGGACTCACTGAATTTATTAAGGTGCCTGACACCAATAGCGACAAGGTGCCTGACACCGAACTTTATTACCGATACGGAAAACTTCTCCTTCAACAAAGAAATCCTATCGCAAAGGAATATTTATTAAAGGAGAAAAACCTTCGCCTTCAGGTTATAAAAGAACTAGAGCAAAACCTTACTGAAAATGCTATAATAAGATTAAAAGAAGTACAAGAAGAGTTAGGGTATATAGAAGAGGGATTGAAATATTATAAATAAAAGGTATTATTAAATACTTGATTGGATACCAAAGTCAGGGGCAGCCTCTACTTTGTTACATTGTAAACAGGGATAGAGATTCTTCGCCTGCGGCTCAGAATGACATGCTTTCATGGGAATGACACGCTTTCGTAGCGATGATACGCTTTCATAGGAGTGACATTGCCAGATTGGTGGGGGTAGGGAACTTTTAAAATTAAGGAGGAGAAAATGGAAGCTACAGTAAAGGTAGAAATTAACGGTCAGATAAAAGAATATCCTCAAGGAGTTACCTTGTTAGAGATTAGTAAAGAGTATCAAAAAGATTATGATGCAGACATCATACTTGCATCTGTAGGTAATAATTTGCGTGAACTGCCAAAAACAGTGGAACAAGACTGTAAAGTAACCTTCCTGACTACAAAAGATGATGCAGGTCACAAAACTTATGTAAGAGGAATCACTTTGGTAATGTTAAAAGCACTTTATAACGTAGTTGGTGCAGGTAAAATAATACGGGCGTCGGTAGAGTATTCCCTTGGAAATGGATTATATTGCCCAATTGAAATGACAATCCCAATGACAGAAGAACTTTGTAACAAAATAAAAGAGAGAATGCAAGCCATTGTACAAGAAGACTACCCAATCTTAAAGAAGTCCATTGGAACCAATGAAGCCATAGAATTATTTAACCGGTACAAAATGTATGATAAAGAAAAATTATTTCAATACAGAAGGGTTTCTAAAACCAACATATATAATCTGGAAGGATTTGAGGATTATTATTATGGATATATGCCATCCAGTACAGGAATGCTAAAATACTTTGATTTATTCCCTTATGATGATGGTGTTATTCTACTTCTTCCAAGAAAGAACAATCCGAAAGTAATAGAGCCTTTCAAGCCGTTGGATAAACTCTTCCATACCTTAAAAGAATCCAACCAATGGGCTAAAATGATGGAAGTGGATACGGTAGGTGCATTAAATGATATAATTGTAGCAGGAAAAATTAATGAGTTGATATTGATTCAGGAAGCCCTCCAAGAAATGAAAGTTGGTGAAATTGCTCAGCAGATAAAGGAGGCAGGGGACAAGAAATTTGTTATGATTGCTGGACCATCATCATCAGGAAAAACTACATTTTCTCATAGATTATCCATCCAGCTAAAAACCCATGGATTAATACCGCACCCAATAGCAGTAGATGATTATTTTGTAGAACGAGAGCTTACACCTTTAGACGAAGAAGGAAATTATGACTTTGAATCTTTAAATGCCATTGACCTTGAACAGTTTAATAACGATATGACCAATTTATTAGAAGGAAAAACCGTAGAACTGCCAAGCTTTAATTTTAAAACCGGACACAGAGAATATAAAGGTAATTATAAAACCCTGGGACCAAATGATATTCTTGTCATTGAAGGAATACATGGATTAAACGACAAATTATCCTACAGCCTTCCAAGAGAAAGTAAATTCAAGATTTATATCAGCGCTTTAACTTCTCTAAACATAGATGAACATAACAGAATACCAACTACAGACTTAAGATTAATTCGAAGAATGGTTCGTGACGCCCGAACAAGAGGTGCTTCCGGACAAAGAACCATTAATATGTGGCCTTCAGTAAGACGTGGCGAAGAAGAAAATATCTTCCCATTTCAGGAAGATGTAGATGTTATGTTTAATTCTGCGCTAATTTATGAATTAGCAATATTAAAACAATATGCAGAACCAATCTTATTTGGAATTGATAGAAAGTGCGAAGAATTCAAAGAGGCAAAGAGACTGTTAAAATTCCTGGATTATTTCTTAGGCGTAAGCAGTGAGGTTGTACCACGGAATTCTATATTGACGGAATTCGTGGGTGGCAGTTGTTTTAAAGTTTGACCTTTATTGTAAAAATTATTCTATTTACATAATCTCTGAATTATGTTAGAATAACAAAGCTGAGTAGCACAGATGATCGCGCCTATAAGTACCGAAAGGTCATAGGTGAGGAAAGTCCGAGCTTCATAGGGCAGGGTGCCGGATAACGTCCGGTGGAGGTGACTCCAAGGCTAGTGCAACAGAAATAAACCGCCAACTCATTTGCTTGCAGATGTTTTGGTAAGGGTGGAAAGGTGGAGTAAGAGACCACCGCTTGTTTGGTAACAAACAAGGCTCTGTAAACCCCACTCGAAGTAAGACCGAATGAAAGCGATACGGTTGCCCGCCGTGCTTTGGGTAGGTCGCAATTTGTCTTTGACAAATGAGCTATATGGTAACATGTAGCAAAGATAGATGATCATCTAATACAGAACTCGGCTTATAGTGCTGCTCGCTTAACTTAACTGAAACACTAAATACTATAGTAGTATTAAATTACAGATATGATTAGTTTGGCGACTAATCGGTATGTTTATATTCAGATTTTTTGGCAGAACCCAACACGCCTCTCAACGATGCGGACCACGTTGGGTCTTTTAATTACATAGGTGGGGCAATGGAGTGAAGAATCCACACAAAAATGTCATTCTGAGCCTGAAAGGCGAAGAATCTAATTCTCATCCCAATTAATTACATAAATTCTATTGATAAATCTCTCCAATTAGGATTTTGACTTTCTATTAACGCTATTTTTTTCTCCCGTATCCATCCTTTAATCTGTTTTTCCCTCATAATTGCTGACTTAATATCTTCAACATAATCAAAATAAACCAACTTACTAACATTATATTTTGCTGTAAAGCCATCAATTAATTTATTTTTATGTTCATAAATTCTACGGGATAAATTATTTGTTATTCCGGTATATAAAACTTTATTAGTTTTATTAGTAAGGATATACACATAGTAAGTATTCTTGTACAATGAATCATTCCTCTCTTGTTCTAATATGTTGTGATTAATATGTTGAATTTATGTATTTAGATTAATATGTTGAAATTGCTGTGTTGGGATTAGTATGCTGAATTCCTGTGTTGGAATTAATATGCCGAATTCCTGTGTTGGAATTAATATGTCGAATTCCTGTATTGGAATTAATATGCTGGATTAATATGTTGATTTGATATGCTGAATTGTAGGTAACGTAGAGAAATATAAGTTAAGACTTATTAAGACTTAGATTTGGTATATGATAAAAGTAATTAGAAAATTAATAATGTATCATATGTATATTAACATAATGCTGGTGTGAATACCAGCTTTTTTTGTACTTGAGGGAGAGATTCTTCGCTGCGCTCAGAATGACAGGGATTTTAAAGCAATTCACAAGCTTTCTTAAGAAAAAATTAAAGACTTATTCCAGCATTTATGCTAGTATATTTATACATTAAAGAAATACGTTAATACTTTAGAATAAAGATTATTTTAAAGGACAATTTTTAAAGATTATTTAAAAAAGCAATTTTAAAGGACAATTTTAACAATCAATTTGAATGTAATTATAAGTAGCTAATGCTTGTCAAATACATATTGAATCAATATAATGGAACTATTGGATATTTGGATATAGGAAAGGATAGAAACCATGGGACAGATCAGCATATTGGTAGTAGATGATGATAAAGAAATCGCAGAACTGGTAGAAATCCATTTGGTTAGTGATGGATACCAGGTCTTTAAAGCCTATAGTGCAAAAGAAGGTTTTGAGATATTAGAAAAAGAAGATATTAAACTAGTCATACTGGATATTATGATGCCAGGAATTGATGGTCTTAACATGTGTAAGACCATTCGCAAGAATAGCACGATTCCAATTATTATGTTAAGCGCCAAGTCTGCAGACCTGGATAAAATTATTGGACTTAGCACAGGTGCAGATGATTATGTAATTAAACCATTTAATCCTTTGGAATTAACCGCAAGGGTAAAATCACAGCTTAGAAGATATACAACTTTTAATCCTAACTCTCATGAAGAGAAACCTGGAAAAGAAATTGTAGTCAATCATTTGATCATTAATAAAGAAGATCATCGAGTTATATCTTATGGTAAAGAAGTAAAACTAACCCCCATTGAATTTGATATACTTTATCTGCTTGCTTCTAACCCGGGCAGAGTATTCAGTACAGATGAGATATTTGAACGAGTTTGGAACGAGAAAATGTTTGAAGCAAATAACACGGTAATGGTGCATATTAGGAGACTGAGAGAGAAGATAGAGATGGATTCCCGCAATGCACAAATCATAAAAACCGTTTGGGGAGTTGGGTATAAAATTGAAAAATAGTATATTTAAAAGTTTTAGATTTGAGATAGTTCTATACAGTTTACTCAGCTTAATATACACCATATTAACGGAAGCAGCACTGTTTTTTGGAATCTATCTCATTTACAACATTATTCATGATGATGCAACAGTTGGAAATGGAATGAAATCCAATCAAATAATGAATGGTGCAGTAAACGGGCTTCCTTACGCCAATCAACAGATTCCGGATTACGGAGCTGCTGCTGAAAAAAGCAAGCAGGCTTTGGACTATATAAATGATATGGTACCTGTTTTGGTAATCTTGGCACTAACCTTAGGGGTTATATTATTTACGTTTTATTTTCTGTTATTAACGAAAAAATTCGTAGTTTATCTGGAACGAATATCCTGGGGTATTCAGGAAATATCTTCAGGTAATTTTAAAGCCAGAATTAATGTAGACAGCGAAGATGAATTTGCAAATATTGCTGATAAAATCAATAAGATGGCGGTAGATGTGAATCAGATATTTGAAGATAATCGAAAAAGCGAACATGCTAAGAATGATTTGATTACCAGCGTAGCTCATGATTTGAGGACTCCTTTAACGTCCATTATCGGTTATTTGGATTTGGTATCTACCAATAAGAACATTACGGATGATGTAAAACAAAAATATGTGGAAATAGCTTATAGCAAATCAAAGAGATTGGAAAAGTTAATAGAAGACTTATTTGCTTATACCAACGTAAGCTTTGGTGAAGTCACCATGGATTATACAGAACTGGATATGGTGAAATTTATGAATCAGCTGGTAGATGAATTCTATCCAAGTTTTCAAGATAGTGGATTGGAATACGAATTTACCACGAATTTAAATACAGCTATTGTAATGGCAGATGGTAATCAGTTATCCAGGGCAATCGCTAATTTAATCAGTAACGCCATCAAATACGGTAAGGATGGAAAGAGAATTAAGATTAAATTATGGAAAGAAGATGGAAAGGTCATCGTAGATGTAATCAATTACGGAAGACTAATACCTGAGGAAGACATAGAAAATATATTTAAGAGATTTTACCGGGTGGAAAGTTCCAGATCCAGTGAGACAGGTGGAACCGGTTTAGGTCTTGCCATTGCAAAAAGCATTATAGAAATGCATGGAGGAACCATAAAGGCAAAAAGTAATTTTGAGGGAACGGTATTTGAAGTGATATTAAATGAGAAGATTTATAAAGAATGATGGGATGAAAATAAAAGTAAAAAGAGCTTTATGTCATTCTGAGCCTGAAAGGCGAAGAATCTCAGGTAGAAAAATAGATTCTTCGCCTTTCAGGCTCAGAATGACACCACCGATGACGAATGACCCCACCGGCGATGAATGGGACCCCGCCGCCGCCGAATGACCCCATCGCCGCCGCCGAATGACCCCGCCGCCGCCGAATGACCCCGCCGCCGCCGAATGACACCACGCCGATGAATGACACCATCGCCGATGAATGGACCCCGCCGCCGACGAATGACACCGCCGCTGACGAATGACCCCACCGGCGAACAACACGAACAACGAATAACCCCGCCCAATAATGACCCAAACGAATAATGACCCAAATTGATAGCTATAAAGAAAGGAAAATCTATGAAAGATTATTGGCATAAAAAAAAGTTTATATGGATTGTAATCACCTTAGGTATCATCCTGGCTACCTTTATGGGCTTATCCATAAAAGTGACAGGTAAATTCCAGAATAAAACCGAAAATCAACTGTCCGCTTATTCTGGTGATATATCTATGACCATTGATTATGGTTACAATCAGTATGCCAAATACGGAAGGTATATGAACGTCCGCGCAGACATTACTAACAAAGGCGAAGACTTTCATGGATGGCTTCAAGTAATAGCACCTAAATTAGAGAATAACGTACTCTATCGAAAAGAAGTAAAAGTGAAAGGGGAAACAACAAAGAATATCTCCGTTAACATCCCCCTAACCGATGATACCGGCATATTACAGGTTAATTTGTTAGATGATGATGGAAAATCAGTAGTAGAAAAGGAAGCCCCCATTAAGATTGGCAATTATCAAAAAGACATCTATGTAGGTCTTTTAAGTGATAATGTTTCCGGGTTAGATTATACCGTTCAAGTAGGCTCACAAGTGTTTTACCTCAATGAAGATAACTTGGCAGATAGTTATCTTGGACTTGATCTTCTAGATGTAATTATCGTAAACCAATTTGATACCAACCGTTTAAGTGACCTGCAAATTAAAGCAATCCAGCAATGGGTATACAACGGAGGAACCTTAGTATTAGGAACTGGAGAATATGCGAAAGAAACCTTGGCAAAATTTCAAAACGTATTTTCTATAAAATATCAGGAAGAACTTGAGAACTATGAGCTGACATTTGGTATGAATAAAAAAACGCTGGAGCATCTAAAAAGGGATATTATACAATACGATGAATCCAGGAAAGCATTGACAGAAACAGTTAAGCAAAATAAAGCTATGTACAATAGCTATTCTGCATCAACCCAAAAGGCTATTACAAAGGAGGAAGCAGGTAATAAGGCGCCTTCCAGCTGGGTACAGAAAATTCTGGATGAGTTAACGATTCTTCCTATCCATAAGAATATAATCCATGGGTCCATAAAAGATGGATTGCCAAAGGTAATAGAGGACAAACACATCTTAATGGAAGTCAGCCCCTATGGATTAGGCAACGTACAATTATTTAATCTGGATATGGGTCTGGAACCGAAACAAGAATCCTTTGGAATTGCCATGTACTATTCTATTTTGCAGAATATTAGCAGTACCAAACGTAACCAGTTAGATAACGAATACTACGGAAATTATGTAAATTATAACATATACAACAGCATGTCCTATGTAGACACTGAAAATATTCCCAAAGTGGGAAGATATATTGCTATATTGGCAATCTACGTTGTCATAGTCGGACCTGTACTATTTATCGTATTAAAGAAACTGGATAGGAGAAGCCTAACTTGGATTTTGGTACCTTCCTTTGCTATCCTATTTACAGCTATAGTGTACTTGGTTGGCTCCGATACACGTATTAGCAAACCTTATGCAGGATACGTGGAATTACTCTCCTTTGAAGAAGAAAATATTGCCCAGGAAAATGTTTATCTTGCCTTAACGGCACCTTATAATAACAAATACAAAGTAGACATTGATAGCAAATATCAAGTCATTCAGCTAAGTAATAGCAATAGTAAATATGCCCAGAATCGTCCAAATAACTTTCAGCCAGACCTTGCCAGATATCAGTCAGCTATAAATTATGGAAATAAAAAAACAACCTTGGAAGTAAACCGTAATGCAGCATTTACTCCGGTATACTATTATTCAAAAAATCATTATCCGATGGAGGATAAAATAACCCTTGATATTCATTATGTAGGAGGTGAAGTCTATGGAACCGTAACCAATGGATTTTCATTTGATATTACCAATGCCCTAGTGAAATGTGATGGATTCATAATTAACATTGGAACCTTAAAAAAGGGTGAAACCGTTAATATTAAAGATAAAGAATCACAAATTATCATATCCAGAGATGATTTATATGCCACTACGATTATAAACCGTATCGCAGGTGGAACGAATAAAATAGAGGATAACACAGCAGATGTGAATCGTCGGAGCAATATATTGCAATACCTGTTAGAGCCCAATATGCAAGGGCATTCCAAAGAAAACTTTCTTATAGGTTTTATACAGGAAGATATAAATCAAGGCTTAGTTGGTGAATTATCCGGTAAGATGAATACTTATGGAACAACAGCAATTCAAGTTCCATTTGATGTAAATCATACCAAAGGAAGTAAGACATTTGTACCTTCCATTGAACCTTTCGAAGAGATAGATAAGTTAAATCAGGATAATTATTACAATTACAAATTCCTTGAAAATGGAATGAAGACCATAGAATATCAGCTGCCACCAGAAGATAAGATTCTATCCTTCTCATTCTTAAGTAACCGAAATCAAGTGGTAAGTAAAGAATACTCCAGTAATTTTAGTGGAAATATCTATTTTCTAAATTACAGAACCGGGACCTATGACTTGGTATTTACTACAGGAAACCATGGAAGTTTAGATGATGTAAGCCCCTATATTACAGATGAGAATAAAATCACCATCCGGTATGAATCCGGAATGCCTCCAAATGAATACCAAGTAATACTACCCGAGATTTCCTACTGGAAGGAGGCGGACCATGTTACAGATTAAGAACTTGTCAAAAACTTACGGTAAATTCACCGCATTGGATAATTTAAATCTTACCATAGGCAAAGGTCAAATATTTGGTTTCGTCGGTCCAAACGGAGCAGGTAAGACAACCACTATGAAAATCGTAGCAGGATTATTAAAGCCTGACTCAGGTCAAGTCTATTTGGATGGCATAGAGCAGCAAACCCATATAAAAGAATTCAAAGAAAAAATCGGCTATATGCCAGACTTCTTTGGAGTATATGATAACCTAAAAGCTATGGAATATATGGAGTTCTATGCTTCCATCTATGGAATAGAGGGAGAAAAGGCTAGAAAACTTGGGTTAGAACTGATAGACCTAGTCGGTTTAACCGATAAGGCGGATACCTACGTAGATAGCTTATCCAGAGGAATGAAGCAAAGATTATGCCTTGCCAGAAGCTTAATTCATAATCCAGAGTTCCTAATCCTGGATGAACCTGCTTCCGGTCTGGATCCCAGAGCCAGATATGATATGAAAGAAATTATCAAAGAACTGAACAAAAGAGGAAAAACCATTTTAATCAGCTCCCATATCCTGCCTGAATTGTCTCAAATGTGTACCAACATTGGCATTATCGAGAATGGAAAGATGATGGTGTCAGGCACCGTAGAGGAAATAATGGCAACCCGAGGAACCGCAAGTCCGTTAGTTATGCGGTTTACCGAAGGTCAGGAAAATGGCATCGAAGTTCTAAAGAAGAATAGGCTTGTTGAAAATGTAACCATTAAAGATAATAGTGTATCTATATTATTTAAGGGAAATGAAGAAGAGGAAGCTATGTTACTGGCTGACATGATTAAAAATGGAGCTTACGTATCTTACTTCTCAAGAGAAGAAAGCAACTTGGAATCCTTATTTATCCAGATTACAGATCATACTGATGGAGAATCTAATGAAGAATAAAGGCTATAAACAAGTTGCGTAAGCGGATAAACTTGCCTGCAGGCAGGTGGGAATATCCCCTTTGACTAGCAGCTTTTAAGAATCTGAGATGCTAAAACATTAGTGTATATAGTAAATCATAAATTATTTGCTAATTTATATACAGAAAGGAGAAGCCAAGTATAAGAAATGGCAAGTACGCCATTCCTCCCCGACCTAAAATAGAACGGGGTATCCTGGATAGCTAAAAGATGAAAATCAACCCAGTATATAAAAAAGAATTAAAAATCGGTGTCCGTACCATTAAAACTGCTCTAATTATATTAGGATATAATGGGCTGTTGGCATTGTTCGGGTTATTTGCTTTCTATGCAACCTTTGAATATGGCAGCAGATACGGCGGAACCATTAATTATACAGCAGTTCTAGAACTTTACGCTATTATAGCAGCGGTAGAATTCGGCTTAGTATTATTTACGGTACCTGCATTGACAGCAGGTTCCATATCAGGAGAAAGAGAAAAACAAACTTTAGACATCCTTCTAACTACTAAGCTATCACCTATGCAGATCATACTAGGGAAATTAGCTTCCTCCATCAGCATTATGATTCTATTGGCACTATCCAGTTTGCCAATTTTATCACTGGTATTCTCCATAGGAGGAGTTACTTTCGTAGATATGCTTGAATTTATGGCGTTAATCATAATTACAGCCATATATGTAGGAAGTATCGGAATATTTTTCTCCTGCTTATTTAAGAAAACCACTGTAGCTACGGTATCCACCTATGGTGCATTGCTGTTCCTTGTGTTGGGAACTTTCTTCATACTGACCGCTATAGTAATATTAAAAAATATGAATGCTGCTAACTTAGTTAACCAATCAGATTACCTATATCAATCACCTAAAGCAGGATATTGGGTATTAATCTACTTAATTAATCCTGCCGTAACCTGTTTTGCCGTGATTGAAGGGCAGATAGGCACGGGGTCAAGATTTGTACAGTTTCTAAGAAAATTTGGTACTTCCTCACAATGGATTGAAAATAACTGGTTTTTTATTAGTGTAGCAGTACAAGGAGTATTGTCGCTGATATTTATATATTTTTCATCCAGATTATTAAATCCTTTGAAAGAAAAACGCGGGAGAAGAAAAGGCAGGAAGATGGGGCATGGAAGGATGAATAAGAAGTAAGGTATAAGTAAGATATAGGGTATAAGGAAGGCGTAAAGTATAAGTAAGATATAGAGCGTAAGTAAGACATAGAGTATAAGTAAGATTAAGGTATAAGTAAGATGTAAAGTATAAATAAGATGTAAAATATAAGCAAGATATAAAATACAAGTAAGGTATAAAGTATAAGTAAGATATAAGGTATAAATAGAACAAAAAAGAGCCATCAAGTAGTCATGTAAGTTATACTTACTCAATTACTTCGGTGGCTCTTTTAGAAACTATGAAAAATGGAAGAAGAATTAATATGAATGTATTATATCATGTTATGAAAAAAATGTGTAGTATTATATTTACTTTTAAAATTACTTATAAGTACAGGATAGTTATAAGTAATAGTTATATTTAAAAATGTCATTCTGAACGAAGTGAAGAATCCCCCCTAAACCATCATTCTGAATGCAGTGAAGAATTCCCTCCTAAACCGTCATTCTGAACGAAGTGAAGAATCTCCACACTGTTAATAGAGATTCTTCACTTCGTTCAGAATGACAAAAGCTTCACTGCGTTCAGAATGACAGTCTCCAAAATTATATTAAAATTACTTTACCGAATACTCCCTCACCCGAATACTCCCTCATCCGAATATTCCCTCACTCTAATATTCCCTTACATTAATATGAGGATATACATTCTCCCCGGTTTCTTGCGGCATCTTAATATCTATAGCTGATAAATCAACGCGGATTGCAGGTCTTATGGCATCATAACGCCTGCCTACAAAGTAAGTTGCCGTAATAGCGCCGGTTGTAAATACGTAAGAAGCATATTTGTTATGGAAAGCAGGTGAGCGAAGCCACCAGCAAGTATTTCCGTTGGCTTTATTCATATAACCACCATTTTTACGAGCGAAGGTAGTGCATTGTAACATTCTGGTTTTGGAAGCCTTCATGTCTTTTTGAAAGCCGTAAGCTGGATTCATAACATCCTGTATGGTTAGTATGAATGCTTTATCTATAGTATCATTTCCACCTTCGGTACCCCAATAATTACTGTCCAGAGTTTTGATATTACTGTTTAGGATGGCTCTTCTTTCCAGGTTGGTAAATGCTATATCTAAGAAGGTGGTATTTAACCAATTACGTAAGGAGCAAGTTTCCCATGTAAAATCGTCAAATGTTTCATGGATATTCTTGCAGATTAAACCGTATTCTGATAATAGAAGGGCTGAATCTTCCGTAACTTCAAGAACTCTCCATAATATAGGCTCTTTACCATTACTAATCTTGTTATCCTGTTCAAATACACCAAAGTAAACACGGCTTCCCTGCCAGTCATCTTCTTCCGTAAAATCATTTGCATTTACAGGGTTATGAATAGGAAATGCATCTGCTTTAAAAGCTGAAACTGTAATGGGTACCTCTTTCACAGTCTTTGTACCGGATACATCTGCTATTATTATAATAGTAGCTTCTCCTTGGGAAATTCCTGTTACGACACCATATACACCATCATTAACTACAGTTGCAACATCCAGATTACTGGATGAGTAAGAAACTCCGCTTAACACGCCTCTTTTGACTTTGGTTCTTATTTTAGCCCCAGTACCTTCCATTAAGGTAATTTTAGTTGGCCAGACAGATATGGTTCCAGCCAGTACAGTAATAGAAGTATGGAAAGACATATCTTCACCATTTAGTGAAAATGAAGTATGAATGGTTGTGGTACCTTCTCGATTGGCAATTATGATACCATTAACCACTTCTGCAATAGAAGGGTCTTCTGAAGTATAAGTGATATTCTCCGGTTTCCCCTCTGTGGATTTCACTTTAATACGATCGGTATTACCTGAGTATATGGTAAGAGCTTTCGTAACTTTAATTGGAGAGGAATCGTTGGAATCATCAATTGAGGCATCTTGGGGGGAATCGTTGGAATCGCCAATTGCGCCATCTTGGGGGGAATCGTTGGAATCATCAATTGAACCATCTTGGGAGGAATCATTGGAATCATCAATTGAGCTATCTTGGAGTAAGTTGGATATACCGCCATTCTCTTTTGAATCATCATCAAAGTCATCATACAAATTATTATCAAAGTTATCGACCGAGTTATTATCAAAGTTATCGTCCAAATTATTATCAAAGTTATTATCAAAGTTATCGCCAAAGTTACCACCAAAATTATCACTCAAGTTATCGCCAAAGTTACCACCAAAATTATCACTCAAGTCATCACCAAAGTTACCTTTAAAGCCTCTAACAGAATTCTCATTCGAAGTTTTATCCAAATCCTCTTTGAAAACTCCATCGGAATTATCTTTGAAAGCTCCGCCCGAATCACCAGGCTTTCCACTATTCCTATTATTGTTTAATATCTTATTTAGTATAAAAGCAACACATAGACCAAATAATATTATTATAACCAATGCTCCTAATATAAGTTTAAAATCCATAACCATAGTCTTATTTAATCCTTTCTTTCGTTCTATTATGTTATTATGATGTAAAATCATATCATCAAGCTAAATCATTTTCAAGCAGGGAATATAGTATAATCTCTAAGTTTCCTTGATATTCTTACCTTATTATATATAAGAGCATACTTGACCTCATCCAAACCATCAATATAATTCACCGGATAATCTTTCGTGAAACCTTTATTTTTCAAAAGATTAACTGCCTTATTATAAGCGATAGCAGCTTCCTGCTCGGAAGAATATTTTCCTATTATATAATCTCCATTAATATGTATCTTAGCCGTATATCTTGGTAATCCTCTTTCAAATGACTTGCTAACCCCATAATAAGGGTTAATAATCTTAATATTGCCATACCGATAATCACTAGAATCACCATTTACAAACCGATAATCTCTTCCTGGCACTGCAAAATTCTTAATACCATAGCGGGAGAGGATATTCACCTGCATACCATAATCGGATACGAACAGGTGCCCGCCTCTTCGCATAATCTTATGCTCGGCATAATAGAATAAGTCGTCAACATCAAATTTAAAAAGTATTTTCTTATTATAATAATATATAAAATAATTTTTCTTTAGATAAATAGGATTTTTAAAATAAATACCATTATCCCTAAGATTAATAAGTACAACCCATTTATCAAAGGATAAAGCATAGCTGCTCTTATAATCATCAATTTTGTAACAATTCTCCCGAAGAATTTCTACAGCTGTGTCGTATGCCCGACCGGCTAAATCGGAAGCAGAATAGCTGCCTAGACTAATGTGCTTGCATTTGTGAGTAATGGAAGCACGGTAATAGATATCTCCATTTTTCTTCTTGGTAATGTATACACCCGGTACCCGTTCCAAAGTGTGCTCCTCCTTAATGTAAATAAACGTATTCTAAGTTTGCTAATCCTATGTAATAGGTTATTACCATATTAAACTGTTTCTGGATGGAATGTCAATAACAGGATAGTATGAAAATTTTTTTGTTCTATATGTATAGAAAATAATAAACTGGATATACTTTAGAAGTAGTCTCATTTTTCCCTGGCATTTTCAGCAATATGAGCTATAAGAGCCACAAAGTAAATATTACATAAATATTACACAATTGTTAAATGAAAATGTAAGCAAAACAAGGATAAAACAGTTTAAATCAGGCTTTTACATAATTTAAAAGAAAAAAACTTATTAAAAAATGAATAAAAGAAAAAAAGTGGCGTAAAATATTTAATAAATGGTTAACAATTTGTTAAAATATGATTAGGAAAAATGACTAAAAAAATTATTATTGTAGCACTTATATTTGTCTGATGTGCAATGAAGAGGAAAACTATAGTAAATGAAATATGTAGTATGTTCCAAAGTTAACGAAAGCTTATTGACACCATTAAGTGAGATGATATAATTGTTAAAGCTTAAAACAGATATGAAAAAAATGGTAAACAAATAAAATGTTATCAAGATGCATTTAAGCTAAAAAAATAAGAAAAGAGGATGTATGCATGCTAAATATACACTCGTTTCTTCATAGGGTTAAGATGCCATCACTTAAAAAAATATTCTTAGGTAACAATGGCAAGCATAAGAATCGTATGGCAGTCATCGCTTATATGATGGCTACGGTCTTATTTATTCTTAGTCCAGACTATATCTATGGCGCAAGCAATTATGATATGCAATTTGTAGGGAGTACAATTACAAGTGCCAAAGAAATAGAAGAAGAAACAGCTAATGAAGCAATAGTACGAACCGATATAGTAGAAAGACTTACAAAGGAGATTACGGGAAGCAATCCATTCATACTATTAAATTTAACTGATAATTATGAAGAATATAAAAAACCATTTACTAAGGGGTTAATGTTAGATAACACAATAGAAAGTACTTCAGAGAATACAAAGGCAAACTCCAAAGAAGGAGCAGCTGCCAAGGTTGATAGCAGTTCAACTGATAAAAGTACAAAAATGGATAAGAGCAAAAAACAAACAGAAAAATTAAACGCAAAAAATATCAAGTCCAATAAAGCTGGGGAAGCAGCAAAAGAAACCCAAGCAACTAGTAAAACTAAAAACGTTGTAAAGTTATCTAAAAAGGATAAAGAAATATTACAGCGAATTGTAGAAGCAGAAGCTACCGGAGAAGACATAAAAGGCAGAATGCTTGTAGCTAATGTCATTCTAAACCGGGTAAATGATAATTACTTTCCAAATACTGTGGAGGAAGTTGTATTCCAAAACAATGGCAGAACGTATCAATTCTCACCAATCAAAGACAAAAGATACTGGTCAGTTAAGATTTCACAAGATACCATTACCGCAGTGGACAGAGTGATGGCAGGAGAAGATTACTCTCAAGGAGCTTTATACTTCTCAGCAAGATCCAAAGCGGACAAGAACAGCATGTCCTGGTTTGATAGAAATCTAGAATTCCTATTCAAATACGGCGGCCACGAATTCTTCCGTTAAACAAAACTAAGTGTCCTTCCAAGGCACTCCCCAAAAGCTGTCATTCTGAGCGAAGATTCAACGAAGTTGAATTCGCGAAGAATCCCGAATCTCGAGAATTCTTCCCCTCCCCAGAATGACATTTTTTTATAAAAGTCTTTACATTTATGCGATAGAATGTTATAGTAAAGATAGAAAAGGAGCAACCGTCCACAAAATGGTTAACCTCCTAAGATTAGTTTGTAACTGCCCTCAGGTCTGGTCAAGAACAGGGGCAGTTATTTTTTTCGCTTATTATTCCTATTGTCTAAATAGGTAAGCAGCGCAATGATCATAAGTACAAAAGTAAATAATTCACTATATGTAATATAATTCATCGGCACCACCTCCCTTCACGGGAGGTTAACACACCCTGTACACGATTACTCCATAGGCTTATTCTATCATAGCATCTTACCTGTTGCAACAGAACAAATTATAAATAATTTTTATGACATTTTTAACATTTTTATTTTCGTAATTTCCCTAAAAGTTATTGTCCTACCATAATTAACATGCTATAATACATAAAATTAAATTTAACACACTAAACTATTGAAACCCATAAATAAATCTCACCAATCAAAGGAATGATAACCATGAATCTTATGTATCAAAGTACACGCAGCAACAGCGAACCCATTACAGCTTCCAAAGCTATTTTAAAAGGACTGGCAGACGATGGTGGCTTATACGTACCTGTAACTATTCCAAAGTTAGGTCTTTCCATGAAAGATATATCCAGCCTAACCTATCAACAAACCGCATACGAAGTAATGAAACTTTTCCTAACCGACTTTACCGAAGAAGAACTAAAATCCTGTATTGAGAAAGCCTATGATTCTAAATTCGATACAGAAGAAATTGCCCCTCTGGTTAAAGCTGACGGAGCATATTACCTGGAATTATTCCACGGTGCAACCATAGCTTTCAAGGATATGGCACTATCCATCCTTCCACACCTACTAACCACAGCAGCAAAGAAGAACCAGGTACAGGACAAAATCGTAATACTGACAGCAACCTCAGGGGATACCGGCAAGGCAGCCTTAGCTGGATTTGCAGATGTAGAAGGAACTAAGATTATCGTATTCTATCCGAAAGACGGAGTCAGTGTAGTACAAGAAAAACAAATGGTAACCCAAAAGGGTGATAACACATACGTGGTTGGTATCAGAGGAAACTTTGATGATGCCCAGAGTGGTGTAAAAGCAATGTTTAACAATAAGGAACTAGCAGCAGATATGAAAGCAAAAGGCTATCAATTCTCCTCTGCAAATTCCATAAATATTGGTCGTCTGGTACCTCAGATTGTATACTACGTATATTCCTATGCTAATCTATATAAGAATGAAGAAATCGCAGAAGGTGAAAAAATTAATGTAGTAGTGCCAACCGGTAATTTTGGTAATATATTAGCCGCATATTATGCCAAAGCCATGGGAGTTCCAATTAATAAACTAATCTGTGCTTCCAACGATAACAAAGTATTATTCGATTTCTTCCAAACAGGAATCTACAATAAGAATAGAGAATTCATCCTAACCAGCTCTCCATCTATGGATATCTTAATCTCTAGTAACTTAGAACGTCTCATCTACCAAATCACCGGAAAAGATGCAGATAAAACATTAGAACTTATGAAATCCTTAAGCACCAAAGGAGAGTATAAAATAACAGAAGAAATGAAATCAAAAGTGCAGGAATTCGTGGCTGGTTATGCTACCGAAGGAGAAACTGCAGAAACAATAAAGAAACTATATGATAAAACCGGCTACATCATCGATACTCATACAGCAGTAGCTGCCAGTGTGTACAATAATTATAGAACACAAACGGGAGATACAACTAAAACAATCATCGCTTCCACAGCCAGCCCATATAAATTCGCAAGAAGCGTAATGAATGCTATTGATACGAAATATAACACCCTAAGCGAGCTGGAACTAGTAGATGAATTAAGTAAAATCTCCGGAACCGATATTCCGGGAGCTATTGAAGAAATCAAAACTGCCCCTATACTCCACACAAGAGTATGTGATACAGACAAGATGCAGGAAACTGTAGAAGAAATACTAAAATAATAATACATCCAATGTCATTCTGAACATCCAATGTCATTCTGAACACCCAATGTCATTCTGAATACCCAATGTCATTCTGAACGAAGTGAAGAATCCCAAAACCCCTTTCCCCCTCACTCCGTTTCAGAATGACTTTTTATTTACTTCCCTACAAGAAAATAAACTAATTATGACAAAACCATGACATAAAATTGACACAATCAAGGTGCATTATATAGGCAAGTCAATGATGATGAGTACAAAAAATAAACTTCTTTGTTCCATTAGAAAGTGACTTAGATATAGTCAATTCCATACAAAACTGCAAACAAACAGGATATAATCTATATGAGACATTTGGAATGAGCTGCCAGTAAAATGACTTAGAATGACTTGATAATAGACCGCTGAAATGTGTCAAAAATAAGGCAAAACTCGAATTTTCCAACCCAACTGGAAAATTGCTAGAAAAGTAAAAATATAGGTAAAAAGACTTGACCTTTTGTTTGAATCTTGTTATAATCAACTTGTTATTGGAATGATTATATTTATGAATGTCTACGGGTGGGGTTATCCTTCATAAGAGTATTGGGTAATTAAAGCCTTAAGGCATAAGAAAATATAATTCCAAACATATATTTTAAGGAGGAAGAAAGAATATGAAGAAAAATTTCTTTAAGAAATTAGCTTCAGGTCTTGCTTTGGCAATGGTAGTTACTAGCTTTGCTCCTGCTGCACCAGCATTTGCAGCTACAGCTACTAAAATTGTTCAACAAGGCGGAGCAAAAGCACCACAGACAGTTTATGTGGGCAAAAAGGTTGATTACAGCCTAAATAACGTATCTAAGAGCAACACTTATAAGTGGTTTACAAGCGATGCTAAAGTTGCTAAAGTAAATCAAAAAGATGGTGTTGTAACTCCAGTAGCTCCTGGTAAAGCAACAGTTAAAGTTAACGCTTACAAGAAATCAACTGGCAAGTTTATTAAATCTTTTACATTAAAATTAGATGTTAAACAACGTGCTACTAGCGTTTCTATTGGCGCAGAAGATTTCGAATTAGCAGTTGGCGAAACAAAAGACCTTAACGCAGTTAAGACTCCAGCTACTTCAACTGATACATTAAGATACTTAACAAGTGATGCTAAAGTAGCTACAGTTGATGTAAAAACTGGTCTTGTAACAGCTGTAGGTGCTGGTGAAGCTACTATCAAAGTTGCATCTAAAGGCGCTTGGTTTACAGCAAACAATAGCAAATACAACAAATATGACACAGTTAAAGTTACTGTTGTTGATGGCTTAGTAAAAGTAGACCAAACTAAAGCTACAGAGCTTAAATTAACATTCAGTAAAGATGCTGCTGATGTAAAAGCTACAGACATTTCTATTGTTAACAAAGAAACTAATTTAGTATATCCTGTTAAATCAGTTAAGGCTGATGGTAAGGAACTTACTGTTACTACTTATTCTAAAATGGCAGATGGTAAGGTATACGTTGTAACTTGTGGTGATAAGAAAATTGAGTTTACTGCAACTAATAATGTTGTAGCATCTCTTGCAATTAGCCCAGCAACTGTTGCATTTAATACAGCAACTCCTATGAAAGTAGCAACAGTAGATGCTAAAGGCGTTATCTTAGACGAATACAAATATGGCGAAGTAACTGACTATAAACTTCAATTCGCAATTGAAACTACACAAGGTTACACAGCTGGAAATGAATTATTATTATATGCTAAGGGTGATACTGCAAAAGCAACAGCAACATATCACACTTATGAATATGATGCAAATGGTAATGAAGTTGGAGCTATTAAAACAGAATTAACTATTACAGCTGTTGATAAGACTGCCGTAAACGTTAAGGAATATAAATATACAATAGCTGCAGATACAGCAACTCCAGATTGGAAGAACTTAAAGGCTAACACTAGACTTGCAGTTAATGATACAGAGTATAACACATTATTCTTATATGTAGTAAAGAATGATTCAGATGCCAACGTAGCTAATGAATATACTTTAACATCATCTGATAAAGATATTCTTATAGTAAATGACAACGGCAATGGTTCAGCTGCTATAACTGCAGTTGCTCAAGGTCCTGCATATGTTCTTGTTAAAGATAAAAACGGTAATGTAGTATTCTCACTTCCTGTAACTATTGTTGCTAAGAGAGAAGCTGGTTCCTTAACACTTGGAGAATCCACAATATCATTATCAAATGCAGCTGCTGCAAATGATAATAAAGCTGTAACTGTAACTGTAAAAGACCAATATGGTGATGAAATGACATCTGCAACTACTGCAGACAAAATTACTGTTAAAGCTGTTGGTGTTCCTGCAGGAGTAAATGCTGATAATGTTGCTGATAAATCTCACGTAAAAGTAGAAAATGGTAAAATAACATTCTTAGGTATTGGATTTGCTGCTAGTGAAATCGGTTCTTATACTTACAACATCACCGTTGGTAAATTCACAAGACCTGTAAGAGTGATTGTTGCTACACCTGATACTAAAAAAGACTTTACTTATAGTTTAGTATTTGACAACAAACCTCTTGATACTGTATTTAACAAGGATGTTAAAGAAGATAAAACTAAAGAAATTAAAGTTGCAGCAAACCAAGGACCTGCAGTAGCAAAATATGCTACAATTACAGACTTTGTACTTAGAAAAGATAATAAAGTTGTAACAGGTGGAGCAATTGAAAACATTAAATCTGTTTCTGGTACTTCAGTAACATTTACTGGATTACATTTAAATGGAAAGAATGTAGAAAAAGCTGCTACAGGAACTTATACATTTGAAATAACTGTTTTAAATGAGAATACAGGCAAACCAATTTCATTTAATGGAAGTTTCGCAGTTACAGATACTCAACCTGGTTTATCAGCTATTCTTGAGAGTCAAGTCGTAACTAATACAAATATAGTTGCAGCTGTAGATGAAGCATTTGATTTCTATTATGCTGGTAAGAAATTAGCAGTTGGAGAATATACTATTACTGATGTTGCTACAAATCCTGATGTAACTGCATTTGTATCCGGAAACACATATTCTATCAAGTCTATTACTCTTGATGTTGAAGTTGATGGTGGATACAAAGTACCAGTTACTGTATCAGTAGGTAGATCAATTACAGTTAGATAATTAATCTATTAATAAGTTAATAAAAAAAGCTGTGCTAGGACTCTAGTACAGCTTTTTTTTATTAAATTGCTATAATCCTTTAGGATAATAGAATAAGGCTACTTTCTATGATTATTATTGCAATCAAACGTCATCTATGTTAAAATCCTTCTTAGTGGATAGCCATCAAATCAGGAGGTTTTATATGAGTAAGTACAAGGTTAGTATTATTGTCCCTGTGTATAATGTTGAAAAATATCTTACGCAATGTATGGAAAGTTTGGTTAACCAAACTTTACAAGAGATAGAGATTATTACAGTGAACGACGGTAGTCCTGATAACAGTATAGAGATATTAAAAAAGTACGAAAGGAAATATCCGGATAAAGTAAAAGTGTTCTCAACAGAGAACCGGGGCGTTAGTCATGCCCGTAATTATGGACTTGACAGAGCCACTGGCGATTATGTTATGTTTGTTGATAGTGATGATTACATTGAACTGGATATGGCAAAGAAGTTATACAGGAAGGCAAAAAAAGATCATAATGATTTAGTTATGTGTGCCAGATATAATGTATATGAAGTAGAAGGTAAGAAAGAACCTAGACGCAAAGTTCTAAAGATATTCTCTATGAATCAGAATTTTAAGATGTCTGAGAGAAAGTTTGAATTAGTACATGCTTCTCCTTTCCCTTGGGACAAGCTTTTTAAAAGGTCTTTATTAGATGGGATAAGGTTCCCAGAAGGCATACGATTTGAAGATCTTGTTGTAGCATTTGAAGCAGCTGCAACAGCAGAAAGTATTGGAGTGGTACATGAACCACTTTATAATTATCGTAAGACTACCCAAGGTGGGTTTTTAAATAGTTTTTCAGAAGCAACCAAGGATATCGTTGTAGCCTTTGGTTTATTATTTGATTTTATGAAACAACATGATTTGTTTGATACATTCAAAGAAGAATTAGAATACATCTGTACAAGACATTTCTTTTATCGTTATGAATCCTTCTATACCGATGAGAAGAAAGGGCAATTACAGCTAAAGATAGATATTATTAACGAAACACAAGATTTTTTAGAGAAAGAGATACCAGGCTGGAAAGATAACCAGTATCTGAAGTATTGTTCCGGTGCGGATATTAAGAAACACCTTAAGTATTATGTAGACAGGAATAAGACCATACGTTATATAACATTACGTGATAAGGTTCCCGGTATTGTATTACGTATAGCACAGAAACTTAGAAACGTAAAGACTAAGTTAAGCGGCAAGTGGAGAAAATTTAAAAGAAGTAAGAACAAAAAAGCGTTGATTAAGAAGAAGCTAAAGAATATGGCTATCCTTAAGATATTCCATATGCCTATTGATATGAAATATACCGCATATTATGAGAAATTAAGTGTCAATGAGAAAGATATTCTATTTGAATCTAAGCACGGAGAAGATTTAGCAGGTAATATCTTTAATATGATTTATGAAACAGGTAGGGATAAATACAAGGACTATCGTGTCTTTCTTGTACTCCAAAAAGAGCTGTATGAAACGTATACTAAGTTATTACACAACTATGGTATTCGTCATGTGCGTTTCATTGAATTACATTCCAATGAATATCTGAAAGCCCTAGCCACTGCTAAGTACCTTGTTACAGATACAAGTTTGCCACCTTATTATATTAGAAAACCGGAACAAGTATACCTGAATACTTGGCATGGAACACCTTTAAAAGCCATGGGTAGAGCAGTACCTGATAGAGAATATGGTCTAGGTAATGTGCAGAGAAACTTTAATATAACGAATTACTTGTTATATCAGAATGATTTTTCTAAAGATGTCTTTTTGAATGATTATATGTTGGATAAGATATATGAAGGTAAAGTACTATTATCCGGTTATCCAAGAAACTCAGCCTTTTATCGTACAGACAGAAGAGATATTATCCGCAAAGAATGCAATATTAAAGATAACCAAGTTATAGTATATATGCCTACCTGGAGAGGTTTACTTCATAAGAAACAAAACCAAGAGCAGGTAGCACAAATCTATGGTTATTTGGCACATATTGATTATAAGTTAAAAGACAATCAGATTTTATATGTAAAATTACATCCATTCGTTAAGAGTGGAATCAATTATGATGACTTCATTCATATTCGTCAATTTCCAAGCGAATATGAAACTTATGATTTCTTAAATGCAAGCGATATGTTAATTACTGACTATTCCAGTATTATGTTTGATTATGCTGTTTCTAAGAAGAAAATAATTCTATTTACTTATGATAGAGAAGAATATCTAAAAGATAGAGGTATTTATATTAGTTTAGACGACATGGATTTGCCAAAGGTCGGTACTGTAGATGAATTAATGGAGGAAATCAATAAAGAAGCAAAAGAAGAATGTGAATATCCATTATTCTTCCAGCGTTTCTGCAGCTATGATTCTGCAGACACTGCAAAGAATGTCTGTGATACTGTATTTCTACAAGAAGATTGTGGACTTAAGACTATTGAATACAAGAAAGTAAAGAAACCTAATGTACTTATTCATGTAAAGGCACTAAAGGAAACTGAAGAAGATAAATCTTTCATTGATAAAATGAATGGATTAAACTTAGAGAAAAGAAATTACTTTATTCATTTTAAAGCAAATGGTATGAAAAAGACTTCTTACCTTTTATCTACATTTAATAAAGAGATTGGTTATATTCCTATGCAGCCAGGCAATAATTATAGGCGAGCCGAATCTATTGCCGCTAAATTAACATTTAAATATGGCATAGAGAATGGCTTTACCAAACGTAAAATACAGAGTTTGGCATTAAGGGAATTAAGGAAGCATTTTGGTGATACCAACTTTGAATATGTTATTAATTATTCCGGTATGGACTTAATGTTACTTCATATTCTGGAACAGATTCAAGGTAAAAAGATTTATTGCTTTAATGATTTTTCCACTACCCAATTTCATAATTCTAAGAAGTATCACAAAGATGTACAATATGCTTTAAGACATCTTGATAATTACGACTTAGTAATTATTCCTAAATCTATGAAAGATATGAAAGAAGTGCTTGATTTAAATAAGAAAACAAAAGTACGTATAGTGGGTTCACTTCCAATTGACATAAACAACATAATGAAGTTACTAGGTAATGGTAAACAAGATGAGACATTAGTAAAGGAGGTTGAATAGTTTGAAGGCAGGTGTTATTACATTTCATAGTGCTCATAACTTTGGTGCTAGTTTACAGACTTGGGCGCTTCAAAAAGTCCTAAAGAATTATAAAGTAGATGCCTCTGTTATTAATTATCATCCAAGTATTATTGATGATTTGTATGATCCCCTTAGTGGCAAATCGGGATTAAAAAAAGAACTAGCCAGATTAAATCTAAAAAGGACAAACCCAAGAAGTTTAGTTAGATATCATAACTATACTAATTTTATTAAGAAAAGCTTTAACCTGTTAGGTGATTATTCTACCTATAAGGAGTTAGAAGTCGGGAATGTTGATTTAGATGCCTATATAGTCGGCAGCGACCAAGTATGGAATAGCGAGCATATAGGTGGTTTTGATCCTGCATACTTTTTAAACTTTGCAAAACCAGGTGCACTAAAGATTTCCTATGCAGCAAGTCTTGGCAAGGATTATATACTGCCAAGATATCATGACGATATTAGTCAAAGCTTAGAAACCTTTACTTCTATCTCTATAAGAGAAAAGAGTGCCAAGGGAGCTGTAAAACAACTAACAAAACATTCTGTAAGTGTTGTACTTGATCCAACTCTTTTAATACCCAGGGAAGATTATGAAGAGATTAAGACGGTACCGGATATTAAAGAAAAATATATCTTCGTATATATGATGGAACATAATCCTGATGTTGTTACCTTTGCTAATAAGGTATCTAAGATGACTGGTCTTCCTATTATACAGAGAAGACCAAACAAGATATTTAAAAATGAAATCGGAACCTGCTATACCTCTACTCCAGGCGATTTCCTTGGATTAATTGAGAATGCAGAATATGTTATTACAAACTCCTTCCATGGAACGGTTTTTTCTATTATATATGAAACACCATTTGTTTCCATGCTTCATTCTAATACAGGAAGCAGAACTGTAGATTTATTAAATTCATTGAATCTAGAGTCTCATTTGCTTAATAACATTGAAGATTTTACAGACTTTGAAAAGTTTGAGATTAAGAATGTTGAGAAACTGAGAAATCGTATATTAGAGCTTAGAAGATCATCACTGTTATTCTTGGAAGATGCTTTAAGATTAAGTGATAAATATAAGAAAGTAGATTGCCCTACTAACATTAATAGAGATGAATGCTATGGCTGTTTTGCATGTAAAGAGATATGTCCAACCAACGCAATTACAATGGAAAAGGATGCAGAAGGTTTCTATTACCCAGTCGTTGATGAAAATAGATGTACCGATTGTGGTGCATGTAAAAAAGCATGTATTCGCAGAGATAACCATATCATTGAATACAAGGCGGAATACCCTAAGGTTTATTCCGTTATGAATAAGCAGGAAGAAGTTCGTATGAAGAGTTCTTCCGGTGCAATCTTCCCTGAACTTGCAAGATATGTGATTGAGGAAAAACAAGGTTATGTTGTTGGTGTTAAATTCGATGAGAATATGAAGGCAGTATCTGCTATCGCAAACAACATGGAAGCTGTGAAAGCGTTCTATGGTTCTAAATATGTAAAGAGTGAGTTTGAAGGTATCTTCCCACAGATTAAACAGCTATTAAAAGATGGACATACTATCCTATACTCTGGACTGCCATGCGAATGTGCCGGACTTCGTTCTTATTTAAGAAAAGATTATGAAAATTTAATCATATGTGAAATTGTATGTCATGCTGCTCCATCACCTAAGATATTGGAACAATACATGGAGTACTTAAAGAACAAACATGGTTCTAAAGTGAAGAATATAACTTTCCGTGATAAAGAAAAGGGATGGTTAATTCACAAAGCTACTATGGTAATTGAATTTGAAAATGGTAAAGAATTAAGGGTTAATGCAAGAAGAAACAATTACTTCCGTGCATTCCTTAATGACTATATTGCACGACCAAGCTGTAATAAATGCGAATATACCTTTAAAAATCGTGTAGGTGATGTAACAATCGGTGATTTCTGGAGCATAAGAGATATTGAGCCAGATATGTTCGATGATAAAGGTGTAAGTTTATTGACAATTAATAATGAAAAAGGCAGTAAGATATGGGATGCTGTGAAAGAAAACTTTATCTGTAAAGTTAGTGATATGACTAGTGCATTTACTAAGAATCATATTGCAGCAAGCCCATTTAGATTAGAACGATTAGAAATATTTGATAAGTTAGATCAAAAACCAATCGATGATTTGTTATTAGAATACAATGACATAAAGCACCAAGAAACAAATCAATCTTAATAATTATAACAAACTTAATAATTATAACAAGCTTAATAATCATTACAAACTTAACAATCATAACAAACTTAACAATCACAACTTTTACTACAAAACCTTTTGTCATTCTGAGCCTGAAAGGCGAAGAATCTCATAGACATATGGAATACTCCCTCGCATATAGTATTTCAGCATTGCCAAATTACGCATTGCTGAAATTACGCTTGCCGAAATTACGCATTGCTGAAATTACGCATTGCCAAAATTACGCATTGCCAAAATTACGCATTGCCAAATTACGCATTGCTAAATTATGCATTGCCAAATTACGCATTGCCCAATTTACGCCTCAGAATGACAAAAGTAGATTTAAAACTATAAAGAAAGGTACCCCAAAATTACTATTATATTCAATATAATAGTTGGGTATAAAGAAGATATGAAAAAGTATATTCAGAATTTTGTTAAATATAGATATCTACTAGGCGAATTGATTAAAAAAGGTATAGCCCTTAAATATAGAAGATCTTATCTTGGTATCTTATGGACCTTAATTGAACCATTACTTACCATGATTGTATTAACAATAGTATTTGGTACATTATTCGGTAATGAAGATAAAACATTCCCGGTATATATCCTATCCGGTAGATTGTTATATTCCTTCTTCTCCAACAGTACCAAAGTTTCAATGAAGTCAATACGAACACATAGTTCTATGATTAAAAAAGTATATGTTCCAAAATATATGTACCCACTTTCAAGTGTACTAACAGATTATATTATATTTTTAATCTCCCTAATTGTATTAGTAGGAGTTGGTGCAGTATTAAAAGTAAAACCTACTATATACTTATTTGGAGCTATTGTACCATTATTAATATTGCCAATCATGTCCTATGGTTTGGGGCTTATACTGGCAACCTTAGCTGTATTCTTCCGTGACCTAGAGTATATGTGGTCAGTAGCCTTAATGTTAATTATGTATACTTCAGCTATCTTTTATAAACCTGAAAAAATCATTAGATCTGGTTATGGGTGGCTGCTAGAAATAAATCCCTTGTATTCTGTAGTTTCGAATTTTAGAAATGCTATATTTGGTTCACCGTTGAATGAAAGGGCATTAGTAATATCAATTGCATATAGTATACTATTTTTAATAGTCGGTGTTACTATATTCGCAAAGAAGCAAGATGTATTTATTCTTTACGTGTAGTGAATTGTCATTACAATGCAAGAGACATAGCAAGTAACTCCTTCGGAGTTGTTTATGCACACGAGCAAGCTCTGCGCTGCAGAATTATCACGCAATAAACCTTTCGTTTACGGTGGCGCTGTTAAACGTGTAAGCATGATAATTCTCAGCCAATTCAGCTTTACTTAATTGAGGCGAAGAACCTTTATAAAAATGTTATTCCTTGGGTGAATTCATTCAAGTTGAATTGCCCGAAGAATAACTTCATATACATGTTAATAGAAAAGGAGACATACCATGGGTAAGACAGTTGTAGATGTACAACATGTTAGTATGCGATTTAGCCTATCTTCTGAAAAAGTAGATAATCTAAAAGAATATTTTATTAAATTAGTGAAAAGAGAAATTAGTTATAATGTATTCTGGGCTTTAAAAGATATAAACTTGCAAGTAAATAAAGGAGAGCGCCTTGGAATACTAGGACTAAATGGTGCTGGTAAGAGTACCCTGCTTAAAATCATAGCAGGTGTATTAAAACCTACAGAAGGCTCTATAACGGTAAGAGGTGTAATGGCTCCTCTATTAGAGTTAGGTGCAGGATTTGAACCCCAATATACTGGTGCAGAGAATATCTATCTATATGGAGCGGTACTTGGATATCGAAAAGAGTTTATCGCTGAGAAGTATGATGAGATAGTAGAATTCTCAGAATTAGGTAAATTTATAAATGTACCATTAAAGAATTATTCTTCTGGTATGAAATCAAGATTAGGATTCGCAATTGCAACCATTGTAGAACCAGATATACTAATACTGGATGAAGTATTAGCAGTTGGTGATGCGAAGTTTAAGAAAAAGTGCGAAGCAAAGATTCAATCTATGTTTGATAAAGGGGTTACAGTATTATTCGTATCCCACTCATTAGCTCAGGTAAAGAAGATATGTGATAAAGCAATACTGTTGGAACATGGACAGGTTATAGCGCAAGGTAATATTGATGATGTTAGTGCGATTTATGAGGAAAAGACGAAATAGAAAATATTAAACATAACGAAAAGGGACTGTTGCAAAAATAAAAAATTTGTCATTCGAGAGCAAATTCAGCAAAGCTGAATTATAAGCTCGAAGAATCTCACTTTAAAATGGGATTCTTCAAGCGAACACTCTCAGAATGACAATTTTTTGCAACAGTCTCTTTTGTTATGTTTAATACTATAAAAACTAACTATAACTATATAACACAACCTTTTGAAATCAACCTCTGCTGGATCGTAGTCAGCCCACTATACATCATTAATTCTTTATCTGACTTCAAATATTCACATATATAGTTTCGAATCATACTCTTTCGAGCAATACTTTCAAATCGGAACTTTGAATTATCAAACGAATGACCATCAAAAAAACCACTAATAAAACGTTCTTCTGTGTTTCCACTATGTAACAGCTCATCAATTACCACAATACCTGAAAATTGGATTTCCATTAGTTTTTCCTGAAACTCACTAACAAAATCAAAAGGAGATTCGCTAGTTTTCATGACTATTAAGACTTTATTATTTTCTTCATTTAAGTTTACAATATTAAAATTATTCATCTAACATTCCATTTGCCCTTTTACTTTATAATTGCAAGCTATCCCCACTCCAATCAAAGCCCAAGCTATAGGAGCAACCGTTAAAGTAGAGTCATTGGATATTCCAATAATCATATAGGCAATGGTTCCTAAGAATATGGATACACCAGCTTGTTTGAAGAAGTTATCAAAGTGCCCTTTTATATATAATTTAAAGCTAGAAATAAAATACATAAGATAAAATGTAATAAAAGCTATCAAAGAAATTACACCTGATTGGACACCAATTTGTAAGTATAAACTATGTGGCTTGGTCAATACTTCTCCCTCAAATCCTGCATTATAGTAATTGACATAATCTTGATGTGGAAATTCTAATGCAAAAGTGTCTGCTCCAGAACCTAAGATTATATTATCTTTTAGTAAAGGTATGGAACGGGACCAAATGTAACCTCTGCCGGTGGCAATGGATTCATGACCGGTAAATAATGCAGATTCCGCCTCTACAATCTTATCGAATTTACCATACACATTTAAATAATAATAGGTTCCATCACCTAACTGGTTACTAAAAATCCAGTCCTTACCGTCTATGGTTACCTGGGTACATAATATATCTTCCAGATAATCTGTAACAACACGAATTCCTGCAAATCTTTCATCTGTAATCGTATATATAGCAGTCTCTGCATCATAAGTAAAAGGAATATCATTTCCACTGGCATCTTTCATAATTATATTGAATACATTATCTGGATCGGATGTTATTACCAGATCATTATTCTTATAAGTAATAGTCAAAGCTTCTTCTGTTTTAATGTTGGTAAGTGCATAATTTGACTTTGCCGGGTTTAATACATGATTCATTGCATTGCTTATAGCATTACCTTTTATAATGAATAGAAATGCCATAGCAAGGACTCCCACTCCAATTAGTGATATAGTTACTACTTTATTTCTAAATATGTATTTTCGAAAGAATATGACTACAAAAATCAATGAAATTAGTAGTCCGATGAAACCAGCTTTAGATTTTGAACCAATAAGACATAGGATTAATCCAATTATTACAATGCTGTATTCAATTATTTGCTTTTTTCTACGTTCTGTTAATAATAGACCGGTTATAATGGGAAGAATGAATCCTGTATATAATCCTGCATAATTTGGATTATATAAAGTTAAATAAACTATTCTGTCACCAAAAGTTAAACCAAAACTATCAAGTTGATTCCAATACTCTTTGGGAAGATATAATTTCTTGCCAAAGTCAGCTCCAAAAGGGTCATTACCTGTAAACTGTAATAATCCGATGACAATCATAACAGCTATTCCAATTAAGAAATAGCGAAATAGAAACTTTATATCTTCTTCTGTATCAATAAAAAGATAAGCATAGTATACTAACAGGCAATAGCCTAATATGACGAATATTGACTCAAACTGTTCATGCATTCCTTTTAAACCAAAGGAAGGATGTTCAGAGAATATGGTAGAGGTTAGTGCTAACAAACCATATAGTGCCAATGGTATAAATGTAGGTAAAAACTTAATATTCTTCCGCTCTTTATATGTTTTAAAAATAACTAAGATTAGCATAACGGAACAGACAATAATAAAAAACTTTTGTTTATAATATAAGAATATATCCATCTGAGAATTATTATCAGGAAACCATTTATATATTGATAATCCAGAATCATATTCGTATAAAAGCATAATCAGAGGAAGAATTGACATAACCAATATTAAAGGTATCATAAATGCTTTGGAACTCCTTGAAGTTAATCTTTTATCTTTGCGTGATGCGTAAGTTTTCATTACAGTCTCCTTATTAAAATATACTTGTTAAACTCTCCTATATTTTAATACGTTACGCCCATTAATACAAGTGATATTGTTCGATAATTAGAATATATATCCATAAGCTTAACTTTCATAAGTAAGAATAAGAAATTGACAACAATTAGCTTGTAAAAAAAGGCTGAAGTCTTTATAATGAAAAGTAAATATTCGAAAGGTAGACTAGCACTATGTATTTAAAATATATAAAAAGATGGATGGATTTTGTACTGGCATTCTTGGCATTGATATTTTTATCATGGTTATTTCTGCTATTGATTATAACCATTAAATTAACCTCGAAAGGACCGGTATTTTTCCGCCAAAGAAGAATAGGAATACATAAGTCAGAATTCTATATACTTAAGTTTCGAACCATGAGAATGGATACACCAAAAGATGTGGCAACTCATATGCTAAAAAATCCAGATGAATATATAACAACGGTTGGAAAGTTTTTAAGAAAGACTAGTTTGGATGAACTGCCTCAACTAATTAACATTATTGTTGGACATATGTCAATTGTTGGACCTAGACCAGCATTATGGAATCAGTATGATTTAATAGAGGAAAGAGATAAGTATGGAGCCAATGATGTACGCCCAGGCTTAACCGGTTGGGCACAGATAAATGGAAGAGACGAATTACCAATTACAGTTAAGGCAAAGCTGGATGGAGAATACATAAAAAAGATTGGGCTTTTATTTGATTTGAAATGTATTTTAAAAACGTTTGGTACTGTTATTCGCCACGATGGTTTAAAGGAGGGGGCATGAAAAAGGTACTTATAATTGGAGCTAATAGCTACATTGGCAAAGGTTTTTATCAATATATTTTGACTAAATATAAAGATGATATAATTGTGTATAAGACCAGTGCATCTGATGATTCATGGAAGAATGAAAATCTAATTAATTATGATGTTGTTCTAATGCTTTCTGGTATTGTCCATAAGAAGGAGAAAAAATCGCTAGAATATATTTATGATGAAGTAAATCATAAACTGGTTGTAGAGATTGCTAAAGCAGCACAAGAGAGCGGAGTAAAACAATTTATTTTTATGAGTACTGCAGCTGTATATGGTTCAAATGCAGAGCACATTACGAAATATACTATTCCCAATCCCACAACTTACTATGGTAAATCTAAACTTGCTGCAGAAAAAGATATTATGAAGCTTAAGTCGGATAAATTTTTAGTTGCAGTAGTAAGGGCACCCATGGTTTATGGTGAAGGTTGTAAAGGAAATTATCCAAGGCTTGTAAAATTAGCTGGAATGGTTCCAGTCTTCCCTGATATACATAATAAAAGAAGTATGATACATATTAATGGATTAAATAAATACCTTGCTATGCTAATTCAGAATGAAAAGTCTGGAATATTTCACCCTCAGGACAAGGATTATGTTGATACCTGTAATCTTGTAGTTAACATACGAAAAAGTATAGGAAAAAATACTTGGGTAACAGGAGCTTTTAACCCGGTAATATTTTTCCTAAGTAGATTTATTAAAAGTTTTCACAAAATGTTTAGCGATTATTACTATGACAAAAGTCTTGAATAATAAATAATAAATAATGAATAATTATAAACGAAAGATGTTATGCTTCAAAAAGTTTTAGAGAAAAGTTAATTCCATGTTGTAAGAGAGAGGGTGCGAACAGGATTCTGTACTTCTCCTTACAACATGGAATTAACTTTTTATTCAACGGGTTACTATCATTTTTTG
>ENA-UOOR01000842-UOOR01000842.1-fermentation-metagenome-genome-assembly--contig:-NODE-842-length-39993-cov-10.422380_pt1 | contig 39993 bp, 28 predicted proteins | sample MGYA00245780_ERZ724029 | MGnify/ENA primary metagenome ERZ724029 (study PRJEB28704, sample SAMN03018315) | fermentation metagenome | biome: anthropogenic terrestrial biome; feature: soil; material... | reverse complement strand
ACGCTCTAACCAACTGAGCTACAACCACCGTATTGTAATCGGGTGCAAAGATAGCACATTTTTTATCATTTCCCATCGCCTTGCACCTGTTTTTTTAAAAAAAATGTCGCACTGGGCGTCATCTGCATAAAAAATAGTATATTTGACGTTACTATTGAATAAAAAACCAGCTCATGGGGACTAAAAGAATCAAATTATCCATCCTGGGAATCTCCTTTAGCCAGGTACAGGCAGGAGCATATGCACTGATCTTTGCCGAAGAAAACGGCGTCCGGCGCCTGCCCATCGTCATAGGTACTCCCGAGGCCCAATCCATTGCCATCGTCATGGAAGGGATCACACCACCACGACCGCTGTCACACGATCTGATCTGTTCAATCTGGGAACAACTTGGCATAAAGCTGGTTGAAGTCCTGATTTACAAATTTGAGGATGGCGCTTTTTTTGCTGAACTCTTATTGTGTCAAAATGATAAAGAGTATCGAATCGACTCCCGCACTTCCGATGCAGTAGCTCTGGCCATACGCACTCATTCACCCATTTACACCACGGAAGAGATCATGAGAAATATGGCCATTGTCTTCGATGAACAATCTCCTCCAAGCTCTCCAGAACCTTTCACTCAGCATGAGAGGGAGCAGGACGAAGAGGAATTATCGAATGTCAAGCTCGAGGCCCTCAAGCATCGACTCACGGATGCCGTGAAGGAGGAGAATTACGAGCTGGCTACACGTTTGCGCGACGAGATCAACCGCAGAGAGAACAAATCGTGAAAGAAAACGGTATGTCAGACACGATCTTTTATGCTCCTTACATTGCACAGACTGCGCAGTTGCCAGAGCAGGAGTCGCAACACTGCGTCAAAGTCTTGCGGATGCGTGAAGGAGAAAAATTGACGGTGACCGACGGACAGGGTTTCTTCTACGATTGCACCCTTGTGGAAGCACACCCCAAGCGTTGTAGCCTGCGCATTGAACAGCGTACAGCGATCGACAAGAAGGGGTTCGATCTTCAAATAGCCTTCGCACCCACCAAGCAGATGGATAGAAACGAATGGTTTGTGGAGAAGGCGGTGGAAATAGGCATCGATCATTTCATCCCTCTTTTAAGCAGTTACTCCGAACGGAGAGAACTCAAAAAAGAGCGTTTGGAGAAAATAGCCATTTCGGCTATGAAACAGTCGCAACAAGCTTACCTACCCGAGATAGAGGAACTGGTGCGCTTTGCAGATTGCGTGACAAGGCCTTTCGAAGGGAGGAAATTTATTGCCCACTGCCACGATCTGCCGAAAAAGCCGCTGGCGCAAACATACCGAAAAGGAGAGAATGCACTGATACTGGTCGGCCCGGAAGGTGACTTCAGCGAAGAAGAGGTCGGAAATGCCGTTGCAAACGGATTTGAGCCTGTGAGCCTGGGAGAAACAAGGCTTCGCACCGAGACCGCCTGTCTGGTGGCTACACATACCATCCATGTCATTAACAACCAATCATAAGCTTCACACAATGAAAAGAATATTTTTCTCCATTTCACTTCTGCTGATGCTCTTTTGCATCGGTTGCAGCGGCAATACCCAAAAGGAGCTGCCACGCATTGCCATTGCCGGCATTGCCATTGAGTCGAGTACCTTTTCTCCGGCTGTATCAAACGAAGAAGCTTTCCGGGCACGTACGGGTGACGAGGTTTTCACCTATTACCCCTTCTTTGAAGCTGATTCAGGCATGATAGACCGTGCCGTCTGGCTCCCTACGCTGCGCGGGCATGCCATGCCTGGCGGGATTGTCACACGGGAAGCCTATGAGTCGCTGGTGACAAAAACGCTCGATATGCTGAAGGGTACGCTGCCGCTCGACGGACTTTTCTTCGATATCCACGGTGCAATGAGCGTACAGGGGCTCGACGATCCGGAAGGTGATTTTCTGACTCGTATCCGTGAGGTGATTGGCAATGATGTACTGGTCTCTACCTCCATGGATCTCCACGGCAGCGTATCACCGCGGCTTGCACAAAACAGCGACCTGATCACCTGCTACAGGCTGGCACCCCACGAAGATGCCATTGAATCAAAAAAAAGAGCAGTAACCAATCTGTTGAACCGACTGGAAAGCGGCAAGGGAAAACCGGCGTATAAGGCATGGATCCCCGTACCCATTCTCCTTCCCGGCGAAAAGACAAGTACCCGCATCGAACCCGGGAAAAGCCTCTACGCCGCCATTCCCGGCGTACTGGATGGCAACAACGTAATTGATGCAGCCATCTGGATGTCCTACCCCTGGGCCGACGAACCCCGCAACCACGGTGTGGTGATGGCCTATGGCGACGACAAGGAGGCAGTGGCCAAAGCCGCTGAGAAATTGGCACGCCATTTCTGGGACGTACGGAAAGAATTCGATTTTGTGGCTCCCACCACTTACCTCGGTGAAGCACTGGAGAAGGCGTTGGCCAGCGACAAAAAACCGTTTATCATCAGCGACATGGGCGACAACCCCACCGCCGGTGGTGCCGGTGATGTGACCTGGACACTGCACGAACTATTCAAACATCCTGCCTTGCAGAAAAGTGGCAAGAGTGTGATCTACGCTTCCATTCCCGGTGCGGAGTTTGTAAAGAAAGCAATTGAAGCCGGCGTGGGTGCAGAGGTGGAAGGCACTGCCGGTGCGGAAGTGGACAACCGTTTTGCACCTCCCGTTCAGTTGAAAGGCATTATTACGGCTGTCAAAGAGGACAGCACCAACAATGAAGTGGTGGTGAAGAGTGGCAACATCAGTGTCATTGTCACCGAAAAACGAAATGCTTATCATTATGAGAAACAGTTCACCGATCTGGGATTAAAACCCCGTGAAGCCGACATTCTGGTGGTGAAGATCGGATATCTGGTGCCTGAGTTGTATGATATGCGGGCCGACTGGCTGATGGCCCTCACCCCGGGTGGTGTGGATCAGGACCTGCTGCGCCTACCCTATAAGCGGGTACCCCGACCCATTTTCCCGCTCGATCCCGACATGGTAGATCCCGACCTGAGTGCACGTTTTATTCCCCTATCGAATGATCTCAATGAATAATGATTAATTCACGTTTCACATGGTATATATACAGCTAAATTCTCGACTGACAATATTTTGTGACCCATATTTGTCCTCGTTCACTAAAAGAGCAGAACTTGCTACGCTTCAAACAGCTGCTCTTTTTACGTTCATCGAGGTCAATGGGTCCCCACAAAACATTGAGAGGTCTTATCTTTAGCTGTATATACCCAAATTTTATGAACATGCGAAACTTGAATGAGTTTTTTTTATCAGGTTATGACAAAAAAGGGACGCTATGAAAAAGTGATCAGCTGGTTTGAGGCGAATGCCGAATCGGCCGAGACGGAGTTACATTATACAAACAACTACCAATTGCTGGTGGCGGTCATACTTTCTGCCCAGTGTACCGACAAGCGGGTGAACATGATTACCCCTGCACTCTTTGAAGCATTCCCCGTACCGGAGGTGATGGCTGCCGCAACCCCGGAAGCAGTCTTCGAGTATATCCGTTCCTGCTCCTACCCCAACAACAAAGCCAAGAACCTTGTGGGTATGGCTCGCAAACTGGTTGCCGACTTTTCCGGGGAAGTTCCCTCCGACATCGACTCGCTGCTCACCATCCCCGGCGTGGGCCGCAAAACGGCCAACGTGATGCTGGCCGTTGCCTTCGACACTCCGGCCATGCCCGTCGACACCCATGTCTTCAGGGTAGCCAACCGCATCGGGCTGACCGACAATTCCAAGACACCGCTCGAAACCGAGCGGGAACTGGTCAGATATATTCCACGAGAGTTGCTCTCAAAAGCCCATCACTGGCTCATTTTACACGGCCGCTACATCTGCGTGGCACGGAAGCCCAAATGCGAAATCTGCGGACTGAGAGACTGGTGCAGATATTATGCAAAAAATGTGATGAAACCGTGATGGCTTATTTCCTATCATCAAAAATCGGAATAATCTGCCGGACGAAGGAATGTGATCACACTGCGTGAAACATTATTTTTGTATTCCGGTCGTGCTGAGAGTTCTTTCCAGTTGGCATCATCCCTGAAAGCATCCCAATGTGCATCCCTGTCGGCCTTGTTCTCAAATGTTGTCATATACATCAGGTTCGGCATTTGCGATCCGGCAATCACTTCACTGTAAAACACCGCATTAAAATCTAATTTGGAGAAAATATCAATTTCACCGCCTTCGTTGAACATGTGCACCTTGTTGCGAAACAGGTTTTCGCTCGCACTCTCGTAACTCCGCAATTCATATACACGCTCTTTTTTGGGAGAGGTCAGCTTCGGCAGTTTCATGACGGGAGACAAAGCAAAAGCCTTGAGCAATATTTTTTCCATGCGCGCGTAGGCAGGAGAATTATATTTCACATCCAGGTATTCTTGGGCGGCCGATTTAAACTTTTCATCTTTGAGCAGTTTCCCGTTTATTTTATCCATCATCTTCAAAGATTTCATCGGTATCAAAACATACAGGGACTTATTTGCGGAAGTATCGTTTGCTATTGCCTTAAAAACGCCTACAGATTGAATGCCCATATCGTGCAAGGCAGGAATCAGTGCAGACTGAAAATAATCATCCAGCATCTTTTCCTGACTGACCGTATTGTAACGGTACACAGTAAGCTGATAGAATTCCCGTTTCTCCTTCTTTGGTTTCGACCATAGAGATTGTGGGGCGATCATCAAGATCATCAGAAGCGTAAATAAAATTTTTGTTTTCATGCAATGATGTTGTTATTGAATTGTTGTTTAAAAAGAAATCACCAGTTGACCTTCTTCGTACCTGGTCCGTATTTCCCTTATATATTCCTTATGTTTCGCTTATGTTATAATAAGGGAAACATAACCAATATACAGCGAAGATACGAACAAAATTTAACCTAAATAAGGGACTTGTGACTCATAATTTTATTGATTTTGTATTGATCTAAATTAAATGACACAAAAAGAGGATGAAGCACCCTGTAAGTGATTCACCCTCTCAAAAAACTTTACGCATAAATGCTATTGATCCTTTGACAATGCTTTTTGCTTGTTCAGTACCAGATAAACAATTGGCAAGATACCAATCGTATTGAATATGGCCAGACAAATGAACCAGGCAAGATGATTGTTGCGGGCTGCTTTCCAGAGTGCGATCAGCTTCATCACCGAATCGAACAGTGCCAGTAGGGCAACCACTATGATCAGCCAGACAGGAAGATCGGATAAGCTTTCCATGCTCTTAATTTATTTAAAAACGGTAATTACTTTACCGAAAACTTGTAGATACACCGGCTGGTGTACTTTTCACCTGGCTTCAGATAAGGTGATGGCCAGTCGGCTTTGTTGGGTGAATCGGGATATTTCTGTGTCTCCAGACAGATGGCGTTTCGTTTCGCATATACGGCACCATTCTTTCCGGTTACGGTACCATCGAGGAAGTTACCGGTATAAACCTGTACACCCGGTTCGTCGGTATAAACGTCCAGAACAATGCCTGTTGCAGGAGCGTAAACAGAAGCAGCTAACTGCTTCACATCGCCTTTGGCATTCAACACCCAGTTGTGGTCGTACCCGTCGCCGTTCTTCAACTGTGCATAGTCGTAATCGTTAATCCGTGCACCAACCACTGTGGGTGTTCTGAAATCCATGGGTGTACCCTCAACCGGAGCAATTTCGCCGGTGGTCATAAAGGTGGTGTCTACCGGAGTAAATGCATCGGCATAGATGGTAAGCGAATCATTGAGGATGGTGTTGTTGGCATCGCCGCTCAGGTTGAAGTAGGAGTGGTTGGTCAGGTTTACCACAGTCTCTTTGTCTGTTGTGGCTTCATACTGAAGATCGATGGCATTGTCGTCGGTGAGGGTCATGGTCACTTTTACGTCGAGGTTGCCAGGGAAATTGGCTTCACCGTCTTTTGAGAGATAACTGAACGCCACGGCCTGGTTGTTGATCTGCTCTGCTTTAAACACTTTCTTGTCGAACCCTTCGGGACCGCCATGTAGTGTGTGGCCGAAATTATTTAGCGGCAGTTGATATTCAACTCCCTCCACCGTGATCTTCCCTTTGGCAATCCGGTTGCCATAACGGCCGATTGTTGCTCCAAAGTTATTATCCACGTTCACGTAGTCGTTGATGTTGTCGAATCCGAGGACTACATCTTTCATGTTGCCGTCTCTGTCGGGCACCATCACAGAAACAATGCGTCCGCCATAATTGGTTAATGTCACCTCTACCCCGTTGGCGTTTGTTAAAACATAGAGATTGGTGGAATCACCGTTAACGACCGACTGAAAGTCACTTTTTTTCAGTCCCGAAAGGGTTTCCTGCTCCACAGGAGCTTCCTTTTGTTTTTGGGTGCATCCAACTACGGCAACAATTGCCAGCAGCCAGATCAGTTGATTGAGTTTCATCTTTTTTCTGGTTTATATTTAATAATTTTCTATTAGGATCAGCATCCTTTCACAAATTTACATGATTTTCTTTTTAAAAACTCACAAGGAGTTAAAAATAAAGTCCAAAATTAAAGAACCGGTCTTTCAGCCTTGCGTGAAGGTGTACCTCCTGTAATATAAGGCCAGTCGTTCTCCCACTTTACCTGATCCATCATCAGTACGCGTCCTTTGGGATTTTCTACGGAAACGGCGTGATAAAAGATCCAGTCGTTCCCCTTGTCATCCTGTACGATTTCGGAGTTGTGTCCCGTACCCACAAAATACTGGTTTTTCTGAATCACAATCTCGTGATGATTATCCATCATTGATTGTCCCTGTTTGTCGAGATAAGGACCGAAAAGGTTTCTGGACCGTCCCACAACAGTGGTGTAGGTGCTTTTCAAGCCTTCGCAGCAGGACCCGATGGAAGCGAACATATAATAAAATCCGTTCCGTTTGTGAATATAGACTCCTTCATAAGCTGTTCCTGCCACTTGCTGCTTCTCAGCGCCCGGTTTCAGAGAGAGACCATCGTCCGAAAGTTCAATGGCATGCAATCCACGAAAGCTTCCCCAAAAGAGGTATTTTCTGCCATTTTCTTCGATATAGAACTGATCGATTGAATTTTGCACGTCGATTTCATTGCTGCGGAAAAGTTTCCCATGGTCGGTGAAGGGTCCTTCCGGTTTGTCGGCGGTAGCCACGCCAATACCACAGGTCCACTCTCCTCCCCAGACCGACATGGAGTAATAGAGCACATACTTTCCGTTGATATAGTTGATATCTGGCGCCCAGAGTCCGCCACGTGGCTCAAACGTTGGACGTGTCTCATTGGTGAAAGCTGTTCCCAGCAGTTTCCAGTTAACCAAATCTTTGGATCGATGGATAGGCGTGTTCCTTATATCCTCCGTGGCATAGAGATAATAGTTCCCATCTTCTGCTTTGATAATGGTGGGGTCAGGTAGACTGTAGTTGACAACGGGATTTTCATAGAAATTTCCTGTTTCAATAGGGTTCTCCTTCGGAAGATCCTGTGTTTTACAAGACAGGAGAAGGAACGTGCATAAAATTGCATGGATAAATTGTACCATACTTATGTTTTGTGTTGGTAAAGATAATAAACTCTCTCACCTATCCTGTAGGTGAGAGAGTAATAAGATTTCATTTCAAGAAAAAATACTAGTCATTCAGGATATTGCAAATCTCCTGATTCACCTTTTTCACTCTTTCTTCGTCTATTTTAACCAGCTTGCGGTCGTAGGTCATCAATCCGTTCACCTCTACCTCCACGTCGGTTGTCTGTGTATACACTGCTGCAGAGAAACCCTGACGAATGAGCTGTTTCAGTTCTTCGGCATATTTGACGTATTCATCGGTCACTTCCTTTGAACTGTTGAACTGCACATAACCCCAGTTGCGGTTGGGTTCCCAGAGGTGTTCCTTGTTGGCCCAGCCAATGCCACCATACTCACCCAATACTGTGGAACGCTGTGCATCATACAAGTAGAGCTGCGGTGCGGGATACTGGTGTAGATCGAGCATATCACCTACAGGATAATGGTTTCCACCACTGGCAGGATTTACCAGACGGGAAGGATCGTGCTGTTTGGTCCATTCCACAATTTCGACGGTTTTAAATTGTCCCCAAGCTTCGTTGAAGGGTACCCATACGCCGATTGAAGGATATGAGTAAAGATAATCCATGATCTCTTTCCACTCTTTGCGGTAGTTGGCTTCCGATTCTGCTGTACGCATACTCTCGGGACCTTTGAAATAATCACGGCTATTCCATCCTGGACCTCTGTCACCACTGGGCATATCCTGCCATACGATGATGCCATGACGGTCACAATGGGTATACCAGCGTGCCGGTTCCACCTTCACGTGTTTGCGGATCATGTTAAATCCAAAATCCTTGGTTTTGATGATGTCATACTCCAACGCTTCATCGGTAGGAGCGGTATAGAGGCCGTCGGGCCACCATCCCTGATCGAGCGGTCCGAACTGAAACAGGTCTTTGTTGTTAAGCTGAAGGCGTACAATTCCTTTGTCGTCACGATGCGTGGAATACTTGCGCATGGCCGCATAACTGTCTACCTTGTCCAATTGTTTGGATCCATTCCAGAGCACCACTTCCACGTCGTAGAGGTAAGGGCTGTCGGGTGACCAGAGTTTCACATTCTCCGGCATGATAATTTCCACGGGCTGATTGTTGATGGCTTGGGATGTGGCGACGATTTTGTCTCCCTCCTTGATTATCACCTCCACCTTTTGTGTTGCTGAAGCTACATTTGTAAGCGCCTGCACTTTCAGTGTGTTGTTGTCGATATTGGGTGTGATCTTGAGGTCTTCGATATAAGTCTCCGGCACCGGTTCCAGCCACACTGTTTGCCAGATACCTGTTACGGGTGTATACCAGATTCCTTCGGGTTTGTTCACCTGCTTGCCGCGAGGCTGATAACCTTGGTCGGTAGAATCCCACACCTTTACGACAAGCGTGTTCTTGCCACTCGCCAAAGCCGGGGTGATGTCAAAAGAAAACGGGGTATAGCCGCCGGTGTGTTGGCCCACTTTCACGTCGTTCACCCACACATCAGCTTTCCAATCTACAGCACCAAAATGCAGCAGGACCTTGTTGTTTTTCCATTTGGCGGGAACAGTGAATTCGCGCTGATACCATAATTCATTGTCTCTTCCCACTCTTTTCTGGACGCCTGAGAGACTCGACTCAATGGCGAAAGGTACAAGAATCTCCCCTTCAAAGCCAGCAGGCTTTTGTTTTCCGACTGGTAGGATTGCATAATTCCACAGACCATTCAGATTTTGCCATTCAGCACGCTCCATAATAGGTCTTGGATATTCTGGCAACACGTTGTTGACATCGATTTCGGTTGCCCAGCGGGTTTTGATTTTGTCACCTGCCGGCTGCCATTGGGCCGACAGATTGAAAGTTAAAAGTAATGTAAAAAATAAAGCCACAATTGTTCTCATAAAAAAAATTTTAGGGTTTATATTGGTTCATACGTATTCATGGATATATCTCTATACAATTTCATGTCACGAAAATACGTGTAATTTATTAATTTTTTGACGAAATATTCGTCAAAAAGTAGTAATTTCCTCTCAAAGTCATTTTTGTTCCTGAAAATCCTTTGGAAGTACACCAAATTGTTGCTGAAAACACTTTGCGAAATAGGAAGGAGAGTTGAATCCCACCATGAAGCAAATCTCATTTATTTTGTAATCATCCTCTTTCAATAGCTGGGCTGCTTTCTTGAGCCGTTCTACCCGAATGTATTCATTGGGCGTCAGATCAAGTACACCTTTTACTTTCCGGTAGAAACTGGCCCGGCTCATGTTAAACCGTTCAGCCATATCTTCTACATTGAAATCGGATTCCGACAGACTTTCCTGTATCACTTCGTTTAATTTTCTAATAAACGCTTCATCCGATTTGTTTAAAGCCACTGAGGCAGCACCGATGAAAGGGTTTTTAAGAAATGACTCCCGAAGTTTCTCCCGGCTCTGAAGCAGATTCTCTATTCTTGCCAACAAAACTTCTACCGAAAATGGTTTCTCAAGATAAGCATCTGCTCCCAGCTCGTACCCCTGCACCTTGGATTGGGCCATTACTTTGGCAGTAAGCAGGATAACCGGAATATGACTGAACTCCATATCCGATTTCACCTTCTGAGTGAATTCGAAACCGTCCATTTCAGGCATCATGACGTCCGTAACAATCAGATTAACTGTAGATTTCTTCAGCTTTTCCAGGGCTTGCACTCCGTTTTCGGCAGTCAATACATGATAATGATCCGATAGAAATTTAGCGACAAACTGCAGTAGCTCCAGGTCGTCATCCACCAACAACAGCGTGCCTTCTTTTTTGGAGACCCCACTTACCTTTTCAGTAAGGATTTCATTTCTCTCCTGTTCGGGAATGATGGTTTCGGTAGGTTCTACATTACCCACAGGCAGCTTCAGAAGAAACTGGTTATAGGTTACGTCGTTCTGGAGCGACAATGAACCTCCGTGAAGTTCTGCCAATGAGCTTGCCAGTGCCAATCCTATCCCCGTTCCTGACACTCTTTGATCCTTTTCCGGGTCGATTTGCACAAAAGGTTTAAAAATCTCCTCTTTGTATGCACTGGGAATGAGCTCCCCGTCATTTTCAACGAGCAGATAAAACTCTTTTTTTTCATTTTCTTTGATCGATGCTTCCAACCGGACATAATGATCGCAGTACTTCATGGCATTGTTTAACAAATTACTGACGATCTTCAGGAAAGCTTCTTTGTCCATCTGGACAAAGATATCCTGCTCAGGCAGCTCTGTTTCAATGGTGATATTTTTATGCTTTGCCAGGGGTGTGAAACGGAGCATGGTCTCTCTGAGAAGTTCCGATGCGTTATGGGGCTGCATGTGTAGCAGATACGCTTCAGACTCCGTCTTCCGGAAATCGAGCAGCTGATTGGTCAGATTGAGTAATCGGCCTGTATTCTTGCTCATGATCTGCAAATTATCTTTCACGCTATCCGGTAAATTTTCTGTCATCAACACATGATCCAGTGGTGCCTTAATCAGGGTAAGCGGCGTACGGATCTCATGGGCTACGTTGGTAAAGAAATTTATTTTTGACTTGTATAATTCACGTTCTTTCAGTTGTTCAAATTCTTTCATCTTCACTTGTTGTCTAAGCCTGCTACGGATGGTCAGGTAACGTGTCAGAAGATGCATTCCGGACAAAAAGAGCAAAAGATAAATCAAATAAGCCCATCCGTTTAACCAAAAGGGAGGTTTTATCCGGATAGACAATGAAGCTATATCTCTGATCGATTCTTTGCTCTCTTCTCCCAGAATTCCCAGCATCAGTTTATAGTGTCCGGGTTTTAAATTCGAGTAGGCAATTGAGTGATTCTCTCCTATAGGAATCCATGTTTTATCAAAGCCTTGCAGGATATAAAAAAGAGGGTTCGTATCGGCTCCGGAGTAATTTAAACGGGCAAATTCAACGCTAATTGAATTTTGGTGATGCGGCAAAGTCACGGACTCGGTGAGTATCAGACTTTGTTTCAAGGGCGAATTCGCATCAAATGGATTTATTCTGAGATTGTTTACAAAAAGATCTGTAAAAACAAGCGAGGTGCTCAGCTGATTATCTTTAAAACCGTCCGGATCGAAACGTACGAACCCATCAAGCGATCCAAAGTATATCATTCCATCTCTTGTTTTGTAACTTGATTTGTAATTGAATTGATTGGTTTTCAATCCATTCTTAACCGTATAGTTTTTGAAGGTTTTTTGATCGGGGTCGAAACAAACCAGTCCGGAGTTGGTAGATAACCAGAGATACCCATCTTGATCGTCCACAATCTGGTAAACCACGTCATTGGGTAAACCATACGAACTGTTGAAAGTGGAAAATGTCTCCTTCTCCCTGTCGAAAAGTCCAATCCCCCCTCCTTGTGTAGCAATCCACAGTCGTCCTTTACCGTCTTCATACATGGAAGTGGTTTTATTATAGGGTAAACTTTCATGATTGGTGGGATCATGTACAAAAACTGTCCATGTTTTTGAGACCGGATTAAATCGATAAAGCCCATTTAAAAAAGTGGATATCCATATGAAACCATGGCTGTCTTCGTAAATATCCTGAATCGCCATCCCCTGTAGGTTCTCAACTCGAATAAACTGATTGTTTTTCTCGTCATAGATATCCACACCCGAGAGGGTACCTATCCACAATACCCCTTGCCTATCTTTGCATAGGGCAAAAGCACTGTTTTGGTTGATAGAATGCGGATCATCGGAATGGGTATAGACAACCATTTTCCCTGTTTTCATATTATACCGGTGCAATCCTTTAGAAAAAGCACCGATCCACAAATCATCCCCGTCGTTGTATAAAGCGTGAATATTGGTATACAATGACCTCAAGGGAGGTGGCAACGGCAAAAAAGACTCGCTGACCGGATCAAAAAGATGAAGGCTTCCATCTTCGGTGCCAATCCATATTTTCCCATCTGGAGCAGGACAAAATTCTCTGACTCGTTTGCCTTTCAACCCATCTATCCCTACCATGGGGTAAAACAAATCGAAATTGTTCTGCTGATTGGAATAATAATCTACCCCTCCAAAATAAGATCCAACCCAGACTCCTCCGTCGCGATCTTTGAATATTGAATAGATCGCATTGTCTGATAAAGTGTCATGCAATGACTGATCGTGTCGCAGGTTAATCACCTCTCCCGTATCGGAATGATAAATATAAATACCCGATTCCGTACCTATCCAGAGGGTATTTGGATCGATTCTTTCTATACATCTTACAAAGATTGGTTCACCATGCTCATCCTTATCCAACAATACACGATGTGTTCTATTGATGGTATTGATTGCAACGAGCCCCTTTTGTGACGTAGCCACCAGCAAGATGTTACCTGGATCAGGAAAGACATCGGATATCTCACCGGTATCGTAGAGGAATGTTTCATCATCCGCCAGATTGAAGCGGGATATCTCCTTTGTTTGTTTATTGATGTGAAGAAAAGGGGATGAGTAAGGAAATACCCAAACGCCTTTGTTGTTATCCGGGCATAAACTAATCATTTTCATGCCATCTTTCACAAGCGGAATGGCATAAAAATTGAGTTCGCTCCTTTCCATTTCATAATGAAAGATCCCTTTCCCCTCGACCGACATCCAGATATCGCCGTCTTTATCGGCTATCATTTCCGTCACCACTCCACTCACAGAATCATTTTCTGCGGTCAAGTAGTTAAAACGACGGAACTCTTCCGTGCGCATATCATAGATGTAAACGCCTTCTTCGGTGGCCACCCAGATGTTGTCGTTTTTATCCTGCAATATCCGGTGAAAGACATTGTCATTTAAATCACCTTCTGGCGTAAATTTATAGATGACAAACCTCTTGCTATCGAACTTGTTTAACCCATCTTTGGTTCCAAACCACATGAAGCCCCGGTTATCCTGAAAGATAGCACGCACCGTATTTTGAGACAGTCCGTTATCGCTATTATAATGCTTAAAAGAATAATTGGAATTACCGTATGATGTCACGCTGTTCAGAGAAAAGAATCCTGAAAGCAAAACAAGGAAAGGAATCAGTCTGGTCATTTTAAAATTCATGTGTTGATTGCAGCCTTCTGTGCTTTTTATTTATCCAGTGAAACCGAAAAAGGCAAATCGCTTTGTGCCATATTGCGTTTATCCGGCCGATCGTTCATCTTGAGAGACAATGTTCCTCCAGCGACGATATCTTCATATCTGATAAAGCTTTTGGAATAGACATCGCCATTCAATGTGGCAGATTGTATGTATACGTTTTGTGCATTGTTATTTTTTGCATCAATCACAAACTGTTTTCCATTTTCCAATGTGATGGTTGTTTTTTGAAACAGGGGACTGCCCAATACATACTGGTCGGTTCCGGGACAAACACTGTAGAAACCCAGTGCACTCAAAACATACCACGAGGAAGTCTGTCCCTGGTCCTCATCACCGGGATAACCATTTTCAGTGGCATTATACAAACGCCGCATCACTTCCCTTGCCTTTTGCTGTGTCTTCCAGGGGACACCGGCATAATTATACAGATAGATCATGTGTTGAATGGGTTGATTTCCATGGGCATATTGTCCCATCTCTGCCATCTGCATCTCCGTCATTTCATGAATTTTATATCCGTATGTTCCCACGTTCACCGTGTTGGGGACTGAAAAAACAGAGTCGAGTTTCGCGACAAACCTTTCATTTCCCCCCAGGAGATCAATTAAACCCTGCACATCGTGAAAAACAGACCATACATAATGCCAGGCATTCCCCTCCGTATAAGGGCCACCCCATTCATAGGGATCGAAGTTTGGAGTCCATTTTCCATTTTTATCGCGTCCACGCATAAAACCTGTTCCGGCATCGAAGACGTTCCTGTAATTATACATCTGACGGGAAAATATCTCTTCATAAAACGATTGACCGGTCATCTTTGCCAGGTTATGCCCACAGAAATCATCGTAGGCATATTCCAATGTTTTGGCGGTCGCTTCTCCATAATCGGGATAAGGAACGTATCCCTGCGTGAAATATTCCTTCCAGCCATGACGTCCGTTTGAAGGTCCCCATGGCCCTTTATTTGTTGCTTCATGATAATATGCCTGCAATGCTTTTTCGGGATCAAATGTGCGGATACCTTTTGCCCACGCATCTGCAAACAAGGAGATCGCATGATTGCCGATCATACTTCCCCCCTCTCCCGGGAAGGACCAGGAGGGCAGCCAGCCGCACTGATCGTATGCATCGAGCATGGAGGCAACATATCGGCCGTGCATGTCAGGATACAACAATGCATTCAGCGGAAACTGTGCACGGAAAGTATCCCAGAAACCGGTGTCGGTGAACATGTGCCCCTCGTGTATCTCTCCATCATAAGGACTATAGTAATGAGGATTTCCGTTCTGATCTATCTCATAGAATTTGCGTGTGAAAAGACTGGCACGAAAGAAACAGGAATAAAAAGTAGCCTTGTCTTCTTCATTGTCTCCCTCAACAAGGATACGATGTAAGTGATCGTTCCAAATTTTCCATGCTGCGCTTTTTGTTTGCTCGAATGTTTTGAACTTTCCCAGCTCTTTCGACAGGTTTAAGGCCGCCTGATCCACACTGATGTACGAAGAGGCGGTCTTAATCTGTACCTTTACCCCTGGATCAAACTCAACCCAGGCACCCACACCTTTTCCTTCACCGGTTGTTTCAAGAGCCTTGCTCTTGTTGTCGGTATTCTCCCAGATACCATACCGACGGATGGGTTGATCGAATTGAATGACGAAATAGTTTTTAAAATTGTCAGGAATATAATGACCGTTGCGTACGTATCCCACAATCTTATTTTCGCTCGGAATAATTTCTACCCCGCTCATGCCCGTATAACCGTCCAAGACGACAAAGGAAGGTTTTCCTTTGGGAAAAGAAAAACGAATATGTGCTCCCCGCTCCACGGGAGAAATTTCGGTGGTAATACCGTTTTCCAGTAAAACCTTGTAATAGTGCGGCTTCCCTGTTTCTTTTGCATGACTGAATTGGGCTGCCCGGTTATACTGATCGAGTGCCAGCACGCCAGCGACCGGCATCAATGAATAGACCGCGTAATCGTTGGTCCAGGAACTACACTGATGGGCTTGCTGAAATCCTCTGATCGAATCCTTCTCGTATTGATATTTCCATCCGTCACCATTGACGCCTGTTTGCGGAGTCCAGGTATGCATGGCAAAGGGAAGTGCGGTGGTGGGATAGGTATTTCCTCTGGTCAGTTCGAAGCGAGAGTTGGTACCCTGCAACGTATTTACATATTGCACCAGATCGATTTTCTGTGCCTGCAAGCCAAAAAAGGCAAACAGAGCTACAAAGACACTGATGGTTTTATACATGATGTTCCTTTTTTTTGTTTAAAAATGATTGAAAATGATCGACTTTTCTTATTCATGAAAAACAGGGAAGGCAGAGATTCTCAATCGTGCAGCACCCATCGGGATGAGTGTGATGTTATTTGTTTGTGCTTCGAATTTCTGACTCTCCTTAATTGGAATTTCACCCGTAAGACCATGATTGTCAATACTCCACCCGATCAATTTTTTTCCTTTTGCTCTGATTTCAATGGGTGCTGTTTCAACCGTAAAAGGTTGATTGTCGGAGGGCCACATTGTCCGTATCACTTCAAAGTTCTGTTCCAGGGGTAATGAATCCTCTACCACCAATGCATAGTTCCAGTCGCTCGCCGGGTAGATCTCATAGCTGGGCCACTTTGTCGGATCTGCATTCTTCTGCCATTTGGAATCGCCAATGGCCGTTTCCACACTGCCTACTTTTACATAATTTTCTTTGATCTTTAGTGAAAAGGTCAGCGGGCCATAATGGATGCTACGGCTATCCTGATTGACGTGCCATACCGACTGGTACAGATTCATGGGTATGTTCAGTACAACTTGATCACCCTTTTCCCATTCTCTTTCAAGTCGAACATACTTTCCTGCTACCAGGTCAGCCATTACCTTTTTACCATTGATGATGACGGATGGATTTTTTGTCCATGAGGGGATTCTCAGGTAGAGTGGAAAAACAACCTTTCCGGATGTGTGGACGGTAAATTTGATCGATTCTTCAAAAGGATAGTTTGTCTCTTCCACAATCTCCACCAGCTTGCCGTCCCCGACTTTCACACTTGCTTTGCAGGCTCCATAGATTGCCGCAGCAATACCATTATCGGGAGTGGCCATGACAAGATGCTCAATAAAATAGGGCCAGCCCTGACCATGATTGTGCTGACAGCAACGGCTGCTGAACGGATTCATTGCCAGGAAGGGGCCTCTGTTGTCGATTCCGGGATGATGATTCTTTGCATCACTGATGGTGTGATTGGGAGAGGTGATATAACGCAACGACTTCAGGTCGGGCATCATGGATGCCGGATAAGAATTAAAAGCCACATTTTCACAATGCTCTGCCCAGAAAGGATCACCCGTCATCAGCAACAGGATCTCATCGGATGCCATCTGTTCTACAAAGCCACAGGTTTCCGTTCCCTGACGTGGATCAATATATCCCATTCTTGCATTTTCATCGGCACCAAACATTCCTCCCGGTACTTGACCGAATGTATTTCGTATCAGATGATGCACATTGTATGTGGCCATCAGATCGGCAGAATCTTTCGACAGCATATACCAGGATGCAGGCTCCCTGAAACTCTGCGCGACATTCACGTTGTGCCAGTTGGGCAGCGTGGATCGCTGGCGCCAGTTAGCCGTATTCCGGTGCGTTTTCTCAGCCAGTTCCAACAAAAAGGCATCTCCTGTAATATTGTACAACCAATAAATGCTAAGCAGATTATCACCCCCCCGGCTATTTTCCCAGTAATCTTTCAGAAACTGGTCATCTGCAAGGCTCATCTGCCACTTGAAATAGTTGGTCATCAGGCCAATCACCCGCTCATCGCCTGAATATTCATAGTATGACTGCAGACACCAGATCATGATCATGTTACCCCAGAGATCAGGTTTCCCGTTTTTCTCGATGTAAGGGCCAAAATAGCCATCTTCGCGTTGACTTTGAATAGCGGCTTCGAGCCATGTCCTGGTTTCATCAATCATCTTCTTGTCATTCAAAATATAGGCCATATTGCCATATCCTTTTAGCCAATAAGGTACCTCCTCCCAGCCATAGTCCGTACCCGTACCCAGCCAGGCATTGTTTTCCTTGTCGAGCCAGGCACTGATCTCTCCCAAATGCCCATTCAAACCCTCCTTTTGCAGCTCCAGAAGCTTTAAAATCCAGCCTTCCGGTTTGACCGCACCGACCGGCAATTTAATAAAGTTTTGTGGAAGAAGGGGTTTTTTGTTTTGTCTGTATGACGTGTTGACAGAATTAATATTCGGCCTATCAACCACTGTCACCTTTGTCTTTTCATCTGAAAAAATGGGAATTGTCATGAGTGAAAAAACCAGTGTACAGCCTAACATCTTGATTCCAAACATATCGTTACTTACTTAAAATTTTATCTTCCAGGATTTTCATGAAATAACCACCCACAACGGAACGAGCCTTGAAATTCATTCTCTCGGCGGTGACCGTGTCGTGCCAATCACTCAAGGGTACCCGTGAGGGAGTTTCGTCTGCATATTTATACACTAGATCGATTAATGTGTCAAAGTCCTCACGGTCTCCCGTAAGTGTGGCAGTCCACATAATCCAGTCGGTTTTGGTATACGTCTCTCTGTTATCCAAAGGCAAACCATAGTCATTTTGTTGCGTTTTGTAGTACGCCATCTCTTTTTGAACGATCTGCGGATCAAAGATATTAAATCCTAACAATTTATCCCAAACAATATTATACTTTTGGCTCCATGTTCCTGATCTGTCGAACGTAAGCTTGTAATGATCCCCATCGTTGGCCATCTCTTCCCACTTCACGGCCATCTCTTTGGCGATGCGCATATATTTCTCAGCCACATCATCTTTCCCCTGCATGGAAGCCAACTTGCTATAAGAAGCAATTCCCATGATGGCTTTGATGGAGAGATTGGCGTTGTGTGCAAAATGGCCGGCAAAATCATCGGTACATAGTTGATTCTCCGGGTCCAGACCATATTCCACCAGATAATCGGTCCATATGGTCAGCACCTTCCAGTGGCTTGCCGCATAGTCAGCATTGCCTTCCATGGTGGCAATTGCTGCAGTAGCGATGAGCATGTTTCCCGATTCCTCTATGGGCATGTCTCCGCCATAAGTTTGTCCGTTAGCAAGAGGATAGGTACCCACGTCGTGTGCTGCAAAAGGTTTTGTCCATTTTCCACTTTCGCTGTAGTAGAAAATATGATTCATCATTCCCTTTACCAGATCGGGATTGTAAATTAAAAACAATGGCGAAGATGGATAGGTGATGTCTACCGTACCAATGGATCCGTTGCTGTTGTTTTCTTTTGATAGGAACAAGAGTGTACCCGCATCATCTTTCACAAGCTTGTGAGCCGATATAGCCTGACGATAAGCAAGAGCGCAGAGTTCAGCATATTTCACACCGCCTGCTTCAATTGCATCGGCCATCATGCTTCTGTTAAACACATCACACCGTTCCATTACAGAAGTATAATGTGTCTTTGCCGCTTCAAATGCTTCAAAAATATCTCTTGTTCCCTGATTCGTCCAGTAACCTTTCAGGTTCTTCCCGAAATACTGTATTGATTGCACATCGTCATAACCCAGCATAATATAACCAGTTGTATGATTGGCTGAAACACTCCCCATATTTTCGCTGTATGCAAGAACAGTCATCGATTCATTGATTTTTGCAGAGAGTTCTGCAGGTGGGTTTGCCGGAATCATGCCAGATTGCTGAAACTCTTTTTTACTGCTCCAATAATCACCGAAATTTAACCTGGTAGCCTTGTCGTTGTGGCCGGCAAAGTAGAAGTATCCCCAATCGATGCGTACATCATCACCAGCTTTTTGCAATACCGGCTGTTCGATGGTGCCCGTTTTCAGAAAAGAAAGGGTTTCTTTTTCTATTTTTTCATAATCCACAGGCTGGCTCACGTTATTTTGAGCCCATTGTGGGGTTGCCTCGAAGTAAATCTGCACATCATGTGATGCACCATCTTTGGAGCGGACCTGATAGGAAATATAACTGACAGGACGTGACATCAACTCCAAATCGTCCATCAGGAGAGGAGTGGTGAATATCAGGTCCATCTCAACGGAACCACAATCGAAGGTATAAATTGTTTGTGTGGGCAGTACGCTGGCAGATTTTTGTGTTGCTGTATGAATGAACGATTCTTTGTCGGCCTCCTTCTCATACAAGCCGAAATCTACGTACCCCCCGCCCGTTCTGTTATGACAATGGGCTGTGATGATGTTGTCTCCTTTTTTGAGCAATGTTTTCATCTCATCTGACAATACTTGTTGTACATTGTAATTCCAGGAGTAATCAGTTCCAATCACCTGTACCCCATTGATATACAACTCAAAAATATCGTCGTGCGAATAATGCAGATAAATATCCTTGCCAGCAAGATCTTCCTCAAGTTGAAACACTCTTCGAATCCAGATGTCCTTTGTGTCCCAGAGTGTAGAAAGGTTCGGTTCATTTCGGGTACCAAATGCCGCGGCACCTGTCTTCCAGGATGCATCGTCAAAACCAATAGATTTCCACTCTTCGCCATCGGGTTTATTGAAGGTATACTTTCCTTCCCATTTTTGCCCATGCACCGAAGGAAGGATCGGTTTGAGGGGTAGCTTCTCCACACCCATAAAGCGATAGACTTCACCATCTACCCGAAGGGCACCCAACAAAGGGAACTCTTTTTCAGTCCAGTGCCGAACCTGATCATCATATAAATTAGTGGTGCAGGACCAGGCATTGAAATAGGGATCCACCGTTACCAGGGGATAAGCCGGAGCACGGAGTTGGGTGGTCATATCAGTCGCAATGATCGAAGTCTTGTTGTCCATGTTGGTACACGAAATTGCAAACACGACCATCAGGAAAGTAAAAACTGGGACTAAATTAACTTTATTCATATTCAATATTTATTTCATTAGATTGATTTCCGAGACTCTTTTTGCTGACGGATATTTATCTGGTCGATTTACTCAGACACTGTTACCAAAAAAGGAATTTTGAAATCTGGGTCAATATATAGTTGTTCAACCCCATTGATTTTCTTAAAACCCACATTGCTGATATACATGTTTCTGGGATGAATCTTGTTGATATCGTTGTGGGCGTGAAATACTATTTTCCAATCCCCTTTTTTGTCTTTAAACAAAGAACTATGCCCTACTCCAACCAGGTTACCGGGCTTCTGTAACAAGGGATTGTGTGGATATTTTGTCCATTCTCCCATAATTTCTGTGGCAGTGGCGCATCCAATGCCATAGAATGGACTTTCATAGCTGTTGGCAGAATACGTCATATAATAGACCCCGTTATGCTTGACAACGAAAGATCCTTCATTTACTCTTGGCCATACCTCCTCCCAATCCTGTGAAACGTGAATGCAGGGACGCATCGTCTCTTCTTTGATGGTCATCAGATCTTCCTCCAGCTCAGCCACCCAGATATTTAAGCCGTCATTAAAACGATCAAAAAAAAGATATGCCTTGCCGTCATCGTCGATAAAAAGTGAATTATCAATCGACTTTTCATCCTCGAACATAGGTTTCTGAAATTCTTGCACAAAGGGGCCCAAAGGAGAGTCTGAGGTGGCGACACAAATATGTTCTTCGGCTGTGTAATACATGTAAAAACGATGGTTAACATAATAAACTTCGGGTGCCCAAAACCATTTTTCCCCATACGAGTCCTTCTTGTGCAACGCCAGTTGGGGTATCCTTTTCCATGCTTGGAGGTCTTTTGATGTCATCACCTCAATTCCGTCTGTCGCACCGGTTCCATAGGCGTAGTAGGTATCCTGATACAATAAAATAAACGGATCAGCCAGCGGTATAAGGTCGTCCGAATTTATTTTTTCTCTGCTAACTTGTGGACTTTTACACGAAAACAAAGAGATCGTTACCAGCAAAATAAGACAGTGAAATAATGTGCAATTTTTTACCATTATAGTCAAAGAATAAAAGAGAGAAGCCACAATTAAACAATTGCAGCTTCTCTCTAAGAAAAGAATTATTTAATCCGAACCACTTCTGAATAAATAGCCTGATCGGCTCCTACAGTTCTTACGCCGACCCTGGCGAAGAGAGCCTTGGCTGAAGCCACATTGGCGTTACCCGACAAATCTAACGATAGATTCTGCGAACCGGCCTGAACTTCTTTGAAATCCTTGCGTGCAATGTTGGTCGCATCATCTACAAAAGATGTTTTACTTACCAGCAGGGTAACATAATCAATGTTGGCCGTGCTCACAATCTTGTTAACATTGAATGTTGCATTCAACATGGAGCCATTCAAGGTAATAGACTCATTGTCAATTGTGAAAAACGGGGTAACAGGGACTTCTATTTCAGTAGATCCTTTTAAATTCACAACAATGGTGTCGCGTGTATTTACCCAAGGACCGTTTCTATCACGTGTAACCAGTTTATATTCACCATCAAAAAGCAGTGCCTCAAAGGTACCATTCTGATCCACATAAACCTGGATGTTGTCATGCAGCTGGTATCCGTCCTGATACAATTGCAAACGCACGGCTTCACCTGTTCCACGCAATCCCAGTGTTTGACCGTTATAGGTTATCTTACCGTGCAATCTCGACTGGGGTGCATCGTAGTTGTCGAGACCACAACTGGTGGCTGTAAAAACTACAATCACAAACAATAGAATATATTTATACATTTTCATCTTGCAATTATTTTAATCATGTTACGATTTATTGATAGGGATTCTTCACAATCTTGGGATTGTTATTCACCCAATCCTGATGAATAAAATTGTAATAATTTTTCATCTCAAAATGTCTTGGATTAGGCGACATATGGGTGGCAATCTTATCGAATACCCACTTTCCGTTGTTGGGATTACCCGGATCATTTATCACATAAGGGAACAATGCCCATTGTTGCGCATCGGGATCATTCTGTACACCATTCCAGACCTTATCGGCCAGTCTCCAGCGCTTCAAATCCCAGTAACGATGATCTTCAAAAGCAAACTCCACCCTGTATTCACGTACGATATCATCAAATGTCACTGAGGTTAGCGATTGAATTCCTGCTCTGTCACGAATCCGGTTGATATAAGTAAGTGCCTTACCAGGCTGATTCAGTTCGAATGCTGCTTCTGCTGCAATCATCACAGCCTCAGCAAACCTGAAGCGAGGGAACCACATGTCGCTCCGTCTCCCACGAGTGGAAGCGCTCGGTGTTTCATCCATAAATTTACGGAAGAAAAATCCCGATTTATTCACAAACTGATTGTTGGTGGTCGTGGGACCATTCACGGAGGTAATCAGTACATTATTGGCATCTCTTGTACCTGGTTCGCTGGTTCTGACTTTCCACACACCTCCTTCAAGGTACTTTTGACCTGCCTGTAACACCACCGGCGTACCTTTGAATATCGCACCTGGATAAATCACTGTCCCCCATAGCCTGGGATCCTTATTTGCAAAAGCATCTTCGGCGTTGTCGTAGAATATATAATTTCCGTTGGCATCTTTTGTTTTGATTTCTCCGTTGCGTTCATTGATGTACTCGAAATCTTCCACCAGGTTCAATATCGGACCAGCGTATGCACGATCGATATCCTCTGCGTGAGATGCCGGTATATTACTCTGTGTAAATCCATTCGTCTGACCTGGATATTTATAATCCCGGGCCCAGATAACCTCTTTGTTATTTTCTTTCACAGAAAGAGCCTCATAAAAATTGCGTCCACGGTCATCCGGCTTTGTAAGTTGAAGCTCATATTTGCCACTATTTATCACCTCCTCTGCCGCGGCCAACGCCGTCTGGTAATAACCTTGTGCCAAATTGGCCGGGATTCCCACTTCCCCTCCAGTTGTTTTGATCGGCTCGGGCATCTTGTTGTTGTAGTTTGCAATAGAGCCAGCGTATACTGCAGCCCTGGCTTTCAACATCAACGCAGCCCACTTGGTTGCTCTAGCGGCGTTTACCGACTTATCGACAGGCAGAAAGTCTTTGATGGCTTCGCATTCCGATATGATATAATCATATAGGGCCGCCTCTGTGGACCGAGGGTACTGGAGTGCAGTGATATCCATACCGGTAGAATATTCAAATACCTCGTCACCTACGATAGGCATTCCTCCAAGACCTCTCCCCATGTTGAAATAAAGCCATGCCCTGATAAAACGGGCCTCACCCTCCAACTGCTTTTGGGTTGTAGCATCCAGCACTTTTGTTTCGCGCACACCCTTTAGAAATTGATTCAGATTGCGCAGCAAGGTATAATCATATACCCTCCAGCGGTCATCTTCAAATCCCTGTCTGGTATCTGGTCCCCCGTCCGATTTCGATGCCTCGTCCAAAATTGTGTAGAGATAAGAATCGTCGATATGTTGACCCCAGGTGATTCTGCCATAGAAGTTGGCAAGCACCGATTTGATCATTACTGCATCACCAAACACCTGGTCGTCTGACAAAATGGTGTCGGGTTCTCTTTCCAGAAAATCAGCACAACCACTCCATGTAAAGAGTGCGACTGATAATATGATGATTATTTTTTTGATATTCATAATTATTGTTAGAATTTAAGTGTTACACCCACATTGACAATTCGCATGGTAGGATAAGCCAATCCGTTTGTTTCATTAATTTCCGGATCCACACCAATCAGGTTCGTGAGACCAAACAGATTCTGTCCGGCTACATAGAACCGCAAGTCTGAAATGGAGGCTTTGTTTACGATGGATTTGGGTAGTGTATATCCGAACTCCATATTGCGTAACTTCAAATATCTCACATTTTTCTTCCAGAAGGTGCTGTTCCAATAATTACTGTGACTGCTGTTACCAATCAGCAACATGGGATATTTACCCGGTATCAGTTCGCTGTTGGCATCCCAGATATCAGCAAGACGCCAGGTATTATCCATATAATATTGCGGGTTGTTACCTCCATCGTGGAAAGGATTACGCTGCTCCCACTCCTGATACCATGTACTCAATGCGCCACCGGTGAGGTCGAAGGCCAAGTCGAATCCTCTCCAAAGGAAAGAGAAGTTGAAACCATAGTTAAAGATGGGCGTAGAGTCTTGTCTGTATCCGATGGGCCTTTCATCCATCCCGTTGATCACACCGTCGCCATTGATATCCTTGTATTTTATATCCCCTGGACGCAATGTTTTGTTTCCCTGACGGTCGTTATCGATGGGCCAGGTAGCTATTTCTTCCCAGTTCTGGAATTGTCCGTCTGCTTCAAGTCCCCAGTTCAGGTAACCATAACGCTGAACGATTGAATTTCTGTACACATTCCAGGAATTGCTAAAACGTGGCTTATATCTGTCCCAATCGTAAAAGCGGGAATAGGTGGCATTGGCACTGACAGAGTAGGTAAGGTCACTAGCCCTATCACTCCATTTCAAAATAAAATCATATCCCCTGTGTCTGTCTGAATTCAGATTCTCCTGTGGCAGACTGAACCCTATTTCTGAGGGCAACAAAATATCGTATCTCGAGGCTGGAAGTCCTGTTCTGAGACGATCGAAATAGTCTAATGAACCCGACAACCTGTTATTGAGGAAACTTACATCAACCCCGACGTCCAATATTTTAGCCTTGATCCAGGATAAGGTGGTGACCGGGAGTCCACGGGGAACGGTTCCGATTGTATATTTACCATCGATTACTGAACCGCCATTTTTATAGGTATAACCTCCCATATAATCAAAAGCGTTGTAACCACTGGTATTGTCATCTCCAAGCAAACCATACGATCCTCTCAATTTGAAGTCACTAAAGATATCCGAGAATTTGCTTTCCTGCCAGAAATTTTCTTCCGATATACGCCATCCAAGCGAAGCAGAAGGGAAAAATCCCCATCGGTGATTGGGTGGAAATTTCCATGATCCATCATAACGTCCCGAAAATTCTACCAGATACTTGTCGGCATAATCATAGTTAAATCGACCCATATAACCCAAACGGGCTTGTGTATTGTTTCCGGTATCATCATAGGTATCCATGGTCTCATAATCGATCAGGTGCAATGCGTTGGAAGTAGGAATAGAATGCACCCATGTTGTGGGGGTATCCCGCTGAATCGTCTCCGCACCCATGATGGCAGAAATATTGTGTTCACCAAATTGCTTCTGATAAGAGAGTTGAATATTGGTTGTAATCTCTTCGTTATAACCTTGCCTACGTTCTCTCCAGGGGTTGGTATTTTCAAAGATGACCGGATAAGTATCGGTATTTTCATCGTATCCGTACAGCTTATAGGTATATTCCTGGTTGTCGAGACGCTGATTGGCAAGATAATAACTGACCAGCGCTTTCGCTTTCAACCCCTCCATTATTTCATATTCTGCATCGAAATTCAATTGCACCACTCTCCACGTCTCCTCGTATCGTCCCGATAAATCATAGGTTAGCCAGGCAAAATTTGTTCCTGCTTCCGTAGAGGTGAGGGTGGGATAATCCGGATTATCGTTGGCAAACGGTCTTCTGGTAGGCAGGTTACGGTATGTTCCGAAACGAGGAAGCCAATAGTCATCTCCGCCAGGCACACCCGGGTTGACTCTTTTTTCAATGCGTCCGTTCATTCCACCGCCGACCTTCAGTTTATCAGAGATGTTGGCATTGAGATTCATCTGTACATTGGTACGGGTAAAACCTCCATAGTTTACAATGATGGCATCCTGATTCAAGTTTCCTACACTTAAATAATAATTGATTTTGTCCGATCCTCCTGAAACGTTTGCATTCACATAAGTCTGTGGCGAAACCTCCCATATATAATCATACCAATCGAAAGGCTGATATCCTTTTTCGGTTCCCTGTTGCCATTTCTCATAATCCTCCTGCGTATAGCGATAATTGGTAGCACCCTGTACCGTCTCTGATTGGATATAGTTTCGAATGTAGGTCTCAGCCGTGGCTGGCTTTGGAAAATCATACAAACTCTGCCAACCATAATAGCTGTTTACCGTGACAGTATTTTTGGAGTTGCGTGATCCTTTTTTTGTGGTTACCACGATGACCCCGTTGGCAGCACGAACACCATAAATGGCGGCAGAAGCGTCTTTCAACACGGAGATCGTCTCAATGTCATTGAAGTCGATGTTGTTAAACTGTCCCGCATCCGACTGAATACCATCAATTACATAAAGAGGAGCTCCCATGTTACGAATCTGAATATTTGTCGTGGCACCCGGTCTTCCGTCCTGTTGACGTGAATTGATACCGGCAATCTTTCCAACCAATGCACCCGAGGCTGTGGACGATTTCGACCGACTCAGATCCTTGGCCCCAATCACTGAGATTGCTGATGTAAGGGATTCTTTCCTTTGAGACATCCCAAAACCGGTGACCACCACTTCACTGAGCATTTCTGAATCTTCAGAGAGTGATATATTGATAAGCGTTCGTCCGCCTATAGCCACTTTTTGAGTTTTCATACCTACGTACGATACTTCCAGTGTTCCATTTGGCGAAATGTTTGGCAAGCTATACTTGCCATCATAATCCGTTACCGTGCCCACCGATGTTCCTTCCACCTGAATCGTTACACCGATTAAAGGTTCTCCTGTCACATCGGTTACGGTGCCAGTTACTGTCACATTTTGTGCGAACATTCCCAGGGAAAATACCCACAAAGTAATGGCTATCAATCCCTTCCATAAATCAAATGAGTTTTTCTTTTTCATTCCATCATTTTGTTAAGTTAGATTATTAAAGATTTATAAGAAATAAAGCAAGCGATGCATATTCTCAATATGCTCTTTAAGTTTGGACTTTCATGTTTGTATCAATTCCTGTTTTTCATTTTTTTACAAAATTGATTATTATTTTACATCCGGGATATCAATATTATCTCAAAAAATGAAATTAATTGCTCAGTTTGCTTCTTACCAATCAGGGCATGCTTATTAATTTCCAATCAGACACAAAATTTCATTTGTGGCTTGAGTGGATAAATGTTTATTTTTCTCAATTTCATTAGGTTAAAAGAGAAAAGAGATAAAGGGATATCCCTCATGTGAAGGATCAGGTATATCACAAAAATGAGATAGCTCCTATCAATTATGTGACGTCAAGGATAGCTGGCTTCCTTCGTGAGTGCCCAGTTGCTTTTGAAGTTCTTGGAGTAAAGCCGGGCGAACTCTTCTCGCGGAACTATTTTTGAAAGGAAAACACGACGGATATTCCCAACAATTTTGTCTCAAAGGACATCTTGAACTCATAAATTGAAAGCTGCATGGAGTTCTTTCAAGGTATCATAAAATGCAAGGTTACAAAAACTAAAATTATCAGAGGCAAAATTCTTATATTACTACTACCGGTTTGATTGGTTCGCCACTAATCGTAATTATCCCTTCGTCTGAAATATTCAGATCATTGATATAAGAAGTGCGGGGGCCTACACTATTCATATTTGCATGGGCATGATAAATATACTTATAGCTTCCATCTGTACTCACAAAAGGTGCTCCGTGACCAGTACCCACTAATCCGGAAGCAGCTGGCTTATCTCTGCGTAAAATTGGGTTTCCGTTATACTTCTTCCAAGGTCCTTTTGGTGAATTTGCAGTTGCAAATCCCACGGCATAGTCTTTACTCTCAAAATGATTGGCTGAATACAACAAATAATACGTATCGCCTTTTTTCACTATTGAAGGTCCTTCAACAATTGCACCTTGAATTCTCTCCCATGGTTCTTCTGCGCTAATACACCTGGTTAATGTTTCTGTCTTTATACTCTTCAAGTCTTCGTTCATCTCTGCGACCCATATCACATTTCCCTGGGTGAATCGCACATAATAGAGATAAGGAGTGCCGTCATCGTCAATAAATAAGGAGGTATCAATCCCTTTTTCGTTTGCTACAATGGGTCTTCTTTCTTCTTGTATAAAAGGCCCCTCCGGTTTGGTAGCCCAAGCAACACAAATATGCTCATCTACTGAATAAAACATATAAAACCTGCTTTTGGATGTCACATAATAAACCTCCGGAGCCCAAAACCATCTTGTCCCCCATGAGTTTTCTGGTGACAGTGCAAGATTCTCGCTTCGCCTCCAATGTTTCAGATCTTCTGAGATATATACTTCAAAGCCATTGATCCGTGTACCGTAAGCGTAATATCTGCCATTGTAGTATATCACGTAAGGATCTGCAATGGGTAGTTTTTGATCGATAATTTCTATTTCTTCTTCTGTATCTTCCAATTTCTCCCCTTCCTGGGGATAATCACTCCTGCTGCTGCATGATAAAACGGAAAAAAATAAAAGTAATAAAACTACAAAGAAGCGAGATTGTATTTCTTTCATATTATTTTTATAAAATTCGATCGATAAGTTGCTGATAAAATTAAGATGAAGAACTTCATACCGAATACATAATCACATTATCTGTAATAGTTCGTATAATCAACAAATCATACGCTAAATTGAGGGTGATGTAAATATGCTTTAACAACAAAATGTATCAATAATTTTTAAACTGTAAAAATAACTATAAAACGTAAACACACGACCAGAAGTCTCCGGTCGTGTGTTTTATTATCTGTTGTTTCAACAATTATACCAACTCCTTGTCTATGGCTACGATCTTCTTTTCGATCAGCTTCAGTTCCGTTTTAATTTTCTCCATCTTTTGGTTCATGTCATCGATCAGATGATTTCCTTTTTTAGAGGAAACAGAGAGGAATCCGATGTTGTTTTCGTAAGTCTGTAATTCGCCTTTCATCCGTTCATATTGCCGCATCAGTTTTTCACGTTCGCGCAGCAACTGGTTTTGGGCATTACCCGATTTGGCCATATCGGAAATGTTTGTCTTAAAGCTTTCAAGTTTCCGCTCGGCCTTATCAATATTAAGACGGTCGAATTGGGCCTCTGTGGCTTCGTAAAACTCACGGTAAATGCGATCTTTCAGCTTATAGGGTACATGACCGATGGCATACCATTCATCCATTAGTTCATGCAATTCAGTCAAAGCCTCTTCTGCTTCAAGAGAAGTATCGAGTTTTACAATACGATCGACGATCGTTTTTTTGGCTTGCATATTTTTTGCCTCTTCGTCGTATTGTGAAGAGGTATGAATCTTTTTCTGTTCGAAAAAGTAATCGCAGGCGCTGATAAACCTCTTCCAGATGCTATCCACATACTTGTGCGGAACAATGCCGATATTTTTCCATTCTTTCTGGATATCGATCATTTCACGGGTAGAATTTTTCCAGTCCTGGCTATCTTTAAGTGCTTCGGCACGTTCGCAGAGCGTCGTTTTTTTCTTGAGATTATCTTCCATCTCTTCACGAAGAGATTTATAGAAATCGTTCTTTGTTTTGAAGAAAAGATCGCAGGCTGCACGATACCGTTTGTAGATCTTGGTATTCCATTTTCGAGGCACAAAGCCTATCTGACGCCATTGAGTCTGGATGTCGAGCACCTCCTTCACTTTGTTGTTCCACTCTTTTACTGAGGTGATCTGGTTGTAGTCAATCGCCTCAAGCTTCTCGCAAAGTGCAGTCTTCAATTCAAGATTTTCATCTTCCTTCCCTCTCAAACTCTCGAAATGAGTTTGATATTTTTTATTGATACTCGTGGAGGCTTCTTTAAACCGATTCCAGATCTCCTCTCTGTCTCTTCTGGAGACAGGGCCGATCTCCCTCCACTCCTGATGCAGGTTCTGCAGTTGATGGAATGCGGAGACCACATCCGGCTCATCGTTGAGCTTTTCGGCGGCGACACACAAGTCGGTCTTTAGTTCCAGATTTTTCTTGAAATCATACTCTCTGAACTCGTTGTTGATGCGTACCAGATCATAAAACTTCTCCACATAACGCTGATACGATTTCCACAATTCATTCACCTTTGCCTGGGGAACCTGTTTGATATCGTTCCACTCCTGCTGCAATGATTTGAACTCCTGATAGGATTTGTTGAAATCTTCCTGTCCTTGTGTTTCGGTCAGCACTTTTATCTGATCAATAATCGCCAGTTTACGGGCTACATTTTTTTCTTTTTCTGCTTCTTCCTGTGCAGCAATGACCGATCGTTTTTCTTTGATCTTCTGAAGCAGCTCCTTCCCTTCTGCAAATAACTCAGATTCGTTGACTACAAAATTTATTTCCTCTCCCCCTTCGGCAAGGAAAGCCTGTTTCTGTTCCTCTGTTTCATTGCGCAAGGAACGGTAGAACTGATTTTTCACTTCATCTACATCTTTGCGTTTCGGATTATCCGATTGCAATAATTTGCGAAGGTGCGCTACAATCTCTTCAATGGGGAGCAGCGAAATACCGCTCTCCTCGGGAACATGCTCTTCTTCGGTTTCCGCGTCTTCTTCAGCATCTTCTTCCACGAAAGCATCTTCGAGATCATAGTCGATAGGGGTATGTCCTTCTGGTTCGTCCTCTTCCAACTCCGGAGAGGTCACTTCTGGTACAGCGGAATCTGTTGCATCAATCTCGTTCTCCGGCTTCGTTGATTTGTCGACCACCACAACTTCGGGAATAATTTCTTCCGAAACGGTAGGATCAATCGCTTCAATCTCATTCTCCGGCCCAGCTGTCTTGTCTGCCAGCACATCCTCAGGGACAATTTTTTCCGGAACTGAATTTATTTCCTTTTCTGCAACTGTAGGTGCCGCTAAATCCTCCGCCGCTGGTGGGTCAAGCGATAACGTTTCCTCTATTATTGGTTTCTCCTCTACGGTGACAGGTTGCAGTTCTTTTGCTGTTTCTTCTTCGTTAACGGGTAATTTGTCGTTCTCCGGATCGTTTTTCGTATTCATCAGTAATCCCTTCATTTAGCCCGGCGGATGAGCCAGGATGTTGCCATTCAAATTTTATTTTTTTTTAAAACACGATAGCAGTTTTTATCACCCGCTATTCCTGTTTAAAGTGGTACAAATTAACGCAATATTTTTGGTATTTCAACGGTTTTTACCATTTAATTTGTGGCATACAGCATAATGAAGTCAATTTCGAAGCAATTGAAGCTCCGAATAAATTATTTATTTCAGTTAAAAATACACATGCTCCAGCATTTACTGCCTTAAAAGGAGCGGTTTATTTCTCCCGGAAGAAAATATTGATGGGTGTACCTGTAAAGTTCCAATTTTCACGCATACGGTTCTCGATAAAGCGTTTATACGGCTCTTTAATCCATTGGGGAAGATTGCAGAAGAATGCAAAAGAGGGTATCTGGGTGTTCGGCAACTGGGTAATGTACTTCACCTTTATATATTTTCCTTTGTTGGCAGGAGGCGGCGTCCTTTCAATAATGGGCAGCATGATCTCGTTGAGCTTGCTGGTGGGGACCTTCCGTTTGCGGTTCACATATACCTCCTTGGCCGTGTCCATGACTTTGAGAATACGTTGTTTGGTTATCGCTGAGCCAAAGATTATGGGAAAATCGGTAAAGGGAGCCAGACGTTGACGAATGGCATTTTCGAATGTTTTGATCACTGCAGTATCTTTTTCCTCCACTGTATCCCACTTGTTGACAAAAACAACCAGTCCTTTGCGGTTTTTCTGAATAAGGGAGAAAATGTTCAGATCCTGGCTCTCGATACCCCGTGTGGCATCAAGCATTAGAATACAAACATCGGCATTTTCAATGACCCTGATGGAACGAATCACCGAGAAATACTCCAGATCCTCGGTCACTTTTCCTCTTTTGCGGATTCCGGCAGTGTCAATTAAATAGAAATCCATGCCGAACTTATTGTAACGCATGTAGATAGAATCGCGTGTAGTGCCAGCAATATCGGTAACAATGCTTCTCTCCTCCCCGATCAAGGCATTGATGATGGATGATTTTCCAGCATTGGGACGTCCCACGACAGCAAATTTTGGAACATCATCCAATATCTCCTCCTCGTTCTCCTTGGGTAATAGTGTGAGAATGTGATCGAGGAGATCACCTGTACCTGATCCGTTGATGGACGACACGCTGTATGGATCACCCAAGCCGAGTGAATAAAATTCTGCAGCCTGATGACCGATGTCGAAATTGTCAGCCTTATTAGCCACCACGACCACCGGCTTGCGTGAACGGCGCAACATTTGTGCCACACCTGAATCAAGATCGGTCAGCCCGTTCATTACGTCAACCACAAATAGAATCACATCGGCCTCCTCAATGGCAATGTTCACCTGTTTGTTGATTTCATCTTCCATGACATCATCGGAATTCACAACCCAGCCGCCGGTATCGACCAGAGAAAATTCCTGTCCGCTCCAGTTCACCTTCCCATACTGACGGTCGCGTGTGGTGCCGGCTGTCTCCGTCACAATGGCCTGACGAGTTTGTGTCAGGCGATTAAACAGGGTGGATTTACCCACATTGGGTCGTCCTACTATGGCTATTAAGTTCTGCATTCTTTTGTTCTTTTTGAGTCATCCGACTCGTTATTTCTTTGGCTTAATGGCAAATTGGCTTATGGAATATCAATCCAGTTTATAACCAAATGTCTTCAGCAGGTTGTCTCTGTTACGCCAGTCTTTCTCGACCTTTACGTAGAGTTGGAGGAAGATTTTCTTTTCAAAAAACCGTTCGATATCTTTGCGGGCCATCGTACCCACTTTTTTTAGTGATTCACCCTTATGGCCAATCACAATTCCTTTTTGCGTATCTCTTTCCACCAAAATAATGGCCCTGATCCTGATGATATCTTCTTCCTCCTTAAACTCCTCCACTCCCACTTCTATGGAGTAAGGAATCTCTTTCTGATAAAGTAACAGCGCTTTCTCCCGGATAATCTCAGCTACAAAAAAGCGCGCCGGCTTATCGGTGAGGGCGTCTTTCTCGAAATAAGGAGGTGACTCAGGCAGGAGTTCCAGGATACGCTTTTGCACCATCTCTATAGCGAAGTTATTCAAGGCAGAAATTGGAAATATCTCAGCCTTCGGCAACAGGGTTCTCCATTGTGCCACCATAGCTTCGAGTGCGGCTTGATTGGTCTGATCAATTTTGTTAATCAACAACAGCACGGGCATCTCCAGTTGCTGCACCTTCGCCAGAAACTCGTCGTTTTTGTCTATCTTCTCTACAACATCGGTCACATAAAGCAGCACGTCGGCATCCTGTAATGCGGAAAGAGAGAAGTTGAGCATTTGTTCCTGCAGTTTGTAACTGGGTCGCAGTACACCTGGTGTATCGGAGTAGACAATCTGGTATGCAGGCGTATTCACGATTCCGATAATCCGGTGCCGTGTGGTTTGTGCCTTGGCTGTAATGATCGAGATCTTCTCACCCACCAGCCGATTCATCAATGTAGATTTCCCCACGTTGGGATTACCCACAATATTAACGAAACCAGAACGATGATTTTGCTCCTGCATCTTTTTCAATTTTCACTGTTTAATCTGTCAGCATGCAGCCCCGGAAGGCCAGCTTTCAATTCAGAGCAGTAAGCATCAGGCTATATACAAGCACCTGTTGTGGCATGTCGCAAGCCTCCGATGCTTATTTCTGCGTTTCCTCGTAATCATATCCCCATTTCAGGTAAATACTACCCCATGAAAATCCCGCACCGAAAGCAGTGAGAATTACATTATCCCCCTTGCGTAGTTTGGGCTCCCACTCCCACAGACAGAGAGGAATGGTGCCGGCGCTGGTATTGCCATATCGCTCAATGTTGATCATCACCTTCTCTCGCGGCAAACCGGTCCGTTCAATTGCTGCATCAATAATCCGCATGTTCGCTTGGTGGGGTACCAGCCAGTCCACATCGTCAACTGTAAGGTTGTTTCTTTTCATGACTGACTCCGAGACTTCTGCCATGCGCGAGACTGCATATTTGAAAACAACCTTTCCGTCTTGATAGACGGTATGTTCGGAATTATCTACTGTCTCGTGTGATGCCGGAAATTTACTTCCCCCCGCTTTCATTTGTAGCGGCTTGTAGCCTATTCCGTCGGAATGGAGTTCAGCATCCATGATACCGATATTTTCTTCAGTGGGCTCTATCAGCACAGCTCCTGCGGCATCTCCAAAAAGTGGACAGGTTGTGCGATCCTTATAATTGGTAATGGAAGACATCTTGTCTCCGGCAAGCAGTATGATTTTTTTATACTTCCCGGTTTTAATTAATCCGTTACAGATTTCCAGACCATAGATAAAGCCGGAACAAGCCACCTCCATGTCGAAACAGAAAGCATTCTTGATCCCATTATTCTCTGCCACGATCGAAGCAGCCGACGGAAAGATATGATCGGGAGTAGATGTGGCAAATATTACCGCATCTATTTCTGTTGCAGAAGTAGCGGTCTTTGTCAACAATTCCTTTACCGCTTGCGTGCCCAGCACCGATATGCCCTGTTGCTCTCCTTTCAGAATGCGTCTTTCTTTAATTCCTACGCGGGTCACGATCCACTCATCTGAAGTATCCACCATGGCAGAAAGCTCCTCATTGGTAAGAATATAGTCCGGCACACTGGCGGCTATTCCCGTTATCACTGCGTTTAATTGCATTGTCGTCGTCAATAATGTGAAAGATGAGAAAAAACCCTGAAACACGGTCGGGTCATTTCAGGGTCTCTTGATTCTATCAGATGAAAGAGAGAAGTCTATGCAGTAACCTCTTTTTCAATTGCCAATTTTCCTCTATAATACCCGCATTCGCCGCAGACGGTATGATAGATATGCCAGGCGCCACAATTGGGGCATACAGCCATGGTGGGTAATTTAGCATGGTCGTGCGACCTTCTTTTTCCTTGTCTTGCAGAAGACTGTCTTCTTTTTGGATGTGCCATTTGTATCTATAATTATTACTGTTTATAATTTCAATTTTCGTCGATGTCCAATCCTTTCAGGACATCCCATCGGGGATCGGTGGGCGGTGTACCCTCTTCATCGATGAATTCTTCTTCGTCACCTATTTCGTCCTCATCCTCCTCACCATCTTCGGCACTTACAGCACGATGCTTGCGCAGCTTTGATGAAATCATCCTGTTGCATTCACCGGCAGGGTGCACATGTTTGATGGGGATGGTCAGCGCAATAAATTCATAAAGGAACCATGCGATGTTGATCTCTCCCTCATCTTCAGGAATAATCACAATCTCATCACTCTCTTCGGAATATTCTTTTCCGAACTTTACAATGAGTCTGTTTTTGGTCTCCACCTCCTGATTCATGTCATCGAGACAACGCGTGCAGGGCACCTGCACCACCCCTTTGATATCGAAATCAAATTCAAACATAGATGACGTTCTTCTCACTGAGACCGTCACCTTCACGTTACCTTTCCTTACTTCATCGCCATCGATGGCTTCAAAGAATTTGCGATCCAACTCATACTCATAGGTATGTAGTCCAATGGAAAGATTCTTTAGGGAAATATTGTACAAACTAAACTTTGCCACGTTTTCTCCTGAAAATAAAGCGGTGCAAAGATAGTAATTTTTTCTTTGCTCCGACTGTTTTTACGATATTTATTTGTATTCGTGATCAGCAGCCCGCGGCCTGTAACACGATCCGCTGCATCTCCTCGAAATGTTCTTCGAGACTTTGCAACAGTTTAAACTGTGCTTTGGTGCGTACCAGATTGTGTTCGGGATAGGCAATTTTATAATAGGTATCGCCATCGATATAATCTGTAAAGAAACGCACCGTTTGCATGTAGGTCAGCAACTTTGCGCCAAAAGCAAGGTTTTCAATCTCCATTTTCGTCAGGAACGATCCCGCCTTTTGCAGGTATCCCTTTGCATATCCCTCAAAGATAGCCAGATCCACTGATACACGGCCCAGTTCTTTGTCATCTTCGGCACCCGTATTAGCACCCGTGCGAATAAAATCACCAAAGTCCGACAGCACATAACCCGGCATCACCGTATCGAGGTCCACCACACAAAGAACCCGGTCCTCCTCATCGAAAAGGATGTTGTTTACTTTGGTATCGCAATGGTTTGTTCTCTTTGGCAACATACCTTCCCGATGCAATCTTTCCGCTTTACACATTTCATCGGCACGTAATTCTATCTCACTTACCAGATCGGCAACCTCATTCAGTCTACCGGCCCTGTTGTTCTTCACTGATGCACGAAATGTCTCCAGGCGTGCCTCCATATTGTGGAAGTTGGGGATGGTCTCAAAAAGAGGATCTCCAGGCAGATCGGCCAGCATCTGTTGAAAATCACCAAAAGCCATGCCGGCACGGTAGGCCAGTTCCGGGTTTATTTCGTCATAGCTTTTGCTACCACCAATGAAATCCATCACACGCCAGTAGTCGCCATTCCCATCTTTGTAGTAAAGCTTTTCATCGCGTGCAGGTAGCAACGACAGTACTTTCCTTTCTATGTCAGTTTCTCCCCGTGCCTCCAGTTTTGCCCGGATATGACTCGTTACCCTGAATATGTTATCCTGTAGCTGATCAACATTTTTAAAAATGTGATGGTTGATGCGTTGCAACACATACTCTTTCCCGTTTGAGATTACCTTGTAAGAGTCGTTGATGTGTCCTTTGCCAAGGGGCATTATTTGTACATTGTTGTCCTGTTCGACAAATTGAAAGACAATTTCTTTCAGTTCGCTATGGTTATTCATTTCCGCGGTTGTTATTATATTCTCTTTATCAATATCTTAGCATCTATTCACTTCGTTTCCTTCATGGTGATTATTCCAACTCCAGCAGTCCGAAAAACTGCGGAACATGGAAGTTGGGTTTGGGCAAGTCGATGGGGCTCCAGCTGATAAAATGCGGTTCCGGTGTCTTGTCGCCACACTTGTAAAAGTTAGCCCTTATTTTTTGTCCGGCAAGCGATTCATGCACAGCAAATCCCATAACTTGTTTCGGAATCTCGAGATACATAGTCCAGTCGCTTAGCTGACGCCCGTCTTCATATCTGTGAGAGATGCTGCTTTGTCTGATGACCGATTGTACTTCGGTGGTAAGCTGCGTGCCTTTTTCTCTTGTTTCATGATGCGCTGCCAACAAGGCGCCCAGGAGATTGCATTCGAAGTTTCTGTAAACCTCTTCCCCATCACGCTGCATAAAAAATTCCACGCAACTGTCTTCCCAAATCGATCCGAAATCTTCGGTATTCATTGCTCGCACTGCTTCAGCAGTTACCTGATAGTATAGATAAAGACGCTCCCCGTCGTGTGCTAACCGCACCGTTACGGGTAATAACTTCGGAAAATCCTTTTCCCAGTTCACCTGATCTATCGCTGCTTCGGCTCCTGCCTCAAGCAATAGCTTTATTTTATCGAATGGTGTTTCACACTGCGAAACATGCTGATTGGGTACATGAAGCGTCTTCATAAGCTTATCTTGTGTAATATACATTCCGTGCCATTTTCAGGCTATCATGTATCTTTTATATCAAATTGTCACCTCGTAATGGATGGTTCTATATTGAATGAAATGAAAAGAACAAAGATATTCTTTTTAGTGGCTACAGGCAAAAATAAATGAAAAAAACCGTGTAACAAATGATTGCTACACGGTTTTTATGATCTGTCACACAATGTATGCAGTGTGTTACATTGCTGATCGCATCGGATTACCTATTTCTTATTGTGCACTTACGTGGCTGAAGTAAATACCATTTGCAAGTTGAGCCACTCCTTTATAAGAGCTTTTGGTCGCAATCACGGTCAATGTGTCCCCCACTTTGATGCCTTTGGTAGCCAAGAAATTTTTCTTAAAGTCTCCTGATGCACCATAACCCGAATAACAGCCATATAGATAAATAGTACTATCCCCATCTTTCAGATATAGATTGCCGTACATCGGATCTTTGATTTCAGTAATTTCACCGCTTACCATATAGTAATCCTGGCTGGAATCGGGTTTGGTCAGTACATCGGCAATGGTAGCAGCGGTTACTGAAATCTTGCTTTCCAACACGGCACCTCCCACTTGTGGAGTCCCTTTGTATTCGGCACGTTTGCCGACAATGGTGATGATATCACCCTCTTTCAGGCCTTTATCCTTGAAATCCTTGATTCCATACACATAGACTTCGCCAGAGAAATCTCTCACGTATAAATTGCCATAAGTTCCATTGGCAATGCTGGTGATCACACCGGTCAAACGGTATTGCGTGTCGCCCACTGCAGCGGCGATAAAGTCTGCCACCGAGACTTCCACAATCGCCCCCTTCTGACTCAGCGATGCTTGTGTAGTATAGTCTTTAGAACCATCTGTAGTATGGAAGGTGAGCGTCGTACCACGGTCCCCGCCAGTATTGGCAGCGGCTTTAAACTTCACAACAGCATTCGTACCGGCCGATTGGATGGAGGAAATCGACAACCATGACTTGGCATCTTCAGGAATCTCTACCGATACACCTTGTCCTTTGCAGGTAAGGTATGCGGTAAATTCACCCCCCTCGATGGGAAGCATTTCGTTTTCCACAGAATCGACTTTTACCAGCGATTTGTTGATGTTGATCACCGTGACATTTTTCAATTCGATTGTACTACCGTATGTGATCTTCGGTCCTTCGACAGTTATTTCATCTCCCACTTCAAGACCATGACTCAGAAAGTTTTTTTCATTGCCCTTCTCATCCAGTGTACCGTATATATACAAGGAGCCTGTCGCATCGGTCAGATACCAGTTGCCATATACCGTATTTTCAATGGAAGTGCAGACACCTGTTACCCGGAATGTTTTCCCGTCGGGACCTGCAATCACTTCAGATACTTTGGCTTCCGATACTTTGATCACACCCTGAATAATGTTAATTCTCTGAGTTTTGCCACCACTATGAATCAAAACTTCTGCCATACGGCCATCGATGGCCGATGGAGCAGAAAATGTCAGCTCAGATTCACCAGCATTACCGGTAGTAGTAGAAATTGTCAACCACTCCACCTTGTTTTTATCGGTCGTTACTTTCTCTGCTGTCCAGCTATCCTTCGCTGTCACGGTAATCTTTGCAGAACCGCCATCCACAGGAAGAGATACATAGGACGTCGACACCTGAATTTCATCGAGCAACGTCACTGTTTCTTCTTCTGCACAACTGGTCATCAAGGCAACCGTTGCGATGAGTAATGAGAATATATATTTTAATTTCATTGTCTATATTTTTATTTAGTTGAAAATATACTTGATACCAATTGAAGCATACCAGCACTGTCCCAATGTGTAGCTGGGTGTGAATGCCTGGGTATCGCCATGAATGGAAGAGGGGGTGGAGAAGGTAGCCACACCATCAGCATCCACTCCTTCGTATTTGAGGATACGAGCTTCTGTCCCTATTTCAGGATTCAAATACTTGGCCACACCCCAACTGGAGTTGAACAGGTTCATCAAGTTTTTAATATCCAGACTAAGTTGGAGGTTGTGTTTGTCTTTTCCTGCATTGACAACAAAATCGTGTTTGTAACTAAAGTCGATGCGATGTACCCAGGGTGAGTAAACACTATAGGCTTCTGCATAC
>ENA-UOOR01000841-UOOR01000841.1-fermentation-metagenome-genome-assembly--contig:-NODE-841-length-39993-cov-12.855351_pt1 | contig 39993 bp, 30 predicted proteins | sample MGYA00245780_ERZ724029 | MGnify/ENA primary metagenome ERZ724029 (study PRJEB28704, sample SAMN03018315) | fermentation metagenome | biome: anthropogenic terrestrial biome; feature: soil; material... | reverse complement strand
TACACTTCCTTAGCGTTGTGACCTGCACGCCCTAGCTCCCTACTTAACAGGTCACATCTTAATTATTTTCACTTTCAAAATAACGCTCTAAGAATTGCTTTGTACGCTCTTCCCTTGGATTACCTATTACCTGTTCCGGCGAGCCGTATTCAACGACAACTCCGTCATCCATGAAAAGCACATTATCGGATATCTGCCTTGCGAAGGACATTTCATGAGTTACGATGACCATTGTGGTCTTCCTGTCTGCAAGCTCGCGTATTACTCGCAGCACTTCACCGGTAAGCTCCGGATCGAGAGCAGAGGTTGGCTCGTCAAAACACAAAATATCCGGGTTCAAGGCAAGAGCACGTGCAATAGCCACACGTTGCTGCTGTCCGCCGGAAAGCTGGTGCGGATAGTGTTCAAGCTTTCCGGATAAACCAACACTGTCTAAGATTTTTTTAGCACTGGTGTTTATTTCTTCAGTAATACGATCTTTTTCGCTTTTGTAATCCGGATGCTCCTTTGCCAGCAGCATCATTGCTAAAGTGACATTCTGGAAAGCTGTATACTGAGGGAAAAGGTTAAACGACTGAAAAACCAATCCAAAATGCAATCGCTTTTCCCGTATGCCTTTTTCGCTTTTAGAGCTTGGGTCTTCCCCGTCAAATATGACCTTACCGTTTACAGTAATGGTACCTGTATCGGGTACTTCTAAGAAATTCAGGCATCGAAGAAGTGTAGTCTTACCGCTGCCTGATGACCCTATAATAGAGAAAGATTCGCCCTTTTCCAGACTAAAGCTTATATTCTTCAGAACCTCTGTATTTCCAAATTTCTTGCTTATATTATTAACTTCGAGTATTGGCATGATGGTTTACCTCCTACACTTTGAAATAATCGAGCTTGCGTTCCAGCCAGCCTAAAAGCAGCGTCAAGATACCATTGAACAGAAGAAAATACAAGCCTGTGGAGAATAAGGGCCAAATGAGACCCTGCTTTGTATAACGCTCTGCACGCATAATGATCTCTGCAAGTCCGATAACCCGTGCAAGGGCGGTATCCTTTGTTAGAGTGATGATTTCATTGCTCATAGGCGGCACTATTCTTTTAGTAACCTGAAGGAGGACAACCTTGAAAAAAACTTGGGGTTTAGTCATGCCGAGGACAGCTCCGGCTTCATACTGCCCTTTTGATATGCTTTCTATGCCGCCCCTGTATATTTCAGAAAAGTAAGCAGCATAATTTACGACAAAAGCAATGAGAGCCGCAGTCATCCTGGACTTCATAGGCATTCCGAATAAAAGCCCGGGGGAGTACAAAACAATAAAAAGCTGCAGCATAAGCGGAGTACCGCGGATAACCCAAACGAAAGTTTTTACAAGCCACTTGACCGGTTTAAATTTCGACATAGAGCCAAACGTAATGATAAGTCCCAGCGGTACAGCCATAAGCAGCGTCAGGATGAACAGCTCAATGTTGAGCCAGAACCCATCAAAAAGGGTTGCAATAATAGTATTCATACCGTTCCTCCTGGATAAATAATGAAATCTCCATTTGAATCGTGAAGACCCAAATGGAGACTTCTTATTAGCGTAAGATAATTATTTCAAAAGAGCATTTTCTAAACCGTAACGAGCCGCTATTTCTGCTAATGTGCCATCATCTGTAAGGGCTTTAAGGGCTTCGTTAACCTTTGTGGTGAAATCACTACCCTTGCGGAAAGCAGCAGCGGTTTGTTGTGTACCGAAATAGTTGTCGATATTAGCTACCAGATCTTCGTAATCGGTATTTGGTCCAACGGTGTAAAAAGCAAGAATGGCATCCACAAGAGCTATATCAGCGGTACCTGATTTCACTTCCATCAAGGCTTTTGCCATTGAATCGGATGGAACATATTTTGTTTTAGAAAAGAACTCCTTAGCGGATACTTCTTCTGTGCCATCATCTGCTATAGAGCCATCTGCTTTTCCTTCTCCTGTTGATCCGGCTTCTGCTGTCAGTGTAAGACCGTCCACATTAGCTAAAATTTCTTTTTCTCTGTCAGCTTTCACAATGATAGCTTGTTGATTGTTCAAATATGGATCAGAGATACTCATATTCTGTTTACGCTCTTCTGTAATGCACATACCATTCCAAATACAATCAATATTTTTGGAACTGAGTTCAACTTCCTTGGAATCCCAGTTAATCTCAACAAATTCTGCTTTAAGACCGAGTTTCTTACAAACTGCTTCTGTGAGTTCGGTGTCAAAACCGGTTAGGTTACCGTCTTTGCCGTAAAAGTTCATCGGTGGATATTGGGTAATGCCAACTATCAATGTGCCTTTATTTTTTATGTACTCATAGTCAGAATCAGTCTTTGAACCGCATCCCGCCAGCAATGCCAATAGCATCACCGATGCAAGAACCATTGATAGCATTCTAAAATTCTTTTTCATAAAAATTCCTCCAATTTTAAGTGTCACAAATTTTGAATTTCTTAACCACTAATAATTTATTACATTACTACGCTATCACGCTAAAGTGATAATCTATTTATAACACAGGTTTCTATATAAATCAAGTACTATTTTTTACACAATGCTCACGCATAAAGCACGTTGTCTCTGTTCACACCCACTGTACACGTGCTCCTACAAACCAAGCAATAGTTGGAGGGCATGGTAAAAAGAAAACGAAGTAATTTGTGTAGGGTAAAAAGTTGATAAAAAGTTTGAGATTTTTTTATTATCTTATGTAACAAAACGTGTTTATTACCGACTTATTATATAGGAGGTGATGGGGTGGCAGATAAGGTAGACGGATATTATAAGCAGCACGGAAAGCTTGTATTCAACTATTTGTATCAATTAACCCGTAGTTACGACCTTTCCGAGGAACTGACCCAGGAAACATTTTATCAGGCAATGCGAACAGTTGATAACTATAAGGGAGACTGTAAACCCTCTGTTTGGCTATGCCAGATTGCAAAACACCTTTGGTACCGGTATTTAGAGAAAAATACAAAGGGTAAAACGGTTCCAATTGACGAAATAGAAAGCTTTCCGGATGAAGGAAACACTTGCGATAGTTTTCTGGAACGTCAGGATAAAATCGGGCTTTATATGAAAATACATACATTGAAGAAGGATATGAGGGAGGTAATTTATTTAAGATTGTCCGGCGACTTATCCTTTGCAGAAATCGGGGAGATCCTGGGGAAGTCGGAGAACTGGGCAAGAGTCACCTTTTACAGGGCGAAACAACAATTAATGAAAGGAGATTACATATGAATTTAAAATGTTATATTGTAAAAGACTTACTTCCTAATTACGCAGATAAGGTTACATCAGAAGAAACCTGCAATGATATTGAAAAGCATTTTAGTGAATGTGAACAATGTAAAAAGGAATATCAAGCTATGACACAACAAATACCAAAAACAACATTAGCAGATCAGAAAGTTAATAAAAAAGAAGTCAATTATTTAAAAAAGTGCTTTAGAATTATAAAGATAGTAGTGATAAGCATAATAATACTAAACATAGCGATAGTTGGTATATTTGGAGCTCTGCTTTTATATGGAGTAAACCACCCTGCAAAGGATATTACAACTGATATAGCTGACTATAATAAATATCTAGGGGCTACAGGAATACATGCAGATAAAAATTTGATATATAATGATATCTTTCCTGATTCCATCCCAAGCTCTGCTGACGTAGAGGAATTTTGTTATTACTATTTAAATCCCTGGGATCCAAGTTACTTATGTTACTTGGTTTATACCTGCAATGATGAGGAATTTAGTAAGGAAATAGAAAGACTTTCAAAAATTGAATCTTCAGAGGATTATTTATTTTACGGTACCACAGGGTTTAATTATCCTGTATGTGCTATTTACGCAAACGATTATACTGGCTATATTTATGCAATGGCAGACAAAGAGAAAAACAGATTAATATATGTTGAATTAACATATTGCAATTATTTTAGTGAAATTGATTACGAAGCAATAATAAATAAAAAACATCTTCCTGTTGGATTTGATGCGAAGCCAGGTAATCCAACCCGCAAAAAATATGATGAAGAAACAGGTCTAAATTAAAAGGAAATGGGATATGACGAGTCTCGAAGATGTCCTTCACCCTACTATGTGTGTGATTGCTTCCCAGAAAGTCGTGAAACGACTTTTTCCTACAGTCACAATATGGTTATTCAGCCTTCATTCGAAGGCTGATGAAATTTAAACACCAATGTCAATATCTGCTTTTGCATCAAATCCTAAATTCGGTTTTGCCATAATAAAGCTTTCGTCTTTTAACAAACACCCAGCACAATACGCTTAGTACCTAATTTCGTGGTAGCGTTTGATTGTAGCCTGTACTCCTGCGGTAAGATCCACTGGGCTGTTTCACTTTAATTTATCACAAACCGTATCTCTCCAATTTCGCATTCCAGATATAGTGAAATGTCAAAAAATCAATACCTCTGCAAAAATAAAAATCGTACTTATCAAGATATCAATAAGCTTATCAAATATTAAATATTGACTATATTACATTTTAAAATAAAATTAAACCAGTGGCGGAACTAATGGTACCGAACAGTTTTTAAATAGTTTTTACAATAAGGATAACATGACAGAAAAAACATTCTTAGAATTGTAATCAACTGAAGTATGTGGATCCGAAAAAGCTTTTATTCAAAATTTATGTCTGTTTAGTCATACATTCTGAAAAAATAGTGTATGAAAGGAGGAAAGTCGTGAAAGAATTAACTGGCAAACAAATAAATAAGCTAAATAGTGATGTGAGTGATAGAAATAAACTAAAAAGAAGTATACTTTTCAGAGAAATTTTTAAAAACAAATATATATATTTAATGTTGCTACCGGTCATATCCTATTTTATTATCTTCAATTATTTGCCCATGTATGGGATTATAATAGCATTCAAGGACTTTCGCGCAGGGTTTGGCATTATCAAGAGCCCGTGGGTTGGTTTCAAGCATTTTGAGACTTTTTTTGGCTCGTATTACTGCTGGAGAATAATAAGGAATACATTTTTACTCAATTTCTACGATCTTATTTTTGCCTTTCCTGCCCCTATAATTCTTGCTGTCTTGTTAAATGAACTACGCAGCGAAAGATATAAAAAAGTTGTACAGACAGTAAGCTACCTGCCTCATTTTATATCTACAGTGGTAGCAGTAGGTTTCGTAGGAACTTTCTTTTCGCAGGACGGTATTATTAATAATTTGCTTTTGACGTTAGGCTTTGAGAGAGTAAACTTTATATTTGAACCGCAATGGTTCAGACCATTATATATAGGTTCGGGGATCTGGCAGGGTATTGGCTGGGGATCGATAATATATTTAGCAGCAATATCAGGTATTGACCCACAGCTATACGAAACAGCGACAATAGATGGTGCGGGAAGATTCGCAAAAATTTTTCATATTACTATTCCATCAATTGTACCAACAATAATAATTTTATTGATATTCAGAGTCGGTGATATGATGTCAGTAGGTTTTGAAAAGGTGTTCCTAATGTATAATCCTGCAACCTACGTCACTGCAGATGTTATTTCGACATTTGTATACAGGAGTGGTTTTGGAAACGCCCAGTACAGTTATTCTACGGCTATTGGTCTTTTCAATACGATTATTGATTTTATACTTTTAATTTTGGCAAATTATTCAGCAAGAAAAATAAGTGAAAACAGTTTATGGTAAGGATGTGATTTGTTGCTTTATAGAAGAAGACTGGGTGAATATGCCTTTGACAAATTTAATGAATTATTAATGCTTCTTTTGATAGCAGTAACCTTGATACCGTTCCTTCATGTAGTCTTTGCTTCTTTTAGCTCCTCAGCAGAGGTTTTAATGAACAGGGGGATTTTTTTGTGGCCTAAAGGATTCAATCTTGAAGCTTATAAATATGCATTGTCGCATCCTGTATTGATACCATCATTTTTTAACACTGTTTATTATGCGGCTGCAGGAACAATCATTGGTTTAATCTTTATGAGTATGGCAGCTTATGCATTTTCAAAAAGAGCGTTTCCAGGTAAAAAAGCATTTCTTTTTCTAATCGTTTTTACGATGTTTTTTGGAGGTGGTATGATACCAAGCTACATAAATATAAGGAATTTGGGTTTAATTGATAAAAGGCTTGTTATGATTATACCGGCATGCATAAGCACATGGTCAATTATCATACTCAGGACAGGGTTTAAGCAAGTACCCGCAAGTTTATCTGAGTCGGCGTATCTTGATGGAGCTAATGATTTTGTTATTCTGTTTAAAATAATTATTCCTTTATCTAAGGCCATGCTTGCAGTAGCATCTCTATACAGTATTGTTGGGTATTGGAATTCGTGGTTCCCTGCGCTCATCTATTTACGCGACAGAAGCAAATATCCTCTGCAAATGGTTCTAAGAGAAATAGTAATTGTGGGCCAAATGAATGAAATTACCAATCGATTGTCAGAAGAACTTGTATCATACAAAAGATCAGCGATGGAGGAGGTGATAAAATACGCAACCATGGTGCTTACCACAGGACCGATTATTTTAGTGTATCCTTTTATGCAAAAGTACTTCATAAAGGGTGTAATAGTCGGCTCTCTAAAGGAATAAGCACCAACTGACTCTTCTAGTGTCCGATCATTGGTCTGACACAAGGCAACAATATTTGCTCGCAAATAAATTGTTCATCAAAGCATCGATCACTATCCAGAGGTAATACAAAAGCGAACTCTGTAGTTTATGGTTTGATAAACCTGAATAGCCACAATCAGGGTAGTCTTTCCGTAAAGTAAAGTTAAGGTTTATTGCAAAAGTAACGTAACCAATTTTAAATTAAGAAGGGGGATTAAAAGATGAAAAAAAAGCTAAGAATAGCTGTTTTATTGACATTTGTATTATTTACTGTTTCCACTTTAGGCGCATGTGTGACAAATCAGCAGCCGGTAAGCACAGAAGGTACGCAGCCTACCGCAGGAGATGCTACTTCACAGGCTGTAAGTTGGCCTGAACCGAATAATATGCCAATAAGCAAAGAAAAGATTAATCTTACTATGTTTACAGCATTTCCGGCGGGGCATGCAGCATATTTCGAGTCATTGAATGACAGCCCGAATATGAAAGCTTATGCTGAAATTACAGGTGTTAATGTAGACATTCAAGCAGCCCCCGGTGACAGCTATAGTGAGTTAAAGAGTATAATTTTTGCTTCAGGACAGCTGCCTGACATTGTTTTCTCAGAAACTGCCCAGGAAGACGCAATTATTTACGGTGTAAATGACAACCTTGTTATTCCAATTGATGATTTACTTGCACAGTATGGATATTACACAAATCAGTGGATGGATCAGGAGCCCAATATTAAAGAGCAGATTATTTCTGGTGACGATCATATATATTATATGCCAAGTATCGATTTATCACTGGTAAGCTCACCCGGATGTGGCTATTACATCAGGGAGGAATGGCTTGACAGGTATAACCTTGAACCTCCGTCCACTATTGACGACTTATATAATGTACTTTCAACCTTTAAGAAAGAGGATCCTGCGGGGGGAGGCAAAACTATTCCGCTCTCAGCGCCTGTTCCCATATTTATAATTAATTCAATCATGGGTTCCTTTGGAGTGAAAAATTGTGTAAACATGGATGGAATTTACCAGATGGATGGTAAGGTGAAATTTGGTCCTGTTGAGCCGGAGTTTAAGGAAGCGCTGAAATTCCTTAACAAGCTTTATGATGAAGAATTGATAGCACAAGACTACTTAGCCCACAATGTGAATGTCTATTATGCAAATCTAATTGATAATGTCGGGATGACATGGGGTTGGGCTGGAAGTGGACTGAGAACGCCTTTATTGTCTGCAGGTTATACTGCAGAAGAGGCAAGAAATTTATTCCGTCCTATTGCAGGTGCGAAAGGAAACGATGGAAAATACCATTGGTATATGACCGATGTTGGGAGAATAACCCTGCCCCACGGTGAGTTCATTACTTCTTCAAACAAGTATCCGGTAGAAACCATGAAATGGTTAGATTATAAAAATTCTCAAGAGGGTGCATGGACAGTTGGAGGCGGTCCCAAAGGTATTTCATGGGAGTTGGGTGAAAACGGGGCTCCCCGGTATACTGATTATATCGAAAACAATCCAGATGGACTGGAACGCGATGAAGCTTTTTTAAGGAACGGCGGTATAATATGGCTTTACACCGTTCATTCCGAAATATTGGAGAATGCACCCAAATGGCCATTCTCCCGTGAAGATTTGAACATCTATGGTCCGATAGACAAGTATCCTGATTCCCTTATCTCAAAATACGAGGCAACAAACTGGCTTGATTTTGATTACAGCAGACAGCTCCCTCCGACAGTTATGTTTTCGGCTGCGGAGAAAGAAGAGATTGACTTGATACTCCAAGATTTGAAGACATTTGTAGAAGAAGAAGTTCATAAGTTTGTTATGGGTATGACACCAATTGATAAATGGGATGACAATGTCAAACAGATGAATGATGTAATGGATGTTGAAAGGTTAATAGAAATTTATCAGAATGCTCTTGACAAGGTTAATTAAAACAACTATCTATGTTGATTTAGAGCTTTAACATATGACATAATTTTGAATAAACAATCAACTGAAATGTATAATCAGGGAGCAAGGTTCTGTAATAACAAAATAGCTGCTCCCTGCTTCTTAATTGTTCCGATGGTTTTCGAGCTATGTTGTCTATAAGAGGGCTATGATTATCACATTCATAAAAATAGACAGGAGGATTAAGGAATGAAATTTTCAATACTCAAGGACGATATTACTCCACATATACCCGTTTATCTTTGTGGGTTTGCTGCAAGAATAGATAAGAGGAACGATGGTGTTCATGATGAACCATATGCTTCCGTCGTAATATTGCAGGAGAACAAAACAGTGGTTATTATTACATTGGATTTGATCGGAGGCGACAGAAGTTATGCAAATGGGATCAAAAATGCCATCAATGATAGGTTTGGACTTTCAGAGGATGAAATAATTCTAAACTTCTCCCATACCCATTCAGCTGTTGCGATTACTGGTGAGGATGAAGAAACAAGAGATAAGTCATACAGCTTCAATATTTACAGGCACCCTAATGATTCAAAAGTAGATTTCACCGAGGACATCAGGTACTACAATATTGTAAAATCAAAGATTTTGAATATGCTTGAGAAAGGATTTAATAATCTTGTCGAAGGAAATGCCTATGTCATAAGAGGAAAATCTAAATTTGGTGTAAGCAGAAGGTATCCGAACAAAAATGGTGCGTTATGGAAACCGTATTTTAATATGGATAGCATGGATCCGGATTTATATCTTATAAAACTGACAGACGGCAAAGGACAGACTCGGGGTTTGTTATACAATTATGCTTGTCATGCGACAGCAATGAATTCAAGTAACTATCTGATTTCTGCGGACTATCCCGGGGTTGTGAGAAAAATTCTTGAAAAACAAAATCCAGGGATGGTTGCAATATTCTTGCAGGGATGTGGAGCTGATATTAAGCCTGTTGTATCAGTAGAAAACGGTGAATTTAAACACTGCACATTTGAAGAGCTGGAAGAAGCAGGTGTGTCTTTTGCTGCGGAAATTCAGGAACTATTAAAAAAAGCTGAAGGAAAAGATGCGGGTTTATATTGGAGAAAAATTGATGTAAATATACAATCGAAATCTACAGAAATAAAGCTGTATTCTGAGATTTGGAGCTTTGAAAGATGGCTTGCTGTTGCAGAGAATCCTGATGTGCCCGAGTGTATCAAAGCGTCTGCAAAGAAAATGGCTTTTAAAATTAAAGAAGGCAATATCAAAAACTACATATCTTATTATATTTCATGCTTGCGGCTGGATGACAAAACCTGCATAGTTGCTCTTGAAAACGAGGTCGTTAGTGATATCGGTAAAGATATAAAAAGAATTTTCAATGATGAAAATATAATAGTTCTTGGATATTCAAACAGTGTAGGGTGCTACATTCCTACAAAAAAAGTAATATCCGAAGGTGGTTATGAAAGCCAGTCATTTATGTCAGCAGGGCTGCCAGGGCAATTTGTTGATGAGGTGGAGGATATAATAATTGGAAGATTGTCTCTGATGATTAGAGATTAAGACAGGATCTTACTTACAAAAATAACATCAAGGGGATATAAGAACTAAAAACACGGGTTATAAAACGGAAATCTACTTTATAGTAAACATCATATTTGTTTTTTTCATGATTTAACATATAATAATAATGTGGTTATCAACCAGAAAGTCATAAAGTGAACAGGTAAATCGCCCTATGGGGTTACATGTGAATGGAGTTGTGATTTATGAGAAGTTTTTTTAAAAGAACTCGGATACTCAACTCAAAATCAAGCCTCAAAATAATATTCAATTATTTGAAGACCGAAATTGTAATTATACTAATACTCTGTTTTGGAACAGTGCTTATTTATGGGATACTTAACAAATCCCTCAAAAATCAGATTATAAATGTCAATAAAGTACTGCTGCAGAACACGATAAATTCAATTGAAAAAGAGTTTTCAAATATGGATGAACTGATAAGCCTTATAAATTCGAACCCAAGGGTGTTAAGGTGTATGAATGCACCCTTAAACCTTAAAAACAGCGACCAAAACTATAATGCCTATGAAGTTATTAAGGATTTAAACACCTATGTGTACAGTAACAGGTTTGTAAAAGGAATTCATTTATTTTTCGATAACGATATAATTATTTCAAATGAATACAAAACAAATTATGATTTTTATTTTGAGCATTTTGACAAAAGCGGTTATGATGTTAATAGTCTGATAAGTACATACAATCACAGGAAATTGGTGTATGCAAAAGATAAAGAAGAAAGCATGAATAAACTATACTATGCCAACTCCCTCCCTGTTGGGAACAGGAAGGTATGGGATGTAACAGCTATTATTGAGATTGACATGGACGTTATAGCATCATTTCTACAAAGTAATTTATTTACCGGGACAACTGAGATTTTTTTACTCAGTTCGGAGCAGATACCAATATTAAAGCTTAATCCTATAAAAGAAAACTCTGAGGATATGGATGAAATTAAAACTATTGTAAAATCCAAGGTTTTAGGATGGGAGATTGTATCTAAAATACCCCAAACTGAATTCGAAAAAAAGTTTATGTCAATTAAAAGTACAATTATTTCTATACTTTTGTTTTCGCTTTTTGTTGTTCTTGTATTTGCTGTCGTTTTCGCATATAAGCATTACCGCCCGATTGCAAGGTTAATAGGAATTGTGAATGATGATGGAATAAATGTCACTAATGAAGGTATATTCAAACATATCGAAGAAAGCATGAGGAAAACAATAAATGAGAACAAAGATCTTAAGCATAGGGTTCGAAAACAAACAGAATATCTGACCGACAATGCGGTCGAAAAGCTGCTAAAAAAGGGAATAATCATGGGTAATGACACAGACGAAATAATCGATATGTCCGATATAAAGTTTAAATCAGCAAAGCTCGTCGTGCTTTCCATAAAACCTTTCTTAAGCGGTGCATACATAAATGACTATTCTGACATTATAAATAGGATTCGAAAAATGTTAAAGCAGGAACAGGAAGGGTATGTTTTCTATATAAACGAATCAAACATCTCAGTTTTAGTAGAAATCATTAATGAACAAATATTTATTCCAATGGAGTTCGGCATAAGGATTGTGAAAATGTTAGATAGCTTAGATATTCAATCAGCAGTTGGTATCGGAGGTATATGCCACTCAGTGAAGGATTTGAATAGATCCTATAAAGAGGCGCTTCTGTCTTTAAATACACTGCATAAAGACAGAGGTGAGGTTATTCTTTATAATTCCATTAAAAATTCGATGGAAATAAAAACAAAATATTATTATCCTATAAGCATAGAACAGGAGATCATCAACAATGTAAAAGCAGGGAACATAGAAAAGGTTAAAGCGCTTTTAGAGGAGGTTTACAGCGAAAACTTCAAGGAAATACAGTTATCAAGGCAGATATCCAGGATATTAATATATAATATTGTAAGCACTGCCATGAAAATAATTAATGACCTAAAAATTGATTTGGAAAAGTTTGAAGATGCCGATATACTGAAACAGTTATATAATGCTGAAACCGTTAATTCTGCGTATGGCTCTTTAATTTCAACCTATACAATTATATGCCGACTTGTTAATAAGAACAAAAAAAGTAATAACATAAATATGTTTGAAAATATAAGGCATTATTTGATAGAGGAATATAACAATCCAGACATTTCGCTTACCCTGATTGCAGACAGGTTTAATTTGTCGATAAGCTATCTATCAAGGTTTTTCAAGGAGAACGCCGGGATTAATTTTAATGATTATGTACAAAAATTGAGAATAGAAAATGCAAAACAGCTATTTAAGGAAAGCGAAAACATTTTAGTGGAAGATGTAGCTGCCAAAGTAGGTTACAATAACTCCGGTTCATTAATAAGAGCTTTTAAAAAATACGAAGGTATAACACCCGGCGAGTACAGAACATGTTTAGCGGATAATTGAGCATTTGAATTTTTATAATGAGGTAATAAGATGGGTCCCGCTCCATCTCTTCGCGTATTTTCAATCAAAATGGTTGGAAAACGTCTGGTGACGGGTACCGATTACCAAAATCAAGCGGGGAGCATAATAGCGATATAACGGTGTGTTGCAATTGTGTAAGACAATGTGAGAGATATCAAAAGATTAATATATCAAAGAAAATTTAGCATCAAGTCTGTCAATTTTTAAATATGATAGTCAAACATTTCATATTGAATAAAAGGTAAGAACTCATAAAATGGAATCAGCAAGCAATGAATATGGTAATGGTCACCGGCTATGATTAGTTGTAGAGGAGGTTGTATCTATGGGAGTGCGAAAAAGATTAAAAGGTTTATTGATCTTTGCGTTTATTGGATCGATCTTTACAAGCTGCGCACATTCGGCTAGAGAAACTCGGTCTTTAGATAAGTCACCAAACCATGTAAACCCTTCCCGTTCGGTATCGACGGCAGAAGCTGATGTTTACGGAGCAGACGCAAACAAGACAGGGCAGCCAATAGGCGGCGGGGAAGGATATACCGGCGGAATAGAAAGGAAAGACTCGCAAATAAAGTTCACAGTAAGTACAAGCGCAGAATTGGTTAAAGCGTTAAGTTTGGCGCAGGCAGGAGAAATTATTTGGATAGAAGGTGATTCTGATATTGACATGACTCGTCGTTCGCTTATGGTAAAAGGCGGGGTTACAATTGCCAGCGACAGAGGTTCAGATGGCTCCCTTGGGGGTCGGATTTACCAGACAACAGGGGGCGCACGTTTGTTTACCGTAAATGGTGAAAATGTGAGGCTTACAGGTCTGCGGATTGAAGGACCTCACAAAGAAACTGATTCTGTTAGTGATACGTCAGTTGCATTATATTGCTCCTACCGTAACCTTGAAATTGATAACTGTGAGTTTTTTGGTTGGAGTGATGCTGCGATTGGTATCGCTGGAACAGGAATTACAAGTAACGTGAGGTCAGATAAAACGTTGGGAAAAGAGGAATTTACTAAAAAAATGGATAATGACGACGCAGGTAACATTGGTGAATGTACCGATTATAATCCAGTGGGTAAAGATGCTAATATAGCAGATGTCGATCCAAAGGATTCCGCTGCAGACACAAAGATTACTGACACAGGAATAAGCGATTTAGAAATGAAAGCGGGAGCCTATATTCATCATAACTATATTCATCATAACCAGATGGAAGGCTTAGGTTATGGAATAACACTGTCAAAAGGTGGAGTTGCTCTTGTCGAAGCAAACTACTTTGACAACTGTCGTCATGCCATTGCAGGAACGGGTGCTCCCGGAGAGGGGTATGAAGCTAGATATAATATATGCGGACCTAATTGGATCTCAACTTCACCCCATAATTTTGATATGCATGGGTTTAAGACTGGATATGGCATAATTGCAGGGGATACCATAAGAATCCATCACAATACATTTATGGGTAACACTGAAGAAATGCCTACGTGCATTGCCATCCGGGGAGTGCCTAGCAATGGGGCATATATTTTTAACAATTGGTTCTATTTCACTAAAGATGTACCTGTGTGGCAAACAGGCGGAACAGAAAAAGTATATAGTGAAAACAATATTATAGGTGTTGAAAGAGAATTGGTTGAAATAGGACAGATCAGATATTATTGAATTTTTCTTCATCTATTTAACACAAATATCCACGCTAAGTAGTGATGGGTGCATATGAGCATAGCTTTGGACATATCAATGAAGTATATTTTTAGCCGGACTAAAAAACCCTGCAAAGCATTGAATTTGGTAGTTTATAAGCCATTTGATCCTGTTATTTAATGTTTGACAAATAAATAATATTGGTGTAATATAAATATGATATCAAAATGATATAATTACAATATCGAATATGAAAGGGGTTTATACATGTCCGAAATTAATGAAACAAAAAGAGAACAGATTTTTAACGAAGAAATCCCGGCCAAATCAATTAAAGGTATGCCTATGCTGTTACTTAATCTTTTACTTATGATAGTTTCACTTGTTGGTTTTATTAGAGGTATTATAATTACTGAAAGTGATCCCAGTGATCTTATGGGCATAATAGTGGTGATTGCATCTTCTCTGTATTTATTTATTGTTGGACCTATTCTTTTTGCAGGTCTGAAAATTGTAAAACCAAATGAAGCTGCGGTTTTCACTTTATTTGGCAGATATTACGGTACACTCAGAAAAGAAGGATTTTATTATGTTAATCCCTTTGTTATTTCTCTGAACCCTACTGCCAAAAATGCTTCTACGGGCTTAATCAGTGCCGAACTCGCCAATGCAGCCACGAGTGGGAATGTACAGGCAGCAAATATAGCAGCAATGAAAAGCAGAAGAATTTCTTTAAAAGCAATGACTCTAAACAACAATAAGCAAAAAATAAACGACAAACTCGGAAACCCTGTAATAATAGGGGTCGTTGTAATTTGGAGGGTGGTAAACACAGTAAAAGCAGTTTTTAATGTTGAGAACTACATTGAATATTTGTCCATTCAATGCGATGCTGCACTTAGAAATACCGTACGTTTATATCCATATGACATTTCAGACTCACCGAATAATGATGAAGAAAAATCTTTACGCAGCAGCAGTATCGAAGTTGCAGACAAAATTAAGCAAGAGCTTCAAACCAAAGTAAAAATTGCCGGACTGGAAATTATGGAAACAAGAATTACGCATCTTTCTTATGCACCTGAAATTGCAGCAGTGATGCTGCAAAGGCAACAGGCATCTGCTATCATCGATGCAAGGCAAATGATTGTTGAAGGAGCCGTTGGCATGGTTGAAATGGCTCTTGAAAAATTGAGCGAAAACAATATTGTGAATCTCGATGACGAACGTAAGGCGGCAATGGTGAGCAATCTCCTGGTTGTTTTGTGTGGCAACAGGGATGCCCAACCGGTTGTCAACAGCGGAACAATATATTAGAAAGAGTTTTCAAATGGAAAAGACTGATAATACAGAAAATAATAAAAAACAAGTGCTGCTCCGGCTTTCACCTTCTCTGTGGAAGGAGCTGGTGTCTTGGGCTGCCGACGATTTCAGGTCACTTAATGGCCAGATTGAGTATTTGTTGACTGAATGCGTAAGAAAAAGAAAAAAAACAATAGATAACAAAGATGTATGAATGATACCCCGTTGTATAGCCGATATGAAGGCTTCGCAGCGGGGTATTCTCAAGAAATATGATATTGACTATACACATATAACTGTGTAAAATATTACTACAGATCAAGGTATTAAGCATTTTGCTGAATATCTTCCTGTACACATTTTGGAAACAGACGATTCTCACTGACATAACAGGTATTAGAATGATTTTTGCGGGATTACTTTGTGAGGTTGAAATAGAATTCATTGAAACCTATAACGGATTTTTATACAAACTTAATATCTTTAATTAAAATATGAATGCCAATGGAGGCTATTGAATGAAAAGAAAAGTTTTTATACTTTCGATTTTTTTTGTAATATTGTTTACAGGTTGCTTGCAGGAGACAGAATACAATTTTGGATATATTGATAAAACAGGCAATTTCGTTATAGAGCCCCAATTTGATAACGCACTCCCATTCAACGAGGACATGGCTGCCGTTATGTTAGGGAATTCCCAGCTTGCACTATGGGGCTATATTGATTTAACCGGTGAAAGGGTAATCGATTACCAATATGAAAAAGTAAGAGGTTTTTATGAGGGACTTTCTCCTGTCATGAAAGAAGAAAAGTGGATCTTTATTGACAAGCAGGGAAAAACAGCCATTGATGGCGAATATCTGGATGCATCCATATTCAACGAGAATATGGCACCGGTTAAGCTCCCGGAAAGCAGTAAGTACGGTTACATTGACAAAAACGGTAAAATAGTACTTGAACCCACCTTTGATATTGCTTCAATTTTCAGAGATGATTTGGCGATTTATGGTGTGGGCACGCAAAGCCCCCGTATTGGTATTATTAACAGAAACGGTGAAATTGTTGTAGAAGCAAAGTATACTTATTGTTCAAGTTACAGCGAAGGAATGAGTGCAATAAAGGTGAGCGTGGATCAGGTCGCAGACTGGGGATTTATTAATACAAACGGCGATGTAATCATCGAGCCAAAATTTGCATGGGCAAGCCCATTTCATGAAGGCTTGGCTGCTGTTCAAATTGATAACTCGAATGACGGTAAATGGGGATACATTAACCAGCAAGGAGAATTTGTAATCGAACCTCAATTTGTTGCTGCGATGAATTTTAGTGAAGGCCTGGCGCCGGTTAAAAATTCTGAGGAAATGTGGGGATTTATCGATAAAACCGGCACATATATTATTGAACCAAAATATAATGCTGCATATGAGTTTAGTCAAGGTCTTGCTCCTGCTTCAGTCGAGTAAAAGATTGAGAAAACTTCCATCTAAAGGTGAAATAACAGGGTGCTCAGGATGCAGAATATTCTCCGAGGACAAATATTTTAAAACACAATATGTTTATCCAGCCTTCTTTCGAAGGCTGATGAAATTTAAGATATCTTAAATTTCATCCGAAAGCCGACTTGTGGTTTTCTGGGCGATAATTATACAGTAAAAAAGTGGGCGAAGCCCACTTTTTATATTGACATACATTTTAATGATGTATATATATGGAGGTAGTTATATGGAAAGAACACAAATATATTTTGATAAGACTGAAAAGGAAAACCTAAAGAAAGTTGCTGAAAAGAAAGGGAAAACCATGGCAGAGGTAGTATGTGAAGCTGTTAGCGAATACCTTGTCAAAGAGCAGGGACCGATTCTTGATAAGCTGGCTGATACAAGTGGAATTTGGAAGGACAGGGACGAAATTGTTGATTCCGACAGTTTTGTAAATGAAATGAGAAATAAATGGTCCAGAGAGAGGGGGATCTGTAGTGAAGTCAACTTTTTACTAGATACAAACATTCTTATTGCTCATCTGCGTGGTAAACCAACTGCTACATATTTTCTTAGGTCACTGATAATTGATGAAGCTAAGCCTGTATGCTCCATAATTACTCGCATTGAGCTACTTGCGGGAATGCGTTCCGATGAGGATGACAAAATAAAATCTTTGTTACAAATGTTTGAGGAAGCTCCTGTTGATCATTCTATAGCTGATATTGCGAGTGAATATATGATGAATTATATGAAAAGTCATGGTCTTACAACAGCAGATGCTATTATTGCTGCTACTGCAAAGAAATTGGGATGCACTCTATGTACATTGAATGTAAAGCGTTTTCCTATGGAAGATATAAAGATAAAAGCCCCATATTAACATATATTTCAAAGTCGCTTAGGAAATACCTTTGATTCTCCACTATATAGTACTGGTTTGCTTTGTTTTGATTTACCATACCATACCATACCATACCATACCATACCATACTAAGCTTTTATGGCAATAGTTTTATGTAAAAGAGAGGGAATACCTTTTTTCGAGTTGAAGAGATCCCCAAAACGATAAAAAAAACATGACTGCCTGCCGATATTAATAATGTGTACTGGGAGCCTGCTCGGAAAGCTATTATTTCGAAATGACTCAATTTCTCAACGAACTTATGTGGGTTTCAGGGCTGTACTTTTTATAAATATTCATCAAAATCGAGTTTTCGAGCAAGCTCCCAGGAGCTAGAAGCTAAGCACTAAATTACTTGCTTCCTACAACTTCTGCCTCTAGCTTCTAAATTCCAGCTTCCAGCCTCTAGGTCCTAGTTCCTAGTTACTAGCCACTAGAGACTGGATGGCATGCCGATGTTTTGCTTATTAAGCCTTAGTTTTGCCGACTAAGCTAAGGCTATATTTTTGTAATGAAATTTAAGGGGTTGAGCTGATGAGGCTTTTATTAAAAAAAACAGCAGCTATATTTATTCTTGCGTGCATTATTGCGGGTGCGATTTTCTCGCCTATACAGCCCAGCCTTGCTGCAAATAATATGTTTAACCCATCTTTTGCATATAACCAGACAACCGGTAAATGGGATATAACCTGGATGCCCATTGATGGTACCTCAACTTTTACTGTTTCATGGCACAGACCTGACGGAACCGTTGAAACACAGACGGGTACAACTTTAGCTCTTGTTAATGGGAAAAATATTGCCAGCATTTCAGTTGTGGCGGATCATATCTATGATCTTGCTTTTAGCTTCAAAGACAGCGATGATGCCGGTGTTTTGTTTAACAACAGGTTTAGCAAGCTTGTTGATACGGAAACAGTTTATTTTCTTTCGGATATAACCTTTGAAGGCACATCTTTTAATGACTCTGCCGTATTAGGAGGCTTGTCGGACGGAACTCCAAACCTTATTAAGAACAATGATGACACACAAGTTATACGTATCATAAGCGGGCAAAAACCAAAAATTACACTTCGCTGGAAGGTGCCCACCATCTGGGAGCCAACCCAGAGTAATATCCTGCCCATAACCCATAGAAATGTAAATTACGATCCATTGGAGAGTGACAACTCTCCTCATATTGACCTGGATTACACATATTTTCATATACAAATGAACGAGGTTACGGATATCGTCACTGGGAGGGATTACAGGACAACAGTAACCGAGGATGGTTCAATTATTGTAAATGAAAACGGTAAAGCGGTTAACGGTTTTGATACTGACGGAAATATTACATCGGACGACAAATATGTTTACATTACATTGGATCAAACCGATGGAATTATACCGGGAACAGAATATGAGAAGATAAATATTCGTATGTATTTTTGGAACATAGCCAGCAATGAACAGGCGTTTTCATCAAGGCTCGTATATGGTTCAGGCCAGGGATTCTTTATTGAAAACAAGGATTATGTATTCCAAACCATAGAGGGAAGAATTGATTCCATTTTTACACCGACAATGTATGAAGTAAGCAAGGTCGATGTGGACAAGATGGAAGTTCGAATATTTAAGATTAAAAGCAAGAACTACACAGAGCTTTATTACCAGGTTCAGGATGCAGGTTCTATTGTAGATCTAATTGAAAACTCATCTAATATATCAAGCGGCATTAAAGTACCTGATGCAAGTATACCTGATGCTACGGGGTGGGGGAGTGTTATTATTGAAATCCCGCTTGACCAAAACGGGGAGCATCCGCAAAGATATTATCGTATTGTTGTAACAGACGGAAATTCACATACACCGCTAGGGTCTTTAGCGCTTGATCTAAGGCTTTTGGGTAACGACACAGGAAAGCCTCCCGTTCCGAGAGAAATAGAAATATTGCCAAGATACGATGGGAAGCAGGATGTATTTTATCAAAATCCAGCTGAGATCGCATCAATAAACATACCATTAACAGATCTAAGAATTTTCTTTGAAAAACCCCTCATGTGGCGGACACAGAATTGGGCTGACATTGTATCAGCTCCGGATAACGATAATGATATTACTTTTCACCTGCTTTTAAACACCTATTTATCCGATGATGTTAAAATTATGGAAACCCGCACAATTGGTGACGAGCAAATAAGCGTTTATGTACCCGTAAAGGAAAAGCGCATGCTGACAATTGGGAAGCACCAGCTCCATGAGGATCCTGATGACGCCGGCAGACTTTATTTTGATGTGCACGGAGACAATTTGTTTCATGATCTCGTTTTAAACACACCACTGGATTATGAAAATGATATTGATTATGATATTAACGGAAACCCGGACTACCCAAACTTTTTGCTTCCTAACACAGTATACTACCTGAGGATGTTTTCAGCGCGTATGAAGCATAAGGATGAGATAAGCTGGGTCAACCGTGAGGAAATAGACCTGGAAGAGAAGATATCCTATATTTCTCCTGTTGTTAGCTTTACAACCTACCCGTTGAGAGAAATGCCCGTACCGCTTCCTAACATGACATTAGGCGTGGACGTTGACCCTCAGCCTGATCCGGTTACAGGAAAGCCTGTTTTAAATGGAATTACAGTAAGCTTCCCGAAAATCCTGGGAGATAATGATTGGTTGAATTATACTACCATAACCGAAAACAGAAAGATTATCTATGATTTATATATAAGCGATAGTACGGATGAGGATAGCTTTATCCTTTTAGAGCCTCCGTTTGTTGATTTTCTTGAAACCCTTTATCCGGATGAAAACACTGAGGTTCCTGTATCAACACTTGTGACTGGCTTCCCCGGGGATAGCGTGGGTGAGCTTAAGCCTAACACCACATACTATTTTAAGGTTCGTGCAAAGCTCTATGTGGGCGATGAAACGGCTCCGTTTATCCTAAGCGATGAAACACCTGTTAAATCCATCACAACACCAAAGACTGATTCAGGCGACCTTGACGATTCCGACAGGCTTCCTAGAACTCCGGTGGAGTTTTCCATTGCGAGAGACGAAGATGGAGAGATGGAGCTGACAGATGCAAAAGTAACACTTAACTGGCTTCATGCTGAGCAGGATGTCACCTATGAAATGGTCTGTACAACAAAGAAGCTCTCTGCCGGTGCTGTTGTCAGCGATTACATTAATGATGAATACAATAATGGAACAACGGAAAATCCCGGATTTCTTAGGGTATATAAGAACTATAAAACAAATGAAACCGATACAGAGCTAAATATTAATGTATTAAACACGAACCTTAAAAATGTTGGTTTCACTTATAACGTTGACAATACCCGGGTGGCACGTCTGCCTGTTAATCTGCCATTTTTAAAACCAAACCACCTATATTATTTCAGCCTGAGAGCTGTACGAAACAGAGGGACGGAGAATGCCGTATACAGCAGCTGGGTGAGCATACCGGTTACAACAAAAATGGTTCAACCTCCGGGGTTTTTTGAAGTAATAAATGATGTTCAGCTCGGCTTTAGACTCAGGAATTATTCCGGCATTCGTGCGGAAGATATGAAAATAATGCTAAAGAAGCGCTATCAAAAGGATTCCGCATATTATGAGCTTAGCAGATCCAAATATTCGGTTGTTAAAGATGGAAGCAGCTATTATTTCCGTTTGTATGATCTTGATCCGGACACATGGTATGATATAAAGCCATTCTACACAAAAGAAGACACGAAATATTGGTATGACAGTGACGACAAGGCATGGTATAACTCAGGGAGCGATCCTGTTATTATGAAAACCAGGGACACTCTTCATGAAATTGAGGTCAGGTTTGAAGGTGAATCCTTGTACAATTATTTCCTTGAAATAAGAAACGATGACGATGATGATTATGTCATCCTGGAGTTTGATGAGGATGCTGACGAAAACGATTTTGGCTACGTTCTTGAGGATGGTTCCAGTATAGATTTTTATCTTGAAAAAACATACCAATATGTTGAAGATGGGCTGGAAGATCGGTATATTTACTATGCCAAAATATCCAACACCCGTCGGAAAAGAAGTGACGGAACATATACAAGGGAAGCCCTTTTAGCAAATACCCGTTATTATATAAAGGTGTGGGCGAGAAACATCGAGGATTCAAAGCATATAGGGCCTGTTACCATTCGTACCGACTTCAGTCAGGATGATTATGATAAGGATCATATAAAGAACCAGATTGAAGATGCCTTTAACCAAAAAGCAGATAATCTTACAAGAAAGCTGTACTTTACGGTAAATGAATCCGACAAAACTTCAAATAGATTTTTGTTAAAGGGAGCCCGCATATCAAACCTAATGCGCATGGCTGGGCATTCGAGCATTACGGTGGATATTTCCAAGGAAAGACCGGAGGTCTTAAAGGATGTAATTCTTATACCGTATGAGGTGCTAGATACAATCGGAAAGCATAATACAAGGCTAACTATAAAACTGTTGGGCTGCGAGTTGACCCTTACGGGCGATTCTCTTGAACTGGAATATCTAAAGCAGCTTGCCTCTGCAACCAATGTAAAGGAAGCAATGCTGGAGATAACCTTTGAAAGAAAAAAAGCAGGTTCAATCTCGCCGGCTTTTGGGTTTACCTACGGGTCTCAGGTTTATGATATAAGCATGGAGGCTGTTGGCGTTAGGCGTACCTATGCTGAGATAAACGAAATAATTTACGATATCCTAAAAGAACCTGAGGAAACCGGCCCATTCAAATACGGCATTTTCGATCGGAAGCTTGCCGAGCTTATGAACAAGCAAACAACGTCAACCTATAAAAACCAGGTTGAATTGGAAAATATACTTAACATAATAATGGATGGAATCGAAGAGGAGCTATCTTTTTACATAAAGGATATTTTAGATGGAGGTAGAGGCTTTTCAGCTTCTGTTATAAACCGCAAGCAGATGCCGGAATTAGGCGGAGGCTTTAAACTTAAGCTTTTACACCAAGGTTATGAAGGCCTCGTTGAGCCCTATGTTTTGTATAAAGGAAAAACCAAATGGGAGGAGCCCGGTGGTTTAAAGGCATGGATGTTCCCATATATTCTCATAACAGTTAACTCGCCGGGAGAATATACCATTTTCAATATAAGACAGGTGGATATACCGTCAAAAGATGGAGTGACCGATCCGAGCCTGCAGCGTTTTGCACAAAAATACAATCTGCAGACGGTTTTTGGAAGCAGAACTCTTTATCCCGGTGATTATGTTTCAAGGGATAATGCAATAATTCTGTTTGAAGTGGTTACAGGAACAGAAAATGAGGTAGCAGGGCTATCAAATCCTGCGAAAATACGTTATTATAATCTTGAACAGATCCTGCCGGTATCGGTTATCCAACCGGCTATAAACCGTGAACAGGCAACTTCTGTGGCGGTGGAGATTTACGCCTATAAATCCGGTATATCCGCTGAAATGATCCGTCCTATGACAAGACGATACATAAAAAACGGTGACAGGATGTCTGACTCTGCTTATCACAGGCTTGTAATAGCCTTGGATTTGGGTATTACGAGGCTTGAGCCGGACAATACTTATGATGGAGCTGAAAAGGTCACGGTTGAAGAAATGCTTAAAGAGATAATTGTTGTTTTAGAGCTTTTGGGGGAATGGTAAAGAGAGTCCGAGATTTGTAACTGGAAATTTGTAAACTAAAGCATTACAAATACTATATACGAGGGGAAAACAATGGAAAAGAGAAAGCTGATTATTAGAATTTTTGTATGGCTTATCATAATTAGCATGGTGGGAGCTTTTATTATACAAATAGCTTATGCGGATACGGCAATCCCTTCCACTCCTCCGCAAAATATTACTGTTACGGACATTGCTTATGAGAACGAGGGAGGCCAAAACTGGTTTGCCAAATTCAACTGGGGTGCGCCTACATACCCGGTAGGAGCAACCGGAGATAAAACTCAGATTTTTTATTTTAACCGTGTACAAAGAGGTACCGGAATTCTTGAAAATGATGTTTTAGAATTTACATTAGACGGTTCAGACACCAGCCTTACCACAACCGGTTATGGAATAGAACTCGATCACGGAACAATATATGAGTTTTACGGTATATCCCATTATACATACGGGGAATTTGAGCAGTATGAATTTTCTTCAGGCAAGTCAAACAGGGTTAAATTCCTGACCAATTTGGATTTTGGTGCTGAGTTGATAAGCGGCACTAATGAGATAAAAATAGTCTGGGATGATGTCTGGGATACGGACGGAAGAATTGATTACAGAATCCTTATTTCCGACACATCGGGCTTTACCCAGCCACCATCAATTCCCGATATTATCGGTTCCGACATAGGAAAAGAAAACAGCAGAGTTACCGCAGCAAGCGGTAAGCTTGAGTATATTTATGCAAATGCCCTGCCCGGACGTGAATATTCAATTAAGGTTATTCCTCTCGTGAATGCTGATGTTTCGGTTATTCCTGAGGACGAGCTTCCAATTCTTCGTGTTAAAACTGAAATTATTCTAAAAGCAAAGAAGATGGGTGAAACCACAGACAGTGTCCGCTGGATGCTTTTCTGGGATCCGATTATTAAAGGAGCAATCGGCAGCACAACCTTTACAAAGGTCGAATACAAGCTGTATCGATATGATAGGGCTGGCAAAGAAACATTTTTCGCTCTTATAACAGATAAAGACCGCTATGAAATGAATTTAACACCATCGGATGTTGAAAGATATAAATATAAGGTTGAAGCGATAGCATATAAGCCGGACGGCTCAAGCGTACCTTTTTATTCAACGGTTCAAGTGGCACTGGTTGAGCAAATTCCAGAAAACCCGGCAGCGCCGGAATTTGTCTCCGGGTTTCCTGGGGCAGCTCCAGCTCCGCTGCTTTTCGACGAGCTTCTTACAGACAAGTCTGCAACGCTGCTGTGGACAGTCCCTTATACAGGGGATGGAAGAGTGGACACGGATATTTACTATGATCTATATCTTGTTGAAAGCATAGAGGATATGAAAACCCTTCCCTTAACAAAAAGGATTGGCTCCAATTTGTCAATGACACAAATAAACGAGGTAAGGGATTTAGAAACGGGCAGACTCATCGGCTATAAGCACACATTAAATAATCTTAAGCCTAACTCAATTTATTATTTTGTTATGATTGCAAAAAAAAATTACCTGACTGAAAGCAAAGAAGGCGGGTTTATGCTTTCGATGCCTTATTTGTCGGAGCCAGGTATAAAGGTTATTATAACCAGACCTGATGTTGAGACGGATAAGCCTTTAGCGCCTCCTTCTCCGCCATTTCGCTTGAAACCGGGGAGCTCTATAGATAAATCGGAGATAACTCTACAGATGGAGAAATCCTGGACAGAGTTGTATCATTTGGAAATGAAGAAATGGCTGTATGTAATCAGGGAAAATGATCAGGAAGCAATTTCAGAAAACAATATTTATAACCAATATAATTCATTTACATATGATGAGTATCTTGAAAACAAAAACCTGCCGGACGGTACTGAGGGAAAAATGTCCGAAAGGTTTGTGGAGTATGGAGATGGTTATGAGGTATTGATACATTGTGTAGAATATGATGATGCTCTTAGAATTGTTAAATCCATTAAAAAAAGAGATAATATTGTGTATGGAGATTTATCTCAGAATTATATCCTTTCCCTGGAGAAAAATATTGCATCAGTTACTGTTCCAAACATAGAGCTTGGTGTGGATCAAACATTTTCGTTGCCGGTAAACGGTCTTGATCCCAATACAACTTATTTAATATGGATCACTGTAAAAAACAGAACCGGCTTATTAGAGTCAGACCCATCAGACCCATTGATTGTAACAACCCTGCCGGATTTTCCACCTCTGGTTGAGGTTCCTGTTGTTCCATCCGATTTAAAAGGAATTCCGTCCGATACATATATCGATTTGTTCTGGAGCTACAAAACAGAATACAGCTATAATATTAATTATGGTACGGTCGATGACTTGGAAAAGACAACAGATTCCATCAGCGTTTCACATGCGGATTTAAAATATCAACCATGGCAGAGAATTGGCGGTCTTGAAGCGGATACAATTTATTATTTTTGGATACAGGCTGTTGCACCGAATGATTCAGGCGGCACAACCGTGTCTGATTGGAGCAATTCTCTTGTTGTGAAAACGGAGCCCTACAGTCCACCACCCAAACCAAGGGGCTTTGGGATTAAGTCTTCACCCGATGCAGTATCGGAGACTTCAATATTCTATGAATGGATTCCGGAGGAAACAGTGACTTTCATTCTGGAAATATCCGGTACGGTAGATTTTAAGGAATCGGAGGAGTTCAGTGTTGATGGTTTTGAATATCAGGTAACGGGATTGAAGTCCAACTACCGTTATTTTGCGAGGCTTTTTTCCTACAGTGCCGATACGGGGCTACGCTCGGAACCCAGTACGGTTATCATGGTAGTAACCCGTAAAGGCCGTGGCGAATATGATGCGGATGTACCGCTTGAAGAAATTCCCACAGGTGAAATGGTGAAAATCGATCCGCTGGCTGAGAATGGAATATGGAGCGCAAAAATTAAGGGAGTAAACGCTCATAGGCTTTCTGAAAGAATTCGTCAAATGGGGAAAGGCGCTTTTTATATCGACATGACAAAACCACCTCCCGATACAAAAATAATACGTCTGGAATTAGACGGTGAGGTTTTGGAAACACTATCCGGAGTAAACGAAAGCCTAATTATGAAAACCCCCGGATTTGAAGCATGCATCCTCCCCGGCAGCTTTTTGCAGGATGAGTATTTCAAGTTAAAGCAGCAGCTGGGAAGTATCTCCGTAAGGGTTGACGTGAGGACACCGGTTTATGAACTGCAGCCGGAAAGCAGCAGACAATTTGCTTTACCTGTTACGGAAACAAAGGTTTATGCCGGTTTTAACGAAAGCTTTATGCCGTTGGGTGAGTTTGTCCGTCCTATTAAGGTATCGCTGCCACTTCAAAATGTGTCGGACATCGAAAAAATTCAGGTTAGATATTATGATTCTTATAAAGGAAAGTGGGGGAGCATTGGAAACACATGGCTTTCTTCGGAGAAAATTATTGCCGCTTACCTTACAAGCAGTGGAGCTGTAGCAGTGACGGAACCTCACACAAACAAATACCAGAATATTTTAAATAGTGAGCTGAAAATAATCCTGCAAAATATTCTAAATCTTTATGAAATGCCATCCTTGCCGGTAAAAGATCTTAATCCTAATGAGGAACTAACGCTCTTTGAAGGCATATGTAATATAATGGATATTATTCCCTATGATTATGGTCAAGAGGATGTATTGGATAAAGCATTAAGAGCAGGAATACTGATTTCCGGCAATAATATGAGTAGGAACTTACCAATGCGCAGAGACGAAGCCATTTATGCTGTTATGATGGTCTATCGCAAAAAAACCGGGCAGAATTTTGCCGAATATGCCGATTGTGATAGAAGTAAAAATTTATTTGCCGATTTTAATAATGTAAAAGAACCATACCAACAGGCTATTGCGTTTGCAATCCAAAACGGTATAGTGATTGGATACAATAACATTCTTGAGCCCGACAGACCTATTACAAGAGGGGAGCTTCTAACTATAATAGGCCGCGCATTAACTTATATTGGAGAAATGTGACTTGTTTAGTGTTCTTTGTAACTGGAAAGAGTTGCGTCACACAGAGCATTAATCAGAGTGCTTCCTCAAGAAACCCACACAGAGTATGGCTCAAACACTACACACTAAAACGTACTACAAGAATATTACAGAGTGTATCAGAAAACACTGTAATAACATACCAAAAATGCGAATAGCATGAACACATGTTGATTTTTGCTGAGCATCTAAGCGAAGATGAGTTGGTAAAAACATCAAAACGTAATGTTGTCTTTTTTTGATGCAAAATGCCAAACATATAGTATAATATGATTAACACCCAAAAAATCGCAAAGTGACTTTCTGATGAAATTTAAGACTTCTTAAATTTCATCGGTCTTCTTCCGAAGGCTGGATAACCATATTGTGATTGCAGGAAGTTGCAGCGAGCTGCAACTTCCTGCAGTTAAACCTGCAGGAAAAAGTCGTTCCACGACTTTCTTGGGAGCAATCATAATATGATTGATTAACAAAAATATTATTGTTAATGATTGCTAATGGTTTAAAATACATAAAAGTTGTCAATTATTTAATATAGGCCTTAAATTTAAATTTGGGTGAAATTTCATATGGCAGCATGGCTTTTTAAAGGCAAGATCGGTAGAAACCGCCTTAATAAAGAGATATAAAATTGAATATAATATAACGAGGCTAAGATGTTCCCCACCTCGTGAAATGGTGTGTTGAAATTGCTAAACAATTTCTTCCGTTATTTTAAAAGAGATTTTAATAGCCGTTACTTTTGAATGGATGTTTTCGGAAAAGAAGATTTTAATATAATCGAAATACTTTCTTTTTAAATCTTCTACATCCATAAAATACTGTTTAAATGGTGTTTAAAATCCAACGAATGCTTGTACAGCAAATTGTGCGATAAAAACAGCTGCTTCAGTGCCTTGGGCTTTTGTGTTTATGCGAAAGCTCTTAAATTTGGAACAGTATTTTTCGCGAAGAACCATACAAATTTTTTGATATTTAATATTTTATATTTTATGAAAAACGAATTTTATAGTAATTGACAAGTAATTTACATAAGACAAGAGAGGAAGAAACATAAAATGGGTATATTTTTAATTGATGGTGGAGTTCCCCTTAAAGGTTCTGTTCGTGTTAGTGGAGCAAAAAATGCTATTCTTCCAACTTTAGCTGCATGCTTGTTGACAGATGGAAAAAGTGTTATAAAAGATGCTCCTAACCTGGAGGATGTACATACCATGTGCGATCTGCTTACTTCTCTGGGTGCTAAAATAGATTTCAACATAAAAGAAAAAGAAATAACCTTGGATACCGGTAGTATCACAGAATACACCGCCCCATATGAGCTTGTTAATCAGATGAGGGCATCATTTCTCGTTATGGGACCTTTGCTGGCAAGAAAGGGAAAAGCAAAGGTTTCACTTCCGGGAGGTTGCGCTATTGGAACCAGACCTGTTGATTTGCATTTAAAGGGGTTTTCAGCCCTTGGTGCTAACATTAATACCGGACATGGGTATGTGGAAGCTCAGGTTAAAGGAAGATTATCCGGAGCAAGGATATACCTTGACTTTCCAAGTGTAGGTGCAACGGAAAACATATTAATGGCATCGGTTTTGGCTAAAGGGCTTACAGTAATCGAAAATGCAGCCACAGAGCCGGAAATCGTTGATTTGGCCACTATGCTTGTTTCAATGGGTGCAAATGTGACAGGAGCGGGAACGGATACCATAAGAATTAACGGCACAGATAAGCTGCGCCCCACAGAGCACAGTGTTATACCTGATCGCATTGAAGCGGGCACCTTTATGGTTGCAGCAGCAATAACCGGCGGGGATATAATAGTTGAAAATACGATGCCGGATCATTTAAAGCCAATTATTGCGAAGCTAAGAGAAACCGGTGTTGAAATCTCCGAAGAGTTAACAGCAATTCATGTTAAAGGTTCAAAGCGTATAAAGGCAGTTGACGTAAAAACCCATCCGCATCCTGGATTCCCTACGGATATGCAGGCGCAGATGACTTCTCTTTTAAGCCGTGCTGAAGGAACCAGCATGGTTGTAGAGACTATTTTTGAAAACAGGTTTATGCACATAAGCGAGTTAAAGCGTATGGGTGCGCAAATCAAAATTGACGGACGCACGGCAATAATTGAAGGCAATACACCGCTTATGGGAGCTCAGGTTAGAGCTACGGATTTAAGAGCCGGTGCCGCCTTAATCTTAGCAGGATTGGTTGCAAAGGAACGAACCGAAATAAGCGATATTTATCATATCGACAGGGGATATGAAGCAATGGAGGAAAAGCTGAAATCATTAGGCGCAAAAATTACAAGGCGTTAATTTGCATTGCTTAATTCAGATCTTAATTAAGTAATGATTTAAACTTTGAATTAAACCTTGAATTAAACTTCGAATTAGCTTTAAATTCAACTTCGAATTAAGCTTTGAATTAAGCTTTGAATTAAGCCCTTAATTTAACTCATCAAGTGTGAGCATAAAGCCATGGATAAAATTATCCATAAAGTAATTAACTTCAGGAATATCCATCTCATTTATCTTCTTTAGAGTTGCTACTGCCGCTTTTTTGAATTCTGTATTTCCAGCCTTTTCTTCCTCTAAGCATTTAATATAAGCGCTTATACGATCTGCTGCCTTAACGATTTTCCCTTCGTCGGAGGTTTCATTAAAGAAAAGAATTCTGCGATAGTCATCAGCCAGCAGGTCAGGCAGCATGGTTAAAAGCTTTTCCTTTGAGATATTCTCCAAGTCCTTATATGCATTACTTATGGACGGATTATAATATTTAATTGGGGTAGGTAAATCACCGGTTATTGTCTCGTTCGAGTCATGATACATGGCAATCACCGCAATACGTTCGGGATTAACAGAACCCCCAAAATACGTGTTTTTAATTAAAGCAAGCGCATGTGCAATCATTGACACCTGAAGGCTGTGCTCCTGAATGCTTTCAGAGTTTGTATTGCGCATAAGGCCCCATCTTGTAATAAATTTCATGCGTGATAAAAACGCAAAAAAGTGAAATTGTTTTTTCAATAGCGTCACCCCAAAAACCTAATTAGAGATTTTTGATTCTAAATTTTGAAACTTAAGCTTTAAGCTTTAAACTCAAAACTAAAAACTAAAACTAAAATAAAAATAAAAATAAAAACAAAAACAAAAATAAAAATAAAAACAAAAACAAAAACACATACCCTAAATCCCAAATCCGTAAACTTATAACTTCATCGTATCGTTTATCTTTAACCCCATAACTTTAATCCGAAAATCCAAACTCCAAACCCCAGATTCCTGAATCCTAAAAACCCCATATCCCATATCCCAAATACTCTTAAATCCTCAACCCTCAAGCATAATATAGAAATTTCAATCATCAGGATATAAAAAAGCGAGGAATAGGAATTAATCAACAAAATAGAACTTATGTTCTATTATAAATGATATCTTTATTATATGCAAGATCAATTTTTGTGTTGGATCGAAAACATTATATAGATATTCAAACATAAGCGCATGTTGTGGAACACCGATAAAATTCTCATCTCAACATCCCAACAGTGGTTGGTCGTACTCGAACAGCACCTTATTTATCTCAAAAACGTTGTACTTGCCGTTTGTGATGAAATATTCAACGATAACATCGAACTTGACAGCATGAGAGAGGGCATAACCTGCCCGCTTCAAAAGGTCATCGGTTTCGTTAAGTGATAATTCCAGTGCCACAGCGAGAGCAATCGCTGTGCGTTTGCTCGGTATATATCCTTTGTTACTCCTAATCTTGGAGAACAATTTACGATCGAGGTTGGCACGTTTATAAACCTCGACATCGGTCATTTCCTTGACATCAATAAGTCGCAGGAGCATTTGGGAGAACGGCTCGTCAAGGTTGCCGACCAAATCATCAAGTGGGGCAGACACACCAACAGACAGCGTGAGTGTATCTTCAAAAAGAGACTTGCTATATTTAATAACATACTCATCAGTTTCGTGTAAGGCATCACTCTTTACATCGTGCTGTTGTCTCCGTTTTGTTTTGTGAGTCTCAATGTAATGCTCATCAATGTAACTATTAACTGCTCCGAGTAGTTCACGACTGATGATGAATGCTGACTTGTCATACACCACAAGTGCCACGTCAAGGTCATGGTCTGTAAGGAAATCACGGATTGACGAAGTAGCCACTTGCAGAGCCTCGTCTTTTGGATAACCATAAATACCGCTAGATATCAGCGGAAATGCTATGCTTTCACAATTGTTTTCAACGGCTCTTTTCAGCGAGTTTGTATATGCAGCGTAAAGGTGCCGCTCGTTATGTTCCTTGTTCCAATGCTGATAAACCGGACCTGCTGTATGGATAACAAACTTTGCCGAAAGATTGAAGCCCGGAGTAATAATTGCCTCGCCAGTCTTAATCGGGGCAAGTTTATCACAGGCAACTTGAAGTTGTGCCGCTCCCGCAGCTTTGAATATAGCACCGCAAACCCCACCGCCCATTTGCAGGTCGGTGTTTGCAGCGTTGACTATGGCATCAACCTTCATTTTTGTTATGTCCTGCCGGACAATAGTAAAGGGCATTGCTTTGTACTCCGTTCAATTGATATTAAATGCATTTCAGTACACCATCGCTACAAAATTGTCGATTCTGCTATTTGCATTTCTAAGACCACAAGCTACGACCTATCGCAAACACTCCAGGCAAAATGTCTTCGCCGCATGGGTGGAAATGATTCTCACCACCCGGAAGCGAAAACTTCGGAAAGGTCAGCCTGCAATCCTTCAAAAAAATATGATTTCAGAATATCAGGTGCCTTGAAATTGTGAAATTGGTCAACCTTGCGTTCCTTGAACCCGTATAACATAATGGTTTGTTTCTTAGGATCAACAACCCAATATTCCCTGACACCCGACAGCATATAGGTGTTCAATTTATCAACCATATCCTTTGAACGTGTACCGGCAGACAGGATTTCAACAACCAGAGCGGGCGTTCCCATGTAGCGTCCCTTTTCATTGACCGTATTTTCCAGATCGCAGGCAATAAACAGATCCGGCTGCATAACATCCGGTTCTTTGAAATCTTTCTTGCTGAAATGCACATCAAACGGCGCATAAAACACCTTGCATTTTTTACCCTTCAGGTATTCAGACAAAACCAGGTAGAGGTTTCCGGAAATCTCCTGGTGAAACGTTCCGGGCGATGCCAAAAGAAATATCTCACCGTTTATGAACTCCATTCTCAAATCGCTTTTCTCATAAATCTCCATGAATTCATCATAGGAAACTTTTTTACCTCCGTATTGGTAGTCAAGAGCTTCTTCCTTTGCCGTTAGATACCGTTCAATGTCTGTTACGTACGGAGAAAGCCTTGCTGCCTTTTTGCCGTTCTTTGTGATGATAATCTCATGGTTGTCAATTGCATAATCCAGATACTTCCCCAAATTTGTTTTCAACTCGGTTGCCGTAATTGTTTTTTTATAATTATTATCCATGCAATTTCACCTCGTACGATAATTATATTATATTCGTACGAACTATGTCAACAGATTAAATTTTCGTACGATGTGTTAATGAACACCGTATAAAAAAAGTTGAACCAGCCAAAAATGATTTCGAGTTTGACCTAAGTGCTATACTCAGGGAGGTTTTGAGCAAATTTGGAGATTTTCGAGCAAATTTGTTCCGATGTGCTAAACAAGGTCTTACATATAAAGAAGAAAACAAAAGATGCATAATACGCATCGGAAAACCCGTATTTTACGGTGAGCTATATCCACTATTCGTTGCAATTCACATCATTTAGCTGGCTGCTAACAGTAAGAATGAATTCGCAACCTGCATCCGATCGGTTTGTTGCTTTAAGAACGGCGTTGTGCCTGTCGGCTATATGTTTTGCGATTGCAAGCCCGAGGCCGGTGCCTTTTTTGTTCATTTCTGAACGCTGTTTGTAAAACCGCTCAAAAATATATGGCAAATCTTCCGCCGTAATGCCAGGTCCCTGATCACGGACAGTCAAAGTGGTTTTGTCCAGCACTTTGGTAAGCACAACTTCTACAACCCCACCTGCTGGTGAAAACTTGATGGCGTTGTCTAGAAGAATTAATAGTATTTGCCTCAATCTGACATAATCACCTAGTACAATAAAGCATTTATCTATACAGGAAAACCGGACTTCAATCGATTTTTTCTCTGCAACGCAACAGATACTACGAACAGCATCCTGTGCAATATCATGAAGGTTCACTTCACTCATTTCCATCGTAAAGTCAGGATTTTGTAGCCGCGAGAGGTCGAGAAGATCAGAAACCAGCCGTTCAAGATAGATGCTTTCTGAGAGCATCTGACGGTGATAATCTTCCACCATTTGTGATTCCGACACTACACCGTCGCATAGCGCTTCCAGTGAACCACGAATTACAGTGACCGGTGTGCGTAACTCGTGAGAGATGTTCGCCACAAAGTCCCGTCGCAGCTTTTCGAGCTTGGCGCTTTCTTTGGAAGCAGCGTTTAGCTTTTCAGCCATATTGTCCAGCGCAGCAGCTAGCTCACCGATTTCGTCTGTTTGTGCAACATCTGTTTTTACCGAATAATCGCCACCACTGATTCGCACAGCAGCTGTTTTCATTTTGCCAAGCGGTTTTGTGAAACGCTCGGCCAACGCTCTTGCGATAAAAAAGGAAATAAATACTGCCGTTCCCATACTCAGCAGTAAAATGAGAAGTCCGTTTTCAGTTTCGCTCCTAATATTTTCAATCTGTTCATGCAGAAGAACAACCCCGGCGATCTCCCCGGTGGAAAGCGTAATAGGCGCTGCCACAGTGATAGAAGGGGCGCCGATAAATGCACCAAAACTTTCGCTGAAAGTTGTTTTACCATCCATTGATGCTATAATAACAGCTTCCGCGCCTGGGGGTAGATCGTTGTATGCAAGGCTGCCCAGCCCATGGCCACGAGTAATTTGATCTAGGTTGCGGTCAACAATCCAGACATCAGTCATGGCAATATCGTCAAGAAATCGAATATACGCACCATACCCCATGCACTGGCCTACCATACCGTGCCCTTGCCCTTGTTTCGCGCTGTCCATCCAAAATCCAGCCAGTACTCCTGCAATATTCGTGGCGCGGTCTTCTAACTCACCCTTATGGACATTCATATTATGCCGCGAAAAAAGGGCAAAAAATATCAGCCCCATAATTAGGGAGAAAACCAGCAGCGAGCCTGAAAAATACAGTAAAAGGCGAACGCTAATTCTATTTTTCACTTCATCACCTCAAATTTATAACCCACGCCCCATATGGTTTTTATTTCCCATTCATCGTGGTCAACTGCGTCCAGCTTGGCGCGCAGCCGCTTTATGTGGGAGTCCACTGTCCGCGTGTCGCCGTAGTAGTCGAGTCCCCACAGGCTGTTTAACAGATTGTCGCGTGAAAACACCTTGTTTTTATTCGTTCCAAGTAACCATAGAAGCTCAGTTTCTTTTTTTGTCAGTGGAATGCGGACACCGTCGATCTCGGTAATGTATTCATCAAGATTGATAGTTAGGCTCGAAAAAGTAAAAACCTGTGTTTTTTTATCGTCATCCCGCTCAATACGGCGCAGAATAGCCCGGATGCGAGCCATTACCTCCTTAGGTGAAAAGGGCTTGACGATGTAATCGTCCGCACCGATATCAAGCCCCATGATGCGTTCAAAGTCCTCACCTCTTGCTGTTATCATGATGATGGGTACATTGCTTTGCCTGCGAATTTCACGGCAGACTGCAAAGCCGTCCATCCCAGGCATCATCACATCAAGAAGGATCATATCAAAATGCGTCTGCTTCGCTTTATCCAGTGCAGTATGTCCGTCAAAAGCAGTTGCGACGGTGAAGCCTTCTTTTTTCGCGTATTCTTTGAGTATGGATACAATCTGCTGGTTATCGTCAGCAATCAATATTGTTGGCATGACCGCACTCTCCTCTTTAAATATTGAATAAGAACCTGCTCCGTCATTCAAGGTTATCGGTGGTATATTGTACTCACATTGAGAAAATTTATTGGCACCCGCTGTCTTTAGATGCGGAAGGCATCTTAATATAGTTTTAATATCTATATATGTTTTTTTGTGTTCGACATATATATTTTAACATGAAAAAAGAAATGAAAAAACATACTTTTGCCATAGCTGTGATATATGATAAAGCTACAGCAGAAAAAAAGCGCTGAAATAACAAGGAGGTCATAATTGTGAATAACATGAAAAAACTTATTTTTACAGGGATTGTAGTTTTAACGCTGACTGCGGGGTTAGTTACGGCGTTCGCTGCTTCACAGTATACGACACCAGCAGAAGCGGTTGCGGGGCTTTCCGGACGCGAGGTGCAGTCTGTTATTGAAGAACGTGCACAGACAGGCAAACCATACGGAACCATCGCAAACGAGGCGGGTGTGCTTGATGAGTTCAAGGAGGAAATGCTGGAAATGAAAAAGGATGTTATTGCTGCTCGTGTTGCTGCCGGTACGATGACAGAGGAGCAAGCGGACGCTATCATTGCCAGAATTGTGGAGAATCAGGCAAACTGTGATGGCACCGGAGTGGATTGCGGACAGAAGGGCAAAGGATTTGGTTCAGGCGCCAGATTTGGTCGGGGTAATGGACAAGGCCGAGGGAAACAAGGTCGCGGCATGGGCAATGGCTGTGGCATGGGAAATGGCTGTGGTATGGGAAATGATTTGCGCGGTGGATCTTGTGGGAGATAGAGCGAGACAATGAGATAGGGCTGTAGTAAGATAGGGCTGTAATAAAGATAATGACTATAGGCTCGGGCATGATACAGCCGGATTTGGATTTTCAAAGGATAAAAAACGATACCGCAGAATGATATTGTATCAATTTGCGGTATCGGTTATGTATTTCACTAGTTTATCATCAATAAACCGGAAGCCCCACCAAAAAACTACCTTATACACGACATTGAAAAATCTTCTGCAGCTGCTTAAACAGAGGATTATTCCATTTACACTAAAGAATGTTCAAGCCCATTCATATTGCGGCGCGGGGTATCGGAAGTGATTTGTATGTCATTAAGTAAGCTGCGCCTGCAAATCCTTGATTTTAATTTCTATAGTTTTTATAATTTTTATAAATTCTTCATCCGGTTTTCCTGTAGGATCGTCCAATCCCCAGTCTTCCCGATGCTTGCAGGGGAGACATGGGCATTCTACATTGCATCCCATTGTAATAACAATATCCACAGGCGGGATATCTTCTAAAAGCTTCGAACGCTGGGTTTCTTCCATGTCTATCCCGTAAAGCTGTTTTATAATCCGCACCGCATCAGGGTTAATACGATCTTTTGTCTCAGTGCCTGCAGAATAGCTTTCAAACACATCCGCGGCTAAATGCTTGCCGAGTGCTTCAGCTATCTGACTTCGGCATGAGTTGTGAACACATATAAATGCCACCTTAGGTTTAGTCTCACTCATAGTATTCACCTCTTTTATTCTGTATCTGGCTCTGAGAACCAACTTTTCTGTGCTTCAATTACATAGGAGGCAACAAACTCTTCCGCGCTTTTTCCGGGCACCCAACTTTTGATGATATCTTTACTGTTATCTTTGGGAAGCATGCGGATATTTATGAAGCCGGAATCTTTAAGCATATTTTCGATATTTTCCACATATTCAGCCCCAGCAATACAGCCAGTGAGACTTTTAAGATCAATTTTTATAGACTCCGGTATTTTCGCTGTGGCGACTACATCAGATATCGAAATTCGACCACCGGGTTTGAGTACCCGATAAGCTTCATTAAAAACCTGTTGCTTCTCTAAAGCCAAATTAATTACACAATTTGATATTATGAAATCAACTGTATCATTTGCCACCGGCAAGTGCTCAATTTCTCCTAAGCGGAATTCAACATTTTTATAACCGCTTTCCACAGCATTTTTTCTGGCCAGCTTAATCATTTCAGGTGTCATATCCACGCCTATTACATAACCGGAATCACCTACCTGCCTTCGTGCAAGAAAGCAGTCAAAGCCTCCGCCGCTTCCTAAATCAAGAACTATGTCCCCCTCTTTAAGCGATGCTATCGCTACCGGATTACCGCAACCTAAACCCATATTCGCCTGTTCAGGCATATTTTGGAGATCATCTTCCGAGTACCCCAAGTTTTTCGCAGTCGCATTGACATCAACGGCAGGGTCTCCTCCGCAGCACCCCGGACTGCAGCAGCAACCGCTTGAACCTTTCAGCGCGATTTGAGAATATTTAATTCGAATTTTTTCTCTAAGCTTTTCTTTATCTTTCATCAAATTCATCTCCAAAATTCGTATTATGCTTATTTCATTTCAATGCAATGACCACAACATAGTTCTACACATATCCCACAGCCATTGCAACTCTCATTGTTAATTTCCATTCTTGAACCCAATGGTTCGTCGTCATCTTCAATCCATGTAATCGCACCAGTTGGGCATTCCTTTAAAGGTTTGCATATACGGTTGTCTGAAGCACATTTTGATCGGTCAATGCATGCCTTCATATTTTTCACCCTCTCGCCTTTTGCAAAAGCTTTACAACCTCATCAGTTTTAAGAACCTTGCCATAAGAAACTACTTTTCCATCTACCACCAAGGCGGGAGTTGTCATCACACCATAGGCTGCAATCTGGGAAAAATCGGTTATGTGGTCGATTGTTGTATCCATCCCGAGCTGCCCCAATGCAGCCTTTGTTGCTGCTTCCAGTGCATTACACTTGGCACATCCAGTGCCGAGAACCTTAATGCCTGCTCCTTCGGTCTTTGCGGTTTCAGCTTTTGCCATGCTCTCTGTATCGCAATTACCGCAGCAGCATGATGTTGTTTTTGTCTCTTTGTTTTTCTTTCTAAACAGTGCCATAATAAATCTCTCCTTTTTTTTAAGAATATTAGAAACCAAGATAAAACATGTAAAATCCAATGAGTAATATCAGAGTTCCCATCACTGCTTTCAATACGGTGCTTGCTTTTCCGTATTTTTCGCTGGAGGTAAGCTTTTGCACGAAGCCTATAGATGTTCCAGTGAAAATAGCGAGGAAGTGATGCCCGATTGAATAAAACAGTAATTATAGTATCCCCCAAAGAATGCTTCGTTTTCCGGCGATAATCACCTCCGCAATATTTCCCCTAAACAATTAATGGCGCGATAGCATTGAAAAAATACCCTACTATTATTATACCTACAGCACAAACCCCGATGAAGATCGCCATCAATTTAGGCTTTATGGCTTTACTTAGCATGATCAAAGATGGCAGCGACAAGGTGGTAACGCCCATCATGAAAGCCAGGACGACGCCAAGTTGTGCTCCTTTTGCAAGCAGGGCTTCTGCAATCGGAATGGTTCCGAAAATGTCGGCATAGATGGGAATTCCTACTATTGTCGCCAAGGGAACAGCTAGAGGATTCCCGGTTCCCAAAATCTTTACAATCCACTCCTGCGGGATCCAGTTATGAATAACAGCGCCTATTCCAACGCCAACCAATATATAAGGAAATACTTTTTTGAAGGTGTCAATTACCTGTTCTTTGGCAAAAATCAATCGGTCATGTCTTGTCAGATCAGGGGCTTCAATGTCTACATTTCCTCCTCGGGAAATAAAGCTTTCGACGTATTTTTCCATATGCAGCTTTTCTATAATGGTGCCCCCGATAATGGCTATTATCAAACCGAGTACTACATAAATAATAGCTACTTCTGTTCCAAAAATACTCATCAAAAGAACCAATGACCCTAAGTCAACCATTGGAGAGGAAATAAGAAACGAAAAAGTTACCCCTAACGGTAGTCCCGCACTTGTGAAACCCATAAATAATGGAATGGACGAACAGGAACAAAAGGGTGTCACCGTTCCCAGCAAAGCAGCAACGGTATTTGCACCAATTCCATGAAAGCGTCCCAGTATTTTTTTAGTTCTTTCCGGTGGAAAGAAACTTTGAATATAAGAAATAATGAAAATTAAGATGCAAAGCAAAACAACAATCTTGATCGTATCGTAGATAAAAAACTGTGCGCTGGCGACCCAACGATTACCGATATCCAGCCCCAAAGCCGATAACCCGCTGCCTATCACAACATTGAGCCAATTCATGCCGAGTAATTGATTCTGGAAAAAGTCCCAAATAGATCTTAATACTTGCATTGTAATATAACCTCTCTTTCAAAAACTGAACAATCATATCTAAAAAACTTGATGTATAGTGTCTGAAAAAAGCCATTTTATCAAAGAACCAAGACCCCTACTTCTATAAGTGGTGGGTTCCGATTCTACACTTCAGGTGGAGTAGAGTCTCCATCTGAAGCCCCGATGTTCAGCTTTGCTGAACGAGTTCACTAGATAAATAGCCTTTACAGACAACAAATACTTTCTTCAGTCATTGTATTTGGCG
>ENA-UOOR01000840-UOOR01000840.1-fermentation-metagenome-genome-assembly--contig:-NODE-840-length-40093-cov-5.177157_pt1 | contig 40093 bp, 34 predicted proteins | sample MGYA00245780_ERZ724029 | MGnify/ENA primary metagenome ERZ724029 (study PRJEB28704, sample SAMN03018315) | fermentation metagenome | biome: anthropogenic terrestrial biome; feature: soil; material... | reverse complement strand
TTCCTTGGCTACTCTTGGTTTTTCCTTCCAAACCGGTTCGTATTGGTGGAGGACTTCCTTCACGTTACGAGCCATTCTTTGTGAATTAGAATCTCTCGTATTCATAATGGATTTATTTTTATATGTTTATATTTAAAAACGCCGAAAGTTAGGAAATAATTTACGGAGTAATGACTTCCACAAGTTAATCAAAGTTAAGCTTTGAATTGTTTTAAGATTAATATGGTCAATAAAAACTAATCAACTGTAGATATGAATGTTATATCCGACTGAAAGAAGAACCTTTATCCTGTTAAAAATGTTTTTCACGAAAAATGCAGGTCGAAAATCGCATCTCCGGCCGATTCGTTCAACGGGATAAAGCCGTTAGAGGCGGGGGAGGCGTACTTTTGACGCAACATCCTGTGTTTTCTTGATGCAAGAAGGACAAAATAGCCTATTCAATATAGAAAAACCGGCATAAGAACGACATAATGACCTGTTTGAAACAGAAAAACCGATGTAAAAATGACAAAACGACATGTATACAATACAAAAATGAGTGTATGAATGACAAAAATGCCGCTCAATACTACAAAAACCGGCTGCCGATATTAAAAAATGCCTGTTAGCATCGCACAAACGACTTGCATGCTCCGGTACTCTATTCCGCGTACGCCGTTCCCTTGCGGTTAGCCCAAACCATCTTATACAACTGATCGTTGGGACGAACTTTCTCAGGAGTCTTGAAGGAAAAATGTTGTCCCTTTACCGCTTCTTCAACGGTTTCCAAATCGACACGGATATCTTGAGCCATGGCGAACACCGCTCCCGTAGTTGGACCGGTAATCAGCAGTTCGTCGCCTTCGTTTACCGATTGGGTTTCGATAAGGAATTCGGCGACACCAATATTTCCGAAGTATTTAAGGACCTTTCCGACATAGACTTTTCTTTTGGTCGCTCCCGATCCGTAACGATGAGTCCATTCTCCCAACCGCTGGCCCAAATAATAACCATCCCAAAAACCGCGATTGAATACGGTCGCCAACTTTTCATTCCACAAATCGATTTTTTCCTGCGTAAAGGAGTCTTCGCAATACGCCTGCACCGCCTCTTTATAGCACGAGGTCACGATACGGACATATTCGGGGCCCCGCGCCCGCCCTTCTATCTTAAAGACCCGCACGCCGGCGTCCATCATCTTATTCATAAAATGAATTGTTTTCAGATCTTTCGGCGACATGATATACTCGTTATCGATGTCCAGTTCGATTTCACTGTCTTTGTCTTTTACCGTATAGGCCCGGCGGCAGATTTGGTTGCAAGCGCCGCGGTTGGCCGAAAGGCTTTTCTCGTGAAGGCTCAGATAACATTTACCCGACACCGCCATGCACAATGCGCCATGAGCGAACATCTCGATACGAATCAATCGGCCCGACGGCCCTTTTATTTGCTGCTCGACAATATCGCGATGAATACCCGCCACTTGTTCCAGATTCAACTCCCGGGCCAGCACGACGACATCGGCAAATTGTGCGTAAAACTTCAGCGCTTCGGTATTGGTGATGTTGAGTTGGGTCGATAAGTGCACTTCCACCCCGATGCTCCGGGCATACATCAGCACGGCTACGTCGGCGGCGATAATAGCCGTCAGGCGAGCCTCCCGGGCGGCATCGACAATGCGGCGCATCAACGCCATGTCCTGCTCATAGATAATGGTATTGACCGTGAGGTAACTCTTGATATGATTGTCCCTGCATATACGGGCGATGGCATGCAAATCGTCTATCGTAAAATTATTGGAAGAACGGGCGCGCATATTCAATCCTTCGATGCCGAAGTAAACCGAGTCGGCGCCGCCTTGGATAGCCGCCATGAGAGAGTCGTAGGAACCTGCCGGCGCCATTATTTCATACTCACAAGTAGTCGTCATTCTATTGATTCCTTCATCAGAATTTTATATAATAGGTAAGCTTCGCTTCTATCACGCGATGGGCGGCACGCGAAAAATCCGTTTTCCGGCTTTCATAACGGAAAAAATCGGCAAGGCCAAAATAATAACGGCCTTCCAAATCAAAATCGCCGATCCCCGTCCTCAATTCTAACCCGACGCCCCCTATCAATCCGTAATCGAACCGGCTTTCGGGATCGGCATATTGCAATCCGATAAAAGCATTGTCCGGATTTGCTTTTTTTTGGGTTTCCACGTCAGCCGCAAGCGCTTCGCTCATACTTGAGGAATGATTGAATAGAATGCTTACCTGAGGCCCCGCATTAAAAATAAACCGCACTTTATTTCCAAAATAGACATGCCATAAAAAGGGAATCTCCACATAATTCATCGTCCGGTTATACGAAAATCCGGTTTCCGCATCATAGTCTTCTTTCCATCCCCGTTGGGCGAAGTTAATTTCGGCAATAACCCCCAAATGCTCCTCCGATATATACTTGGCTGCTATCCCTGCGTGCATTCCTAAATGGAAACTCTGAGCCACACCGGGCGAAAAACTGACGGATGAAACCAGCGCTCCTGCGCCGGCTCCGACATAGAACTCCCCTTTAAACTTATTCGCCTGGCCATACATAACCGATAAGTTCAGACCGATGAGAAAAACAATCAGCGCATACCGTTTCATCGACTTTTATCTGTTTTAGTAATCGAATTAGAGGTGTCGTAATGAATCAGATATAATCCGGTATTAATAAATCCGCCCCAATTATTGACTCGTTCAAAGTAAAACGGGAACTGCAAGGTATTTACCCGGATTTGATCTACAGACTGTTCAAAATTAACCCCGTATCTTGCTAACGCCGTCAAGAAAAACAATCCGGTATCGTAACCTAATAAACCATACTTGGGATACGTGTTCAAGAGGTCACGATCATACCACTTTTTAAAGCTCTGCATAAAGTCCCGGGTCGCCGGATCCTGTTCATTGACATAAAAGGACGAAAAAATACGCGTATCAAACAAATGATAATCCTTCACAAGCTCTTCATCATAGGTCTGCCATTCCGGATAGCCGAACAAGCGGACGGTATAAGAAGGATGGGTCTCTTTTATTTTCTTTAGAGCCTCGACCATCCGTTTTAGCGACGGGGAATCTCCCGAAGCCGGCACAACGACATTGTCCTTCGCAGGATCCAACTGCGCGAGAAAAGCAGTCTCCAAATTGCTGCCGTCCACCTTCACAAACGAACGCTTATCGGCTTTTAAGTCGCTTTGCAATTGTGAAATAAAATCGGCTTTATCATCCTTCTCCCCGGCGGCGAAAAGAACCTTGGCTGCCGGATAAGTCTGCATAAACACGTGCGATGCTTTTGTATAATTATAGGAAGGCTGAAAATTAACTTGAAAAATCATGCCGTTGTTGAGTACTTCATTGCTTCGCGACAAAGGAACCACATACTTAATATTATGGGCTTTAGAAAAATCGGAAAGAATCTTGATCTGATTATCCGAAAAGCCCCCGATCATTAAATGCAGCGATTGCATTTCGAGGGTTTCAAGCAGACTGGTAAGCTTGCGGGTGTCGCTCTCCGTACCGATATCAAACACATACAATTCGATATCCGCTCCTTCTTCTTTCATCTTTTCCACAGCCAATAAAAACCCTTCGTAATATTCCTGAAAGCGCAAATGCCGATTATCGTTATTCTTCTCCAAAAACGGTAAGAGAAGAGCCACTTTCATCCGGTTAACTTTAGAAGGCCGGGGTGGAACAAGCAGGCGGTTTGCTTGACTTTCAGCCTGAACCGTGCTGCCATTGCGCAGCGCTCCTTTCTTAACGGGAATAACCAAATCCATACCGGTTTTTAGCCCTTGCTCCAATCCGTTATTGGCTTGGCGTATATCCTCTTCCGAAACATTATACTGCCGCGAAATACTATAGAGCGTTTCCCGTCTTTCTACTTTATGGCGGAGCGTCGTATCCTGGTCATGATAAGGAACGACGGTTTCATACGACTCGAAAAAAGGAATCCGTATCGTCTTGCCGATCCGAAACGTTTGCACGGAAAGGCCGGGGTTCGCCCGAAGAATATCTTCCGCACTCAATGAATATGTACGGGCAAGAGAGTAAAGCGTTTCCTGCGGAAGAATCGTGTGGTAACGGTAGTTTTCTTCTTTCTCTTCACTAATCACACGCCGCTGAGGGATCGTTATCACCTGCCCTTCGGCAATCCCTTCCTTTGACCCGGGATTAAGATTATAAATCTCCTCAACAGAAGTATGATACATCTGCGAAAGACTGAATACCGTTTCTCCCCTGACAACCGTATGCTTAAATGTCTTATTTTGATTCTCGACAGGTCCTTGCCGAACAGAACCCGGCATGGGAACCGTCGTGTTTACAAGTTGACTATTTCCACGAACGGGAATAAGCAAGTACTGCCCGTTTTGCAAACCCGAACTCGCCCCGGGATTATGCCGGAGAATATCGGCTACGGAAACCGAGAAATTACGCGCTACGGCATACACTCCTTCTCCCGGCTTCACCGTATACTTATAGAATGTCTGACCATTGTTTGTAACGACTTCATAAGGCACCTGCTGTGCGGAAACCGCCGCGCCACTCAGGGCCAAACAAAACAGGAATAGATATATTTTTTTCAAAAATAAAGAGTCATGCATACGCGTTCTTTTTCCGATTATTACTACTAATTACTCGTTCTTCAATGCACAAAAATACGAAGAATATTTAGAATAATGTTTTTTCAAGTCCATTTTACCGAAAGTACCGCTCCAAGCCATGCGCTCGGTTACGGTTCGGGAGAGGCTTTTTCTTGATCGCGATACATCTTGTAAAGACGATTAAATTCATTCCAAGTTTTTGTATTCTTATGCTTTTCGATAAGAGCCTGAGCTTTATGATATGTTTTTTGAGATTTTTCGAGCTCCAAATCCACACTTTGCCGAATAGATTGATTGGTGAGTTCGGCCGCTTTTTTTGCATCGGAATCGATGCCGCCACAAGAGATCATCAAAAGATATCCCGCCAAGACCATAGAAAGACCTGTCATTTTTTTCATAATTCAATCCGTTAAAAAGGAAGGGGTTCCTTATTTGGGGTTGTAAAATCGCCACCGGAAAGAGCGTCTGCAGAAGAAGACGGATCGCCGTTGGTCGCCTTATTCATTTTCGAAGGACGTTCGACATAGCGTTGTCCAACGACGAAATCATCCATATTTTGAAAACGGGCATATTCACTGTCGAAACGCATCTTGGCCAATCCGGTCGGCCCGTTACGATGTTTTGCCACAATAATCTCGGCAACCCCTATCAGCGAGTTACCCTGTTCATCTTCCGTAATGCGATAATATTCCGGTCGATGAATAAAACACACAATGTCGGCATCTTGTTCGATAGCTCCCGATTCACGAAGGTCGGCCAATTGGGGACGCTTCCCTTCGTTTCCCTGACGGGTTTCGACGCCACGGTTCAACTGCGACAAAGCAATAATAGGAATATTCAACTCTTTAGCCAGTCCTTTCAACGAGCGCGAAATGGTACTGACTTCCTGTTCCCGGCTACCAAAACTCATCCCGCTGGCATTCATCAACTGCAAGTAGTCGATAATGAGTATCTTGACATGACTTTCCCGTACCAATCGCCGGGCCTTGGTACGCAGTTCGAAGACCGACAAACTGGGCGTATCATCGATATATATCGGCGCATTATAGAGCAGTTTGTGGTTTTTGTCCAACCGGATCCATTCATCGTCGCTTAACCGTCCGCTTTTAATGCTTTCGCCTTTAATCTGGCACACATTCACAATTAGCCGGTTTACCAACTGCACATTCGACATTTCCAAAGAGAAAACCCCCACCGGAACTTCGTAATCCAAAGCCATGTTCTTTGCCATCGATAACACGAAAGCGGTTTTCCCCATAGCCGGTCGGGCTGCAATGATAACCAAATCGGAATTTTGCCAACCGGAAGTGAGTTTATCCAACTCTTTAAATCCGGTAGGCAAGCCGCTCATCCCATCCTTCCGGTTGGCGGCAGCCTCGATATTCTGCATGGCTTCCCGGATAACCGGATTAATTTGAATGACATCCTTTTTTACATTCCGTTGCGAAATCTCAAACAACCGGCCTTCCGTCTCTTGCATCAAATCGTCCACATCGATTGTTTCATCGAAAGCCTGATGCGTAATTTCGGAAGAAAACGTAATCAACTCGCGGGCCAAATATTTCTGGGCAATGATGCGCGCATGATATTCGATGTGCGCGGCCGAAGCGACCTTCTCCGACAGCTCAGCCACATACACGGCGCCGCCGGCCGTCTCCAGCTCCCCTCTTCGTTTCAATTCTTCCACAACCGTCAGGACATCTACGGGTTTCTGCTGCATGGCCAAGCCTTGGATGGCTCCAAAAATCAATTGGTGAATGGGATCATAAAAACTTTCGGGTTTCAGAATATCGCTGATCACGGAATACGCGTCCTTTTCCAACATCAGGGCTCCCAACACCGCCTCTTCCAACTCCCGGGCTTGAGGCGGCAACTTCCCCATATCAGGGGCGACAACGGTCTTTTCTACGACTTTAATATTTCCTTTGCGCTTTTGTTTCTCCATTTTCAACAAAAATTATATTCCGAAAAAGATACCAAAGGTACGTTTATGTACGCATAATCGGAAGACAATCCGGCATAAACTATTAACAAGTTATCAAAGGCTATCCTATACACATGAGGCAATACGCTATCAATAAAAACTATAACGCGAACAATCTTTTCATAAAATTGTTTTACGAATATCATTCATAAAAAATTTATAAAAGAAAGACGTCAAATGAGAAGTAAAAGTCTACAGGAATCCATTCAACATAGGCGCAGTTATTATCAACTGAGCAACGCCTCTCCCATCTCGAATGAACAAATAGAAACCGTTATTGAAGAAGTGGTAAAGCACTCGCCATCGGCATTTAATTCACAGTCGGCACGCGTTGTTTTACTATTGGGCGACCAACATAAGAAATTATGGGAAATCGTTAAAGACGAGTTGAAAAAAGTAAGCGGATCGGAAGAAGCATGGAAACAAACTGAGAATAAAGTCAATTCCTGCTTCCTGTCGGGATACGGCACGGTACTCTTTTTCGAAGACGAAACCGTTATAAAGGGATTGCAAAACCAGTTCCCGCTTTACAGTCAAAAGTTTTCGGTTTGGAGCGAGCACTCCTCTGCCATTGTACAAATCCTTACCTGGTTGGCATTAGAAAACGAAGGGCTCGGGGCTTCCCTGCAACATTACGATCCTCTTATCGACGAATCGATTCAAAAAGAATGGAATATCAGCAAAGATTGGCGACTGATCGCACAAATGCCCTTCGGCGTTGCGTTGGACAAACCGGCTGAAAAGTCGTATGAATCTGTCGAAAAACGCGTGAAAGTATTTAAGTAGTAATTTTCTCAATATATAACAATTCACTACAAAATCCCTGCCGGACAAATCCCCGGCGGGGATTATTCTTTTAGATAATACCTCTTTTCCGATTGGATTAAGGATATCCCGAAACCGGTTTGTCAGAGTATTCGCCGCGACAACCGGTTTGTTTTTTGCTTTCACCCTAAAAAAAATCAAAAAAAGTACGGATAATGATGAACAAAAGTAAAGAAGCGGCGTTTTAGAGGAGAATGATTCTTATTTAGCAGAGATTATCCATGGCAATTCATCAACAATTATTGCAACAAAAGTTATCGGAAAAAGGATTAAAGGCGACCCCTCAACGGATTGCCATTCTCGATGCGATCTATACGTTGAACAATCATCCCACGGCCGAACAGATCACCGATTTCGTCCGAGCAGCCCATCCGACGATTTCGATCGGAACTATTTATAAAACATTGGACACGTTTGTCAAGAAAAATGTGATTCACAAAGTTTCTACGCCCGACGAAGTGATGCGCTACGACGGTATACTCACGCCCCATCATCATTTATATCACACCGATAGCAATGTAATCACCGATTACGTAAACGAAGAACTCGACGAACTCTTAAAAACGTTTTTCGAAAAACATGCCATCGAAGGCTATGAAATCAATTCCGTCAAACTCAATATTTACGGCAACTCAAACGAACACCCCAAATAAAAAACTTCTATAACTTAATTACAAATCGTATGGAAAAAGAAGAAAAAAAAGACAAGAACAAAGAAAATCAAAAGAAACTGACGACCGTTGCCGGAGCTCCGGTTGTAAACAATCAGGATTCGATGACCGTAGGGCCCCGTGGCCCCATGGTATTGCAGGATGTATGGTTTCTGGAAAAACTGGCGCACTTCGACCGGGAAGTAATCCCCGAAAGGCGCATGCATGCCAAAGGCTCGGGAGCATTCGGAACCTTTACGGTTACGCATGACATTACCCGCTACACCAAAGCAAAAATCTTTTCGCAAATTGGAAAGCAGACCGAAATGTTCGTCCGTTTTTCTACCGTAGCCGGAGAAAGAGGAGCGGCCGATGCCGAAAGGGATATCCGAGGCTTTGCCATGAAGTATTATACCGAAGACGGAAACTGGGATTTAGTGGGAAACAACACTCCGGTTTTCTTCTTTAGAGACCCGCTCAAATTTCCCGATCTCAATCATGCCGTAAAGCGCGACCCGCACACCAATATGCGCAGCGCGAACAATAATTGGGACTTTTGGTCGAGCTTGCCCGAAGCTTTGCATCAGGTAACCATCACCATGAGTGACCGGGGCATTCCGTACAGCTACCGTCACATGCACGGCTTCGGCAGCCATGCTTACAGTTTTCTGAATGCCGATAATGTGCGCCATTGGGTGAAGTTCCATTTTGTGACGCAACAAGGAATAAAAAACCTGACTGACCAGGAAGCCCAAGAGCTTGTCGGCAAAGACCGCGAAAGCCACCAGCGCGACTTGCTCGAATCGATTGCAAAAGGCGATTTTCCCAAATGGAAAATGTACATCCAGATCATGACGGAAGAACAGGCTGAAAACATGCCCTATAATCCGTTCGATTTAACCAAAGTATGGTACAAAGGAGAGTTCCCCTTGATTCCGGTAGGAGAGTTCGAGTTGAACCGGAACCCCGACAACTATTTCCAGGACGTGGAACAAGCCGCCTTCAATCCGGCAAACATCGTTCCCGGCATCGGGTTTTCGCCCGACAAAATGTTGCAGGGACGACTGTTCTCGTATGGCGATGCCCAACGTTACCGCCTTGGGGTGAATCATCACCAGATACCCGTAAACCAGCCGAAAGCAGCGCCTCAGACCAATTCTTACCATCGCGACGGGCAAATGCGTGTGGACGGGAACCAGGGCGCAACGTTGCATTACGAGCCCAATAGTTATGGCGTATGGAAAGAACAACCCGAGTTTGAGGAGCCGGCTCAGAAAGCCGACGGCGACATCAAACGCTGGAACTTCCGCGAAGATGACAGCGATTATTTCACTCAACCCGGAAAATTGTTCAGCCTGATGAATGACGCGCAAAAACAAGTCTTGTTCGGCAACACCGCCCGCAATATGGAAGGCGTGGAAGAATTCATTAAAATCCGCCACATCCGCAATTGCTACCAAGCCGACCCGGATTATGGGAAAGGGTTAGCCGATGCGATGCATATATCCTACGAAAAAGCAGGCATCGCGTAAAACGGATTTATCGCATTTGAATAGAAAGCAGGCTGTCTTAAAATCGTTTGGAGACAGCCTCTTTTTTTACGCTCCTATACATTCTTTTAGAATCTGTTTAAATTTGTTTCGCGATTCAAAAAGAGTTGTTTTTTTAGCAGTATCCTTTCTTGTTTTGGCGATAATAGCGAGCTATTTGAGCCGAATAAAAGGAAGAAGAATACAAAAAGAAACTTTTTGAAGGCGAAGAATACTTTCATTTCCGTTTTTCGTAAGAAATTTAAACAGTTTCTTACTATATTAATAACTCGAGATGGAATACCTGTGGGTAAGTTTTATTATCTTTGCACCTTAAAATTATCCATTATACAGACTATACATATGAAGATCAGAAAAGCGATTGTTTTTTCCCTTTTTCTCATCAGTTCGTTTCTTACGTTTGCTCAAGACGAAGTCTCATGGAAGTTTAGCTTGCAAGACAAAGGAAACGGAGAAGTAGAATTAACGGCAGACGCCACCATACAAGCGGGATGGCATATATACGATACGCGTCTTCCCGAAGACGGCCCCTATCCCACCTCCCTGAGCCTCGACAAGCTGACGGGAGCCGAAGCGGTAGGCGAGTTTCAGGCTTCGGGCAAAAAAGCCACCGTAAAGTATGACGCCGTGTTCCAAATGGAAATAGGGACTTTCGAGAACGCTGCGCGATTTGTGCAACGATTTAAAGTTACCGACAAACAAAAGTTCGCACTTAGCGGCGATATCCGGACTCAGGCTTGCAACGACCAAAGCTGTCTGCCGCCGTTACCTGTCGATTTCTCTTTTACATCGGCCAATTTGCCTTCAACGCTGGTGGTATCCGCCGCTGCTAAAGCTGATCCGGCAGCATCGACCGAAAAGACAGAAACCGACGAAGCGGCCGTATCCGATACAACCGCAACCACAGCGGACTCGACCGGTATAGCGCTCGCTCCCATTATAAGCGCTTCGGGCCCTATCGACCAGAACCCGCTATGGACACCGGTTATCGAAGAGTTGAAAGCATACGGTATGGAAGGAAGTACCACCGGCAAATCGCTCTTTTGGATTTTCATCGCCGGATTTATCGGCGGCCTAATCGCTCTGCTCACACCTTGTGTATGGCCGATGATACCGATGACCGTCAGTTTCTTCCTCAAACGAAATAAAACCGACCGCACGAAAGCGATTTCCGAAGCGCTTATTTACGGATTGAGCATTATCGTCATCTATGTGCTATTGGGTCTCCTCATTACGGGAATCTTCGGCGCGAGCGCATTGAACACCCTGGCGACCAGCGCGCTGTTCAATCTTATCTTCTTCGCTTTGCTGGTTCTATTCGCCATTTCGTTTTTCGGAGCGTTCGACATGGTCTTACCCGCGTCATGGACAAACAAAAGCGATGAAAAGGCCGACAAGACCTCGGGCGTACTGAGTATTTTCTTTATGGCATTCACCCTTGCATTGGTCTCTTTCTCGTGTACCGGGCCTATTATCGGCACTCTGCTGGTCGATGCCGCCACGTCGGGCAACATCTTGGCTCCCGCCATCGGCATGTTCGGATTTGCCTTTGCCTTGGCCATCCCGTTCGCCCTGTTCGCCATCTTCCCCTCTTGGTTGCAGAGCATGCCCAAATCGGGTGGCTGGCTCAACTCGGTGAAAGTGGTATTGGGCTTCCTCGAACTGGCCCTCGCTTTGAAATTCTTATCGGTGGCCGACCTCGCTTACGGATGGGGTATTCTCGACCGGGAAGTATTTGTCGTTCTATGGATTGTCATTTTCGCCATGCTGGGATTTTATCTGCTGGGAAAAATCAAATTTCCGCACGACAGCGATGTGCCTTACGTATCCGTTCCCCGGTTGTTCATGGCCATCATCTCCCTGGCATTCGCCATTTACATGATTCCCGGACTTTGGGGCGCACCGCTGAAAGCGATCAGCGCTTTCGCTCCCCCGATGTACACGCAGGATTTTAACTTATACGAAGGCGAAGTACATGCCCAGTTTTTGGATTACGAAAGCGGAATGGCGCATGCCGCCCGTACCGGTAAGCCGGTGTTGATCGACTTTTCGGGATACGGTTGCGTGAACTGCCGCAAGATGGAAGCATCGGTATGGACCGATCCCCGTGTGAAAGATATGCTCGATAACGGGTACGTGCTCATCACCTTAATGGTGGACGACAAGGAACGGCTTCCGGAGGTGATTGAAGTCAATGAAAACGGAAGAACGACTAAGCTGAAAACGATCGGCGACAAATGGAGCTATCTGCAACGTCATAAATTCGGCGCAAACGCCCAACCGTATTATATCGCACTGAACAATCAGGGACAACCGATCGGCCCTTCTTATGCTTATGACGAGAATGTGGATAAATATATCCAATTCTTGCAAACGGGTTTGCAAAACTATAAAATTGGAAAATAGAGACTGGAGGTTAGAGACTGGAAGACTGAAGACTGGAAGATATGAATACTCGCGAACAAAAGATAGAAGCGTTCGGCCGGTTGCTCGATGTGATGGACGAGTTACGTCTGAAATGCCCTTGGGACAAGGTACAAACCAATGAAAGTCTCCGGGCCAACACGGTGGAAGAAACCTACGAACTGGTCGACGCAATTATCAATAAGGATAACGAAAACATCAAAAAAGAACTGGGCGACTTGCTGCTGCATGTGGTGTTCTATTCCAAAATCGGGGAAGAAAAGCAGGCGTTCGATGTTGCCGATGTGTGCAATGCGATTTGCGAGAAATTGATATTCCGTCATCCGCATGTGTTCGGCGACGCGCATACGCGAACGGCTCAAGCGGTGGAACGCTCGTGGGAACAAATCAAGCTGAAAGAGAAAGGGGGCAATAAAACCGTTCTGGAAGGGGTGCCCTCGCTGCTCCCCTCGCTCATCAAGGCCTACCGCATTCAGGACAAAGCCCGCAATGTGGGATTCGACTGGAACAAACGCTACGATGTATGGGATAAAGTGGATGAAGAAATCGGAGAACTGAAAACGGAAATCGAACAACTGGACGCCGATAAAATGGAAGGCGAGTTCGGCGATCTACTGTTTAGTGTCATCAATGCCGCGCGCCTCTATAAGGTGAACCCCGACAATGCCTTGGAACGCACGAACCGCAAATTCATCAACCGCTTCAACTATATGGAAAAGAAAGTGAAGGACCAAGGGCGGTCGTTGAACGAAATGTCGCTCGAAGAGATGGAAGAGATCTGGCAAGAGGCAAAACGAACGATGGAGTAAACGGATTTATCCGAAAATATGAAAAACCTCGGGCATCGTTTTGATACGACACCCGAGGTTCTTTTTTTCCTTTGGGAGTTTTCGTTCCCGTTATCCGTCAAACGGCTTGGAACCGTCAGACGGGAACATCAGCAAAGGCATGAAACCAAATGCCGGTCGCCATACGCGTCATCGATACGGCCTACATTGATCCAGAACTTATTCGCCGCAACAAACGGCAACGGATAAATGGCTTTACTGCGCGGATAGGCATGATTCCACTCATCGGCAACAGCTACATATTCGGGATGCGGAGCATTCACCAGCACGTTATCTTCGAGCGTATACTCGCCGCGCGACACTTCCAGAATCTCTTCATGAATCTGTTGCAACGCCTCCACAAAACGATCCAACTCGGCTAAGCTCTCGCACTCGGTCGGCTCGATCATCAACGTACCATGCACCGGGAAAGAAAGAGTCGGCGCGTGAAAACCGTAATCCATCAGCCGCTTGGCGATATCGCTCTCGGTAATGCCCGACACCGCTTTCAACTGCCGGCATTCCAGAATAAGCTCATGGCCTACCCGGCCGTTTGCTCCTCGGTACACAATGCCGTACGAGTCTTGCAACCGCTGCGCCAGATAGTTCGCATTCAATATCGCGTTTTCGGTAGCTTTCGTCAAACCTTCGACGCCCATCATGCGGATATACGCATACGTGATTTGCTGCACCCCGGCGTTGCCATAAGGAGCCGCCGCAACCGTGTTCTTATCCGATTCGAAAGCCACAGGATGCCCGGGAAGGAAGGGAACCAGATGTTGCGCCACACACACGGGGCCGACACCCGGGCCGCCGCCTCCATGAGGAATGGCGAAGGTCTTGTGCAGGTTCAAGTGACAGAGATCGGCGCCGATCGTACCCGGATTGGTCAATCCCACTTGGGCGTTCATATTCGCGCCGTCCATATACACTTGTCCGCCGTTCTCATGAATGATACGGCACATCTCACGGATGTCCGCTTCAAAAATTCCATGCGTGGAAGGATACGTAATCATATATCCGGCCAGATCATGCGCATGCTCCTGCGCTTTGCGGGCCAAGTCATCCATATCGACATTTCCCCGTTCGTCGCAAGCAACCGTTACGGGGGTAAATCCCGCCTGAACAGCGCTAGCCGGATTGGTTCCGTGAGCCGAAGCGGGGATCAAAACGATTTTACGATGCCCCTGTTCGATACTTTCGAGATAACTGCGGATGATGATGAGCCCGGTAAACTCTCCCGCGGCGCCCGAATTAGGCTGCAAGCTGACTCCGGCAAAACCGGTGATTTCGGCCAACATCGATTCGAGTTCGTCGATGAATTGCAGATACCCCGCCGCCTGTTCCACGGGGGCATAAGGATGGACGCGTTGCAGCGCCGCAAGCCCCAACGGCAACATGCTCGAAGCCGAATTAAGTTTCATTGTACACGAACCCAACGAAATCATGGAATGCGCCAGCGAAATATCCTTGCGCTCCAAACGTTTGATGTAACGCATCAATTCCGTTTCGGTATGATAGCGGTTAAAGGTCTCGTGTTGCAAAAAATCGGTCTTACGAACCAACTCTTCGCAAAGCGCCGCTTGCTGCGGTTCGGCGCATTCGAACAAAAACGCTTTCGAGCTGCCCACCGCCATCGCAAATACGCCCAGCAACTCCTGCATCCGTTGGCAGTTGGTCGTTTCATCGATGCTGATGCCTATCTCGCCCGTGGGGAAATAGCGGAGGTTGATCGATCGCGCTTCGGCGTTGTCGCGTATGTCCTGAACGGAGACTTTCGGCGCCAATTCAATCTTTAACGTATCGAAGTACTGCCCGTTTACCTGCTTGAATCCCATTCCTTCCAATTCGCGCGCCACTTGCACGGCATGCGAATGGATACGGCGGGCAATGCCCTTCAAACCTTCGGGGCCGTGGTATACGGCATAGAACGACACCATCGTGGCCAACAACGCCTGCGCCGTGCACACGTTGGAAGTCGCCTTGTCGCGTTTGATATGCTGTTCGCGTGTCTGCAAAGCCATGCGCAACGCCTGGCGGCCATTGACATCTTTGGATATGCCGATGATGCGTCCCGGCATAGAACGTTTATATTCGTCGCGGGTGGCAAAAAAAGCCGCCGACGGACCGCCGAAGAACATCGGGATGCCGAACCGTTGCGTACTTCCGAAAGCGATATCCGCCCCCCACTCGCCCGGAGGCGTCAGCAGGGTCAACGCCATCAAATCGGTAGCGACGGCTACTTTGCAGCCGGCTCCATGTGCCTTTTCGACAAAGCCGCGATAGTCTTCGATGCTCCCATTACTATTGGGATACTGTATGATGGCTCCGAAGAAATTTTCTCCGCCATCGAACTGCTTATAGTCGCCGACGACAATCTCAATGTCGTGGCAATCCATGCGGGTATGCAACACAGCCAGCGTTTGCGGGAATATATTTTCATCGACAAACAGCTTCGACACATTGGCTTTCACCTGTTCGCGGCTACGCAAGGCATGCATCATACTTGCAGCTTCGCCGGCAGCCGTAGCCTCGTCCAACAGGGAACAGTTGGCCAACGGCAAAGCCGTGAGTTCGCTCACCACCGTTTGAAAATTCAACAGCGCTTCGAGCCGCCCCTGCGATATCTCCGCCTGATATGGCGTATAGGACGTATACCATACCGGATTTTCGAATACGTTGCGGTAGATAACTGCCGGAGTGATGGTATCGTACCAGCCCATGCCGATGTAGGATGCAAAGAGTTGGTTTTTGGCGGCGATGCTCCCTATTTCTTCGGCATACTCCTGTTCCGACAACGGCGCCGGCAGCGATAGCGGATGCTCCAGACGGATATCGGAAGGTATCGTTTGATCGATCAATTCATCCATTGAGGAAACGCCGAGGCTTTCCAGCATTTTCTTTCTATCCGCTTCATTGGTCCCGATATGACGGGTATAAAATTTTTCCATTTCCATAAATACACGATTCGGTTTAGTAGATATTTGTTGTTATTATCAGTTTAATTATTTAAGTTTCGCAAGCTATTTCACCCGGATGGTTACAGACTGCCAATTTGTAATTCGTAATTTGTAATTCGTAATTCGTAATTCGTAATTATCAATTGCTTTTGTCCGATTGCAAAAAAGGATTGTTCCGCCGCTCGAAGCCGATAGTCGTCGAAGGGCCATGCCCGGGATAGACGATCGTCTCATCGGGCAGAACAAAAAGTTTCTTCTTAATACCGTCGATCAGTTGCTCGTAATCGCCCCTTGCCAGATCGGTCCGTCCGATACTGGCACGGAACAGGGCATCGCCCGAAAACAGCGCTCCGTCTTCGGCGCTGTAAAAAACGATGCTTCCCGGCGAATGCCCCGGCACTTCCCAGACGCGCAGTTGTTGCCGGCCGAAGGTAACGGTATCGTTTTCGTACAGATACAATCCTTTGGGAGGCGTCAAATCGTCGCTGAAACCCTGAAAGCCGAACAAGCGAAGTTGCCCGGGAATATCTTCGAGCAAAAACTCATCGGCCGGATGATAGTCTAACGGAAGGCCGAAATGCGAAGCGAGGAAGTTTACACCGAACAGATGGTCGAAATGCAAGTGGGTATTGATAAGCCGTTTTACAATAAGATCGTTATCGATGAGATAATTCAGCAGCATTTCCTTTTCATCGGGATAGAAACAAGCCGCATCGATCACCACACATTCGCGCGTCTCGTCGGAGAGAACGTAGGTGTTTACTGATAACGGATTAAATTCAAATGTTTTAATTTTCATTTTTCCAAGATTCCTTTCGTGTTGCTATTTCTTCCACAAAAATAGCTTTTTCTTTTGAATTCCCAAGTAAGGACATCATAAAAAGCACAACTATCAGGTATCCGTTTTTTCCGGTGTAAAGACTATGAAAGCAAACAGCAGGTTTCCTTCCTGGCGGCTTACCGATATATTCATCAAGTCGTCCATCACGATTACCTGTGCGCAAAACAAGTTCTTGTATCCTCTCTTGGCACTGGCGGCAACGTCTTTCAGCTTAAGAGCGGTGAGTATCTCATCCATGCTCCTGAAGTAGGCTTTATATCCTTTGTCGATGGCATCGGCAGAAGATCCTACACGACAAAGACAACGTTCCTTACTTCCTGAAGATATTGGCCGATGCAATTTTGACACCGAAAACTAGTTTTTTATTTAACATTATTTACAAGCCTGCATCTAACGCTGATTGAATATTATTGTTGTTTGAAGGGACTTGGTATCAAAATAGAGACGATATTAATAACTAATAAGAAAATCCATAGCTTGATTAAGTTTGAATTTAAAGAATAACTAATTATTAAACCAATCAATGCACTGGCTATATTAAAAAATGAGAATCGAGATGTCGAAGTTAAACTTAAAATAAAGTTTTGCTTGTCTTTGGCTATCGATATAATACAGATAACCAGCCATATAATTCCGCACAACATAATTAATGACCAAACTATATAGTCTATTACAATAATTTTTACAAGTACCGGTTCTACTGCAAATAGAAATAAGAAAATACTAAATATAAAAGAAGGCAAATTGTGTCTTAAATATATTTTCTCCATATTATTTTGTCTATTCTTCAAATGTTGACTCCCAATATTTAAAGCTATACAAAGCTGTTGCAAGTCCACTCTTAATACATTGTTTCTGTTCTGTTGTTAATTCGTTAGATTCCTCTATTACATCGACGTACTTACCTATAATGAAAGCGACATCATCTGTTTTTAATGCATATCCTTCTAACACTTGATTAAATAGCTCCATAACTTTACTTAATATTGTATCGGAAGTTGAAAGGCGACCAACACTTGCATCTGCTCCCATCGCTTTACAACTATCGATAAAAATTTCTGAATTAAATAAAGCCTCTTTTAAGTTGGAAGAATCTAATAGCGCTTGTTCTTCATTTTGTAGAATTACAGATCCATCCATGACAGAAAGGATTATGTTGTGAGTTTTTCCAATATTCAAAGAATTTTCATCTAACTTTGATTCAATAATAAGTTCTTCCTCAACATCTAATTTGTTGGTTGTAGTAGATTCTGCAGCTCTAAGAGCACTTCTATTAATAGCACTTTCATTAATAGACATATCATCATTGATAAGAATTTTGCAGACCCCCTCTATTGATTGGGAGTTGTCTGCTATATCAACCATTTCAGCCGGAGCTGCCAACCATGAAGCATATGCACCACCTATGACACCACCAAGAAAAGCTCCAAAGACAGCACCTGTAATAGGATTACCAAAGGCCATACCAATCGATCCTCCTGCTCTTCCTCCGATTCTTCCACCTCCCCAGGCGCCGCCAATATCCGCAGAAACAACCTGCATCTTTTCTTTGCCTGTCCACCTTGTACCAGATGGAACAGTTGATAGTAATTCTGAATTTACGTTCTTTAAGTCTGTTATAACTTGAGTGTTCTCAACTTTAAAAGATTGAATTTCATAAGTGTCTCCATTTGAGCAGGAAATTAACATAATCGCAATAGTTAGAAATAAACAGGCACCGATTCCTTTGATTTTCATAAACAAATCATTTAAAAGTTAATATTAAAGTGACCATTTATTGTTTCATCACGTCCTACTTTTTGTATACACAAAGATAATCAATTTTGGTAAATTATTGAGGATTTATTAAATATTAATGCGAATCAGTAGTTGAAACAGCAGATTGAATGGGCTTATAGCACATAAACCTCTTATCAATCTTCATCAAACCATCGGAAGGTAAACGAGTTTTTTCGTCTTAAAAAAAGGTTCCGTGAAATAATCGGATAATGCGACGGTTTCGGCCATGCTCCCGAAAGGTTTGAGCTCTTCCGTCAAATCGCCTCCCTTCAGGCAAATGAGTCCGTTGGGCAAGGCATTGCGCTGATCCGCAATGATGTTTTTGCGAACGAGCTTGACCAATTGCGGCATCGCCATTACCGCACGGCTGACAATAAAATCGAACTGGCGCCGCTCCTGCTCCACCCTCGAGTGAATGCCTTCGACATTCGCCAGGCCGATGGCGACGGCTATCTCGTTCACGACTTTTATCTTTTTGCCGATGCTGTCGAGCAGTACAAATGACGCTTCCGGAAAAAAGATGGCCAGGGGAATGCCCGGAAATCCCCCTCCCGTACCCACATCGAGCAGGTGCGTGCCGGGCGCAAAACGCATGTACCGGGCAATGGACAACGAGTGCAAGACATGATGCACATAAAGGTTATCCATGTCTTTCCGAGAAATCACATTGATTTTTGCATTCCAATCGGCATATAACGTTTGCAAAGAAGCGAATTGTTCTTTCTGTCGCGGCGTTAAACCGGGGAAATAGCGCTCGATAGCGTCCATTACAAGCCGGCCAATTTCGACACTACCGTATGGTTGCGCAATAACGATCGGATGGCGTCGTAAGGAATAAACACTTCCGGTGCATGGAGTTGATAAGCCGAGTATTCGCCTTTGTTAAAGGTATAAATGATGCCTTTATCGGTCACGAGGAAGTTGCCGTTGGGAAGCATTTCCTCCACGCCGAAAAAGCCCAGATCTTCCAAGTCGCGCACGGTTTTCACGTTGTTTTGTTCGAGCAGATAAGTCACAAACAAACTTTGCAAAGCCACATCGTAACCGGCATTAAAGATATCGTTTTCGGTCAGTAACGTTTCGGTTTTGAGGTTGATGACACAGTTGCGGTACGAATCGTACGAAGCCACGCCGCCTTTGTTGTTGGACTGTTTTACCTGAAACGCAAGGATATCGTGGCGGTTATACACGACGGAATCGGACAGGATTTCGTAGTACGAGTAAAACGTATCCATCACCGCATGTTCGCTGTCATCGGCATGCATGTCGGGGATTCGGGCGTTAATTTGTTGGATATCGTTCACATTTTCGCGATAAACCTTCACATCGTACAGATAATTATCGACGTAATCGCGCGTATACTTCTCCACGGCCTCAGCCGGCGAAAGCGAGTCGTATGCCGCTCCCAGCACATTTTGCACGAAAAACCGCTGCAGGGCGGCAAGGTCGGCCTTTCCGCTGCCGACAGGATATACGAACGCCAGATGCAAGTTACACGAAGGGTTGGCCGTATCGCCTTCCAGATGATATTGTTTCTCTGTGATAATCGTGTCGAACTCCACCTTATTATCCGCTTTAAACATGCTTCGCTTACTTTCATTGCAGGAAAAAAGGAGTATCGATGCGCTCACCATCAACAGAGTAACGGGTATGATGCTTTGCCTACTCATAAATAGTTCTTAAAGAATACGGGTGCAAAAATACGCTTTTTATCCTTATGATATCTTCTTTATGAAAAAAAAATAGGATGGCCGACCCCAATCGATCACGCCATCCTAAGAGAAAAATCGGAGGAATTATTGCTTTTCTTGTTTCTTCTTTTTCTTATTCTTCAACAGTGTAGCCCTCGATTTAGCGAGTTGTTGTGCATTAGCCACCTCTACATTGATTTTATCGGCCAACCCGATATAAGGTGTTTCACCATCGATAAAAGCATGGCTGTTAATGGCTTCACACAGGTTTTCAAAAGCCTTTTGCATTTCCTTGCGAGCTTTATCCGTAAGGCCGGTGACATACGTGGATTTCTCTTCGGTAGAAGAAATATGAGTCGCCTCGTACTGCGTGTTTTCCTCGTCTATTTTATCGATCCATGGCAAGTGAGTGAGTTTTTCCAACAAGGCTACATTGCCGGTTTGGCGCATGTCCCCAACCCAATTATGCAAGATAGATGTCTCTTGTTCGCGCGCCATGGCCTGGATCGATTTGCCATATTTTTCGGTAACGAACAGCAACCGGCGGGCGGCTTCGCTGACGTCCGGATCGGGATAACGCGTCATGCTGCGTAAAAATTCCATAAATCCCACGAACGTGTTATCGCGCACACTATCGCGTTCCCTCTTTACAGTCGTAAAACCCGACTTATCGGCTTGTTTTACAGCGGCATCGAGCGTGTCGAAGCCCACCAGGAACGCCGTGGCCACAACTGCCAGCTTCAGCGTTTCCATATCTTCTTTACCAAGATACCCGGCAATCAGTTTCATCACCTGAAAGAATTCCATCAACGGTGATTTCGATAAATTTGTACTTTTAATAATCATAATATTTCATTTTTAACAGATATATAAATAAATAGTAAAAAAACAGATTCAAATGACACATCATTCTCCCGAAAGGATCTTTCGCAAATGGAAAAACAAGGCACAAAGCGGTTGGGAACGTTTCCGCAAGAGGAAAAACAGCCACAGGCTGCCGGGAGAGGTTTTCGCAAGTGGAAAAAAGGCATCCTGCCTGCCCGATGGCATTTCCGCAAGTGGAAAAAGGATGATTGACTTGCCTGATGGGACTTTCGCAAGCGGAAACAGGGCAAATTTCTGCCCGCCGCGATTTCCGCCATCGTAAAAAGAGTCCCCGGCATCCCGAAGCTTCGGTCGCAAGAGGCATATACGCCGCAAAGAAATCTTTATTATTCGTGATGGCCGGGCGAATGGGGATAGGCATGTCTCTGCCCTGAGCTGCTCCGGGGCGGAGCGGTTTTTCGAAGATAATTGGCCATGTGTATGGATAATTCACCCCATTTCAGTACATTTAACGGTACAATATTACGACATTTTTTGCATCCGGCAAAATATAAATTGTAAAAAATATATGCCTTCAGTCTCCGGTCTCCCTGTCTTTAACTATTGGCGTTAGCCGTTATCACACGTAGCGTTTATCGCCGGAGGCATTATCGGAGGAAGTACCTCCATTCTCTATCCTCCATTTTTTATTATCTTTGTTTTCAGGAAGTAAAAAGATTACAGTATATGACAACCATCATCCAACAAATTTCTTTATCATTCATTATCGCCGTTAGCTGTGCGGGCATCATAGGCTGTGCAGCAAACGGCAACAAAAAATCATCCTCAAAAACAGAGATTGCTATGACCGATACCATTGTATACGCCGACGACAGGGCGAAAAAACTCGTCGAAGAATTACGGCGCAAAGGCATTACCGACGAACGGGTGCTCGCGGCCATCGGGACTATCCCCCGGCAGGTATTTATCGATAAAAGTTTAGTTGATTATGCCTACGCCGACCGCGCCTTGCCCATCGACAAGGGGCAAACCATTTCCCAACCGTATACCGTAGCCTTCCAAACGCAACTGCTGCAACTCCGCCCGGGCGACAAAGTGCTCGAAATAGGTACCGGAAGCGGTTATCAGGCGGCCGTGCTTTGCGAAATGGGAATGAACGTATACAGTATCGAGCGGTATGAAGCGCTGCACCGGAAAGCCGAAAAAACACTTGAGTCTTTAAACTATTATCCGAAGTTGTTTTTCGGCGACGGATACGAGGGATTGCCCGATCACGCTCCTTTCGATAAAATACTGATTACCGCGGCGCCGGAACAACGTCCCGAAAAGCTTTTGCATCAACTGCGCATAGGCGGACTCATGGTGGTGCCCGTGGGCGATAGCCGTGGACAAAAGATGATGATTATCGAACGTACCGGCCCCGACTCCTTTGAAGAATCGGAAGAAGGCCGTTTTATCTTCGTCCCCATGAAGGAAGGAACGGAGGAGGATTGATGGAAGATTGGTGAATGATTGAAAAGAGATTGGTGAAGATTGATAAAAGATTGATGCCTGCCCTTGCCTTTAGCAAACATCAATCTAATCTTTCATATCTAATCTCTAATCTCCAATCAATACGAATGCTCATCGGCCTGAAGGTCGTCCAGCCCGAGCGATTTCTTCTCCAATGCCCTCCAAGCGTAGAAAATATACGCAAGGACGAACGGCACGAGCAGCGACACAATCGACATCACTCCCAACGTGAATTCACTCGAAGAGGAATTCTGAACGGTCAGCGAGCTTTGCAAATCGATAGAAGAAGGATAATACGCCGTGTGGTTGTAGCCGGCAACCAGAAAGAGCATCGTCACGGTAAGCACCGTTCCGACACCGGCGAACCAAATACCTTTATTGTATTCCGGGCGGAATACGGTAGCGAAAATGCCGTAGAGCACGCCGACCACACCCAGTAAAAATACGATCAACACAAGGGGCATATCGAGAAAGTTATGCAAGTATTTAGCCGGTTCGAGAAAGACCACTTTCGTTTCCGGATTCACGGCATAGCCGTCGGCGACCAACGTCCAGATGAGGAACGCCAGGAAAAACACCACAAAAGGAACGCCGTTATATAAGGTGAACTTCCGTGAGCGGTCTACCAATATATCATGATTCAAGCGGTTCACAAAGAACAAACTCGCCAGTGTACGGGCCAGAAACAATACGGCAAGCCCCAAGAACCAATTCCGGGCATCGCCCAGCGCTTCGATTCCGTGCAGCGGGTTCTGCCATTGGCTGATAACGGGCCCGGCATCGCCCAGGCCGACGATGTTGCCTTTGTTCACGGTAAACTCCGAGCCGGTGAAGAACGTGGCGACCGCCGCACCCAACAAGAACGTACCGAGCACGCCGTTGATAAATAAAAACGCCCGGTAGGTGCCCTTCCCGAAAATATTTCCGGGTTTCGACTGAAACTCATAAGACACGGCTTGCAGCACAAAGCAGAACAGGATAATCATCCACACCCAGTATGCGCCGCCGAAACTCGTGGAGTAAAACAACGGGAACGAAGCGAAAAATGCACCGCCAAACGTGACAAGCGTGGTAAACGTATATTCCCACTTGCGCCCCAAAGCGTTCACAAGCAATTTCTTTTCATCTTCCGTGCGTCCCAGGGAATGCAGCATGGACTGACCGCCTTGTACAAAGAGCAGAAACACCAGCAAGCCTCCCAGCAACGAGATGATAAACCACCAATAGTTTTGTAAAAATTCGTATGTGATCATAATCTATAGTTCTTTTTCAATCTGTTTTCAATCTTCATCAATCTCTATCAATCTGTTTGATCCCGAAACTTCCGGGGGGAAATCCGGCCCCTTTTTTATCTGCTTCACCATAATCGTCACTTCAGCCACAAGCATTCCGGTAAATATGATTGCGAAGAGAATAAACGTCGCCACGATATTGCCGGTCGCAACCGCCGACACGGCCGTCTGTACCGGAAGCACATCCTGTATCGTCCACGGCTGGCGGCCCATCTCGGCAACCGCCCATCCGCACTGCCCCGCGATGTATGCGAGCGGAATGCTCCACAAGGCCACATATTGCAACCAGCGCTCCGTGTGCATTTTCTTCTTATGAACGAAATACCAGACGATCAAAAAGAACAGGATGAAATAACATCCGATAATCACCATGAGGTGAAACGTATAAAACGTCAACGGCACATCGGGAACCAGGTCGGCCTCGCTTTCGAGATAGCCGTAACCGAAATGCGCGTAGTTTTCGTCCAGTATTCGCTTATGTTGAGCCGCATCGTCGAGGCGCCCTTCGGCCGTCGCCGTCTTGTAGTCGGCCAACGCCTGTATGGCTTTCTCGCCACGCTCTTTACGCTCCCGAAACGACAGAGCGACCGTACCGTCGGGCAACGTATATCCCCCGTCGATAATATTCTCGATGCCGGGCACGAAGGCATTCGCATCGCGATAGCCCAACAACGACAACAGTTTGGGTATTTCCATCTTGAAAAGATACGGATCCACCCGGTCGTTATAAGCTTGTTTTGCCGGATTCAACATCCCCACGGCAATCAGCCCCGCGCCTTCTTTGCCCTGGTAAAGACCTTCCATAGCGGCGAGCTTCATCGGCTGCTTCTGAGCCACTTCGTGTCCCGACCCGTCACCGGTGACGGCCAACAGCACAAAACCGGAAAGACCCACAATCATGCCGACCTTAATACTCTTCAACGCGAAGTCCTGATGGCGTTTCTTCAACAGATACCAACTGCTTACGCCCAACACGAACGCCGCGGCGAATCCCCAGCAAGAAAATACGGCATGCAAAAACTTATTCACGGCAATCGGCGAAGAGATGACGGCCCAGAAATCGTTCATTTCATTCCGTACCGTGTCGGGGTTAAACTCCATGCCCACGGGATATTGCATCCAGGCGTTCGCCACCAGAATCCAATACGCCGATAAGGTCGCCCCCAGCGTCACCAGCCACGTCGAAGCCAGGTGCATGTTCTTGCTTACCCGGTTCCATCCGAAAAACATAATCGAAATAAAGGTCGCCTCCAAGAAGAACGCCACAATCCCTTCGATGGCCAACGGCGCACCGAAAATATCCCCGACAAACCAACTGTAGTTCGACCAGTTCGTTCCGAATTGGAACTCCAGGATGATACCTGTTGCTATGCCAATGGCAAAATTGATTCCGAAAATCTTTTGCCAGAACTTGGCGGTACTTTTCCATTTTGGATCACCGGTTCTCACATAGATCGTTTCCATGACAGACATGATGAGCGCCAACCCGATGGTCAGCGGAACAAACAACCAATGATATCCGGCGGTGAGTGCAAATTGTGCTCTCGACCAGTTAACTGCAGATACACTTAATAATTCCATAGACTGTTGTATATTTAAATTAATTCATACCGTATACACATCATCCTTCATACATCTACATCATTACGCCTGCCCTATGCCTCCGATAGGCGGCAGAAAACCTCCGGGGTCGCCCCCCATGCGAATCGGACCGTTGGCATTTTCAAACTTGTCGATATTCTCTTTTAAAGCGAATAATAACCGCTTGGCATGTTCGGGTGTCAGGATGATACGCGACTTTACCTTGGCTTTCGGTATTCCCGGCACTATGCGGATAAAATCGATAATAAACTCCGACGTGGAATGCGAAATGATTGCCAAGTTCGAATAAGTTCCTTGGGCCACGTCCTCACCCAATTCTATTTGTATTTGATTTTGTTTGTCTAAATTTTCCATTAGTCGATTAATATTTCATTGGGTTTCTCTTTCAATTCTATTCAGAATCTATTTAAATTTATTTCGCGGTTCAAAAAGATTTGTTTTTTGAAGGCGAAGAATACTCCCATGACCGCCTTTCGTAAGAAATTTAAATCGTTTCTTACGAACAAAGGAAAAAAAATTTCCGCTAAGTACAAAGGATATGAGCAGAATAATGCACCCGCATGTCCGTTTTTTTCCACACAAAGTCTGTTTTCACACTTAAGGTTCGAGCAGGCCTTCCACACGAGGTGAGCTCCACCCGTCATCGTTCGCATGAATTATTTACTTTTTTACCGTCACGCCGCAGAGTGACATTCTCTTCCTACAAGTTTAATTCTACATAAGGTAAATCCAGCGAATCCGCAACATTTTTGAAAACGACTTCTCCTTTTACGATATTCACGCCACTTCGCAAATCAGGAAATTGTTTACAAGCGCCCGCCCATCCATTTTCAGCCAATCGAATCACATATGGGAGCGTGGAATTGGTGAGCGCGCGAGTGGATGTAACCGGAACCGCTCCGGGAATGTTGGCGACACAATAATGAACAATTCCATCCACTTCATACGTTGGATGGGCGTGGGTGGTAGGATGTGTCGTTTCGAAACAACCTCCCTGATCGACCGAAACATCAATCATTACCGTTCCGGGAACCATCTCTTTCAACATTTCACGTTTAACCAGATGCGGCGCTTTTGCTCCGACCAGCAAGGTCGCGCCAATAACCAAATCAGCCGTCTTAATCGATTCGGCTATAGACATTTCTGTGGAATAAAGCGTCTCCACATTCGAAGGTAAGATTTCCGATAAGTATCGAAGCCTGTTTAAATTAACATCCAATATTTTGACTCTTGCGCCCAATCCGGCGGCCATTTGCGCGGCATTATGCCCCACTACCCCAGCTCCAATAATGACGACTTCAGCCGGTTTCACGCCGGGAACGCCTCCCAACACGACTCCTTTTCCTCCCTGGGGTTTCTCCAGATACTTTGCTCCCTGTTGAATAGATAAACGACCGGCAACTTCACTCATCGGAATAAGTAACGGCAACGCCCCATTTTTATCGATCACTGTTTCATAAGCAATACAAACCGATCCACTCGAAAGCATCGCTTCCGTTAATTTTTTATTGGATGCAAAATGAAAATACGTGAATATCACCTGATCTTTTTTTATCAAAGGATATTCTTTCTCAATGGGTTCTTTTACTTTCACGATCATGTCGGCAGTTGCATACACATCCTCAATATGATCGAGAATGACAGCCCCGGCCCGTTGATAATTTTCGTCCGGTAATTGACTTTCGACACCAGCCCCTCTTTGCACAAAGACTTTGTGTCCTCTACGGGTAAGTTCGAAGACTCCATCGGGGGTCATTGCGACTCTTCCCTCCTGCTCTTTAATTTCTTTGGGTATTCCTATAATCATAATAAAATATTTAATAAATATATTTGAGATTTCATCCTTTTCCGGAATTTGGAATCCGCTTAAATCGCTGACGAAAGGCGGTCATGAGAGTATTCTTCACCTTCAAAAAACAAATCTTTTTGAATCGGAAAATAAATCTAAACAGATTCTTATTCTATTTTCAACACATAGACCATTACAAGTTAAACATCTATTAGAATACAAAAATAGTAAGAAAAGAGATTCCGCAAGTATTTTATTAGAATAATATTTCACCGCCATTTTATTATTTTTATCCTTACCACAGCATTTTGACCGACTCTTTTCGGAAAATATTTCACCAATTGCCAATTAATTGCTATTTTTGCACCACAATTCTATCATTCAGTATAATATAAAAACAAATAGAAAAAATGGTAAGTTATAAAGAATTGGGTCTTGTGAACTCAAAAGAACTATTTAAAAAGGCAATTGACGGAGGATACGCAATTCCTGCTTTCAATTTCAACAACATGGAGCAATTGCAAGCCATCATCTCGGCTTGTGTAGAAACCAAATCTCCGGTTATCTTGCAGGTTTCGAGCGGTGCCAGAAAATATGCCAACCAAACGCTTTTGCGTTATATGGCCCAAGGAGCCGTGGAATATGCCAAAGAATTAGGCTACGAAATTCCTATCGTATTGCACTTGGATCACGGCGACAGCTTTGAACTCTGCAAAAGTTGTATCGAATACGGATTTTCATCCGTGATGATCGACGGTTCGCACCTTCCTTACGAAGAAAATATCGCCTTAACAAAAAGAGTCGTAGAATACGCTCATCAACACGATGTAACGGTGGAAGGCGAATTGGGTGTCTTAGCCGGTATCGAAGACGATGTGGTTGCTGAACATCACACGTATACCGAACCCGATGAAGTGGTGGATTTTGTCAGCCGCACCGGCGTCGACTCATTGGCTATCTCTATCGGCACTTCGCACGGAGCCAATAAATTCACTCCCGCTCAATGCACCCGTGACGAAAACGGCCGGCTCGTACCGCCCGAATTGCGTTTCGACATCTTGAAAGAAATCGAAGAAAGAATCCCCGGATTCCCCATTGTTCTTCACGGTTCTTCTTCCGTACCTCAGGAATATGTGGATACCATTAATAAATACGGCGGTCATTTGAAAGATTCTATCGGTATCCCCGAAGAACAACTGCGTAAAGCGGCTACTTCGGCTGTATGCAAGATCAATATAGACTCTGACGGACGTTTGGCGATGACTGCAGCCGTACGGGAAGTATTTGCTTTGAAACCCGCTGAATTCGATCCGCGTAAATATCTCGGACCGGCTCGTGACGAATTGAAGAAACTCTACAAACACAAAACGGAAAAGGTTCTCGGCAGCGCCGGAAAAGCTTAGAAACTGTTTCTTAATTCAAGGTTTTATAAAAAACTCCCCTGCGGAATTCCGCAAGGGAGTTTTTTAGTATGTGAATGATCACACTAATAATCCCGTTTTAAATCTGAAATCATTTCGAATAGCTTTCTTTTACAAAGGGGCTATCGATCAAATAATCATAACTCATTTTCACGCTTTCTAACGGAGTGTAGTCATATCGTTCTACCTCTACGACATTATATTTTGTTCCGGCTTCGGCAATATGATTGAAGATAGCATCAAAACCGACCGCTCCGCTTTGTCCAAGTTCTTTTTCATCTTTAATATGCAGGATTTCGAATCTTCCCGGATATTTTTTGAAATATTCGACCGGTGTTTTTCCGCCGCGATTCACCCAATAGACATCCATTTGGAAGAATACTTTTTTCGGATCGGTATTTTGCAGGAAATAATCGTAAATGGGTTGTCCTTCTATTTCCTGAAATTCGAAATTGTGATTATGATATCCGAAACGCATACCGGCTGCATTGACTTTCTCCCCTATTTGATTGAAATAATCGGCATACGCTTTTACATCATCCAACGTCTTAGGAGCAGGGATCCAAGGAACAATAACATATTTCATGCCCGCTGCTTTATGAGCTTGGATAGCCGTATCCCACCATTGCCAAATTTCTTCCCAATTGGTATCGGCAATCTTTTCAGCCAACGGTCTTCCGACGTGTGAAGAAAGAACTTGCATGCCGGCACCCTCAATCGCTTTTTTAAACTCTTCCGGAGTCAATCCATAGAATTTGCCGTCGGCATATCCGGCCGCTTCCACGCCCGTAAAGCCTATCTCGGCAACCTTCGCAATCGTACCCGGAAAATCGGCTTTGATATCGTCCCGTACGGAATACAATTGGAGATAGAGGTCTTTTTTTTGTTTAGGCCTTTCATTGCTTTCACCTGATTTTGCCTGTTGATTGCATCCGGCCAAAGCAACCAGACCGGAGAACAGGACTACGATTAGTAATAATGACTGTTTTTTCATTGTAATACAATTATTAAAAAAGAGCATCCTTAATAGAAACATCTATTAAGAACACTCTTTATATGAAAAGATGCTTAATCTAAAACTTTAATTTTGATATTGCGGTACCATACATCATCGCCATGGTCTTGCAATCCGATATAACCTTCTTGGTTTTCACCACCGGCATTGATGAAGTTTTCCCATCCTTTGAATTTACTTCCTTCGACCAATTTCTTCCAATCATCGGTCCACAAATGATATTCCACTACATTTTCACCGTTTTGCGAATGAACAACCGTTCCTTTGTATACCAACACACCACCGGTATTCCATTCGCCGGCAGGTTTTGAATTTTGCGGAACAGCAGGGATCAGGTCGTATAAAGAAGCCGATTGACGGTTATTATTTTTACCTAATTTAGCATCCGGATGTCTTTCGTTATCCAATACCTGATATTCGGGAGCCGATTTCCAGATAGGTTCGCCCTCAACTTCCTGAGCCAAATAAAGCACACCGCTATTTGCACCTTCCGACACTTTCCATTCAAAGGTAAGTTCGAAATTTTTGAATTTCCGGTCATAAATAAGATCGCCGCCATCCTTAGCGCCGGCTTCTCCTTTTCCCGAACCATTGATCTTTAAAGCACCATCCTCAATAGTCCAAGCTGCCGGTACATCGGTACGTCCGTAGCCGCGCCACCCGTTAAGGGATGTGCCGTCAAAAAGGGTGATCCATTCGTCTTCCGGAGTTACTTCCACCGAATCTGTCGCTTGGGCATCCGCTTTCTTTTGAGCATTGTTGCAGGATGCAAAAATCATACTCGACATAATGAGTAAACTAAATACATAATACACTTTTTTCATAACGATTTCTTTTTTTTATAAACTTATTTTCTTCAATATCATTCCATTTTTGTAAAAATGGAATGATATGCCATTCCGGAATATTCATAAGAACTAACCGGAATGACATTTTCCGAAAGGAAATTACGTTTTTATTGAGTTTTTACGGCATTGCCGGTAATTTCCATCCGTTTTTATACGTATGCTTGATTAATTCCTCTGCATAAGCATTGGCATCCACCGGTTCCGTCCATGTTTTATCGAAAGAGGGATCACCGTCGGTAATCTTAAATCCGTCAGCGATAATCGTGCGGATAGTTGCACCGGCCGGAATATTGGTAAACTTCATATTTGCCCCGTCCCAATGCAATTCCTGATTCAGGCTCTGCAATCTGACACCTAACACACCCATTACAACCATTTCGTTGAAAGGACCTGCTTCGGAGAAAGGAGAAGCGGTTTCGACACGATTTTCGGGACTTTCCTTGGCAGCGCGTACCCAGTCCAGTTCATGGGAAAGAGTTACTTCGCGTTGGGTTTTGGGAGAATCGGGTTTTCTTCCGGAAACCAACCATGGATTTACACCGTAACATCCGCAGATAAGCGTATCTTTTGTTCCGTGGAAAATAACGGCTCCACCGCTATCATTCAGGTTCTTGCCGGCGGGTACGCCTTCGGGACGAACCGGTAGCAAACCACCGTCGTACCAAGTAACTTCCACTTCGGGGAAAGCCACCTTAGGAAGATTTTCGCGTGCGGGGAACGTATATTTAACGATTTGTGCGGTGGGAGCGCAATCATTCAACAACATGGTCGAAGAGCCTTCCACTTTGGTAGGATAACCCAGTCGGAGACCTTTAAATACCGGATGAAGAATATGGCAAGCCATATCGCCTAAAGCTCCCGTACCGAAGTCCCACCATCCGCGCCAGTTCCAGGGATGATAAATATTATTGAACGGACGTTTGGCAGCCGGGCCTATAAAGAGATCCCAATTGAGAGTAGAAGGGATTTTGTCAACTTGTTTGGGAGTATTCAATCCTTGCGGCCAGATAGGACGGTCGGTAAAGGCCTCTACTTTTTTAATCTCTCCGATTTCACCATTCCAAATCCAATCGATTACTTGCCGAACACCGGAGCCCGACGAGCCCTGGTTACCCATACTGGTAGCAACTTTATACTTTTTAGCAAGGCTCGTGAGCAAACGAGACTCATAAACGGTATGGGTTAACGGTTTCTGAACATAGACATGCTTTCCAAGGGTCATTGCATCCGCAGCGATAACAGCATGGGTATGGTCAGCCGTAGCCACGACAACCCCATCGATGGTTTTTCCCAACTCTTCATACATCTTACGATAATCGTAATACTTCTTAGCCTTCGGGAAATGTTTGAATACGCGATCGCTATATTTCCAATCCACATCAGCCAGACCTACGATGTTTTGGCTTTCCAGATTTTTCAGATTTGCAAAACCCATTCCACCAATTCCGACAGCAGCAATATTGAGCTTATCACTGGGAGCCGTATAGCCCATACTTTTCCCTAATACCGTTGACGGTACTACCGTTAATCCGACAGCTGCTGTTGCACCTGCCTGGATAAACTTTCTTCTTGACATTTTTGACGACATAATTTCTGTTTATTTAGATTAGATACTAACAATAAAAAATTAAATATTTGATAGTTTATACTTATTGATATCTTTTTGATACAAATGCCTCACCTTCTACTTATAGACCGTAAAGATATAAAATTATCGGCATAACAAAAACAATAAAGAAAAAATAGTTTTGAAATAAATTTCGTTCAAAGATACTAAAATGATTGTTTAATCTCCAAAAACACCTGATTAAATCAATATAAAGGAGTATCCATTATGATATCGGATACTCCTTTATTCCTGTTTTATTCTTCTGCTGCAGCCAAATCCGCACTTACCAGAAGACTGCCTGATCTTCGTCCGGAATCAATGTACTGATATTACGTTGCAAAATCATCGTTCCTTTACATCTGTAAGGAAATACCATGTTTTGGCTGGAGTCACTATCCTTGTATTTATACTCCATCGTCAAAGTAAAGAAACGTTTAATGATATGGGGGCGGTCTTTATCCAATTCCTCTTTCATTTCGTAAGTAGGCTCTCCTATCACTTCGAATTCCAAAGCCGGATTATCCGCACTTAATATCAATCTTCCCTTTTTCACATAAAGCCCGGTACCATCTCCTGTTCTTGAATCTTTTATTTCCGTCACTTCGTCAGGTGGGAGGAATTCACATTTCACTTTAAAATCACCCCTGTTTTCGGCCAATTCCTCGGTAATTCCGGCATAAAAGAAAATGGTATTTTCATCCACCACTCGGGCCTCACGGGTACTTGCCGTCATATACTTGGTTGTATTGTTCCCGAAATACACATACATACTACCCGCATTATAATTACCGGAATAGTCGTTAAACGGCATTATCCAGAGTAACGCTTTCTGCCGGCCTTTATACGTGTTCAACGAATAGGAAGCATCGGGCAAAACGGTCAATGGCAACACCCATTTTTCCACCAGGTCCAATCCCGAAAATTTAAAGTTGATATCGAATAAAGCTACGTCGCTGCCGGCCGGAATATGACAAGTCTGCGAAGGCAATTCATAAAAACTCTCCGGCAATTGATGATAATATAAATCGGTTCTTGCCGCATATTTGTCGATGTTCAACGCGTTTAACGTATCATTATCCACATCAATACGCACATTATAATCCCGATCATTCGTTTGTGATCCGCTTACAATAACCGGAAGTTTATAAGTGACCGTAGAATCATTGGGTTTATATCTTAAATAAATAATGGAGACATCATCCCTGTTGATCGGCGCTTTCAATGATACCATCCGGGTATATAGTTCATCTTCCCATTCGTTATTGCAACCGGAGAGACAAAAAAGCGCACCAAATAGAATAATCAAATAAAAATATAAATTTTTCATCTGTGTTTTTTGTTTATATATGAATCAATCAAATGAAGGCCATCCCGGAGCCTGAGTCAAGCGAGCGTTTCTTTTCAACTCTTCGTAATTTATCGGCCAGAAATATTTTTTCATAGACCAGCTTGTTTGTACACTTGGCACAACGACTTGTTCATAGAAAAACTCCCGGGATTCTTTCGGAACGGTTGTGTTGCAACCATAAATCATTTGGCTCTCTTCTTCCGGCGCATCTTTCCAACGGCGAAGGTCGTAATAGCGTTGGTTCTCCCCTAAAAACTCAATCTGCCGTTCGCGTTTGAGCGCCTTTCTCAAATCCTCCGGATTGGTATAAGGATCGCCCATACCGACTTCATCGTAATTAGGCACTCCGGCTCTCAAGCGTACCGGAAGTACGGCCGCTTTCATAGCCGGGATATCCCGTGAAATACTATACGTTTCACGACCATCCCATGAGGCAATCTGATAGGTCGAGGTCAACTCATTCAATGCCTCGGCATACATCAGGAGGATATCGGCATACCGGATCGCCGGATCCACTTTGGAATATGCAACACCATCTTTATAACTCTCTTTCGGATTTACAAATTTCATCATTCCGATACCGGTGGGTATCCAACGATCGTCGGTACTCACGATTTTACGCCCGTCATCTTCTCCGTAATAGTAGAAGATTTGGAAATCACGGTTATTGGCATCCTTTGCACTGGTACAGGCCCAATGAGCGCCGCTAAAAGCCACCGACGCATAAAAGCGCGGTTCCCGGTTGGCATATTCCAACCAAACATCTTTCCTCAAATAAGGATATTCCCCGTCTTTCTGCGTAAACCCTTTCGGGCTGGTGCTCCGATCGAACGGTTTCCCGTCGTTCATACCGTAAGCGTCGCATTGTTTACCCGTGATGCCGTGGCAATTCCATCCGCCGCCTTTACTAACCGGCATTTGGTGACGAGTCATAGATTGTATTCCATATTCGTCGTTCAGTTGATTATCGCCGCGCGAAAAAATCAATTCGGGATTCTCATTAACATACAGGTCGCCATTAAACAGCGAGCGATACGAATCCAACGGATCGATATCCTTCCATCCGCCTTCCTCCCAAGTTTTCTCGGAATATACGGGATGATACGGAGGTTCTACCGTTTTCGGATAAGCCCCCCAAAGTCCGCCGGTAGTCCGTTTAGAAGTGACATATATTTTATATTTGCCTAATTTTATCACATCCAAAGCCGCAGCAGCCGCCTTCGCCCATTTCTCCTCATCATATTGCTGAGAAATGAGTTGCTTTCCCTGATCATCGACAAAAGAAGACATTTCCGGATTTCCATTCATTAACGGGCTCGCCGCATATAGGTAGGCTTTGGCACGCACCGCCAATGCGGAACCTTTTGTAGGGCGTGAAGCGCTACGGCTATCCCGGTTACTTTCTAAAAGTCCGGCGGCCAACAGCATCTGTTCGGAGATATACTCCACACATTCGTCATAAGTATTTCTCGGATAAATCAGATTTTCATAACTACTTTCATAATCAATCCCTTCATCAGGCAAAATAGGTACAGGTCCGTATTTTCTCAACAACAGCCAATAGAGGTAACCACGAATGAAATAAGCTTGTCCCTTAAGATCCCTATATCTTTCTTCGCTAATTTCATCGCCCGGATGCACATGTTGCAGGAAAATAGAAGCCTGGCGGATACCCTCGTAGGACTGATCCCAAGGGCGGTAAATAAGATCATGTACATTCCCGCCATACTGAGGGCCGTATTGGCCGAATTTATAGTTAGAGTAAGAAATGCCGGCGCCGGGTTCCGTAAAAATCATATCATCGGAGTAATTGGTAAGCGTAAACCGTACATGCCCAATTTCCAAATTAAAGGAAAGAAGCTGGTAATAAGCATTAGCGAGCCACTGTTCGGTGTAATCTCGGCTATTGAATATACGCTCCAAATCTTGCCTGTCGTTAAAATAGCGTTCTACATTCAAATGATCGGAACAAGATTGCAAGCCGACACTTAAACAGGCTATGATACTTAATAGAATATATTTCTTTTTCATAAATGTTTTACTTTTAAATATTAACGGTTAATCCTACTGTTACGGTTTTTCCCAACGGATATTTCATTCCATTGGAACTACCCATTTCCGGATCCCATAATTTGAATAAGGAGAAGGTCAATAAATTTTGACCGATCACATGTAACCGTACTTTACTCAAGTGCAGTTTAGTAGTAAGCACCTTGGGCAAGGTATACCCCATTTCCAATGTTTTCAGTCGCAAGTAAGCGCCATTCCGGAGCCAATACGTAGACGCACGGTAATTATTGGCATTTCCCCCATAACTCAAACGCGGGTATTCGGCATTCGGGTCTTCGTTGACTCCCAACATCCAGCGATTAGCATTCGCCATTTCTTCGAGGATATTCCCCCATTCTCCATTAATAAAGGGATATACGGTAAATCCATTGATGAAGAAATTCGATTTTCCGGCACCTTGGAAATGCAGGTTAAAATCAAAGCCCCCCCACGTAGCGGATATGCCCAAGCCGTAAATTAAATTAGGCTTGGTGGTAGCGCCAATAGGTACAATATCATCATTATTGACGATGCCGTCGCCATTAACATCCTTATACTTGATATCACCGGGCATGATATCCCGAGCATCACCAAAATCTTGACGGGGACTATTCCGGATATCGTCATAATCCTTGAAAAGGCCTAAATCAATCAATCCTTTCGCCTGATCCACCCGGAATCCGGTACGACGGAGATACGGATAACGGTTGACCATTTCATCGGCTTCGGTAATTTCGTTTTTGCTGTATGTGAAGTTTCCGCGCAACTGCAATCCGACTTCTCCGATCTTTTGATCGAATTTGAAGTTACCGTCGAACCCTCTCGACTTTACACTTCCCACATTTGCCGAAGGGTTTTGACCTTGAATACCGACCATATCGGGCAAATAATCTCTCCTCATATAGATACCCTCGCGTTTTTCATCGAAATAATCCACTGTCAGTCCGAATTTATCGCCAAAAAGGTACAAATCTACTCCCACGTCGTGCTTCTTGGCGGTTTCCCAAGTGACATTATTGGAAGATACCTTTGTATAGGTCAATCCCGAATAGGAGAATGGGCTACCCAGGTCGCCCCAATTGTAAGATATCGTTTGATCTCCGGCACTTGTATTCCTGCTATAATTTCCAAATTCGGCCAGATAAGGAAAGCGTGTCTCCAGTTTTTTCGGATCGACACCATCCGTCCCGACTTCTCCGTAAGAGTACCGGATCTTAAACATACCCAACCAGTCGATGTTGTTTTTTACAAAACTTTCCTCCGCGATATTCCATGCCACAGAATAGGCAGGGAAAAAACCGAATTGATGCCCTTTAGCAAAGTTTTCCGAACCGTTATAGCCGAAATTGAAATTGGCTAAATAGCGATTCATATAACCGTAAGAGAGGTTTCCTGCCAATCCTTGGTGCTTGCGGGCGACCCCTTTCATGATATCCCCCCCGACATTGGAGGTATTTACATAATTGTCTTGCGTATATTTGAGAACACTGCCGATATTATGATCTCCGAAAGTCCTGCCATAGGAAAGTTCCGCTTCCAAGAACTCTTTCCGGTCACCCGACGCAGAAGAATTCTGGGATAGTAAACGTTCCTGAATGAGCCGGCTAAATACAATCTCGCCGTTCGGATTGCGTAACCGTTCGGCTCTCCACATCTCCGGGTTTTTTCGGCGTTGGATATTGTTCTCATTAAAGGTATCGTATCCGTAACGTCCTATAAACTTCAAACCCTTCGTTAGAAAATCAAGATTTTGCTCCAAGGTAATATTCGAATTGATGGTATTTTTCCAGATTTCGGTGTATCCCGTTTGTGTAGCACCTGTCCAGGGATTATATATCGCTTCCCACGATGATGTCAACGTACCTTCTGTCATTATGACAGGTACATATCCGTTCGAATACATCACCGGCATGGTCACGGGATTATAGCCGAAAGCCGAATACCAGATATCGTCGGAACTGACCGCGCCGGAACGATTCGTTTTTTCCAGCGCTCCGCCGATACCTACCTGAATCAAGGTGGAAGACGTCAGGTTCATGTCGATATTCATCCGGTAGTTATAGCGTTGATAATTGGCGTTGGTATCGTAATCTTTCATGTTCCGGTCCACATTATACATTCCCCCTTCGTCCAAGAAGCTACCCGACAAATAATACCGGGCCTTGGATCCTCCGCCTTTCACATTCACCGAAGCGCGATAAGTGGGCGCCCCGTCTTTCAATAAAAGGCCCATCCAATCGACATTCGGATAAATATCCGGATCCAATTGTTCATTGATCATCATTAACTCCGAATCGGTGTAAACCGCTTTTTGATTGCGGGTGGTACGCGCTTCGTTCGCCATCGTAGCATAGGTCATGCCATCGACGAATTCAGGTGTTTTGGTACGGGTGGTCCAAGTATATTCCGCTTTGGCATTTACTTCCACTTTCCCGTCATTCCCTCTTTTTGTAGTGATCAATATAACTCCATTCGCTCCGCGTGAGCCGTATATAGCCGTGGCGGAGGCATCCTTCAAGACAGAGAACGATTCGATATCTTCGATATTGAGTTCATCCATACTCCGTTCGAACCCATCCACCAAAATCAAAGCGCTGGAGCTGCCTCCGAATGTGGAAATTCCGCGGATCCAGAATTCGGAGGTATTTTGTCCCGGCTGTCCCGAAGTCTGCATGGCCAATACTCCGGCGACATTGCCCGCCAAAGCGTTGCTGACACTCGAGACCGGCGTATTCAAAGTTCCCACATCCACGGTAGTGATCGCTCCTGTAACCGTCACTTTCTTCTGCGGTCCCGTACCCGTAATGGTTATTTCGTCCAGCGCAGTGGCTTTTGATTCCTGCATCGTAATATTAAGAGTCGTATTTTCATCTTTTACCAAATGCTCCTGGGGTTCATAACCGAGGTAAGAGAACACCAAATATTGAAAGGGTTCGATCTCTATTTTGTATTTTCCGTCGATATCGGAAATCACACCCAGTCCCGGTTTATCCCTTACAACCACAGTGGCTCCAATTAACGGATTGCCTTGCGAGTCCGCAATCGTACCCGAAACTTGCACCGTTTTTTTCTGGGCAAATATGCTCATAATACCTATAAACGAGCATAAAACAATTAGAATATATTTCTTCATTTTTCGTGTTTTTTCTTTTGATTTACTCTACAGCAATGGTACGGATACGTTTATTTTGTTTGTCTGCCACATAGAAGATTTCTTCTTCCTCATCATAACAAATACCGGTGGGTTGATCGAAACGGGCTGTTTCGCGCGCTTCTCCATCGATCCAACCATATACTTTGCCATCAGTCCCTGCACTGCCTCGTCCTGCAAATGTGCTGACCTGGCCGTCAGGCGTAACTTTCCGGATGCAACTATTATTATGGTCGCAGACATAAAAGTCATATACATCCGTTTTCCCTTGTGCTACATACTCTTTGTTTTTTACAAAAACCCCTTGGCGCGGGCGGTTAAACCGGGCGGAACTTCCCGGGGCATCCGCATACCCCGAACCGCCACCAATACTACCTACATGCAATGACGATGAAACGAGTTCTTTGGTTGTTTTATCATAGGCGCATCGATACACCCCATTAAATCCGGTCACATACACATACAGATCATCCGGGTGCCTGAACATGAAAATATGTTCTTGAGAATTCGCTTTCACACTGAATAAAGGCTTTCCGTCCCACATTTGAGCAGCTTCATCAAATACCTGACGGGCTTTGTAAACGATTGAATTCGTCCAAGTATTGTAAAAAAGGGATCCGTCACCCATGGATACGGCAGAATACGAACACTGTGCATACAGATAAGGATAGACCTTTCTGAAGCCTTCCTCCCGAAGGGCAAAAAACATATTCGGCATTTGGTGCCGGTCGTTCCAGTTGCCGCGTCCGTTGTCATCCACAAAGAAAAGCGTGTCTCTGGTGGGTGTGTCGAACAACATGGATTTCACGCTCTGCACGCCGGCTTGGCCTTTCGTAAACACCGTAGCAACCTCTTGGGTGGTCAAGTTGATTTTGCGAAGCGCTGTCATACCTTCTTCATCGATACAATAGATAATCTTATTTCCTTGTTCGTCTTTATCGAATTCCAACCACCAAGGACTTTGAAATTCAGCTTCTTCAAAAGAGCCATTAATAATGCTGGAAGAATTTGTTTGCGGATCCACCTTACCGGCTAACGTGTTCACCTGTAAAGCTACATGAAGCGTGAACAAATCCTCGAACTGGTGTTCTTTAACCACTTGTCCGCTCTCATCCTTAATCCGGGCCACCACATCGCCCCTGTTGGAACGCCTGGGCACCATAATACATATTTTGGTGCCTGAAGATCCTATAACCGGAGCGGGTACTCCTCCGATAGCGACTTCAATCTTCGAAATGTCGGTTCCAAAATTACTTCCTTCAATAAATATTAAGGTACGCATACTTCCTTCCTTTGGAAAGTAATCGGTAAATATTACCGGTTTGGAAGGGTCCGATGGGACGGGAGGTTCAGGGGGTACATATCCTCCCTCCTGACTACAACTTGTCACTACGTAGCCTATTAAAATTAAAATTGCAAAATAACTTGCGAAAATCTTTTTTCTCATTTGTTTAGATTAATAAATAGATTTATAATAGAATGTTTTACC
>ENA-UOOR01000839-UOOR01000839.1-fermentation-metagenome-genome-assembly--contig:-NODE-839-length-40098-cov-4.252628_pt1 | contig 40098 bp, 36 predicted proteins | sample MGYA00245780_ERZ724029 | MGnify/ENA primary metagenome ERZ724029 (study PRJEB28704, sample SAMN03018315) | fermentation metagenome | biome: anthropogenic terrestrial biome; feature: soil; material... | reverse complement strand
ATTGCCGGGAACCTTTGCGCTGACCTTGACAATACCGCCGGCACTGCCGCCGTAGTCGATGGCGACGTTACCGTCCCTGCTCCGGCTGACATTCGGCGGGTCGGCCGCCGCGGCCGCTTTCTCCGCCGCGGCCAGATCCGACGCGGGCTTCCCCGTAGTCTGGGCATAGAGGGTGGTCTTCGTCCCCTTCGGGGACAGGCCCAGGGCGGTAAAGGAGATCACGGCGATATCCCCCCGCCGGAACGTTTTCGTGCTGTTTGTATAGGAGCCGTCGGTCAGGCCGATGGATTGTGAAAACGCGCAGGAGCTGGAATAAGAAAAATCCGCGTTCCCGTCCGACTCCTTGTCGCTGTAGCCCAGGGCGCGCAGGATCATGGTGATATACTGCTGTGCGGTTACCGTGCCGGTCCCCCCGAAGCTGGAGGCGGAAACGCCGTTCACCAGGCCGTTTTGATACGCATAGCCCACATACGGCTTTGCCCAGGCGTCATAATCTGAAAATGGCAGGCGCCATGAGCCGGAAGCCGCGTCCGCCTCGTGCCCCAGCACGCGCACCAGCATGGTGGCGGCCGTCTGCCGGTTGGCGGTACCCTGGAGGTCAAAATTAACCGAACCGTCGGAATTCGTCCCCACGCCGTCCATAAGCCCCAGCTGATTCAGCGCATTTGCCGCAGCCTCCTGAGAAATAGCCCGGGCGGCGCCGGAAAAAGGCCCTGCGGCCAGGATGAGGACCATCATGATAAACCCTAAGATTGCAAACGTTTTTTTCATCTTTTCCCCCTGAAATCCGTACTTCAGAGTTTTGGCTCCATCGGCAGCGATGTATAGTGGAGCAGCGCTTTCATGTGGGGAAAGGCCTTTCGGAAATTGCTGCTGATCCGATGCATAACCTTCTCGCTGTCCTCCAGATTCGCCGATGGCAGCATGATCAGATATTGGGAAACCGAAAACCGGCAATAAATATCGCTGCTGCGAAGTGAATAACTGACGACCTCGTTAAGGCGGCCCATGGTCAAGGCCATTTGCTTCTGGCTGAGCTTGTAGCCGGCGGTGTCCATCACGGTCATCAGCGCAATCTGAACGACCCCGCCGGATCGTACCACCGCCCTTGCCTGAAGCCTGTAAATATCTTTAAAAAACTCATATTCGCAGAAGAAGGCATGGGTCTCCCCTTCGCTTTCCCGAAGCTCCTCACGAATAATGTTCAGATTCATTTCCGTATTGTTGCTGACTTTGACGATGTCCTTATACAGCTTCGTCAGTTCGGGAGACGGGTTAATGCCGAATTTATCAAAATACAGCTCCGTAACCTTCGTGTAATGATTGATTGCCTGCTGCTGCATTCCGTTTGCCAAAAGGGCCTGTATCATGGAAAGGTGCAGCTCCTCGTCAAATGGGTCTATGGAGACGGCCTGCTGGCAGATCTCGATAATCGCGTCGAACTGCGCGTCGGCATTGAGAAGCCCGACGGCCTCGTGGACTGCGTTCAGGTACAGGTTATGGTAATAGGCGGAAATCGGCACGGCCCAGATCTCTGCGGCGGTCTTCGGCAGAAACCCACCCTTATACAGTGCAATGGACTCCAGCAGATGCGCCAGCTTTTCCTCTCCCCGGGCAGATGCGGCAAGGCGGCAGCTCTTTTCAAACTCCTCGGTATCCACAATGGTCTCGTATTCGTTGTTCCAGGCATAAGCGCCGCGCCGGCAAATAATGATTTCCTTGCCCATTCCCCCGCTGACGTCGTCCAGGGCGGCGCGGGTCCTGTGCAGCAGTGTCTTGAGCGTATTTGCAGACTCGTCGGCATCGTCATCCGGCCACAGAAGCTCGATAAGCTCATTCTGGGGGATTTCCCGATCCCGGAACGTGACGAGATATTCCAGCAATGTCAATACTTTTTTGGATCGGTTGTTTTTATCGGAAATCATGCTGACGCCCGTCCCATCGGAGATGGAAAACTCGCCAAGCATTTTTACTTTTATGACTTTTTTTTCCATAACAACCACTCCGAAAAAGGAAATTAATGGGCTGAATTTTTTGCTCCGTATTCAGGGTAATTATATAGGGATGTCATTATAATTGCAACTATTTTTGCTCTTATAGCCGTTGGCCGGCCCAAAAATATTGACTTGCATCCGGGCGCGGGGCAATTTATAATGTCACTATGAACAGTAAGCTTCGAAAAGGAGTTCTCATCCTTTGCTCGATCGTGCTAATATGCTGCATCGCCGGCTTGGCCTGCCACTACGTCCGTCAGCGACTTGAGGATCGGGTGGACGGCCAGGTCTCGGCGCTGTTGTCCGAGACCCCTCCGCTCGAACCTCAGCCGACCCCGTCACCCCTTCCGGAGCCTACGCCCTCCCCGATTCCGCAAGTTCTGGAAAAGTACGCCGCCCTCGCGGCGGAAAACCCCGATGCCATCGGCTGGCTCAAAATAGAGGGAACGGCGATTGACAACGTGGTCATGCACACGCCGGACGAGCCGGACAAATACCTGCATATTGATTTTTACGGCAACTATTCCAACCGCGGAACCCTTTATCTGGACGAGGCCTGCGACATTTGGGAATCGGACAACCTGATCATATACGGCCACCACATGCAAAGCAGCGCCATGTTCGGCGATTTGGATTATTTCGCGTCCCAGGCCTATTGGGAAAACCATAAGTTCATCCAGTTTGACACCGTTTATGAGGAGCGAACTTATGAGGTTGTCGCCGCCTTCTATGCCCGGGTGCTCTATCAGAACGAGGAGGGCTTCCGTTATTACCGGTTCATTGACGCCGAAGATGAGTCCGCATTCAACGAATATGTGGATTTTATCGCGGAAAACCAGTGCTACGACACCGGCGTCGGGATCGAATACGGCGACCGCCTGCTGACTCTGTCCACCTGCGCTTACCATGTGGAGAACGGGCGTTTCGCCGTGGTGGCCAGGCTGGTCACCGACGAGGACGACCCCCCGGCCGCGGACACCGCGGATGAGGCGGCCGCAGGCAGTTCCGGCGGCCTTGTTGCCATTGAGGACGGCCCTGCCCCCCTGGCCGCCGCGCCTGGCTCGGAACCGGCCGGCGCGGACGCTTCCGTCGCCGCATCGGCGGTATACAGCCGGCAGAGCTTCTCTACGGATATGATCTTTCTGGCCCTGGGCCTTTTGGCTTCCGGAACCGGCCTTCTGTCGCTCTCGGGCGCCGGACGCCGGAAAAAATAACAGTGTTTCGCAAAAAAACGGGCATCAAATTGATGCCCGTTTTTTTATATGCGTTCGTAGATCAGAAAGCGATATTCCGTCCCGCCGCTTTTAAGGGGCTGCCCGCAATCGACGCAGCGCCAGTCTTCGGCTTCGTCCAAATCGGGAAAAAACGCATCGGAGTGGGGGGTCGCTTCAATCTTTGTCACATAAACCCGGTTGATGTGGGGGAACATCTCGTGAAATACCCGCTCCCCGCCGATAATGAACACCCGCTCATGCTTTCGCCCCTCCGCCAGCGCCTCCTCCGGCGTATGGACGATGACGGCCCCGGGCATCACGATATCCTGCCGGGTAAGCACAATATTGACGCGCCCCGGAAGCGGTTTCCCCCCCGGAAAATCTTCAAGGGTCTTCCGCCCCACGATGACCGCGCACCCCCGGGTCAGCCGGGCAAATTTTTTTCTGTCCTCGGGAATAACCACGGGCTGGGTTCCCGCGCCACCTATGCCCCAATCTGAATAAACCGCAACAACCGCGTCCATCTTCCTGTCTCCAATCTTAAACCGCTATCGGTATTTTCCCGTCAAACGCCGTGTACGCATATCCGGGCAGGGAAAAGCTGTCCTTCGTAAAGGCGTAAAAATCCTCCACGCTTTCATCCGTCACGAGCCGGGGCGCCGGCTTGGGCGGGTTTTTTAGAATCTCCTCGATAATTGGCACGTGCCGGTCGTAGATATGCGCGTCCGCGATCACGTGAACCAGCTCCCCGGCCTTCAGACCGGAAACCTGGGCCAGCATATGGACCAGCACAGCGTATTGGCAGACGTTCCAGTTGTTGGCGGCCAGCATGTCCTGACTGCGCTGGTTGAGTATGGCGTTAAGGGTGTTCCCCGTGACGTTGAAGGTCATGGAGTAGGCGCAGGGGTAGAGCGCCATGGCGTGCAGATCCTCGAAATTATAAATATTCGTGAGTATCCTGCGGGAGGCCGGGTTGTGCTTCAGGTCGTATAAAACCCGGTCCACCTGGTCGAACTCCCCCTCCGGGTACCGGTGCTTTACGCCCAGCTGATAGCCGTAGGCCTTGCCTATGGAGCCTTCGGCGTCCGCCCACTGATCCCAGACGCGGCTTCCCAGGTCTTTGATGTTATTGGATTTTTTCTGCCAGATCCAAAGCAGCTCGTCTACGGCTGATTTCCAATAGGTGCGGCGGATCGTCAGAATAGGGAACTCCCGTGTCAGATCATAGCGGTTGATGATTCCGAATTTTTTAACAGTATGGGCAGGCGCGCCGTCGTCTTCCCATCTGGGCCGAACCGGAAGGGACGTATCCCAAAATCCGTTATCCAGGATATCCCTGCAATTTTCTATAAAGATTTCGTCTGCCCTGCTCATACTCGCCCTCCGATTTTTTCTCTCAGTATAACGTAAAACCCGGACGCCTGCAATGGGTTTTCCCGCTTCGGCCTTAAACTGAGCCGAGCTTGCTCCCGACGGCACACAGGCGCGGCAACCCGCATAGACTAGGGAGAAAGGCAGGTAATTTTTATGATATTTGCCGTTTTTGGCGGGGACAAAAGGCAGGCGCGTCTGGCGGCGCAACTGAAGTCCGACGGACATACCGTCCGCGCATTCGCTATGGAAGGGGCGGAGCTTCCGGCAGAAGTCATCCATTTCAGCGAGATCACTCGGGGAGCCGTAAGCGACGCCGACTGCGTGATTCTCCCGCTCCCGGCTTCAGTGAAGCGCGGATACCTCAACGCGCCCATGGCGGCGGAGGACCACTGCATCGGCGAGGTGTTCGGCGCGATGCTGCCCGGCCAGATCGCCTGCGCGGGGATAACAAACGATTATATGCGGTCGCTGGCGGAGCTCCAGTGCGTGCAGCTATTTGACTACTATACGCGGGAGGAGCTTCTTGCGATCAACGCTGTGGCAACGGCGGAGGGCGCCATAGGCATATTGCTCCAGGAAACCGACGCCGCCCTGTGGCAAAGCCGGATTCTCATCCTGGGCTGGGGCAGGCTTGGCCACGCATTGGCGCCCCGGCTTCAGGCTTTCGGGGCCAGGGTGTCGGTTTCCGCCCGGAACCCGGGGGATATCGCCTGGATATCCGCCGGCGGCTTCGAGCCCCTGGATACCCGCCGGCTGGAGAGCCGTCTCGGCGGGTTTGATATCCTGATCAATACCATTCCCTCGCTTGTCCTGACGGCGGACCGGCTTCGGGAGCTGCGCCCTTCGGCCCTGGTGATCGATCTGGCGTCAAAGCCCGGCGGAGTCGATTTTGAAGCCGCGAAGGAGCTGGGGCTCAAAACGATGCACGCCCTCAGCCTGCCTGGAATATGGGCGCCCGAGACGGCCGCCGCGGCCATAAAGGAAGCGGTCTACAACATTCTTGAGGAAGATACTGGAAAGGGATGATGATAACTTGCAGAACATGAGAAGCGGACTAAAGATCGGGCTTGCCCTCTGCGGCTCGTACTGTACATACGAAAAGGTGATTGCTGCCGCGGAGCGCCTGTCCGGAGAATGTGATCTGACGGCTATCATGAGCGAAACCGCGGCGTCGACGGACAGCCGCTTCGGAAAAGCGGAAGATTTCATTGCAAGGCTCGAAAGCATAACAGGAAAGCCGGTCATCAAGACCATTACGGCGGCGGAACGGGTAGGCCCCGGGAAGCTGTTCGACGTCATCGTCATCGCCCCGTGTACCGGAAACACCCTGGCTAAGCTGGCAAACGCCATCACCGACACCTCGGTCACAATGGCCGCCAAAGCCCATCTCAGAAACGGCAGGCCGGTGGTTATCGCCATGTCCACCAACGACGCGCTGTCCGGCGGTGCAATGAACATCGCGCAGCTGCTCAACAGGAAGAACTTTTACTTTGTTCCCTTCGGTCAGGATGACCCGATCGGAAAACCGGCCTCTCTGGCCGCCAACTTTGATCTTATTGAGGAGACGGTGGATGCCGCGCTGGCGGGCAGGCAATTACAGCCGATTCTTCTGCGCTGACAAATGCAGAGACGAAAGGCGGGGAAAATCCCCGCCTTTTTTATGGATTATTTGAGATATTACCCAAATCCTCTTTCTATACCCAATCTTTCATGGTATAATTCCCGATAAAGATGCCCATCGGGCAATAAAGGAGGATCAAAATGATTAACGGAAAAAAGCTATTATCTCTTCTGCTCGTCATTGCGCTGGCATTCACCCTGAGCGGCGCCGCCTTGGCGGATAACGGGCCAACGACTTCCGTTGCATCCGACGAACTTGCCGGACAAGTTGTCATCCTGCATACCAACGATGTGCACGGTGATATCGACGGTTATGCCAAGGTCGCGGCCCTGAAGGCCGAATACGAATCCAAGGGCGCCTATGTGCTCCTTATGGAAAACGGCGACTTCTCCCAGGGAACCACCTACGTAAGCATGTCGAAAGGCGCTACCGCGGTGAACCTCATGAATCTGGCCGGATATGACGTCAGTTCTCTGGGCAACCACGAGTTTGACTACGGCTACGCCAGCCTGACCGAAATTATGAAGAATGCCGAGTTCGAAGTCGTTGCCGCCAACGTCAGGTACAACGGCGCCCTGGCCTTCGGCGACAACACCGTGTTCACCGCGCCGGACGGTACGAAGATCGGCGTGTTCGGTCTGGACACCCCCGAAACCGCCACGAAGGCGAACCCCACCATGATTAAGGGTGTGACCTTTACCGCCGGGAAGGACATGTTCACCATCGCCCAGACCCAGGTTAACCTCCTTAAGGCAAAGGACTGCGACCTCATCGTCTGCCTCGGCCACCTGGGCGTTGACAATGAATCCGCCGGCAACCGGTCGACGGATCTGCTGGCCGCGGTCACCGGCATCGACCTTTTCATCGACGGCCATTCCCATACCGTTATTGACGGCATGAACAATGATTACGACACCGGAGACGCCATGCTGGTCTCCACCGGGACAGCCTTCCAGTATATCGGCGCCGTGACCTATCAGGACGGCAGCCTTTCCTCCGACCTGATCCCTGTCACGGATAATATGCCCGTCGACGAGACGGTCAAAGCCGCCGCCGACGCGGTGAAAAGCGAGATCGATACCACATATGGCGCGGCCTTCGCATCCACCGAGGTCCGTCTCAACGGCGACCGCGACCCCGGCAACCGCACCAAGGAAACCAACTTGGGCGACCTGATTACCGACGCCATCGTCTGGAAGGCCGATGAACAGGGCCTCAGCGTCGACGCCGCGCTGACCAACGGCGGCGGAATACGAGCCACCATCGATGCGGGAGAGATCACCAGGAAAGATATTAACACCGTGCTGCCCTTCGGCAATACCATAGCCATTGTCGAGATTACCGGCGCGGAGCTTCTGGAAGCCCTTGAAGCCTCCACCTACTGCACCCCTTCGGCAATCGGCGGCTTCCCCCAGGTATCCGGGATTGTGTTCACTATCGACACAACCAAAGCCTTTGATGCCGGCGACCTGTACCCCGGCTCCACCTACGCCGCCCCCGCAAGCATAAACCGCGTGACGATCCAAAGCGTCGGCGGAAAAGCCTTCAGCCCCACCGCCACCTACACCATCGCCACCAACAACTTCACCGCCGGCGGCGGCGACACTTACTATATGTTCTCCGCCTCGCCGTATAATTACGACCTTGGGATTCCTCTGGACGAGGCCGTCATCGCCTATATTGAAGATGAGCTGGACGGCAAGATCACGGCTGCCGATTACGGCGAGACAGACGGCGAGATCACCGTAAAATATGCGGTCTCCTACATTTTCTCCGACGTGGCCGAGAACGCCTGGTATAAAGACTATGTCCAGGCCGTTTACGATAAGGGCATCATGACCGGCATGACCGGCTCCGCCTTCGGCCCCGACGTGGCCATGACAAGGGGTATGTTCGTGACCATGCTCTACCGCATTGAAAACTCCCCGCCTGTCAACGGGAACGTTTCCGAAACCTTCTCAGACTGCGCAGACGGACAGTGGTATTCCGACGCCGTCCTCTGGGCGTACCAGAACGGGATCGTCGACGGGCTTGGCAGCGATACCTTCGGCCCGTCCGTGCAGCTCACCCGCCAGCAGATGGCCACTATTCTCTACCGCTACGCCCTTTACAGCGGCGCGGACGAGATCATCGAGGCGGCCCTGCCCTATTCCGACGCCGCCGACGTGGCGGACTGGGCCCTGTCCGGCGTTTCCTTCTGCACTATTGAGGGACTCATGAACGGCGTTTCCGAAAACGCCTTCGATCCCGCGGGCACAGCCAACCGTTCCATGGGCGCCGCGGTCATGTTCCGCACAGCCGCCTGAGCTGAAAGAAATAAAAAAAACGCGGAGCAAACTCCGCGTTTTTTTATTTCTTTTCCAGCTTTCTCTTGTTTCCGTCCTCGTCGACGATATAGGTGTTTTGGAGCACAGCCTCCGTGCCGCGCCGCCATTCGGCCAGGTATTCCTCACGGAGAGCCTGGCGCTCGGCCTGTTCTTCCGGAGTCAGCTCCCGTTCCTTTGCAAGGCGGGTAAATTCGCTCAGGCGATCTTTTTTTTCCTTTTCCATTGGCCTCACCTCAATTTTTCAGCGAGTGCAGCGGCGCGGGAATTCTGCCGCCGCGGGCAATGAATTTTTCCGCCGAGCAGCGGTTCACCGGCATCACCGGAGCCGAGCCCAGAAGGCCGCCGAAACAGACCATATCGCCCACTTTTCTGCCCGGCGCGGGAATGATCCGCACCGCAGTGGTCTTATTGTTGACCATGCCGATGGCGGCTTCGTCGGCAATGATTGCCGAAATAGTGGACGCCGTGGTATCGCCTGGTACCGCAATCATATCCAGACCCACGGAGCAGACACATGTCATGGCTTCCAGCTTTTCAATGGTCAGCTTTCCGGCGGCGGCGGCCTTAATCATACCGGCATCCTCCGATACGGGGATGAACGCGCCGGATAGCCCTCCCACATGAGAGGACGCCATGACGCCGCCCTTTTTCACCGCGTCGTTCAGAAGCGCCAGAGCCGCCGTTGTGCCGGGCGCGCCCACGGATTCCAGCCCCATTTCCTCCAGGATGTCCGCCACGCTGTCCCCGATGGCGGGCGTCGGGGCCAGGGAAAGATCCACCACACCGAAGGGCACACCCAGCCTGGCCGAAGCCTCCTGGGCCACAAGCTGACCCATCCTGGTGATGCGGAAAGCGGTCTTTTTGATCGTTTCCGCCACTTCGTCAAAGGGCTTGCCCTTTGCCGCCTGAAGCGCATGGAACACGACTCCCGGCCCCGACACGCCCACATTGATTTCGCATTCCGGTTCGCCCACGCCGTGAAACGCCCCGGCCATAAAGGGATTGTCCTCCACCGCGTTGGCAAAAACCACCAACTTCGCACAGCCCAGGCCGCCCGAATCGGCTGTCAGCTCCGCCGTCTGCTTGATGATTTCGCCCATTCTCGCCACTGCGTCCATGTTGATGCCGGCGCGGGTCGTGCCGATATTCACGCTGGAGCAAACCAGATTTGTCCGGGCCAGGGCCTCGGGTATGGCGTCCATCAGCTTCAGATCACCCAAGGTGGCGCCCTTGTGCACAAGGGCGGAAAAGCCGCCGAGAAAATCCACGCCCACCGCCTTGGCCGCCCTGTCCAGAGCAAGCGCAAACGGAACGTAATCATTTGTGTCGCTGCACGCCGCCACAATGGAGATAGGCGTCACGGAAATGCGTTTATTCACGATGGGAATACCGAATTCGGCTTCTATATCCGCCGCGGTCTTTACAAGATTCCCCGCAAGTCGGCAGATTTTGTCATAAATCTTCACGCAGCTGGTCCGGGCATCCGAATGCGCGCAGTCCAGCAGGGAAATGCCCATGGTCACCGTCCGAATATCCAGGTGCTGCTGGTCGATCATCTCTATGGTCTGGAGGATTTCGTTCCTGTTTATCATATCCCGTACCTATATCCTGTGCATGGCGTTGAAAATATCCTCGCGCTGCATCCTGATCTCCAGGGCTTGGCCGGCTCCAGCGGCCTTAAGGAGCGCGGCAAGGTCCGCAAAGGGAACGCTGCAGCCCGAGGCGTCCACCAGCATGATCATGGTGAAATACTCCTGCAGCACCGTCTGGCTGATATCCAGGACATTCACGCCGTTTTCAGCCAGAAGCCTTGTCACATCCGCTATAATGCCCACCCGGTCGCGCCCGATAACGGTTACAATAGCTTTCATCATTGTTCCTCCATCATTCCAAGTTCATCCAGATCCAGCTCGAAAGCCGGAATGAAATGCCTGATAAAATAATCCACCTCGCGCAGATCCATGTTCCTGAGCCTGGCAAGGGTCTGCCTCTCGGCGGAAAGAAATTCCTTGTTGCCCGCCTTGCGTTCCTCAATACATTTGATATACGCCGCCAGCCTGTCCGCGGCCTTAATCAGCTTTTTTGAGTCTTCATCCACTTTTTCGCCTAGTAACGGCACATAAGCTTCCTTCATCCCCACCGGAAGCATATCTAATAGCTTATCGGCGGCAATGCGCTCCACATCCTTGTATGCTTCGGTGATGCTCCCGCTGTGGTATTTGATCGGCGTCGGCAGATCCCCGGTAAGGATTTCCGAAGCGTCGTGAAACAGCGCGGCGGCGGCAAGGGCGTTGGGGTCGCAGGGCCGGCCCAGCTCATCCCGCCGGATCACACCCAAGGCATGGGCGATGACCGCCACCATATGGCTATGCTCCTGCACGTTTTCCGGCAGGCTGTTGCGCATCAGCCCCCAGCGGCCTATATACCGCATCCGGGAAATGAGCGCAAAAAATTTTTCGTTCATATCATCGCCCCTCCATCAGGCTCCAGCGGCCGGGCCACCGCCTTATTTTTCCACCCGCCTCTGAAATACCGAATGAGAATCAGGGCGATCCCGATCAGCCAGCCCGCAGGCTGGGAATACCAGACGGCCTGATAGCCCACGCTGAAAAAGAGCACCTGCGCATAGGACATGCCCACACGGACGGTCAGCGTCACAAGTGAAACGGCAGAGGTATACGTCGCGTCCCCGGCGCCCTGAAGGAAACCGCTGGCGGGCAGGTAAATCGCAAAGATCAAAAAGACGCTGCTGACAAAATGCAGCATTTCCACCGCGATGGCCAAAGCCTCTTCCTCCACGCCGAAAAGCAGCGACAGGGGCGCGGCGAGAAAATAGACCAGCATGGACGTCAGCAGGGTGATGAAAAACGAGATTGCCAGAGTATGCCCAAGCCCCCGCCTCACCCTGTCCAGCTTTGCCGCGCCGATATTCTGCCCCGTAAAAGTGGCGATGCCGCCGTTAAGGGCATAAATCGGCACAAAAATATAGCTTTGAATCCGGATGCCCACGGCATAGGCCGCCATCACGTCGTTGCCGAAACCATTCACCAGCCGCTGGAGGAACACGTTGCCAAAGCTGACCACCAGCTGCTGGATTGTGGCGGGCAGGCCCAGCTTGAGGCCCGTGAGGCCCAGGGCCTTGTCGAATACCAACTTCCCGCGCCCGTAATGAAAAATCGGGTACTTCTTTACCATGTAAAGATAACTGAAAAAAACGCAGGCCAGCTGCGAAAGCACCGTTGCCACGGCCACGCCCACAACGCCCCAGCCAAAAGCGATTACAAACAACAGGTCAAGCCCCAGATTCATAAAGGCGGTGACGCAAAGGAAATACAGTGTGGCCCGGCCGTCTCCCACGGCGCGCATGACAAAGGCGACGCCATTGTAAATATACTGGAAAAACACGCCCAGGCAATATATGGCAAAGTAGTCCACCGCCATTTCCAGCACGGCGGGGTCCTGTATGTTCATTACACCGGCCAAAAGCGGCCTCGTAAGGAAAAAGCCGATAACGGACATTCCCAGGCCAAGGCCGCCCATCATGATCAGCACCGTAGATGCGGCGCGGCGCATCTCATCGTACTTTCTCGCGCCGAAAAGTTGGGAGATCAGGACGGCGCAGCCGCTGCCCATGCCAATGCAGACCGCCAGAAGCCCCATGGTCAGACTGGCGCAGCCGCCCACTGCAGCCAGCGCGTCCTGCGAAACGAAATTGCCCACGACAATTCCGTCCACAGTATTGTAAAGCTGCTGCAGAAACTGCCCGACCATGATCGGCAAAGTGAAAAGCGCAATGCGCTTCCATTCGGGCCCGACGGTCATGTCGTTCCGCCTCTGTATTTCCGACCCTTCCTGACCCAGCATTTTTTCTTCCTCTCTGCAAACAATGGAAAGTATTGTACCATATTGTGAGGCCGATTGTAAATAATCCTTGCATTATTAAATTACCAATGTTAAAATTCAGTTTTGCGATAAGATTATAAATTAGGATTATTGTAATTTCTTTAAGGATGTGCAGACGCAATTGGATAAACTCAGAAACGTGGCGATCATCGCGCACGTCGATCATGGCAAAACCACGCTGGTGGACGAGATGCTCAAGCAGTCCGGGACCTATCACGAAAACCAGGAAGTCGTCGAACGGGTCATGGACTCCGGCGACCTGGAGCGGGAGCGCGGCATCACTATACTGGCAAAAAACACCTCTGTCCGACGGGGCGACATCAAAATAAATATCGTCGATACGCCGGGGCACGCCGATTTCGGCGGCGAGGTGGAGCGCATCCTCAAAATGGTCAACGGGGTCATCCTGCTGGTGGACGCGGCCGAGGGACCGATGCCCCAGACCCGCTTCGTCCTTTCAAAGGCTCTGGAGCTGGGCCACCGGGTCATCGTGGTGCTCAACAAGATCGACCGGCCCGACCAGCGGGTCATGGAGGTTGTGGAGGAGGTTCTGGAACTGCTGATGGATCTTGGCTGCACGGACGAGCAGCTTGATTCCCCCATGCTGTTTTGTTCAGGCCGACAGGGAACCGCCTCTTATTCCCCGGACGTCCCCGGCGTGAGCCTGGACCCCCTTTTCGACACGATCATCCGTTATATCCCCGAACCGGAGGGCGATGTGAACGCTCCTTTCCAGATGCTTGTGTCCTCCATAGATTATAATGAATTTGTGGGCCGCATTGCCATTGGCCGCATCGAGCGCGGCGCCATCGGGCAGAACGAGGAAATCGCCGTCTGCAACTACCACGACGCCGAAGCCGCCCCGCGCAGGGCCAAGGCCGTTTCCCTATACCAGTTTGAGGGCCTTGCCCGCACCCCCGTAACCAGTGCCACGGTGGGGAACATCATCGCCATGAGCGGAATTGGAGACATTTCCATCGGGGATACCATCTGCGCCCCCGGCCATGCCGATCCCCTTCCTTTCGTTAAGATCTCCGCGCCGACCATTGAAATGACCTTTTCGGTAAACGACAGCCCCTTCGCCGGCCGGGAAGGAAAATTTGTAACCAGCCGTCAGCTTCGGGAGCGCCTGTTGCGCGAAACCCTCAAAGACGTCTCACTCAAAGTCAAGGACGTGGAAAACGCCTCCGACAGCTTCAACGTTGCCGGCCGGGGCGAGATGCACCTTTCCATCCTCATCGAGACCATGCGCCGGGAGGGCTACGAACTGTCCGTGTCTCCGCCCCGGGTGCTTTACCGGACAATCGACGGCAAAAGATGCGAGCCGATCGAACGGGTCGTTGCCGACGTTCCCAGCGAAAGCGTAGGGGCTGTCATCGAAAAGCTTGGTTCCCGCAAGGGCGAGCTGCTTGAGCTGACGCCGGTCGGCAGCCGGATCAAAGCCACCTTCCTCGTGCCGGCCAGGGGCCTGTTCGGATACCGGAACGAGTTTCTCACGGATACCAAGGGGGAGGGTATTATGGCCTCCGTCTTTGAGGGCTACGCGCCGTATAAGGGCGACATTTCCCGCCGGAGCAGCGGAAGCCTCATCGCATTTGAGCTTGGCGAGAGCATCACCTACGGATTGTATAACGCCCAGGAGCGCGGCGCGCTGTTCATCGGCCCCGGCGTCCCTGTCTACGGCGGCATGATCGTCGGCGTCTCCTCTAAGTCCGAAGATATTCCCGTTAATGTCTGCAAGACCAAGCACCTGACCAACACACGGGCCTCCGGCTCGGACGACGCCCTGCGTCTTGTCCCGCCGCGGCAGCTGTCCCTGGAGCAGTGTCTTGAGTTCCTGGCCGACGACGAGCTGCTTGAGGTCACGCCGAAAAGCCTGCGCCTGCGCAAGCGCATTCTCGATCACAGCCTCCGCATGAAATCCCTTAAGGCCAGCACGAAATAACCGTTTCGGACAGAATTTTCCAGACTTGCAAATTGTTTTTGACAAACGCTATGGATTATGATAGTCTTACAAAGCTCCACCCGCGGTCTTGGTTCCGGGAGGTACCTTTCCCCCCGCTACTCAGCCGCCGGGTATAAGAAAACAGAAAGGAAGATCCGCAATGATTACCAAAGAACAAAAAACCACGGTGATTGCCGAAAACGCCACACATGAAGGCGATACCGGCTCGCCGGAAGTTCAGGTCGCTATCCTGACCGAGCGCATCAAGCAGCTTACCGAGCATCTGAAGCAGCACCCCCACGATAAGCACAGCCGTCTGGGTATGTATAAGATGATCGGCAAACGCCGCCGCCTGCTCGACTATCTTTCCAACAAGGATATCGAGCGTTACCGTACGCTCATTGCCAAGCTTGGCATACGCAAGTAAACGCATTACCGTCTGAGGGATATGAGGGGTTAATTCTGGGGACAATTGAATCGTGTCCCCAGAATTTTTATTGCACCTGACCGATTTCCCATACGCGGAGTTACCCTTTAGTATTTGAAAAAATGCTCTTACGGAACACTTTTTCAAGTGCTAAAAGGATTGCTCCGCCAAAAAGAAAGGAGAACGCCTAATGATCATTAAACAAAAAGAATTTCTGAACAAAAAGGTCTATGAACTGGACTACTGCGGCCGCCCCCTCCGCCTTGAGGTGGGCCGCATGGCCGAGCTTGCCAACGCCGCCGTGCTGATCCAGTACGGTGAGACCACCGTTCTGGCCACCGCCACCGCCTCTTCCCGTCCCCGGGACGGCATCGACTATTTCCCCTTGTCCGTGGACTTCAATGAAAAGCTTTACGCCGTCGGCCGCATCCCCGGCAGCTTCATGCGCCGGGAGGGCCGTCCTTCTCTTCCCGCCGTGCTGGCCAGCCGCCTGATCGACCGGCCCATGCGCCCTCTGTTCCCCTCGGACCTGCGCAACGACGTGGCCATTGTCTGCGAAGTCCTCAGCATCGACCGGGATTGCTCTCCGGAAATCACCGCCATGATCGGCGCCGCCGCCGCGGTATCCATATCCGACATCCCTTTTAACGGCCCCATCGCCGGCATTTCCCTGGGCTGGAACGGAAAGGATTTTCTCTTTAATCCCACCCAGGCCCAGCGGGAAACCAACCGCATGACTGTCACCGTCGCCGCCACGCACAAAAAGGTCATCATGATCGAGGCTGCCGCCGACGAAGTTCCCGACGACGTCATGTACGAGGGTATTGTCAAGGCCCACGAAAAGCTTCAGCCGGTGCTGGATCTCATCGACAAGATGGTTGAGGAAATCGGCAAGCCCAAGTTCTCTTACGACCACGCCGCCTTTGACGACGCGCTTTTTGAGCAGATCTGCGCCAACGACATGGAAGGCATGGCCTTCTGCATGGACACGGACGACAAAAACGTCCGGGAAGCCCGGGTGAACGAATGGATCACCGCCATACAGGATAAATATTCGGAAGACCATCCCGACATGATGCAGTATATGGAGGAAATCCTCTACCGCATCCAGAAAATGATTGTAAAGAAGTGGCTCCTGGCCGGCAAGCGGGTGGACGGACGCGCCATGAACGAGATACGCCCCCTGGCCGCCGAGGTCGCCGTTGTGCCCCGCGTCCACGGTTCCGGCCTGTTTACCCGCGGCCAGACCCAGGTGCTTTCCATCGCAACCCTCAACACCATTTCTATGAACCAGAAAATGGATACCATCTGGGAAGAGGAAGAAAAGCGCTATATGCACCACTATAACTTCCCCGGCTATTCCGTGGGGGAGGCCAAGCCCCAGCGCGGCACCGGACGCCGGGAATACGGCCACGGCGCTCTGGCAGAAAAGGCCCTTGAGCCCGTTCTGCCCGCGGTTGAGGACTTCCCTTATGCCATCCGCGTGGTGAGCGAGGTGCTCTCCTCCAACGGCTCCACCAGCCAGGGCTCCGTCTGCGGCAGCACACTGGCCCTGATGGACGCCGGCGTTCCCATTAAGGCCCCCGTCGCGGGCATCTCCTGCGGCCTGATCCAGGACGGCGACAATTTCACCACGTTCATCGACATCCAGGGCGTGGAGGACTTCCACGGCGAAATGGACTTTAAGGTGGCCGGCACCAAGACCGGCATCACCGCCATCCAGATGGATCTGAAGAACGACGGCCTGAAGCACGAGATCATCAAAAACGCCCTCGAAATCACCCACGAAGCGCGCATTCAGATTCTGGACGAAATCATGCTGCCCTGCATCCGTGAGCCGCGCAAGGAGCTGGCGAAAACCGCCCCCAAGATGATTAAAATGACCATCAACCCGGATAAAATCCGCGAGGTCATCGGTTCCGGCGGCAAAGTCATCCAGAAGATCTGCGCCGACACCGGCTGCAAGATCGACATCGAAGATTCCGGCAACATCTATATCGCCTGCGAGGATATCGAGGCCTGCCGGGCGGCCCGGACCACTATTGAAAACATCGTCTTCGAGCCGGTGGTGGGTCAGCTCTATTACGGCAAGGTCGTGCGCATCATCCCCATCGGCGCCTTTGTCGAGCTGGCGCCCGGCAAGGACGGCATGGTCCATATCAAGGATCTGGAGTTCAAGCGTACCGAGAAGGTGGAGGATGTGCTCAACATCGGCGACATGACCTGGGTCAAGGTATCCGAGGTTGACGACCGGGGCCGCGTGAACCTCTCCCGCAAGGACGCCATCAAGGAACGCGAGGCCATGGGCCTTAAGGACTGATACGCAAACCCCTTATCGAATAAAAACCGGCGAAGCCCAAGATTAGGGCTCTGAAAAGTTTAGCGAAACGGCGTGACGGGCTGCGGCCTGTCACGCCGCTTCTTTTGCCGGGGTTTTGCGCCCGGAGCCGGGCCTGCAAAATGGGACTGGGAAAAGCTTGCATCACATGGTATGATAACGGCATTAGGTTTGGTTTATAAATTTGAGGTCATGCTTTGGAGGTGCTTATGAAAAAACGGATCATATGTTTTTTAGCAGCAATCTTTTTATTTGCAAATTATTTTCCGGTTTTGGCCGCCGGCCCAGACTATTCGGATGTGCCATCAGACCATTGGGCTGCCGGATATATCAGCGAGGCAACCCAACTGGGTGTAATAAACGGCGTCGGGAACGGGCTTTTCGGAGTCGGCCAAAATGTGACGCGGGCGCAATTTGCGGCCATGCTTGTGCGGCTCTTTGACTGGGAAACCGCGTCGCCCGAAACGCCAAGCTTTTCTGATAACCGGGATACGGGCGCGTGGTATTATTCGGCGGTGGAGACCGCTGTGGCAAACGGCGCGGTTTTAACGGAAACCTCCGCCTTCAGGCCAAACGACAGCATCACGCGGGAAGATATGGCCGTCATGCTGGTACGTGCTCTCGGCTATGACTGGCTTGCCCCCAGCGCCGCCGGTTACGGGGTGCCTTTTACGGACGTGGCAGACCATATCGGATACATCACGATCGCATACAACTTCGGAATCATTAACGGAATGACTAATACCACATTCGAGCCGAACGGCTTCGCCACCAGAGAACAGGCGGCGGCCATGATGATCCGCCTGCATGACAAATACAGCGCCCGGATTGACTGGCTGCACGCGTTTTATGCGATATCCTCGTTTTCGCAGTCCGCCGCCATTGCCGATCTGGACGCGCTTTCGTTCGGCTGGAGCAAGCTCCAGTACACGGCGGATAACGGCGTATTTCTGAATACAACCACGTCGGACGGCAATGAATTTTACATTCCGTCTGGCTACGGCTCTGCGGTGCAGATTGCGCAAAACAGCAGCGTCCCAACAAATCTCAATGTCTACATGAGTACGTCCCAGACTGTGAAAAAAACCGACGGCTCCGGCTCGGACGTCTGCCGGGAAATCCTGTTAAGCGCCGATAACCGCACCGAGGCCATAGCTCAGATCACGTCGCGGCTGAAAGAAAATTCATTTTTCTCCGGCGTCACGATTGATTTTGAAGGGATGTACGGCGAGGATTTGAAAGCGGGCCTGACCGCGTTTTTAAAGGAGCTGCGCACTGTAACGGACAAGCTGGGAAAAACCGTTTATGTCTGCGTCCCGCCCGCCACGTCCGACGGCCAGTACTATGACGCCTATGACTACAGGGCCATTGGGGAATACAGCGATAAGGTCATTTTAATGGCGCACGATTATCAGGCGACCAGCATGCCGCCCGATCTGATGGACGCCGGCTTTACAACAACTCCGCTTACGCCGATCGGCGAGGTATACTACGCGCTTAAGGCCATTACCGACCCGGACACGGGTGTCCGGGATACGGATAAGCTCGCGCTGGCCGTCAGCTTTAACACCGAGCAGTGGCAATTGCGGGACGGCAAGGTAATTAACTCAACGCCTTACCATCCGGATACAGGGAGTGTTTATCAGCGGCTTATTGAGCCCGGAACAACCCAGCACTATTCAAAACTGTACCAAAATCCCTACATAATCTTTTATAAAAACAGCGACAACACGCAAAATGTGCTCTGGTATGAGGATGAACGCAGCATAGCGGCAAAAATTGACCTGGCGCGCATGTTCGGCATTAACGGCGTTTCTGTTTGGCGTCTCGGACTGATCCCGGATTACGGCGATCCCCCGGGCCGTGATCTGAATTACAACGTGCTCGACTGCATCATGAGCAAAAGATAAGCCGCCCGCCGGGTTCTTATTTTAAAGCGCGGCCTCAAATACCGGATGCGCCCGGTCTACCATGCCCACTGCGGTTTTCGCGCCGAAATACCCCTCGATGGCCACCGCCAGCTCGGCTCTGGCATCCAGAACCTCCCTGAGATTAACATTGATAAAGCCGTCGATGGGGAACAGCAGATCCCTGGTATCCGACGTGATTTTTCCAATCTCGCTCTGCCGCCAGGTCCACCGGCGCGTACGCACCTGGCCGTCGGAAACATAGACAATTTCCCCCGGCTCCGGCAGCTCCGCCTCCGTCCCGCCGAATGGAATAAACGTATCCCCGGCTCTCGCGGGGCGCACCTCCAGCGCCCGCGCAACGGTTCCCATGTCGTGAGCGCCGATGGGAAGCTGATATTTCAGCGAAACGGCGTTCCCCAGATCCACCACGGGGCTGATGTGAGGAAATCCTTTTCCCTTGGCAATTCTTGTCATCAGCGCTTCAATGGCGCACATAAACTTATTCGGGTTTATTCCCAGAACCCTGAACGCTTCCCGGTACGGCAGAATTTCCGGCGCTTCTTTCACCTTAATCTGCGCGAACTTGCCTTCGCAGAGGGCAATACTTTCCGCCAGCAGGGCTTCTATCTCCGGATAAACGGAGGCATTGTCCACCCCCCTGACGGCCACCACGCCGAAGCATGCCTCGGGCAGCAGGTCAAACACCTCTTGATGTACCTCAAATCTCATCCAATGCTTCTCCTTTATTCCGGGCCGCAAGACCAGCCTCTTCCCATAATGCTGCGATTATAGCACCGTTACGCCCCCCCGTCGAGGGATTAAATGCAATTTCGAACCGCTAATCCTTCAAAATGAATTCGTTTTAGCGCATTTCCCCTTTTAAGGTGCTGTGAGGCGGCAAAAATCATCTGAAAGCAGCAATATCAGGAGGGATAAAATGGACTACGCAAACCAGTACAGAAACAAACTCAGGACACCGGAGGAAGCCGTCAAGGCCGTCAAAAGCGGCGATTGGGTCGAGTATCCGTCCGGCACGGATTTCCCGGTGCTCTGCGACGCCGCTTTAGCTAAGCGCCGCGATGAGCTGACCGACGTCAAGGTCCGCGGCCAAGTCATCTACGGCCCGATACAGGTCGTCGAATGCGACCCCGAACAGGAGCACTTTATCTATTCAAGCTGGCACTGCTCCGGTTACGAGCGCAGCCTCTGCGACAGGGGCCTCTGCTTCTATCAGCCCATGATCTTCCGCAACATCTATTGGTATTACCGCAATTTCCTGAAGGTCAACGTGGCCTTCGCCTGCGTAGCCCCCATGGACAAGCATGGCTATTTCAACTGCTCCGTGGCCTCCGGCCTGGTTCGGGCGGGCCTGGACGTGGCCGATGTGGTCGTTCTGGAGGTCAATGAGAATATGCCCAGAATCTGCGGCGGTTCCGGCGAATCCATCCACATCTCGGATGTGGATTTCATCGTGGAGGGCAAGCATGACCCCATGGTGCAGATCAAGGCAAAGACGCCGACGGAAACAGACGTTAAGATCGCGGAGAACATCATCCCCTATATTTCAAACGGTTCCACCCTCCAGCTTGGCATCGGCGGAATTCCCGACGCCCTGGGCCAGATTCTTGCAAACTCCGATCTGAAGGATCTGGGAATGCATACCGAAATGTGCACCGACGCTTACCTGGCGCTTTACAACGCCGGCAAGCTGACCAACGCCAAAAAGAGCATTCACAACGGCAGGGGCGTCATGGGCTTTGCCGTGGGCACCCAGCCCCTTTATGACTGGCTGGACAACAACCCGGGCTTTGTGACCTACCCCGTGGATTACGTCAATTCCCCCGATGTCATCGGGCAGATAGACAATTTCGTGTCCCTGAACGGCTGCGTATCCATTGACCTTTACGGCCAGGTCTGTTCGGAGAGCGCGGGCACCCGGCATATCAGCGGAACTGGCGGGCAGCTGGACTTCGTTACCGGCGCGGCCATGTCCGGGGGCGGGAAATCCTTTCTCTGCACCGCCTCCACCTTCACCGACAAATCCGGCAAAACCCATTCCCGGATCGTCCCGTTCTTCAACGGCGATATCGTCACCGTCCCCCGGTCTCAGGCGTATTATATCGCCACGGAGCACGGTGTGGTCAACCTGGCCGGCAGAACCTCCTGGGAACGCGCCGAGATGCTCATCTCCGTGGCCGCCCCCGAATTCCGGGATGACCTGATCCGGGCGGCTCAGGAACAGCGCATCTGGAGAAAATCCAACAAAAGATAACACCCGTAATCTAAAAAATGTCCGGCGCCTGCATTAGGCGCCGGACATTTCGCATGAGCCGTTCTTTCAGTTTTTCCTGGCGGCCTCGCCTATTTCCAACCCCCGGCGGAAAGCCGCCTCATTGACCGGATTCAGCTCGGGGCGCTTGGCCCCCAGCTTTTTAAACACAGTCTGAAGCACATTTTCCGCAGGCAGAACGCCGGTATAGCCAATGATCGCGCCGATCATAACGATGTTCAGCACCTTTGGATTGCCCAGCTCATAGGCGATGCTTCCCGCATCCACCGAAACCACGTTCACATCTTCCCTTTCCGGACCGGCGGTGACGACGGAGCTGTTCACGAATATGGCGCCGCCGGACACCACCGCATTGCGGAAGCGCACCATCGACGGATCGTTCAGCGCCACCAGATAATCGGCTTTTTCAACCTTTGGGGCGCCCACTGGCTCATCGGAAATCACTACGTAGCAGTTGGCCGTCCCCCCGCGCATCTCCGCGCCGTAAGACGGGAAAAAGGTGACGTATTTATCAGTGGTTTCGCATGCGGTATAGCAAAGAAGCTGCCCGGCGACCATAACGCCCTGTCCGCCAAATCCGGCTATGATAAAGGATTTTTCCATAACTCCCTCCTATTTCGCCCGGAATTCGCCCAGGGGAAATTCCTTCAAAACGGTATCATGGACATAATCGAGTGATTCCAGCGGCGACATTCCCCAGTTTGTCGGGCAGTTGGACACAATCTCCACAAAGGAGAAGCCCTTTCCCGCCAGCTGATATTCAAATGCCTTTTTGATCGCGGCCTTTGCCTTGCGGGTGTTGGGCACGTCGGCGCAGGTAACCCGGGCGATATACGCCGGCGCTTCAAGCTGGCTGAGCAGTTCGCACATATGCAGGGGATAACCGTGTTCCTCCGGCTGCCGGCCATATGGGGACGTGGTGGTTTTCGCGCCTATCAGAGTGGTGGGCGCCAGCTGCCCGCCGGTCATGCCGTAGGTGCCGTTGTTGACGAAGACAACGGAAAAATTCTCGCCCCGATTGGCGGCGGACATCGTCTCGGCAAGGCCGATGGCGGCCAAATCGCCATCGCCCTGATACGTGAACACCAGGGTCTCCGGGCTGCAGCGCTTGAGGGCGCTGGCCACCGCGCAGGCCCGGCCGTGAGGCGAGCTGATCGTATCGAAATCAAAATACGTGATGGCCAGGCCGCAGCAGCCGACCCCCTGCACATAGCAGGCATTATCCACAGCCTTCAGTTCGTCCAGCACCTCGCAGATAAGCTTTGACACGCTGGAATGCATGCAGCCCGGACAGAAACCGGTAACGGCGCCCTCAAAAATCCCCGAGGGCCGGGCATATACTTTTTTCATGTTCCGTCCCCCTTACCTTTCGCCGTACAGCTCGCGGGCTGCCGTTATGATGGTGTCCCGGTCAAGGATCTCTCCGCCGGAGGACAATGCCGTTCCGATTTTTGCCCGGCCCCTTATAACGTTTTTCACGTCTTCGGTAAATTGGGCGGGTATCGCCATCTCCGCGCAGAGCACGCCCCGCAATTTCCCGAAATCCAGGACTTCATAGGCCTGCCCGGGGAAGGGGTAGACCTTCACGGGCCTGATCAGCCCCACCTTATACCCCTCTTTTCGGAGAACGCCCACCGCCGACTTGGCAATACGCGCGGATATGCCGTAAGCCGTGATAATCATCTCCGCATCCTCCGTCATGTACGCCTCCCATTCGGCCTCCGAGGTTTGCCACTGCTCATACATCTTTGCGTCGCGCCGGTTAAGGTCCTCCTGCTTAATGCGGCTGTCCAGTCCGGGCCCGCAAATAATCTTATGCTGAGGCCCGCCCTTTTTGCCCACGGCTGCCCAGGACTTGGAGGCACGGATGGCCTGGACCGCCTCCTCGGTCATCGGCTCTGGCAGACGCACCGGCTCCATCATCGTTCCGGTGAAGCCGTCCAGCAGCAGCAGGACGGGATGCCTGTACTTATCGGCAAGGTCAAAGGCCCGCCAGGTCAGATCCACCGCCTCCTGCAGCGAGCTGGGCGCCAGCACCAGCATCCTGAATCCGCCGTTGCCCGAAGCTTTCGTGGCCTGATTGTAATCCTGCTGGGCGGGCTGGATCGAACCGATCCCCGGGCCGCCCCGCTGGAAATTTGCAATTACCACGGGAAGGCTCGCCCCGGCCATAAATGAAATCGCCTCGCTCTTCAGCGAGATGCCGCAGCTGGAGGACGAGGTCATGGACCGGACTCCCGCCGCCGCCGCGCCGTATGCCATGTTGGCGGAGGCCACCTCGCTCTCCCCCTGGATAAATACCCCGCCCACCTGGGGCATGCGCCGGGCAAAATACTCCGGAACATCATTCTGCGGGGTGATCGGATAGCCTGCAAAAAACCGGCAGCCGGCGCGCACCGCGGCCTCGGCCACGGCTTCGCAGCCTTTCATAAAAACTTTTTCCGCCATCCTGTCATGCCTCCCTGTAAACCGTTATCGCCGCGTCGGGACAAATCGTCGCGCACATGGCGCAGCCGATGCAGTCGTCCGGATTTACCGGCACCGCATATTGATATCCCTTGGAATTTACCGCGCTGGTTGTTTCAAGAACCTTCTTGGGACAGACCTCAATACAGAAACGGCAGCTTTTGCAGGCCTCGGCATAAATTTCCACCCTGCCCTTTTTTGCCATCCAAATTCACTCCTTTTTCATGGATCTTGTGATTTATCCTCATTTCCGAGTGTGTCCCGCAGCCAGTCGGGAAGGGTATTCAGCCTGATCGGAAACACCGGTTCGGGAACCCTGCCCTCAAGCTCGGGGCAAAGCTCCTCCAGCGCACAAAGGAAAACCGCCCTGTCATCCGGAAACATGCGCCGAAACCGCTCCATTCCGGCTACAACCTCCTCCGCCGTGGTATCCGGGCCGAGATTGGGATTTGCCACAAGCTCCGGGCGCCGCAGCCGCGCCGCCCCGGTCACCCGCGCCATGGTAACCGCAATATCCTCCGCCCGGCCCGACCAGGGACGATAGGGATTCACAAGGTACAGGACCCGCGTATTCCCCCGGTTAAGAATGTGGGAAAACTGCCCGATCATGTGGGCCCCGTAAGGCCCGCCCCCCACATCCAGGAGAACGCGGGAATCCTCATCCATAAGCCGCTCGATAACCCCCGGGACCACCGTGGGCGCGTCAAGATACTGGGGCTGGAAGTGGAAGGTGATCCCGCCGCCCGCCTCCATGCCCGCGGCATCCCGCGCGCGGAAAAGCGGCTTTGTCTGATCCATATCGAAAAAATGGACCGGCCCAGCTTCCGCTTCCGCCATACGCAGCGCCAAGTTTAAAGCGGTCTCCGTCTTTCCGGAACCCGCCTCTCCGATAAGCACAAAATTTTTTGCAGAGCGCATCAGCGCCTCAACTAATTTTTTATACAACGCGCTTCCCCTGACATCAAACGCCGGAATTTCGGCAGCTTTATCAAACGCCCCCCTCGATGGGAGGGGGGCGTTGCCGATATGTTCTAAAACGCCTTTAGCTCAGATCCACGCCCGGCGCGGTGATATGATTTTCCTTGAGGTACTTTTTGCTGATCTTCCTTCCGCCAAGGATGATTGCGGGCAGTATAATGATCGGCAGATTGAGGTAACCGAGAATCCTGTATCCGGTGGAAACCAGGGCGACGATGCCGAACCTGGAAGCAAAGGCGCAGGCCAGCAGCATCAAGCCGACAAAAATCGCGTCCGCCAGCGAGTGCTTGGCGCCTTGTCTTTTGCTGCGGTAGTATTTGCTGAAACGCGCGACGCCAGCAAAGGCGAAGCCGACGACGGTACTCAGCACGGCGATGAATACGATCAGGATGTAAACGCCGGTAAGCCAGTTAAAGCCAAGACGCTCCAGCAGCGAATAGAACGGAAGAGGCTCTTTCGTGATCGCATATACGTTGGTATAGCTCAGCAGTGCCAGGCTAAGTACAATCAGAAGGGCGGCGTTGGCAATAAATCCGGTTATGGCAGCCTTCTTGGAGGCTTTCCTGTCCTCCAGCCCGTCGGCAACCGAGGCGATGTTGGCCACAACGGTGGACTGGAAGGAGGCGTAGATGACCGCGCTCCAAAGGGCCTTGCCCCAATTGACATTCGGCAGATTCGTCTTCTGGTTGGCGATGGAACCGGCCAGATCGCCGTCCCCGAAGATGCCAAGCAGAATAATAATCACGGCCAGGATACCCACGACAATGAACATCATGTAGGAGGACGCGTTGCGCACCAGCTCCGCGCCGTAAGCGCACAGCAGCATACTGCAGACAATCACGATGCCCACGCCGATCCAATAGTTAAGCCCCGTGAAATTCACCAGCAGCGTGGCCACCGCGTTAAGGCTGCCGCCCAAAGCGGTCAGTATAGTCACAAGGAAGGAAATGTCGAACAGGATTACGAACCACTTGAACCCAAAAATCTTTTCAACCCATGACTGATAATCGTATGTTTTGTAAATCCGGGAGAATTCCATTGAACAGTAAAGTGCGAACGCCAGCAGCCCCATGGCCACAAGAGTTACGCAGATTCCGGGAATACCATACTGTACATAGTACACGTTAAGCTGGGTACCGCTTGCCACGCCCGGCCCGAAGTGCGTGCCCATCCACACTGCGGCAACGCCAATGAATGCAGGAAGTCCTTTTTTTACTGAGCTTTTCTCCATACTCTTTTCCTCCTTTATTTGACTCGACATAGTTTTTCCGCATCCGCTCAGCGCGGAACGTCTGTACACCTGTTCGCTATGTTAACAATATACTCACCGGTCTAAAACTTGTCAAGCAATTTCAACAAAGAATTCGTGAAACGCCTTGTTAACTTTGTAACGGTTGACATGAAATTGGGAAAACGGCGCCATTCCACCAACCTCGATTCTATTCCCCTCTATCCGACTACCGGCATCGACCAGTCGATATTCGTATAAGACTCGATCATTGCCGCATAGTCTTTCTTGCACCCTTCAAAGTCTTTTTCCTTAATGGCCTCATAGATACTGTAATGTACGTCGCGCCGGTGATCGAGTGTAAATTTCTGAGCGGCGCCCGCGCTCCACTTGGACACGCAGAAAAGAATATACTCATGTGTCGGTTCCCTGGCAACGGCGAAGGCATAGGTGAAAAGCGGGTTATGGGACATCCTGCAAACCTGCTCGTGGAATTTGAGATCGGCCAGGGCCACGCGCCTGCACCAATTCTCATGGTTCGTCCCATCGTGGTCCTCCCATTCGACCCGATGCTGAACGGCAAGGTCTTTCAGCGTTTCCAGATCCTCCTCGGTGGCACGTTCCATCGCAAGCCGGGCGCACTCGATCTCCATATGATTGCGAAATTCACACACGGCGTCCAAAAGGCCGGTCTGCTCATAAAATCTTGAGGCCGACTGAAGATAGCTTTCAAAATCAAACGCGATAACGTAAGTTCCGCTTCCGGTGCGGGTTTCAAGGACGCCCAAGGCATTGAGCTTTTGCAGGGCCATGCGCACTGTAAGACGGTTCACTCCGAAGGTTTTTGCCAGATCGCTTTCCGACGGCAGGCGATCGCCCACCTTCCATTCCCCGGAGGAAATCTGCAGCTGCAGGGCTTCACATACCATTTCGGAAGCAGAGACCTTTTTAATTCTCATATTCTCTTCCATAAAATTCTCCAAAAAAATAAAAATCCTGATTTATTCCTGAATTACTCTTTTGATTTAAACTAGTATATGGTAGAATCTATTTTATTTCAAGTATTTGTTTATTCTATTTTTTTGCCTTCAGAAGCAGTAGGTTTTTTAAGTTTTATCTGAAATTCCAGCTCAATTCTATTGACTTTTTGGCATTATGAATATAAAATTCTGTCATTAAGCGAGTTAGCGAACAGGTATCATTGTTTGGCTTCTCGAAATATGGCAAGAAAGGGTGAGATTATGGCAAAAAACCTTATGTCGGGCAATGAGGCAATCGCACGGGGCGCATTTGAAGCCGGCGTTTCCTTTGCGTCCGCATATCCCGGCACCCCCAGCACCGAGATCGTGGAAAACATAGCCGAGCATTATGGCGACGTCATCATATGCGAATGGGCGCCCAATGAAAAGGTCGCTTTTGAGGCGGCGGTCGGCGCTTCGATCATCGGCGCGCCATGGCGGCTATGAAGCATGTTGGGCTGAACGTCGCGGCGGACCCCCTGTGCACCTTCGCCTATACCGGCGTCAACGGGGGAATGGTTTTTATTTCCGCGGACGACCCGGGCCTTCATTCCTCCCAAAATGAGCAGGACAACCGGTTTTATGCAAAATTCGCCAAAATCACAATGCTGGAGCCCTCCGATTCCCAGGAATGCAAGGACATGATGAAAGCCGCTTTTGAAATCAGCGAGACCTATGACACCCCGGTCATGATGCGTATGACAACCCGGGTCTGCCACAGCAAATCCCTGGTTGAATACGGCGAACCGCTTCCCCAGAAAAAAAAGGAATATGTGCGGAACCGCGCCAAATTCGACCCGGTCCCCGCCATGGCCAAGGGCATGCACACAGAGGTGGAAAAGCGCTGGAAAACCCTTTGCGCCTTTGCCGAAACCAGCGGGCTGACACAAGAGGAATGGAACGGCGGAGAGATCGGCATTGTCAGCGCCGGCGCCGCCTACCAGTACGCCAAGGAAGTTTTCGGCGACGGGGCCTCATACCTGAAGCTGGGCCTCACCTGTCCTCTGCCCATTGAGCGCATACGCGCCTTTGGGGACAAGGTCAAAACGCTGTACGTGATCGAGGAACTGGAGCCCTACATAGAAGAGCAGCTGCGCGCGGCCGGGATAGCCTGCGTTGGGAAATCCCGCATCCCCGTTGAAGGGGAGCTGAATCCCGATATCGTGCGCAAGGCGCTGCTGGGTCAGGAAACCCCTACCTTCCAATATGACAAGAGCATTATCCCCATCCGCCCGCCCATGCTTTGCGCCGGCTGTCCCCACGTGGGCTTTTTCTATGAGCTGGCAAAGCAGAAGGACGTGGTCATGATCGGTGACATCGGCTGCTACGCCCTTTCCGGAAACCCGCCTCTGAACGCCAAGGACTTCGCCCTGTGCATGGGCTCGGGCTTCTCCATGGCCCACGGCGCGGCAAAAATCTGCGAAAAATTCGGCGACAGCCACAAAATCGTGGGCGTCGTCGGCGACTCCACCTTCTTCCATACCGGCATGAATAGTCTGCTGGAAGCGGTCTACAACAACTCCAACGTGGTGCTGGTGGTGGTCGATAACCGGATCACCGGAATGACCGGCCATCAGGAAAACCCAGGCTCCGGCCACCGCCTGAACGGCGAAGCCGCTTTCCCGGCGGACATAGAGGGCGTCGCCCGGGCCTTCGGCGTAAAGGATATACATAAGGTGAACCCCATGGTGCTCTCCGAATCCCGGGAGGCGCTTAAAGCCGCCCTGGCCTTCCAGGGCCCTTCCCTCATCATTACCCGTTATCCCTGCGCGCTGAAGAAATACAGCAAAGAAGATTTTGAGGAATTCGGCTGTGACAGAACCCCTTACGCCGTGGATGAGGATGCCTGCATAGGCTGCAGGCTCTGCCTGCGCCTGGGCTGCCCGGCCATCAGCTTTGACAAGGGCGGAAAAAAAGCCGTGATTGACAGGGTCACCTGCGTCGGCTGCGGAGTCTGCTCCCAGGTCTGTCCCAAGAATGCCATCGGAAAGGTGGGTGTCTGATATGTCAGGCGTTAAGAACGTTATTCTCTGCGGCGTCGGAGGTCAGGGTACGATACTTGCCAGCAGAATCCTGTCCATCTGCCTCATCGAAGCGGGCTATGATGTAAAAATGTCCGAAATTCACGGCATGTCCCAGCGGGGCGGCAACGTCACCACCCAGGTGCGCTATGGCGAAAAGGTATACTCCCCTATTATTGGCAAAGGCTCCGCAGACGTTCTGGTGGCTTTCGAAAAGCTGGAGGCCCTCCGCAACCTGTCGGACGTGAGGACTGACGGGGGAACGGTCATCATCAACGACTTTGCCATCCAGTCCCTGCTCACCCTTCAGGGCGCCATGGAGTACCCCGACGACGCCGCCGAAAGAGTTCGCGCCCTGGTGAAGGACACCAAGGTCATTGACGCCACCGGGCTCGCCACCGATCTGGGAAACCCCAAGGCCGCCAACATTGTGCTTCTGGGCGCCACCGTCAAAGCCCTTGGCCTGGAATCCCTGGACTGGGATTACGCACTTGAGCAATGCGTCAAGCCGGAATTCCTCGAGATGAATAAACTGGCTTTCAAGGCCGGCCTTGAAGCCTGAATTATAGGAGGAACGAATAGATATGAAAATTGCAATTATTGGCAGCGGCGCAGCTGGGAGCGTTTTCGCCGGTTATCTCAGAAAAGGCGGCGCCGAGGATATCTGGCTGGTAGACCTCTATAAGGCGCACATGGACAAGGTGCGCAAAGACGGTCTCATTCTGAGAAATCCCGCGGGGGAATTCCATCTGACCGGCTTTCAAACGGCCTATTCCGCTGACGAGATCGGAATTATGGATATTGTCATCATCATGGTCAAGGCAACTCAGACCGAGGCCGCCATGCGCACCGCCGCCCCCTGCATCGGGCCGGAAACCGTTGTCGTCACGCTCCAGAACGGCCTCGGCAACGATGAGAACATCAAAAAGTTCATTCCCGATGACCGGGTGATCTTCGGCTGCGGGAATATGGGCACGGAGCTGCCGGAGCCGGGCGTGTGCGTGGCGAAGCCCGCCAAGGGCAACAATATGTTCTTCGGCCCCTCCGTCAAGAGCGCCCTCGCCGACGCGGCGGGTACATATCTGGAAAAATGCTTTGCCGCCGGCGGCCTGGAGCCGAAATACTATGACGACGTCCGCCCGTATATCTGGCGGAAAGCCACCTCCAACAGCGGCTTCAACACGGTCTGCGCCATCCTGCGACTGAAGATCGGCGAGGTTTACGACGATCCTAACGGCGTCGCGCTGGTCTGGGACATCTGGAAGGAAGCCAGCGACGTGGCCGAAGCCATGGGAATTCCGGGCATCTGGGAGTACATGCAGAAGGAAATGCAAAATGTGGTCACCAATCTGGGCGATTACTATCCCTCCATGGCCCAGGATATGCTGATGCACCAGCGCCAGACCGAGGTAACCGCTCTCACGGGAGCCATTTCCGACTATGGCAAAAAACACGGTGTGGCCACCCCCACCTGCGACGTGCTGACCCGCGTCGTAAAGGCGCAGGAAGCCAACTACGCCAAACAGTTTTTTAAATAAGCCATCCGCAAATATAACGAACGGATATCTCCGGCCACGCCGGAGATATCCGTCCAAACGGGGAAGGAGAGTTGCAATGGACGCGGGTTTTAACGCCATCCTCATCGCGCCGGAAGACAATGTGGCGACAGTAACGGCGGAAATTCTCTCGGGAGAGACCGTTCGGTTTTCCCGGCGGGGGAAAACCGTGCAGATTGTGTCCGGCGGCGTGCCTATCTACCATAAAGTCGCGCTGGCGGATATCTCCGCCGGCCAAGTAATTACCAAGTACGGCGAGGTTATCGGCGTTGCCATCCGGGATATCCCGGCCGGCAGCCACGTACATAACCACAACCTTGCCAGCGGCGTTCAGTAAGGAGGCGGAAAATGGAATTTTTGGGATACCGCAGACCCGACGGAAGCGTGGGCATCCGCAACCACGTTCTCATCATGTCCACGGTGGGCTGCGCCGCGGAAGCCGCCAGAGTCGCGGCAGGAAATCTTTACGGCGCCGTGAGCTTTATGAACCAGAACGGCTGCGGCGAGTCCTCCGGAAACCTCCGGAGAACGCGTGACGTACTCATCGGCCTGGCCGCCAATCCGAATATTTACGGCGTCGTCGCCATCGGCCTTGGCTGCGAAATCAACAAAATGGATGATTTCCTCCGCCTTTTGCGTCAGCGCACAAAAAAGCCCGTGGAAAGCCTTTTGATCCAGGAGGAGGGCGGCACCATCAACACCATTGCCAAGGCCACGAGAATCGCCCAGCAAATGATCCTTGAGGCTTCAAAGTGCCGGCGGGAGCCATGCGATATTTCGGAGCTGCTCCTGGGTGTGGAATGCGGCGGCTCCGACGCCACCTCCGGCCTGGTGTCCAATCCGGTCATGGGGATCATCAGCGACAGGCTGGTGGCCGCCGGCGGCACGTCCATGTTCAGCGAAACGGTGGAAATGATCGGCGCGGAGCATCTGCTGGCCCGGCGGGCGGCGACCCCCGAGGTAGCCAGGCGCATTCTGGACGTGGTGCGTTTCCGGGAGGAAGAGCAGAAAGCCGCGGGCGAGGATGTGAGGAAGACCCAGCCTTCCCCGGGGAACAAGGACGGCGGCATTACCACTCTTGAGGAAAAATCCCTGGGCTGCATCCACAAGGGCGGGAGCACGCCCATTATGGAGATGGTGGACTGCGCCCATCCGCCCACGAAAAAGGGTCTTGTCCTCATGGATACCCCCTGCTACGACATGCTCTCGGTCACGGCCAAGGCCGCGGCCGGATGTCAGCTCATTGTGTTTACCACCGGCAGGGGCAACGCCATCGGAAATCCGGTTTCGCCGGTCATGAAGGTCACGGCCAACGGAGACACCTTCCGCCGGATGTCGGACAATCTGGATCTGGATATGAGTCCCGTGCTGGAAAAGGGCATGAGCCTGGAGCAAATGGCCGATATCACCATGGAAAATCTTCTGGAAACACTCTCCGGCAAACTGACCAAGGCCGAAATTTATAAATTCGGCTATTCCGAGACCATTATCAGCCGTGTCTGCGAATACTGCTGATCCGGCCAAAGGGAGGGAAAGACCATGCAGGCAATCAGCGTACCCTACGGAAATACCCAGATCGATTTCTCGCTGGAGGATAACCTGGAAATCACAACCGTGAATCTGAACGATTATCCCGTGCTGGAAGACTTTGACACCGCTGTGGACGAAGCGCTGGAACACCCCGTCGGAAGCCCCCGGCTGCGGGAGATTGTCCGCCCCGGTGAAAAGGTCGCCGTCATCATCAGCGACTTTACCCGCGCGTCCTATCGGACGGATCTTTATCTGGCGAAGGTGCTCGACCAGTGCAACGCAGGCGGCGTGCCCGATGAAAACATCACCGTCGTCATCGCAACCGGCTACCATGAGGCGGCCACGGAGGAGGAAAAGCACATCCTGGCGGGGGAAGCGGTCTGCCGCCGGGTCAAGATCGAAAGCCACGACTGTCATGCTCCCGATCTGGTGAACTACGGCAAAACAGTCCGGGGCAACGACGTCTTCATAAACCGCACCGTCGCCCGGGCGGACCGGGTCGTGCTGACCGGCGGTATCTGCTACCATACCTTCGCCGGCTTCGGCGGGGGCCGAAAGAGCGTGGCGCCGGGAGTCGCCGGGTTTTCCACCATTGAGGGGAATCATCAAAACTGCTTTGACCGGGAAGCGAAATACCAGATCGATCCCATGTGCAACAGCGGCATTCTGGAAGGCAACCCCGTGTCCGAAGAGATGTTCGAGATCGCCGGGATGGTAAAACCCGCATTTCTGGTTAACGTTGTGGTCAACGACCACGGACAGTTCTGCGGCATCGTCGCCGGCGACTGGCGCGAAGCGTATTTTGCGGGCGTGGAGATAATTAAAAAGATTTACGGCGTAAAGCTCCGCCGGACATTTGACGCGGCGATCATCTCCAACGGCGGCGCGCCTAAGGATGTGAACCTCTTTCAGAGCGTCAAGGGCCTTCACAATGCCAAATTCGCCATGAACCCCGGGTCCAGCGTGGTGCTCTGCGCCCAGTGCTTCAACGGCATCGGGCCGGAGGGCTACCGGAAGGGCTTCCATATGGACTCCTACGAGGCCCTGTGGGAATTTTTGCGCTACGAGCGTTACGATCCGGAAATGGCGATCTCCCTGCTGACCATGGGTTATCTGCGCCATATGAAGGTTTACCTCTTAAGCGACCTGCCGGAAGCGGATGTGCGCCTGGCGGGAATGATTCCCGTCAAGTCCGCGGAAGAGGCCTGGGCACGCATCAGGGAGGACAAACCTCATCTGGAAGCGGTAATGGTGCTGCCCTGCGGCGCGCTGACCTGCCCAATCATGGATATGTAAAGGAGAATTTCAATGCAAACCAATGACATCGGCGCGTTCAACACCTTTGATTACCTCTCCAACAAGACCTTATACAAGGCCTGCGGCTACAGCGACGGGGACCTGGACCGCCCCATCATCGGAATCGCCAACTCCTTCAGCGATATGGTCTCGGGCCACGTGAACCTGCGGGATCTGGCCGAGCAGGTGAAGTACGGCATTTACCGCGCCGGCGGCACGCCCGTGGAATTCGGCGTCATCGCCTGCTGTGACGGCATTTCCGACAATCACCGCGGCGCCTATTACGTGCTGCCCTCCCGGGAGAATATTGCCGACGCCGTGGAGATCCAGGCCCTCGCCCACAAGCTGGATGGCCTGGTCATGCTGGCGGGTTGCGACAAGATCATCCCCGGCATGCTCATGGCGGCTGCGCGGCTGGATATCCCCGCGATCTTCGTCCCCGGCGGCTGCACCGTATCCGCCCCGCCATTCGGCCAGAAAATCCGCAGCGACACCACCAGCATTTCAGAGGGGCTTGGGAAGTATTCCAAGGGCGAAATCACCTATGACGAACTTCAGGCGCTGACGCAATACTGTGCGCCCACCTGCGGCTCCTGCCAATTCATGGGCACAGCCAACACCATGGCCGTTCTGGGGGAGGCTCTGGGCATGACCCTTTCCGGCGGAGCCCTCATCCCCGCCGTCTATAACGAGCGCAAGCGCAGCGCCTTCAAAAGCGGCGAGAAGATCGTCGAGCTGGTGATGAAAAATATCACCGCAAGGCAGATCATGACCTGGGATGCCATTGAGAACGCCATCATGGTGCTGATGGCCGTGGGCGGCTCCACAAACGCCGTGATCCACACCTGCGCCATCGCGTATGAAATGGGTTTCGATCCGGAGAAGGTTATGGAGGCCTTTGACAAATACAGCAACATCATCCCACATATCGCCAAGGTCGACCCCGCTTCCCTCATCTACGACTGCGAGGATTTTTACAAGGCCGGCGGCATTCCCGAGGCCATGAAGGCCATCAGGGCCCATCTGCACACCCGGGTGATGACCGTGGACGTGCAGACCCTGGGAGAAAATCTCGATCAGGCCTTCAATTTCCACCCTGCGAACACCGACCTGATCCGCACCCTGGATAATCCCCACAGCACCCTAGGCGGCCTGGCCATCATGCGCGGAAATCTTGCGCCGGATACCGGCGTTGCGAAGCCCGCGGCCATTGCCGAGGAAGCACGGCAGTTCACCGGAACGGCCATCTGCTTCGACGGGGAGCACGACTGCATCGAGGCCATCAAGGAACACCGGATTAAGCCCGGCCACGTCATCGTGATCCGGTATGAAGGCCCCAAGGGCGGCCCGGGCATGCGTGAAATGTACCTTCCACTCAAAATGCTGAACGGCCAGGGCCTGGCCAAAACCACGGCCCTCATCACCGACGGGCGCTTTTCCGGCACCAACAACGGCTGCTTCGTGGGCCACATTTCGCCGGAAGCCGCCGCCGGAGGCCCCATCGCCCTGGTGCGCGACGGTGACAAAATCACCGTGGACGTGATCAACAAGCGGCTGGACGTGCATATTTCCGACGAGGAAATGGCCCGCCGCCGGTCGGAATGGCGCTATACGCCAGACAGCAGCATAAGCGGCTATCTTGCCCGGTACGCAAAGCTGGTGTCCTCGGCCAGCGAAGGCGCAGTGCTGAAATAAAAAAGATCGAAAAAACCGCGAGGACAAATTGTCCGCGCGGTTTTTCCCCTGTAAAACGGCAATATTATGCCTATGCCCTTCTTTCGCTTTAGTCATCCCCTTTACTTGGCTCCGCTTTTGTTATACACTATGAATCTCGCTATATTCAGGAAAAAGGAGCTTTTCATGTACGATAAGATCATTCTCCCCAACGGGGTCCGCATCCTCTCGGAGCATATGGACGGCGTGCGCTCCGCGGCAATCGGGATATGGGTGGGCGTAGGCTCGCGTTACGAGGATTATGCCGAGGCCGGCGCCGCCCACTTTATCGAGCACATGCTTTTTAAAGGCACGTCAAAGTACACCGCGGCGCAGCTGGCCGAAATGATGGACGCCGTGGGCGGTCAGATCAACGCGTTCACCACCCGGGACAGCACCTGCTTTCATGCCCGGGTTCTGGACACGCATCTTCCCCTCGCCATCGACATTTTGTCCGACATGTTTTTTGACTCCAATTTTTCGGAGGCGGACGTCACCGGCGAATGCGGCATCATTCTGGAAGAAATCGATATGTATGAGGACACGCCGGAGGACGTGGTGGCCGAGGAGCTGATCGGCGCCTGCTTTCCCGGCGCCCTGGGCAGGCCGGTGCTGGGCCGTCCCGATTCCCTTAAAAGCCAGACCGGCGCGTCCCTGCGCGCCTTCAAGGATAAGCATTACACGGCGCCCCGGGTGGTGGTCGCATTGGGCGGAAGCTTCTCGGAAGCGGATATCGCCCACATAATTTCCCGGTTTTCCGTGATGGAAACCGCCGAGGACCTCCTTGCCGATCCGGACGATTATGTCCCGGCCTTTGCAATAAAGCAAAAGGCTACGGAGCAAAACCACCTGATTCTGGGCTTCCCGGGCCTGAAAACCGCCAGCGAGGATCGTTTCGCCATGCAGCTGCTGTCCGTCATTCTGGGCGGGAACGCCTCCTCCCGCCTGTTCCAGACCGTGCGGGAAAAGCACGGGCTCTGCTATTCCATTTATTCCTTCTCCGCCTCCTTCGCGGAAACGGGCGTCTTAGGCATCTCTACCGCCATGAGCCGGGATACGGAAGCAAAGGCCGCGGCCCTCATCATGTCTGAAATGCGGAAAATCAAGGAGGACGGAGTGACCGCGGAGGAGCTGTCAAGATCCAACGAACAGATGAAATCCTCCCTTGTGATGTCCCTGGAGTCCACCGCTTCGCGCATGAACCGCCTTGGCTACGGCGAGCTTTTCGTCGGCGAGCCTTTTACGGCGGATGCCCTGATCGCCCGGTATGACGCCGTCACCGCCGACGATATTCTGGCACTGGCCCGGCGAACCTTCGACTTTGAAAAAATGTCCTTTTCCGCCGTCGGCCAGACGGGAGACGAAGCGTACTATAGGGAAATTCTCCGCTGAGGGGTACGCCATATGAAAAAACCGGAAGGGTAAACCCTTCCGGTTTTTTATTATCGCATCCCCAGTGCCATGCGCATATAGGGATTATATTCCCGCTCTCTGGAAAGCCGCGTGGCGCCCTCATGGCCGGGATAAACCGCGTAATCGCCGGGAAGATCCGCCAGCTTTTTCAAAGAGGCTATGATCTGTTTCATATCCCCGCCTGGGAAATCCGTGCGCCCGCAGGAACCGGCAAAGAGGGTGTCCCCCGAGAAAATCGCGTCCCCGCAGACCAGCGACACCCCGCCGGGAGTATGGCCGGGGGTTGCGATGACCTTGAAAACCAGTGACGAAACTGTGATCTCGTCCCCGTCCTGATAATAAACGGTGTCCTTGGGCAGCTTGCCGCCTTTATTGAGCGGCGTTTCCACGGTCTCCAGATCCTTCTTGCAGACATAGACACGGGCGCCGGTCTGCTCATAGAGCTTTGGAAGCGCCATCACATGGTCAAAATGGACGTGTGTAAGGAAAATGGCCCGGCATTTTAAACTGTTTTCCTCAATATAGTTCATAATCGTGTTCGACTCCGCGCCGGGATCAATCACTGCGCACTCCAGTGTCTTTTCGTCCGTGACCACATAGCAGTTGGTTTCAATATGGCCTACAACCAGGGTTTTAATCAGCATGTTTTCTTTTCCTTTCGTTTCGTTTTTGCCGGGAATTCGACCGATCCACCGGCCCCCCGTTATGATTAAAGCTCCGCCGTATCCAATAAAATGGTAACGGGGCCGTCGTTAATGGATGCCACCTTCATTTCAGCGCCGAACTCTCCGGTCTCCACCCTGAAGCCCCGGCTCCGGCATTCGGAGATAACCCGCTCATACAGTGGGATCGCCGTATCCGGCCGGGCGGCGGCGGTGAAGCCCGGACGGCGGGATTTAGCGTCCGCATAAAGGGTGAACTGGCTGATAATCAGCAGCTCGGCGCCGGCGTCCTCGGGATTCACATTCATTTTTCCTGCCCCGTCTCCAAATACGCGAAGACCGCAGATCTTATCCGCAATCTTTCCGGCCTCCGCCTCGGTATCGTCCCTATGGACGCCCAGCAGAACCAGAAAGCCCTTGCCTATGGCGCCTTTCACCGCGCCGCCGATTTCCACCGACGCGGAATCGACCCTTGTCACGACCGCTCTCATAAACATCCCGTTCCTTCCGCATCTTTTCTTTTTCCGCGCCCTTTAGTTTCCTCCGCGCTTGACCTCGATCACGCCGCGGATCATGCCCAGCTTGTTGATGATCGCCCTCAGCTCGTCCATATTCCTGACCTCCAGGGTCACAATAGCCGTGGACTGGTCGTTGCCCAGATCGCGGGCGTTGAGCTCCCTGACCTTGGCGTTCAGGGAATTAAGGACGGTTGCCACATCCATGATGAGACCGCCCCGCTCCTTTGCCAGGATATTCAGCGTCGCCATATACAGATCCGTGGTATTTTCAGCCCACGATACGTTTATCCAGCGGCCCTCCGTTCCCGGAGATACCCGCTGTTTCTGATAATTCACGCAGCCGGTGCGATGGATCGACACTCCGGCCCCCCGGGTAATAAATCCGATGATTTCATCCCCCGGCACAGGGGAACAGCATCGGGAAAACCTGATAAGGCAATTGTCCAGCCCCTCGACCAGCACGCCGTGAACCGCCTTTGGGGGCTTTAGCGTGCGCCGCTCCGCCGCCTCATTTATCCGGTCCAGCACCGTTTTTCTTTCGGTTTTCTTGATCTTCTGCAGCTCGTCCTTGGCTCTGTTTGCGGCGCGTGTCGCCGTCTGCCCCCCATATCCGATTGCGGCGTATAAATCCTCCAGGGAAGGCACGGAGAATTTTTTAAGGATGTTCTGGAGAACTTCCTCATCAAGAATCTCGGCGGGGGCAATGCCGCCGCGCCGAAGCTCGGCCTCAAACATCTCGCGCCCACGCTGAATGTTCTCCTCCCGCTTTTCCCGCTTGAACCACTGCTTGATCTTTGTGCGGGTGGCCCCGCTCTTGGCCAGGGTCAGCCAGTCCCGGCTTGGGCCGGGGGCGGATTTAGACGTGCGCACCTCCACAATGTCGCCGTTTTTCAGAATATGGCTGAAGGTCACGATACGGCCGTTTACCAGTGCGCCCACCATGCTGTTGCCCACGCCGGAATGGATCGCATAGGCAAAGTCTATTGGCGTGGCGCCGGCGGGCAGGTTGATCACGTCCCCTCCGGGCGTAAAGACGAACACCTCGTCTGAGAACATGTCGATTTTCAGGCTGTGCACAAAATCCTGCGCGTCGGTCTCCTGCTGGGTTTCCAGCAGGCGGCGGACCCAGGCAAACTTCTCCTCGTCGCCCCCCTTGACGCCCTGATCCCCGGTTTTATATTTCCAGTGGGCGGCAACGCCATATTCCGCGGTGTGGTGCATCTCCCAGGTTCGTATCTGTACCTCAAACGGGATGCCCTCGGTGCCGATAACCGTGGTATGGACGCTCTGATAGCCGTTGGGCTTGGGCGTGGAGATATAATCCTTGAACCGCCCGGGCATCGGTTTATACATATCGTGTATCATCCCCAGGGCATTATAGCAATCCGGTATGTTGTCTACAATGACCCGGAAGGCGCAGAGGTCGAATATCCCGCTGATATCCAGCTGCTGGGCATACATCTTCCGGTATATGCTGTAAATATGCTTGATCCGGCCGTATACGGTGGCTTTGACGCCTTCCTCGTCCATGCGGTTCTGAATCTGCTTCTCGACCTTATCCATAAAGCCGGACAGGGTTTCCATTCGCCGGCCCAGGGTTTCCGTAATCTCCTGGTAACCCACCCGGTCCAGATACAGGAGAGCCAGGTCCTCCAGCTCCCATTTCATCTTCTGCATCCCCAGCCTATGGGCGATTGGGGCGTAGATTTCCATCGTCTCCGCAGATTTGATCAGCTGCTTTTCTTCCGTCTGGAATTCCAGGGTGCGCATGTTGTGCAGGCGGTCCGCGATCTTGATGATGATCACACGGATATCCTTGGCCATGGCGATCAGCATTTTCCGGAGGTTTTCCGCCTGCTCCTCCTCATGGCTTGTATATTGCACGCGGGTCAGCTTGGTGACGCCCTCGACAATCCCCGCCACCGGGGCGCCGAATTGCTTCTTGACGTCCTCATAGGTCAGCTCCGTGTCTTCGATCACGTCGTGCAGAAGGGCGGCGATCACGGAATCCTCATCCATCCCCTGCTCCAGAATGATTTCCGCCGTTGCCACGCTGTGGGAGACATATGGCGATCCGTCGCGCCGCTTCTGAGAAGCGTGGGCTTTTTTGGCGCATTCGTAAGCGGCACGGATGCGGTCGATGTTCATACTGATATTTCCGGACTTGATCTTGCTTTCCAGCTTCTCGAACATGGCGTCCGGCTCCACGATTCTCTCCTCGGTTTTTTCCGGCTCCATCTGGTCTCTCACCTGCCTTTATAAGTATCTGTTTCTGCAGCCTTTTAGTGCCTTCCATAGGGGCGAACCGTCCAGATTCGCCTTCCCCTCCCGCTTTAGCGCCTCCGCCCGGAAGCG
>ENA-UOOR01000831-UOOR01000831.1-fermentation-metagenome-genome-assembly--contig:-NODE-831-length-40300-cov-7.279637_pt1 | contig 40300 bp, 26 predicted proteins | sample MGYA00245780_ERZ724029 | MGnify/ENA primary metagenome ERZ724029 (study PRJEB28704, sample SAMN03018315) | fermentation metagenome | biome: anthropogenic terrestrial biome; feature: soil; material... | reverse complement strand
AAGCCGCGCCAGTCGAAGCCGCGCCGGTCGAAGCCGCGCCAGTCGAAGCCGCGCCAGTCGAAGCCGCGCCAGTCGAGGCCGCGCCGGTCGAGGCCGCGCCGGTCGAAACAGCGCCGGTCGAAGCCGCGCCTGTCGAGGCTGCGCCGATCGAGCCAGCGCTCGGAGAGCCTCCTATCGCGTCGATGCCGCTTCCCTGCGTGCCACACGCGGTCGGCGAAGACGCTCTCGCACAGCAAGCGCCTGGCAGTCCGATAGCTGGCACATCCGTGGGGCGAGCTCACGCGCCAGCCGCATGCTCGTCACCGGATAGGCCGCCGGTGGCAGAGGTGCAGCCAAGCACCGAGTCGCCCGCACAAACCTTCGTCTCCGACACCCTGCGCATAGCTCTTGAGGGCTGGATTGCCGACCATGACTCCGCCAAGCTCGAGCGGAGACTCTGGGGCATCGTCAACTTCCTCAAGAGCGTGGACGAGTAGCGCAACCGCCGCTCGCGCGCGTGCCTGCCACGCCATCCGGCAGGCCGCGCCAAGGATGGGGGCTGCTCGACTCAACCCGACGCGCTCGGGCGCGCCGTCGAATAAGGGAAGGGGGAAGGGATGTTGCCGGCGACGCACCGATGGGCCAGCCCCAAAGCCCTGGCGCAACCGACCCGCTACTTGGACTTCTCTGCCTCGTCTAGCCGCTTCTCGAGCTCACGGATGCGCTTCTCGAGCGCGGCCATGTCGCGGGCCAGAGCCGGCAGGCTCGTCAGGTTCTCGACCGCGTCGCGCACGCGCTCGTCGACTCTCTTCTGCCAGTCCTCGAGCACCCGCTGGCTCATGACGACCAGCTCCTTTGCCTGGCCGATCGTCTTTGGCTTGGCGCCCGGAGCGGCCGCGGGCACTGCTTCGGCCTCGACAGCCTGCCTCTCGCCATCCCGATGCAGGAGGCGGTCGCGAATCACCTCGGCCTCTTCGCGGATGGAAGCGACCCGCTGGCCCACGTGCTCGACCGAGCTGTGGAGGTAGACAGAGAGGGTTTCGCCCCCGCTGCGGATGATGTCCCGCAGCACGCTCAACGGCATGTGCGAGCTCTTCTTCTCCTCCTCGAAGATGATCTGCGCGAGCGTGACCGAGGTCAGATCCTCCTTGGAGCGGTTGTCGACGATCTTCACGTCGGCGCCGGCCTTCACCATCTCGGAGATCTCGTCGAGCGTGACGTACCGGCTCTCCTCGGTGTCGTAGAGCTTGCGATTGCTGTAGCGCTTGATGATTTTCGGCTCCTTGCCAGCCTGCTCGGCAAGAGCGCGATCTTCCACGATCATTCGGGTCCCCTTCGCGTCACGAAAAGGCCTGGATTGTCGGCTTTCGACCGCTCAAGTCAAGGCAGGTGGCCGGACGAGCGGTGTTGCGGGCGTGGCCGGGCGTCGCGCAAGATAGCCGCACAAAGCGTTGGCCCACCTGATGGCCCCAGGCGCGCCGCCTGGCCTGGTGGCTGGAGGCCCTCTGCCGTGATGCGACACCTGCTTGCCTTCCTTGCAGCTTCTTTGTGGCTGTCCTCTGCGACCGCCCTGGCCGACACCTGCGGCGAAAGACACGAGAGCTGTATCGAGAGCTGCACTATCGATCACGGGATGGAGGCCGACCGCAAGGCGCTCAATCGGTGCCTGGTGGTGTGCGACGAGCAGCGTGGGGACTGCCGCGACCTGCGAGGCCCGACACGAGGTCGCCCCAGAGAAGCGGCACCCGAGGAGCGAGCCTACGGGACCAGGCCGCCTGGCACGCAGCCCGACCAAGAGCAGGGTTTGGTCGAGCCTCGCGAAAGCCCCTCGTGGGAGCCGGCCGAGACGGACGGAGCCGGCGAAGAGCGGCGGGCGAAGCAGGCGGATGACGCGTGGCTCTCGCTGCCCGAGGACGGCAAGGAGAAGCAGAAGGATGAGTGGGGCGACGATCGCTCGGAAACGGCGACAGAGCCCGAGCGAGCCCAGGCGAAGGACGACCGGCGCGACGAGCCCTCCGAGTCATGGCCGTCGACCGACCGCGAGCAGCTCCCCGAGCCGGTCGAGCCGGAGGCATCTTCGCAACAGCCGCCAGCGCAGCCTGCCGACGAGCCGGCGCCCGTCGGCGACTCGGACTGGAGCGACTTCGGCAACGAGTAGACCTACGGGCGTTCTCCCGGCTGCCCGAGCGCCCACTGGGCCGCGTCGCGCACGAGCAGGCTGCTGTCGCCGAGCAGCGCGCGGGCGATCGCTGCAGCCGAGGCAGCGCGCGAAGCGCCGAGGGCGATCAGCGCGTTGCGGCGCAGGCCGTCGAAATGCGCGCGCGCGACCGCGGTGCCCTGCGTCAGCAGCAGGTGCTGCTCGGGCGCAAGCGAGGCGAGCTCCTCGAGGCTCAACGAGGCGATCTCCCGCGGCAGGAAGCGCTCGTCGTCGCAGGCATGAGCCCGCCCGTTCCAGGGGCAGGCGCGCTGGCAGAGATCGCAGCCGAAGGCCGTCCGGCCCGCGTGCGCCCTCAGCTCGGGCGCGAACGGCTCGGTGGTTTGCTCGATGGTCTGGTACGCGAGGCACCGGCGCGCGTCGACCACGCCGGGCGCACAGAGCGCGCCGGTCGGGCAGGCCTCAACGCAGCGGTCACAGCCGTCGCATCCGCTGGAAATCGGCGCGTCGTAGGTGTCGACTTCGCGGTCGAGGAGCATCACGGCGAGCACGACGTTGGAGCCGTGCTCAGATGTCGTGAGCATGCCGTTTCGGCCGAGCCAGCCCAGACCCGCGCGCGCTGCCCAGGCGCGCTCCTGGACCGGGCCGGTGTCGACCGCCGAGTAGGTGCGGAGGCCTGGGGCAAGCTCGAGCAGGCTCCGGCGAAATCGCCGCAGCCGGTCGCGCATCGTCGCGTGGTAGTCACGGCCCTGCGCGTAGAGGGCGACGGGCGACGAGCGCACGTGCGCCGTGGTCAGGAAGCAAGCGCCCAGCGCGACGACGGTGCGGCAACCGGGTTGGAGCCGGCCGGGATCGAGCCGCTCGTCGATCCGTTCCTCCATCCAGCGCATTGCGCCGTGCATGCCGGCCGCGAGCCACACGCGCAGCGGGTGGGAATCGAGAGGCTCGGCGGCAGCGAGCCCGACCAGGCCAAAGCCTGAGTCGCGGGCTGCCTGCTTGGCGGCTTGAGCGCTGAGCATGGGGGGCGTTCTTAGCACCAACACCCGACGCGGGACTCCTTCGGCGAGTCGGGTTCAGCGCGTCGGCCGCTGCTTGTCTGCTCGGGAGCAAAGCCTGGCGTAAGCCCGCGACCTATCGAGCCAGATCCAGAGTCGAGCTGACGAACGGCAGTCGGTGTTGTCACGGCCTTCTTCCCGAGAGTGACTCGAAAGGTTGGCGACTTGCCCGCGTGTCTCGCGACCTGAGCGCCATCTTGGCGAGGTGACCGCAAGGTCTGTCGACCCAACCGCCAGTTTTCGCGACCTGGCCGCAAAGATTGTCGCCCCAACCGTCAACCTTCGCGACTGGACGGCCAAAGTCGCCGATCGGACCGCCAGATTCGCCGGCTAGACTGCCAAATTCCTCGACCCGACGGCGAAATTCCTTGAGCCGGTCGGCAAATTCGTCGGCTCGATCGCCGAGTTCGCTAATCCGGCCGCCAAATTCGTTGAGGTGGTCGGGAAATTTCGCGATCAGCCGCAAAGGATCTAAGGCCGGGTGCCGTCTTGCCCGCTCCTGCTGGGGTCTACCCCCCCCTTTTTCGGGTGGCTTCCGCGCCTGATGAACTCTTCGTGCGCGCACGCAGGCCGCCGAGACGGCGGCGGTCTCCGCCTCGCGCGATACGCCGCAGAGGATTTCCCGGCAGCTCCTAAAGCCGGCGCAATCCGCCGCCAGGGAAGCGGCAACATGCCGCTCCCCTGCGAGTCACCTGGCAACCGTCTCGGGCTCAATGCCGATGGTCGCGCCGGTCGAGTAGGCGACGAACTCGGGCGCATACATCGACTGCACCGTCGCGGGGCCGACCTTGAAGGTGCCGGCGGTGGCGGCGCGCAGGCGGTACTTGAAGGTGTACTCGCCCTGCGGAAGCTGCTCGAAGAAGAAGTTGGTCGAGCTGTCGCGGATCTCCTCGTAGTAGCCGAGCCCGAGATCCCACTTGAAGCGCGAGGTCGAGCTGACCGGCTCGAGCCCGGCCGCCCGCGGATCGCGCAGGTGGACGTACTCGGCCGGATGCCGGGCGCGCAGCGAGAGGTGGACCTCGATCTCGTCGCCGGGCTTGAGCGTCGCGCCCTCGGCGAGCGGAGTGAGCGTCGCCTCGCGGCCGCTCGTCTCGCGCCGGAAGAAGCTGCGGGAGACCCAGAGCAGATCGCCGCGCTCCTCGGCGGGCGGCTTCTCGGTCGAGAAGTGCCAGGTCGCCGAGGCGAACATCAGGCCCGGGGTGTCCTTCTCGACCAGGATCGAGCTCATCGTCTTCGGGTCGATCTCCTCGCCGGCGACGACGATCTGGTTCTTCTTGCCGGTGTACTTGTCGGGCTCGAAGACGAAGCTCGAGGTGCGCGGGCCGATCTTCACTGCCGCGCGCTCCTGCACGCCGAGCTGGCCCTCGGCCTTCAGGTAGTGGACCAGCGAGTAGATGACCTCGGCGGTCGCGCGGGTCGACTTCCAGTGGTTGAGCTTCTTGTTGAGCATCAGCCAGTGGACCAGGCCGTCGCGGCGCGGGTCCTTCGGGTTGAGCTCGGCGAGGGTGCGCAGCGCGAAGGCGTGCGTCTCGATGGTGTCGTTGTACCAGAGCCAGGCCCGGTCCTCGGGCGCCCAGAAGGTGCCCTCGCCCTCGGTGGTCTTCGCCGAGTCCATCACCGCGTCGAAGACGAGCTGGGCGTCCTTGGGCCGGTCCATGCGCGCCAGGGTCAGCGCGAGCTGCCCCTTCGAGTAGGGCGAGTGGTCCCTCCAGTGGGCGAAGGAGTGGTCGAGCATCTTGCGCCGCTCCTCGGGGGTGATCATGCCGCCGAGCCAGGAGTCGTCCGGATAGCAAGAGGCCGCATAATTGAGGAAAGTGAGAAACTCCGAGCCGTGGTTCAGGTCGCCGAGCCGGCTCCCGTACTCGCGCCGGTAGTGCTCGCCGAGATAGCTCCAGGCGCGCTGCACCATCGGCTTGGGGACCTCGACCCCGAACTCGACGGCCTTGGACAGGCCGTAGGCGATGTAGAGAGTCATGTACGGCGAGGGCGGGCCGCCAGGCCACCACGGGAAGCCGCCGCTGCCGGTCTGGGCCTTCTGCAGCTTGGCGAGCGCGGCCTCGCGCTCGGCCTTGGCGATGCGCGGGTCGAGCACGTTGACGAGGTCGTCGCTCTTCGCCGAGCCGCCCTTGGCCGCCAGCAGCCACGGCGACTCCTCCAGGGTCAGCTTGCGGTTGGGATCGGCGTCGTCGAAGGTCTCGAACTGCGTGTCTCGCTTGGCGAACTCCTTGGCCATCTTCCCAATCGCCGGGTAGTGGTCGAAGAGGCTGGAGACGATGCCGGTGGAGACAAAGCGGTTGAGGGTCTGCTCGGTGCACTCGTACGGATAGCGGACGAGGTACGGCAGCGACGAGAGGACGCTGTAGAAGAGCTGCGCGTCGAGGGTGACGACGAGCGACTCGTTGATCAGCGACTCGTCGCCGCCGCGCGCGAGGTCCTCGAAGGTCAGGGTGCGCTGCGCCTTGTCCTTGAGCGTGACGAAGCGCGACTGCGCCAGGCGCACCCGGCTCGGCAGGACGGGCAGGGGCCGCAGCTCCCCGTCGCTGAAGTCGCCGGAGACGGCGGTGACCTTGAAGGCTATCTGGCCGACGCCGTTGGGGACGCGGATGGGGAAGCCGACCTTGGCGCTGCCGCCCTTGGGCGCGGAGAAGGCGACGGTGGCCGCGGCCTGCTCGACCCCGTAGCGCGCGCGGACGCTCTGGTCGGTCTCGGGGTCGACGATGTCGAAGACGACCTGGCCGTCGAGCGCGTGGTCGGCGGCGTTGTTGACCACCACCTCGAGCCGCGCCTGGTCGCCCTCGCGCACGAAGCGCGGCAGGTAGGGGCGCACCATCAGCTCCTTCAAGCTCTGCGCTTCGCGGTTGGCCGAGCCCGCCTTCAGATCGCGGGTCAGCGCGTGGACCCAGACCTTCCACGAGGTGACCGAGTCGGGGACCGTGAACTCGAGCGCGGCGGTGCCGTCGTCGGTCGCCAGGAGCTGGGGCTGCCAGAAGGCGGTCTCCGAAAAGTTGCTGCGCAGCTCGGGAGGCGGGCCAGAGCTCTCAGCGGTCGCCTTGTCGTTCTTGGCGACCAAGCCGTCGAGCGCGACCGCGGTGGTGGCCGAGAATGCGGCGTCCCCCGCGGGCCCGTTCATTCCGGCCGCCTCGCGAGCCGCCATCGCCGGCGCGGGCATCGGCGCTGCGGCTCCGACCGGACCGGCGGTCATCTTCCGGAAGCGCTGCGTGCGCTCCCCCGGGCCGCCGATCCCGTAGGGGTCGAAGGCCTTGAGCCTGTCGGGCCGGAAGTGACGGAACCCTGGCAAGGTGCCGAAGCTCGCCCCCGCGACCCATTGGATCTGCGCAGAGCCAAGGCTCGAGTTGAGCTGCCCGGCAAAGGCGCGCTGCGGATAGAGGTTGAGCGGATTGGGAGGGGCGTGGGGGGCGAAGAGGTCGAGGCTGCGGTCGTACATGTACGCGAGCAGCTCGGCGGCGTCGCGCTCGAGCGCCTTGCCGGCCGGCCCCTGGACACTCACCCGCCAGGTCTCCCCGGTCCCCGGTCGCAGCCGGTCGCGGAAGCTCGCGAACTCGACCTTCAGCTCCTTGTCGTCCCAGGGGACGAAGACCGAGCGCTCGAGCTGGACGAGCTGCCAGTCGGTCACCGTGGTCAGGCGGATGACGAAGCCGCCGCGGTCCTTGTCGGTCACCGGCAGCTCGATGAGCGAGGGCTGGGAGCCCGAGCGCAGGGTGCGCTGCGAGATGCGCTCTCCGGAGCGGAAGACTTCCAGGCGCATCGGCTGATTCGCGAGCCCGGAGTGGGCGAGCACCTGCAGCCTCTCGCCGGCGCGCACCGACGACTGCCGGGGCGCCAGGATCGCCGGGAGCGAAAGCGGGGTCTTCCGGGCGGCGACGATCAGCTCGTGCTGCGTGGCGAGCTCGACGCCTTCGTCGTCGACCGTCCGGTAGCGCAGCCGATAAGCGCCCGGGGCGAGCGTGGAGAGCTTTACCTGGGCTAGGCCCTTCTCGTCGTGCTCGAGCGCGCCCGATCCCTTCCGCGCGCCGTCCTTCCAGGCTCGCATCGCCGCCTCGGGCGAATAGTCCGGGGCAAAGCGCGGCCGGAGCGCGTCGCCGGGCGAGCGGAAGGCCTGCTCCTCGAGCGGAGCGGGCATCGGCAGGTCGGCCGGTGAGCTCGTCTTCTCCGGCTGCGCGAGCGCGAAGAGCTCCCAATTCCCTTTTCCGGCGCGGGGCACGCCGCCGAGGTCGGTGCGCAGGACGGTGAGCGCGACCGGCTCGTCGGAGGTGAAGAACGCCTGTTCGGCCTGGACCGTGGCGTCGATGGAGACGAAGCCGAGGTTGAAGGAGCGGCTCGCCGAGCGGGTCTCGCCGCCCTCGTCGACGACGTCGGCGCTGACCTCGTAGCGGAAGGTGACGCCGGGCTTCTCCTTCTGCCGCTCGTCGGCCTCGGGGGTGAAGGTGAGCGCGAAGGAGCCGTCCTCCCGAAGCGGCGAGACGCCGGTCGCAATCACCTGCTGCTGGGCCGGCGGCCGGTACCACCACCAGCGATAGACCGGCGTGCGGACCACCTTCCAGATCGCCGAGCCGCTGACCACCGGCAGGCCGAAGTAGTAGCGGGCCTCGCCGGTGAGCGTCGCCTCGCGGTTGAGGCGCAGCGGAGCCTGCGGGTTTTTCAGGCTCACCTCGAAGGTCGGCCGCTTGTACTCCTCGACGCGGATCTGGGCGCCTCCGGACGGAGAGGTGGAGATGCGCCACGTGCCGAGGGCGCGGCCCTTGGGGAGGGTGAACTCGCCGGCGGCCGAGCCGAAGTCGTTGGTGGTCACCTGCGTGGTCGCGACGGTCTGGTGGTTGCCGTCGACAAGCAAGACGGTCACCGGGCTCTTGGGCAGCGTGCGGAACTGCGCCTCGTCGCTGCGCCCGCCATAGGCGATCACCTTCCAGAGGACCTTCTGCTGTGGCCGATAGATGCTGCGGTCGGTGTAGACGAGCGTGGCGCGCTGCTCGTGCGGCCGCGGGCGCGAGTAGGCGTAGAGGTGGTCGGGGTCGACGGTGAAGTCCGAGCCCTTCTTCGCGAAGAGGAAGCTCGCCCGGTTCCGTTGGCCGGCGGAGAACGCGACCGTGCCGTCGTCCCCGGTGGTGAGCGCCTCGAGCGGCTTGTGCCCGACGTTCCAGTCGTAGTGATAGCGGGTGACCTTCGCGCCCGAGACCGGCAGGCCGGTCTCGCCGGAGAGGACGCGCACCTCGATCTTGTCCGAGTGCGTGCTCGAGACCATCACCAGGCCGCTGACGACGAACGGGTAGCCGAGGAGGTAGTTGTTGGTGTCGAAGAAGTCTTCGCGCGCCGAAGCGACGACGAGATAGGCGCCCGGCTCGGCGAGCGGCGGGGTCACGTAGGTGCGGTGGTCGCGGTAGTCGGGCGTCGGGCTCAGCTCGGCCGTCCAGCTCGCCACCGGCTTCTGGTCGCGAAGGGCGACGCGCAGATCCTCGCGGTCCGGAAGCAGGCTATGGCGCTGCGGCTTGGAGAGCTGCGCCTGGAGGTCGAACCGGTAGGCGCGCAGCCAGATCGCCGAGAGGTTGCGGTGCGTCACCAGCAGCGAGCGCTTCTTCGGGCCGTCGTTGGCCATCGAGGAGAGCTGGTAGCTCGGCGCTTCGATGGCGGCGACGAGGTGCCGGGCGCGCTCGGCGCCGGCCGACTGCGGGTAGCGCTCGGCGGCCTCGAGGGCGATCTGGCGCGCCCGCACCCTCGCATCGGGTCCGCCCTCGGCGTTGACCAGCTCGGCGAGCACGGCCTTGCCCATCGACCACCAGGGCACCTCGACGAACTCGGGGAGACGCTCTTCGAGGTCCCGGCGGATGGCGGCGCGGTCGTGCGCGTTGGTCAGCACCGCGTGCAGCCGGCGCAGCCGCTCGAGCCGCGCCTCGAGGGCCGCCTCTGGGCGACCGGCCGAGGCGTGCCAGCTCTCGAGGTCGTCGAGGACGGCGCCGATCTTCAGCAGCGGGTGGAGCTCCGGGGCGTCGAGCTTCAAGGTGGAGGAGGCCGCGGGGTCGCCCTGGATCAAGCGGGCGACGTCGAGCCGGAACAGGTCGTTGTGGTGCTCGGGGCGCCACCCGGAGGTGTCGGCGAGCAGCTCGACGCGCAGGTAGGAGACCGTGTCGCGCAGGGTCGAGCGGATCTCGCGCGGGTAGTCGTTCTGGTTGAGGAAGTCGGCGAACTGCGCGACCGGGAGGCTGCCCAGCGCGGCGCGCAGGCGCCAGACGCGCTCGAAGGCCGCCTGCGCCTCGGCGTAGATCTCGTCCTTCGTCCACAGCTTGAGATCGAGCTCGCCCTTGGTCGCGACCTTCTCGCGCCGGCTGACCTCCCACGAGTAGCGCCGGGAGTAGGTCGCGAGCTGGTTGGCGTAGTAGAGCTCGAGCGCGGTGCGCCAGAGCGCCCCCTCGGGCCAGGGCTCCTCTCTGAGCAGGCGCACCGCGGTCTCGTAGCCGTGGAGCGCGGTGCGAAGCTGGACCTCGCGCACCAGCGCGAGCGTCTCTTCGCCCTGGTTGCCGGCGGCGCGGGCCGCGTCGCGGATCTCGCGTGCGCGCTTGGCCGCGGCCTCGAACTTCTCCTCGGAGACGAGCCCCTCGAGCTCCTTCCACGCCGCCGCATCGGTGCTGATTTGCTCCGGCGCGATGACCGGGACCGGGTCGGCAGGCGGAGCAGGAGAGGCAGGTCCGACGTCCGCGCGTTCGGCCCGCGGCCGCGGCTGCGGGTTGGAGGGATGGGAACAGGCGGCGAGCGTGAGGGCAGCCGCAACCGGCGCGAGCAGGTGGGTAGTGGTTCGCATGGCGAACACTGTATACGTGCCGGCGAACGAAAGGATCCGCCCCCCAGGCCAGCTCGCCGACCGGCTACTCCTGCGGCGGCGCCCAGAACACCTCGGCAGCGCCGGCCTCAAGGTTGGCCGCGCGCGCCATCGTGAACAGCCAGTCGGAGAGCCGGTTGACGTAGGCGAGGGCCTCCGGCGCGACCTCTTCGTCGCGCGCCAGCTTGACGATGGCCCGCTCGGCGCGCCGGCAGACGGTGCGCGCGAGGTGGAGCGCCGCGGCCCCGGGGGCGCCCGCCGGCAGGACGAATTGGCGCAAGGGCGGCAGCTCTGCGGTCGCCTCGTCGATCTCGGCTTCGAGCGCGCCGATCCACTCCTCGCGAATGAGCGGGAGGTGCGGGGCCGCGACCTCGGAGGGCGTCGCCAGCCGCGAGCCGATGGCGAAGAGCTGGTGCTGGATGCGCGCGACCTTCAGGTCGAGCGAGGCACCGAGCCCGGAGGCGCGCGCGAGGCCAAGCAGCGCGTTGAGCTCGTCGACCGTGCCGTAGGTGTCGACCCGAGGGTCGTCCTTTCCGACGCGCTTGCCGCCGAGCAGGTCGGTCTGTCCCTCGTCGCCGCCGCGCGTGTAGATCTTCAAAGCCAAACCTCCCGAGTGAGCCAAGGGGGCCAAGGCTAAGCCCGGCCGCTCGCCCGCGCAGCCAAAACCTCGTCGAGACCGACGAAAAACGGCGCGGCCGGTCTCCCGGTCGCGCCGTCGCTTTCAAGCCGCCCTCGGGGGGGCAGGCTCAGGCTCGGCTCATCTGGTCGAGGAACTCGCGGTTGGACTTGGTGCCCTTCATCTTGTCGAGCAGCATGCTGATCGAGTCGATGGGGCTGAGCGGATGGAGCACCTGGCGCAGCACCCAGACCCGGTTGAAGGTGAAGTCGTCCATGATCAGCTCTTCCTTGCGCGTGCCCGACTTGTTGATGTCGAGGCAGGGGAAGATGCGCTTCTCCATCAGCTTGCGGTCGAGGACGATCTCCGAATTCCCGGTGCCCTTGAACTCCTCGAAGATCACCTCGTCCATGCGGCTGCCGGTGTCGATGAGCGCGGTGCCGATGATGGTCAGGCTGCCGCCCTCCTCGACGTTGCGGGCCGCGCCGAAGAAGCGCTTGGGCTTGTGCAGCGCGTTCGAGTCGACGCCGCCCGAGAGGATCTTGCCGGAGGGCGGCACCACCGTGTTGTAGGCGCGCGCCAGGCGGGTGATCGAGTCGAGGAGGATGACCACGTCGCGCTTGTGCTCGACGAGCCGGCGCGCCTTGTCGATGACCATCTCGGCGACCTGCACGTGCCGGGTAGCCGGCTCGTCGAAGGTCGAGCTGACGACCTCGCCCTTGACCGAGCGCTCCATGTCGGTGACCTCTTCGGGCCGCTCGTCGATGAGCAGCACGATGAGGATCACCTCGGGGTGGTTCTCGGTGATCGCGTGGGCGATGTTCTGTAGCAGCACCGTCTTGCCCGCGCGAGGCGGGGCGACGATGAGGCAGCGCTGGCCCTTCCCGATGGGCGTCATCAGGTCGATGATCCGTGTGGTCATCTCGCTCGACTCGTGCTCGAGGTTCAGGCGGCTCGTCGGGTAGAGCGGGGTCAGGTTGTCGAAGAGGATCTTCTGCGAGTTCTCTTCGGGCGGGGCGTAGTTGATGCTGTCGACGCGCAGCAAGGCGAAGTAGCGCTCGTTCTCCTTGCTCTGCGGCTGGCGGATGGCGCCGCGCACGGTGTCGCCGGTGCGCAGGTTGAAGCGGCGGATCTGCGAGGGCGAGACGTAGATGTCGTCCGGGCCGGGCAGGTAGCTGAAGTCCGGGCTGCGCAGGAAGCCAAAGTTGTCGGAGAGGATCTCGAGGGTGCCCTCGCCGAAGATCTCGCCGCGCCGGTCGGAGGTCGACTTGAGGATCTCGAAGATGAGGTCCTGCTTGCGCAGCCCGGCCGCGTTCTCGACGGCCATCTCCTGGGCCATCGCCGCGAGCTCGGTGATCTTCATCGCCTTGAGCGTCGACAGGTCGAGCGGCGCAGGCGGGGGCCCTTCGGGCACTGCCTCGGGGGCCGGCTGCGCGGGGACCTCGTTTCTCTCGGGCGCAGGGGGCTGCTCGGTCGCCTCGAACTCGTTGGTCTCGCTAGGGTTCGACAGGCTCGCCTCGAGAGGGTCCTCTATGCCGGGGGCCATGAGGCCCTCCTCGGGCAGGGGCTGGTCGAGGGGCTGAGCGGCGGGGCGGCGCCGAGGCGTACGTTCCTGCCTTGGGGCTGCGGCTTCGACGCTCTCCTTGGGGCCGCGCCGCTTGCGGGCTCCACGCGTGGTTGGCTTTTCCATGGGATTCCGGGTGAGACCGGCGCGCCGACCGCTCTGGGCGAGCGGTGGACGGCCAGGCTGCGGGCTGAAGCTGGGACGGCGAAACGAAGGGTGACGGCGAAGCGGGAGGTACTCGCCAGGAGGGATCCGGAGAACCATCGAGGCCGGGAACTCAATTTCTGGGCAGCCCGCCGGGGTGAAGCGGGGCGAAGGCCAGCGCTCGGGAGAGGGATGGGCGCGCCTGCTAGCTGCATGGGCGCGTCAAAAGGCGAATAACCTAAAAAGGCCGATCGGCGGTGTCAAGGGAGCAGCCGCGGCTACTTCGTAAGGCGCCGGGCCTCGTCTGCGTACTCGCCGCTCGGGGCGAGGCTCAGGTACTTCTCGATGAGCTCGAGGGCGTAGGTGCGACGCCTCTTGTCCTCCGAGAACATCCGACCCGCGAGGAAGTAGGGCGGGGGATAGCCGGGGTCGACCTCGCTGGCCTTGATGTAGCTCTGCAGCGCCTTGGCCTTGTCGCTCTCCTCGAGGATGCGCCCGGTCTGGGTGAGCGCATAGGCTTGGTTGCGCGGCGAGAGCAGCGAGAGGTTCTTCGCCAGCTCGTAGAGCTCGAGCGCCTTCGCGTGGTCCTTCTGGGCCATCGCGAGGTCGGCGAGCGCCATCTGCGCCTCGGCCTTCTCCTCGTTCTTGGTCGCCTGGGCGAGGGCCTTCTCGTAGCTCTCCTTGGCCTTGGCCAGGTCGTCGGCGGCCTTGTGGGCGTTGCCGAGCAGCACGAGCAGCTTCGGGGTGTTCGGGATGCTCTTGAGCGCCTGTTGCAGGGAGTCGACCGCCTCGCGGGCGCCACCGGGCTTGGAGATGAGCGCCTTGGCGAGCTCGACGTAGAAGCTGGCGCGCCGCGGGTCGAGCTTGATCGCCTCGCGGACCGCTTCGACGGCGGCGTCGAGGTTGCCGGCGCGCGTCTTGCGGCGGGCCTTGAGGATGAACAGCTCGCCGTTGCGCGGGTCGGACTCGAGCGCGAGCATTTCCTCCTTGTCGGCTTCGGCCTTCTTGCCCTGCTCGTCAAGGACGATGGCCAGGGTCAGGCGCGCGAGCGCAAGCTGGCGCATCGACGGCGGGGGATCGGCCGACAGCAGCTTCTTCGCGAACCTCTCGGCCGTATCGAGCTTGTTGCCCTCGACCGCCATCAGCGCGACGCCAAGCTGCGCCTCGGCGTGGTCCTTCTCGTAGCGCAGAGCCTGCTCGTAGTAGTTGGCGGCCAGAAACTCGTTGCCCTGGCGGCGCAGGACGTTGCCGAGCGCGGCCGAAATGCGCGCGTCGGCAGGGGCCATCACCTGGGCGGCCTTGATGTTGTTGAGCGCGACGTCGAGGTCACCGGCATGAGTCTGCAGAATGCCGAGCGTCGAAAGGAGCAGGGTGCTCTTGCGGCCCTTCTGCTCCTGCTCCTTGGCTGCCCGCTCGAGCTGGTCGACCGCGCCGCGGGCGTCGCCCCCGAAGAACTTGATGTACGCCTCGGCCGCGAGGGTGTGCGCGTGCTCGGCCCCGCCGCGCTTGGCGGCGGCCAGGTGATCGCGGGCGAGCTTCTCGACGGTGTCGCCCTCGCCGTGCTCGCCCCAGCGGATGCCATAGGAATAGGCGAGGTAGGCGTGCGCGGAGAAGAGGTCCTGGTCGAGCTCGTTGACGATGGTCTCGCCGAGCTCGCAGGCCTTCTTGTAGCCGGCATAGCTGTCGTGGGCGAGCTCGTCCTGCATCTGCTTGAGCAGCTTGGCAATCTTCTGCTCGCGCTCGCTCGTCGTCTTGCGCACGAAGTAGATGCCGCCCAGCGACAGGGCGCCGATGAGGATGAGCGCGACGGTGACTATCAGCCCGACGCCCGAGCGCTTCGCGGCAGGCGGCTCGTCGGCTTCGCCGTATTTGGCCGCGAGCTCTTCGTACGAGACCGTGGGGCGAGGCTGGGGCCGCGGGGCCGGCGGCCGAGGGGCCGGCGCCTGCATGGCTTGCTGAGGGGCTGCTTGCTGGGCGGAAACCTGAGCCGCAGCCGCCGGGACAGGTGAGGAGGCCGGGGCGGCCGCGCTCGTCGTCTGTGGCTGCGCGACCGGCTGGGCGAGCGCCTGAGGCGGCGGCGCGGCGGGTTGCTGCGGCGCAGCCGGCTTGGGCGCTTCGGGCAGCGCGACCTTGTACTTGCGGCACAGCTCGATGGTCTCGAGGTCCGTCGGGTCGGCGGCGATCGCCTTGCTCAGGTGCGCGCTGCCCGCCTCGAGGTCGCCGGTGCTGCAGAGGATCGCCCCGGTCATCCTCAGCGCGGTGGGGTCGTTCGGGGAGACCTGCAGGGCGCCTTGCAGCTCTTCGAGCGCCTTCTTGTTCTTGCCCTGCTCGGCGTAGACCCGGGCCAACAGCACCCGCGCGCTCGCCTCGTCGGGGTGTGCCTTGACGCCCTTCTTGCAGACGACCATCGCCTCCATGAAGCGGCCCATCGCCAGATAGGCCTCGGTCAGCGGGCGGTAGGCGTCGGAGGCGGGCTCGGTCGCGAAGGCATGCTCGAGCTGCGCGAGCTCGGATGGGCTGGGGATGTTCTTAGAGGAAGGGCTTGGCGCCATGGCCATCCAAGAAAGGGGCGTGGAGTGAAGGGGGTGGTTATGGCACCCCGGTATTTGGGTGTCAAATAGCACGACCGCCCCCCAACAGGTCGTGGCGGGCGAGCCCAATCTGTTCGAAATATCGCTTGACGGCCACCCGTAGATTCGGTACCTAGCGCGCGCTCGCTGGGCGGTTGGTTGTCCAACACGAGAGGCTTGTGGGGGCGTAGCTCAGTTGGGAGAGCGCCGCGTTCGCAACGCGGAGGTCGTCGGTTCGATCCCGTCCGCCTCCACCACAAGAGAGAAGGGGCTTTCGGGAGACCGAAAGCCCCTTTTCGCCTCTTGGGGCCCCAAGGCCTAGTCGAGCCGGAGCATCGCGAAGCCTCGGTCGGTCGCGACGTAGACGGCCGTCGGTGAGACCATCTGGTCGACGTAGACCCGGTTGATGCGGCCGCCGGGCAGGCCCTCGATGCGCCCCAGGAGCCTGCCGTTCGGGAAGGGCTTCGGGTCCCAGCGCCACAGGCCGTTGTTGCGCAGCGCGACGAGGACCGTGTCGTCGGGCAGGCGCTGCAGGTCGACTATGTCGCGCGCGGGCAGTCCGAGGTCTGACTCGGGCGACAGGTAGGTGAACTGGTCGTCCTTGAGGGCGGCGATGCCGTGCGGGTTCGAGAAACCCCACAGCGGGCCACTCGCGAAGTAGACCTTGCCGTCGGAGAGCGCCGCGATTCCGGAGATGTAGACGTCGTCGCCCTGGGCGACCGGGAAGACCGGCGGGCTGGTGAACGCGTAGCGAAACGGGTTCTCGAGGTAGTCGGTCCACTCCCACAACCCGGGCGTCCAGTGGCGGGCTCCGGCCGTCCAGCGCCCGCCCATCCAGAGCATCCCGGTGCGGGTCTCGGTGCTGCGCATCAGCGTGCGCGGGAAGGGGTCGAGGGCGAGCGCCGCCCAGTCGCCCATGCGCTTGACCCCTTGGGCGTTGGTGACGTCGGGGTGGACGTGATCGGCGTAGTCGAGGGTGTGGATCGGGTCGACCTTGCCGGCGTCGATGCGGCCGACCGAGTGGTTGTAGCCCACGTAGAGCGTGCCGCGGTGGAAGAGGTGGTCGTACAGGAAGCGCTGGACCGTACGGTTCTCGTTGTACGACCAGTCGGTGTGGGCGGGCGTACCGTCCGGCAGGCGCGGCACCGCGCTCGGGTCGACCAGGCCGTTGGGCAGGCGCGCGGCCTTCTGGCCGGGCGGCCGCTCGATGCCCACGTCGTCGTTGTTGTGGACGTCGTAGAAGGTGACCTCCAGGGTCCCGTCCTCCTGCAGCAGCACGCGGTCGAGCTTGCCGCGGTGCATGTCGGGGTCCTGCTGCGGGTCGCGAACCTCGGAGCCCTGATAGCCGACGAAGGCCTCGTTCGGCTTGCCGCCGCAGACAGCGCGGATGCCGGGCGACAAGGCGTTCGCCAGGTTGAGCCCGTCCTCCCCGGTGTAGCGGCGAAAGCGCGACTCGCCCGGGCGCAGCACGTAGACCGCCTCGTTCGACGCGGCCCAGATGTTCTGCGCCTCGTCGGTCGAGGCCTCGACGATGTTCTGCTCAAGCAGCCCTTCGCCCGCGCCGAAGAGGGTGATCGGCTCGCGCGACCAGGGGCCCGGCGTGCCGAACTCGATGGCCCCCTCGTATTCGTCGGGCACCGAGCCGTCGACCGAGCCGTCGGGCGGCAGCGAGCCGTCGGCCTGGGGATCGACAGGCGAGCTCGTCTTGCCCGTCCCGGCCTTTCCACAGGCGAGCGCGAGCCCCAGCCCCGCGACCAGGGCGATGAGCGCCCGCCAAAGCGTCCGTGAAGTCTCCATGCGCGAAGCCCCCGGTCTGAACGGACGGTGCAGGTTTCGCGCCCCGTTGGCGCTCGGCGCGGCGCTCGAGCAGAACGCGCGCGTCGCGCCGCGGGTTGGGAAAGCGGCGCGGCGCGCGGGAGAAAATCGCTTCCACGAAGAGGTTGAAGCCGTGCCCAGGACCGCGGCGCTCGGGTGCGGCAGGGCGCGCGCCTCCGGAGGCTATTCGAGGACCTCGAGCGCGAGGCCCGGCTTGCCCCTGGGAAACCTGCGGAGGGCTTCTTTGCGTAAGGCCTCGCAGACAGGCCGCTGTCCCGCGGCCTCGAGCTCCTGGCAGGCCGCAAAAAGACCGGCCATCCCTTCGACCGAGTCGTCGAGCCCGACGAGCGCGTAGCGGGCCTGGCTCGCGCCCTCGTCGACGGCGACCTTGAAGACGATGCTCCCGGTGCTCTTCGCACAGAGGCTGGCGACCTCGCCCGCTGAGGCCTTCGATGGGCGCCGGCGCGCGAGGGCCGTCAGGTGCTGGCCGAGCGCGCGCTCTCTTTCTGCCGCGTCGGCGAGGGCGCGCAGTCGCTCATGGTCGCTGCTCACCGCGGAGAGCGACAGCGTCGCTCCGGGGACCCCGCTGACGAGCGCGCAGCCGACCGAAGCGCCCTTGGTGAGCGCGAGCTCGAAGTAGTCCTCGCTCCAGAGCCCGCTCCTTCGGGCAAGCTCGCCGGAGGAGGTCTGCACTCGCGTCGGCTCCCCGCGCGCCCCCGCGTGGCCGAAGACCGGTCGGGCGGGCGAGAAGCGCATCGCCTGTTCGATGCTGTTGTTCGGCTCGCGCTCGTAGAAGCGGGCAAGTCCGGAGAGCTCCACCCTCAGCTCGTAGGGATCGAGCGTGTTCTCGCGCGGTGTGCCGTCCGGCTCATCGGCCCTGCGCTTGTCCGCAATCCGGACCAGGTAGCGGCCGGGTCCGAGGACGAGGTCGGTCATCGCCTCCGCGCCGCCGAGGAAGCGGTCGTCTACCGAGCCGAGGTTCGGCAGCTCGGCGCGTTCGTCGTCCGCCCTCTCGAAGGCAAAGAGGTCGACGGCGAGGTTCACGTTGGGCACCCCGGACACCGAGATCTTCGCGAGCAGCGGCTCGAAACCGCCCACCTCGAACTCGAAGAGGTCGTAGTCGGGCTGCTCGCGCACCGTGCGCTTGACGAAGCCCTTCACCGTCGTGCCCGGCTCGATGAGATTGGCGGAAAGCGGGCCGTCGTTGGGCTCGATCTCCACGCGGACCGGGACCCGCGAAGTGCCGGCCGAAGAGGCGAAGAGGTGCCAGGCGCCCACCGCCGCGAGCCCGAGCGCGAGGAGGGCGGCGAGCGGCTTGAGCCGGCGGCGCCGCCGCAGCCTCCGTTCGAAGGCGTCCCACTCCTCGCGTTGCAGGATCTCCAGGCCCGCGGCCCCGAGCGAGAGCGCGTCGAGCTCGTCCGGCAGACCGGGGTCGCGCGCCCCGGGCCGGGAGAGGAGCGTCTGGGCGAGCGCGGCCCGCATCTCGTCGGCGCTCCCGAAGCGCTCCTCGGGCTTCTTCGCGAGCGCCTTCTTCAGCACCTCCTCGAGCAGCGGCGAAACCGCTCTGTCGGGGGCGACCTCGCTCGGCGAAGGCGGCGGCTCGGTCAGGTGGCACGAGGCGACGACGAGCGGGGTGGCGTCGCCAAAGAGCGCGCGCCCGGTCAGCAGCTCGAAGAGCATCGCGCCGACGCTGTAGAGGTCGCTGCGCCCGTCGAGCTGCTCGCCGCGCACCTGCTCCGGGCTCATGTAGTGCGGGGTGCCGACGAGGTCCGCGCGGCCGGTGGTCGCCTGCTTTGGCCTTCCGCGGGCCGCCTCGGCCATCTTGGCGATGCCGAAGTCGACCACCTTGACGAAGTCGAGCCCCTCGCGGGTGCGCTGCACCATCACGTTGGCGGGCTTGATGTCGCGGTGGACCACGCCTGCCTCGTGGGCCTCGGCGAGCGAGCGCAAGACCTGCGCGGTGATGGCGACCGCGCGCCTCTCTGGCAAGGCGCCCTCTTCTTCGAGGAGCAGCGCGAGGTCGCGCCCGGGGACGTACTCCATCGCCATGTAGAGCGCGCCGTCGTCGGCCTCGCCGAAGTCGAAGACCGACACGGTGTTCGGGTGCGTCAGCCGCGAGACGATGCGCGCCTCTTGCTGAAAGCGCTTGAGGGCCGTCCGGTCGAGCGCCGCGTCGGCGCGCAGCAGCTTGAGGGCGACCGTCTTGCCCATGCGCACGTGCTCGGCCTTGTAGACCGCGCCCATGCCGCCTTCGCCGAGCTTCTCCTGGAGCCGATAGCGCCGCTCGATGAGGGCGCCGGGCCTCCACGCGCCGCTCCGCCGGGGCGCCTTGTCGCCGACCAGAGTCTCGCCAGCATCGCCGAGGCCCCGAAGGTCGGCGCCGCAAAAGCCGCACACGCTGGGCGCGCCCGTCGAGGTCCGCCCGCAGTCGGGGCACGTCAACTGATCGAACGACTTTGTCTCCACGGGCGTCACGCGCGCTTTGCCTGCCCTCCAGCCCTCTGAGCTCAAGCGACCGGACGCTACTTCGCGCCTCCTGCAGCCGCAACCGCCAGACGATCGAATCGTTCACTTGCCGACCCCGCATCGGGGTGGAAAGATGCGCCACTCTCGAGCGGCCGCCAGGCCGCGGGATTCGTCAAGAGACTTTGCTGGAAGGAAGGTGCCCGCGTGAAGCTGTCCGTGGTGGTCCCTGTGTACAACGAGCGCGCCACGCTCAAGGAGCTGCTGCGCCGGGTGATGGCCGTCGACCTTCCCAAGGAGATCATCCTGGTGGACGACGGCTCGACCGATGGCTCGCGGGAGATGCTGGCGCAGATCGCCGAGAAGGGCGCCGAGGCGGTCGACGGGGCCAAACCTCGCAACCTGAACGAGTTTCGCGTCGCCCTTCAAGAGCGCAACCAGGGCAAGGGAGCCGCGCTGCGGCGCGGGTTCGAGGAGGCGACCGGCGACATGATCGTCGTGCAGGACGCCGACCTCGAATACGACCCGAACGACTACCACAAGCTCATCCAGCCCATCCTCGACGGCGACGCCGACGTGGTCTTTGGCAGCCGCTTCGTCGGCACCCCGCGCCGGGTGCTCTACTTCTGGCATTCGCTGATGAACAAGGGTCTGACGACCCTCTCAAACGCGTTGACCGACCTGAACCTGACCGACATGGAGACCTGCTACAAGGTCTTCCGCACCGACTGCATCCGGTCGATCGAGCTCAAGGAGGACCGCTTCGGCTTCGAGCCCGAGGTGACCGCCAAGCTCGCGAAGAAGGGCTACCGCATCTACGAGGTGCCCATCAGCTACCACGGCCGCACCTACGCCGAGGGCAAGAAGATCGGCTGGAAGGACGGGGTGCGGGCGATCTACGCCATCCTCAAGTACGGCATCAAGACACGCTAGAAACGGCGAAGCTGGCCGCTTCGCCGCCTGCCCCGCGGCCTCCAGACGAGCGAGCGGGGCGCAGAGACTGGAAGCATCCCAAGGGAGGATTGAGGCCGGTCCTCCTGTTGTAGTGGCGGCGCGAAGGGATGGTCCCCGGGGAGCAATGCCCCGGTCGGCCCCCGGGGCGACGGTCCGGAATATGCGGATCTGTTGGGACTTCCTTGCGAAACAGACCCCTGGTGCGATAAACGGCGGGCCCTCATGTTCAACTGGCTACACTCGATCTTCTCCCGTGACCTGGCGATCGACCTGGGCACGGCGAACACGCTCATCTACATCCGCGGCGTCGGCATCGTCGGCAACGAGCCCTCGGTCGTGGCCGTCCAGGAAGACGCCCGCGGCGGCAAGCGGGTGCTCGCCGTCGGCAAGGAGGCCAAGGAGATGCTCGGCCGCACGCCGGGCAACATCCGCGCCATCCGGCCGATGAAGGACGGGGTCATCGCCGACTTCGAGATCACCGCGGCGATGCTGCGCTACTTCATCCAGACCGCGCACAACCGCAAGGCGCTGGTCAAGCCGCGCATCATCATCGGCATCCCCTCGAACATCACCGAGGTCGAGAAGCGCGCGGTGCGCGAGGCGGCCGAGAACGCGGGCTCGCGCGAGGTCTACCTCATCGAGCAGCCGATGGCCGCGGCCATCGGCGCCGGCCTGCCCATCACCGAGCCGTCGGGCAACATGATCGTCGACATCGGCGGCGGGACCACCGACGTCGCGGTCATCTCGCTGGCGGGAATCGTCTTCTCCAAGTCGGTGCGCATCGGCGGCGACAAGATGGACGAGGCGATCATTCAGCACGTCAAGCGCAAGTACAACCTGCTGATCGGCGAGCGCACCTCCGAGATGATCAAGATGGGCATCGGCACCGCCTATCCGACCGACGAGGCGATGACCATGGAGATCAAGGGCCGCGACCTCGTCGCCGGCGTGCCCCGGACCCTGGCCATCGCCTCCGACGAGATCCGCGACGCGCTCGCCGAGCCGGTCAACGGCATCGTCGAGGCGGTCAAGATCACCCTCGAGCGCACCCCGCCCGAGCTCGCGGGCGACATCGCCGACCGCGGCATCGTCCTGGCTGGCGGCGGCGCGCTGCTCAAGAACCTCGACCAACTCCTGCGCGAGGAGACCGGCCTGCCGGTCTTCCTTGCCGAGGACCCGCTCTCCGCGGTGGTCATCGGCGCGGGCAAGGCGCTCGACGAGCTCGACATGCTGCGTCAGGTCTGTCAGCCAACCTAGCGGCCAGCCCTCTTTTCAGTCACACCCGCGGCCGCTCGAATTCCGGGCGGCCGCTCGTGCGTCTGCCTCATTCGAGCTCGACGGCCGACACGTCGAAGCGCTCGGCCGCGGGGTCGGCGTCGACCGCCAGGAAGTGGAGCCCGACGCCGTCGAGCTTGTCCTCGGAGCCCACCCCGCCGTTGCCAGAGACGATGGCCCTCATGCCCGCGAAGCTCGAGTAGCGCAGCGTATGCAGGTGGCCGGCGAGCAGCAGATCGCCCCCTCGCTCTGCGAGCAGTTGCACCAGCTTGGCGCCCTCGGCGCGACTCGCGAACCCCGCGTCGCGCAGGCCCTGGAAGTCGATCGGCGGGACGTGCACGCCCACCAGCCGCAACCTCGGCTCGTCCCCGCTCAGCGAGCCGCGGGCGAAGTCCCAGGCGCGCTCGTCGAGCGTCGCCGAGGCGGTGTCGAGCAGCAGGAAGCGCGTGCCCTTGTGGTCGAAGCTGAAATTGAGGCGGCCGATTCGCTCCAGAAACGCGTCCTCGCGCCCGATGCCTGTGTCGTGGTTGCCGATGAGCGCGTACCAGGGGCGCTCGGCCTGGTCGGCCGCAGCGCGGAACACTGCCATCTCCTCGTCGCTACCCGAGGCGGTTACGTCGCCCGCGAAGAGGACGAAATCGATCGTCGGGTCGGCGTTGATCGCCGCGCGGACGACAGCAAACCGCTCCACCCCTCCCTGCACATCGCCGACCCAGGCGAAGCGGAAGCGCTGAGGCAGCTCGCTGTCTGGGGCTGAAATCCGCTCGTCGAGTGACGCGCCGGGGGCGAGCCGCACGACGAATCGAGCTGACTTGCCCTCGCGATGGACCTCGGCGGCGGGCGTGGGGAGCCGAGCTTCCGGAGGCAGGTTGTCGATGCGCACACTCACCGCGCGCGTCTCGGAGGCGTGTGAACGGAGGGTCAGCCTGACGGTGGGCGCGTTGGCGCGAAAGCGCACCGCCCAAGGTCCTGCTGGCTCTCCCTCCCACGGAAGGACGATGCCCGGATCGACGCGCGCCTCCACGTCCCCAAGGTCGGCGCGGCCGCACTTCTCGAAGTCGCGGCGGGTCCGCTCGGCCGTCGGGTCGATGCAGCCAACGACGGCGGCGAGAGTCAGAAGAGCTGCGCTTCGACAGCAAGCCAAGGCATGACTCCGTTTCCGATGCGCGCGCCTGAAACGAGGGCCCATCGCTCGGTGAGCGCGATCCGGAGATCGAGCTCGAGGAACCCGAGAAACGAGTCGAAAAGCCCGGGGATGATGATGCCGCCGGGCAGGCGATCCTTGCGGTAGCGGTAGAGCAGCTCGGCGCGGATTCGCTGGGTCGCCTGGACGCCAGCGCCCATCTCGAGCACGAGGCGGGGAGTCGGGTCCTCGAGCGCCGCTGGACGGGCGTCGTAATGGAAGGCGTCCAGCCCGAGGCCGAGCCGGGTGAGGCTCCAGGCGTTCCTCAAGGTTGGGCCGAGGACGGCCAAGTCGAGCCGCAAATCGGCGAGAAGCTCGCCCCCCGCTACTCCGAAGCGCTCGTCGGCGAAGCGCTGGAAGAGGCCGCCGACCGCCAGGGCGAAGCGATGCGAGCGGTCATCGCTTCGCCACAGGGCATAGCTCGCCTGCCCGTCGAGCCCCAAGTACGACGGAGTGGCCCCCAGGCGAGACGCGAGCTCGATGCGTCCGGTGCGCCAGAGCGCCTGGCCCTGCAGGCCGTGGCCGACCTCGAGACGCGAACCGAACAAGCCCGTCCAGCCTAGGGAGAGGGCGAGCCTGTCGTCGGCGCGGTCGGCCTTGGGCCACGCCACCGCGCCTCGCCCCGAGCCGGCGATGTCGGCGAGCCAAAGGGTTGTCAGCATGGCCATGCCCGCGTTGATGTTGATCTGGTAGGCGGGCGCGAGGCGATCGCTCCCTCCGGAGAGCGTCTGGGCCGCGAGCCCGCTGAACAGCAGTGCGAGCGCCGCACCGTCGGCGGCAAAGAAGCTCAACGCCGCCTTTCGTTCCCCGAGGGCGAGGTGCCCGAGTCCGGGCAGGAGAATCCCTGGGAACACCGCGACAGCGGCCGCCGTCGGCGACCCGGTCGTACGTGGAGCGCCCTCGCAAGACGCCGGGGCTTCGGTCGCTGCGCCGCGCGCGGATCCGGCGAGCAGGGAGAGGAGGATCGGCAGGGCAGTGAGGCTGCGTCTGCGTGCTGATACCAGGGGTGTGCCTCCTCGATGCCCGACCGATGTTGTGGCCGCGAGAATAGCAGACGGTTGCAGCGTGCCCCTGTCCGCGTCGCGCCCGCTCGCGCCTGGATGCTCCGATGCCTGCGGCTTCTCGCCGTTTGCTGCGAGGCAGCCTTCGACCATGCGGCCGTTCGTGCCCCTCTCTCTGTGCTCGAGTCCGCCTCCTCCGCGGCCCACCCGCGAAGCCGGCTCGTCGATCGCCCGGCTCGCCAAGGTTGTCGAGGACTCGGACACAAGTCGCGTCCCAGCAAAAGGGCTGTTCCGAGGCGTGGACCAGGTCGTCGACGCGCTCGCGACGAGTGGCCCGGCGCTTGGTGCCGCGGTCGAGGATACGCAGAGGCTCGAAGCTGCTGCTCGCGAGCTCAGGGCGCTCTCGGATTTGCCCGCGCTCGCCCGTGGCGAGAGGGGTTTGGACGCCTTCGAGGCGCTCGGGCCTGTCGCCGCCTGAGCGGAGCGCCGGGGCTCATCGGCAGTGCGAGCTTCGCTCGAGCGCCTCACTGCAGGCTGTCTGCTCGTCGGCGCATTCTCCGTCGACGCACGCTGATGCTGCGAACCGAGGCCAACCGGACGGATTGCACGCGCAGCAAAACTGCTCGCAGTCCTCACCCGCTTCGCAGGAGAAGCCCGGTGACGAGCTCGAGCGCAGGGGCTTGGGACAGCCTCCGCCTATCTGCTTGGAGTCAACGTGCACGACCCGCGAGGACACCTTCGCCTGATTCCGCAGCTTGTGACCGCGTGGCTTGTCCCCGTTGGCGCAGGCGTCGATCTCATCGCAGCTCTTCGCCGACGCGAGGCAGTTGCGCTCCTCTTGCGAAATCATCGAGCAGGTCATGCTGCAGCCGATGGCGGCCATCGCGCAGGCCGACTTCATGTTCTTGCAAACCACGCTGCACGAGGCAGCCTTCGGTTTGGATGCTGGCTCTGTGGGGCGAGAAGAGGCCTTGGGCTGCGCAGCCGGCTGGTCTGGTGCCGCCGCGGGCTTTCCTCCTGCACACGCCTTGACCGAGGCGCAGCCGGTTGCGGCCTTTAGGCATTCCCGACGGGATTCCGGGAGGGATGGACAGCTCTTCGCACAGCCCTCGGCCTCCGCGGGGCACGCCGTCGCCATGTGCATGCACAGGTCGACGCACGCCGAAATCTCTCCAGAGGTCGAGGGAGCGAAAGCAGCCTTCCCGTTGTCCGCGGAATCTCGGCAGGACGCCGAAAGAAGGAGCAAGCCGGTGGTTATCGCGACGGTCGTGGTTCTCATACAGGCTCCGGTGCAATTGGCTCTCGCGGGCGAATGAACACCCCGGTTCTGGCGGGCGCAAGAAGAAGCGCCGTCTCGCAGCCATCCGCTCGATCGCGAGCTTTGCGGAGTTACCGCGGCGAGTGAGCAGATGCGCGCGTGGCGTAGAATTCTCCCGGCGCGAGCGACGCGCCCGCGGAGAAGACCCCATGTGGCGCACGCCCTCGACTCTGGCCCTTCTCTTTTCGTTCGCCCTCGCGAGCCCCGCCCTTGGCGCTGATAGCTGGTCGAACCCCCATCCCGGCATGGCCTTGCTGCGGCGCACCACGTCGACGCCCTGGCGCATCTTCGCCCTCGAGGTTGACCTTTGCGCCCGTGGCGTTTCGGTACGCGCGACCGCCGAGTCCGAGCGGCGCAAGACGCCTACCGCGTTTCGCTCGCTCACCGGCGCCCAGGCGGTCGTCAACGGGGACTTCTTCTCCTTCGAGAACTACTACCCGATAGGTCTCGCGGTCGGGCAGGGCGGCCAGTGGCACGCCGACAACGCGACGATGGGCTTCATCGCCTTTGGTCCCGATCATTCGATCCTCTCGGCGCCTACCGAGGTCCTCGCCTCGCGTCCCGACTGGATGCGCGAGGCGGTGGGCGGCTATCCGATCCTGGTCGAGAACGGCACCGCGCTCACCAGCTTCTCGCCGGCCCCGAGCCATTGCTCCTCCCGGCATCCGCGCACCGCGGTCGGCCTCTCGCGCGACAGGCAGAAGCTCTGGCTGGTCGTGGTCGACGGCCGCTCCACCTCGAGCGTCGGCATGACCTGCCGCGAGCTCGCGACCCTGATGGCCGACCTCGGCGCCTGGACCGCGCTCAACTTCGACGGCGGCGGCTCGAGCGCGATGACCATCGCCGGAACCGGCACGGTCAACTCGCCCTCGGACGGAAGCGAGCGCACCGTCTCCAACCACCTCGCCATCTTCGCTGACGGCAGCGGCGCTCCCGGCTCCTGCGACCTGTGGCTCGACGAGGTCGTCGTCGACGCGGCGGCCCTCGAGGCGACGACCACCACCGACGTCGACGGCGACGGCAAGGCCGACATCTGTGCCCGCGGGGCCTCGGGCTTTCGTTGCTACCCCTCGACCGGCAGCGGCTTCGACAGCCCCTGGGTGCTCGAAGAGCTGTCGGACACGAGCGGCTGGAGCGACGAGACCAACTTCGCGACGGTGCGCATGGGCGACGTGAACGGCGACGGTCTCGCCGACCTCTGCGCGCGCGGAAACGCAAGGCTCTTCTGCTGGCCGTCGAATGGGTCGGGCTTCGGGGCGCGCATCGACGGCCCCGAGCTCTCCGACGCCGCGAGCTGGGACGAGCCCGGCTACTACTCGACCTTGCGACTCGCCGACTTCGACGGCGACGGGATGGACGACGCCTGCGCGCGCGGTCCCGATGGCTGGCAGTGCTGGCGCTCGTCGGGAACCGGCTTCGGCGCCGCGGTGGCCGGGCCAGCCTGGGCCGACTCGGTCGGTTGGAACAACCCGCAGTACTACGGGAGCATCCGCACCGGAGACATCGACGGCGACGGCAAGGTCGACGTCTGCGCGCGGGCCGCCGCGGGGATCCGCTGCGCGCTCTCGACAGGCAGCGGCTTTGGCAACGGCATCGTCGGGCCCGAGTGGTCGAACGCCGCGGGCTACGGGGCGGTCGAGTACTGGAGCACCATCCGCATGACCGACGTCGACGGCGACGGCCGCGCCGATCTCTGCGCGCGCGGCCCCGCCGGCGTCACCTGTCACCTCTCGACCGGCTCGGGCTTCGGGCCCGCGATAGCCGGCCCGGACCTGACCGACGCGAGCGGCTGGGGCGACATGGACAACGCGTCGACGATCCGCTTCGGCGACCTCGACGGCGACGGCGACAAGGACCTCTGCGCGCGCGCCAACGCCGGCGTCCTGTGCTGGCTGTGGACCGGCAGCGGCTTCACGACGCGCATCGACGGCCCTGCGTGGGACGAGGCTTCGGGCTGGGACGACTTCCGCCTCTACACCACGATCCATCTTGGCGACATGGACGGCGATGGCCGGGCCGATCTCTGCGGCCGTAGCGCCGACGGAGTCGTATGCCATCGCTCGACCGGCAGCGGTTTCGGCCCCGCGGTCTCGGGGCCGCAGCTCAACGACTCGGTCGGCTGGGCAGGCCTGCAGTACTTCTCGACGATGCGCTTTGGCGGCCCGAGGCCGCCGGTCTGCCGGCCGGAAGCCGAGACCTGCAACGGCGTCGACGACAACTGCGACGGCGTGGTCGACGAGGGCTGCCCCGGACCTGATGCCGGGCTTCCGCCGCCAGACGCTGGAATCCCCCCGGAGGACGCAGGCAATCCTCTGTCCGACGCCGGGTCCGGCGATGCCGGAACGGCCGCCGATGCGGGCAGCCACACGGATGCGGGCGGCGAGCCGAAGGACGGAGGCGTGGTCGGGAGCGACGCCGGCGACGCGAGCGAGCTCGGGGTGGTCGACGTCGGGGCCGCCGGCTGCGGCTGCGCCTCGGCACGAGGGCCAGCCTCTTGGTTCTGCCTCGTTGCGATCGGCCTTCTCCTGCGACGTTCGTCTGCGAGGTCGCCCGTCTCGCCTCACGGCAGGTCGGCGCCGCATTGCGCTCGACCGCTACGTTCGCGTGGCCGCCCGCACTGAGGGTCGACCTTCGGCTTGGGCTGTTGGCTCCGGCTATTCGGTTCCAGGTTTGAGCGCCCGAATCAGACCGCGGGCATCGCGTGACTGCGCGGCCCGCCTCACCGCGCGCAGCCTCTCGAGCGAGCGCCAACCGCGCGTCGACTTCATCTCGCCGATGATCTGCCCGAGCCAGTCGCAGTGGGCACGCGTCGCATCGAGTTGATGGGCGAAGTCGAGACTGGCGCCAGGCCTATCGCCGCAGCCAGATCGCGATCATCCCGACGATGTACGCCGAAGGGACCTCGCTCTCGTGCATCGAGGCGATGGCCACCGGCAACGCGATAGTGGCGACCAACGTCGGCGGCCTGCCCAACCTCGTCGTCGGCGGGCTCAACGGCCTGCTCATCAACCCGGAGGGCGGCGAGCTCTACCGCGCCGTGAAGCGCCTCGTCTGCGACCGCGAGCTGCGCGAGGAGCTCGCGCGCAACGGTCTGGAGGTCGCGCGCCGCTTCTCTAAAGAGGCCTGGGAGCGCTCCTGGCTCGAGGTGATCCGGACGTATCTGCGGTAGCCGACTGCGCGCCTGGAGTCACACGGCGTGTCTTGGAGCCGAGGAGGCTTCCGCGTGCCGTCTCGTAAACGGAGTTGCACAGCGGACGTGGTCGCGGGGTACAAGAGCTGTGGTTGAAGCTCGCTCCGTCGGCCCATCCGACCTGAGGAGGAATGATGAAGAGGATTCTCAATCGCGCAGCGCTCTGTTTGGCGGTCCTTTCACTCGGCTCTGTCGCGTTCGCGGGCGACCTGGAGGACGACTGGGAGGGCAAGAAGGTCTACAGCCGCCACAACCTGCGGGCCGACTCGGGGCGTTCCCTGGTGCTGACCACGACCAACGCGCTCGGGCTCGAAGAGCTGATCCCGATGGGGACCGAGCTCACGGTCGAAGAGGTCAACGACAAGCTTGTCAAGCTCCAGAGCCCGAAGTTCAACAAGCCGATCGTCATCAAGTACAACGCGCGCCACACGAAGATCCCCTTTGGCGGGTACCTGAAGCGCACCTTCTCGCTCGAGCCGGTGGCGGTGCCGACCGAGGGCCTCTCGGAGCTCGATCGGCAGCAGATCGCCAAAGGCGAGCTCGCGGTGGGGATGAGCCGCAACGCGGTGCTTCTCGCGGTGGGCTATCCGCCGGCGAACCTCAACAACTCCTTCGAAGCCAAGGAGCTGGTCTACATGAAGGGCAAGATCGAGAGGCTGCCGGTCCTCTTCGAGGGCGACACCGTGTCGTTCCTCGGGACTCCGCCCGATCCGGACAAGTGGGAGGGGCACAAGGTCTACAACAAGGTTGGGTTCCGCGCCGACTTCAAGGGCGACAAGCACCTTGCCTACAGCACCAACCAGCTCGAGCTCTCGAAGCACTTTCCGCCGAACACCGAGTTCAAGTTCGATGACGAGGGCAGCCAGTCGTTCACCCTCATCACCCCGGAAGGAACCGAGCTCGAGTTCAAGTTCAACCCGAGCCACAGCAAGATTTCGCTGGCCGAGTTCCTCGACCGCACCTTCTCCAAGGGCGCACCGCTCGAGCTGCCGGCGACGCTGACGGCCCGAGAAAAGGAGCTGGTGGCGGCTGGCAGGATCGAGCCGGGGATGTCGCGCGAGGCGGTCTTCCTTTCCATCGGGTACCCGCCCGCCTCGAAGAACAACTCCTTCACCGGCCCGAACCTGATCTACATGCGCACCGGCTTCAAGTCGCAGACTCTCGCCTTCGAGGGCGACAAGCTGGCGAGCGTCGAGTAGGCGGGCGTGGCTGCGCGCGTGGTGCCCTCTCGTTCCCTGCGCGCACCGCGTTTGGACGCGGGGCTGCTGGCGGTAAGCGCCCGCGCAGGCGCCGTGGAGGCCGGCCGGTCGGATTCCCTGCGAGCATGAACGCGAGGTTTCCCCGGGGCCTCGCGGGCATACCTTGAGTCCGATGGCCCGCGGGGTTGGCAGGGGCGCATCGCGATGTGCCCGTCCGGCGGCCCTCGCCCGATGGTGAGGCGTGAGCCCTTCGCGGGCCCGGGAGGTTGGATGCATCGGGTCGGAAAGCCGCTGCCAGCCGGGTAGTCGATGCCGACTTTCTGGCTCATCGTCCTGCAGGGCCTCGCGATGAGCCTCATCGCCCTCGTTGGCAGCGTCACCCTGTTCGCCTCAGAGCAGACCCTCGCGCGCATCGTCCATCCACTCATCGCGCTGGCCGCGGGCAGTCTGCTTGGCGGTGCCTTCTTCCACATGCTGCCGGAGGCCGCCATAGGGCTGGGCGCGGGCACGGCGCTCTTTGGCTGGATGATGCTCGGCTTCTCGACCTTCTTCCTGCTCGAGCAGCTCATCTTCTGGCACCACCGCCGCGCCGGCCCCGGACGTGCCCCGCGCCCAATCACCTACCTGGTCCTGCTCGCCGACGGGCTGCACAACTTCATCGGCGGGATAGGCGTCGCCGGAGCGTTCCTTATCGACGTCCGGGTCGGGCTGGTCACCTGGATAGCCGCGGCCGCCCACGAGGTCCCCCAGGAGCTCGGCGACTTCGCCATCCTCGTCCACGGTGGCTTCAGCCGGCGACGGGCCTTGCTCCTCAATTTCCTCTCGGGCCTGACCTACCTCGTTGGCAGCTTGCTGACGTGGGGCATCGCCGGACGCGTCGATCTGCCGGCGGTCCTCGCGTTTGCGGCCGGCAACTTCGTCTACATCGGTGCCTCCGACCTGGTGCCCGAGGTCGCACGGCACGAGCGCTTCTCGAGGAACCTGCTGCACTTCCTGGTCTTCGCCTTCGGCGTGGTCGCGTTGCTCGCGGTGCGGATCGCCTTCGAATGACGCGCGCATCGGGAAAACCAGCGGATCGCCTTCGCGCTGTGCAGCAATGGCCGGGTGCCCTGGCGGCCTCGTCGAACCGCGGTTGCGCCGCTGTTCAGGTTCAGGGCGACGGAGCTGTCGTCGCCGTCTCGGTCGGACCCGAGCGCGGCTGCTGCGGCGGCTTGCCTTCGCCCTTCTCCGGCAACTGCGTGTAGGGCAGCCGCAGCACGTAGAGCGCCTCGAAGGTGATCTCGCTGAGCGGCTGGATGACCACCCGATCGCCTGGGCGCGCGTGGATGACCATCGCCTCGCCGTCGCGGTTCTCGTGGACCATCCCGGTGTGCCACACGCCGTACTGCACGCCGTCTTTCTCGTAGATCGACGGATCGGCCGCGAGGTTCCAGCCGGCGATCATGAAGAAGAGGACATCGCCGGTCTGCAGCAGCTTCATTTCGAGGTCCTCGCGCAGCACGCCGGAGAGCCCGGGGACCGGATCGCCGAGCTCGCGGCGCTTCACGGAGATGCTCGGGAAGACCGAGAAGCTGCCCCAGCGCTTCCCGAGCACCTTCTCGTACGCGAAGAAGATCAGCGACTGACAGTCGATGCCCTCGGGGCAGCGCTTCACGCCGCGGCAGCCCGTCCGGCCGTCGCGTCCGCCGAAGAAGTAGGGCTTTCCCAGGTGATCCTCGGCCGCCTCGATGATCCGTTGCTGGAGCGTCTTGGCCTGTGTCGCAGCGTCGGCGGGCGGAGCGACCGCAGCGGGCTCGGCACCGAAAGCCAAGATTGGCAGCAGCAGGGCGATGAGCGCCGCGAGCGCAGCGGTTCGCCTCGATTGACCTGACATGCGCATCTTCCTCGAATCGAACTGCCGAGAGGGTTCGTCCGCTGCGGATGGAGAGGAAGCTCCAGCTTCGTCGTCTTGCGGTCGCGAAGGCGAAGCCGGAGCTCCGAAAGAGCAGGCTCCTCGATGACCGGGCTGATCGGTCGCCGCCTAGTCGTCGCAGCACTCCGGCGGCGGAGGGATGCCGTAGTCGCAGTCGCAGCAGACATCGGCGCAGGGATCGCCCGCGTCCGGCGCGACTCCGGCGTCCGGCAGTGGCATCACCCCGTACTCCGGGCAGGCGTTGGCGCACGGATCGGCCGCATCCGGCGCGACCCCGGCGTCGCAGGCAGCGCGACACTCGGGCGGAGGCTCGATACCGTAGTCGGCCGAGCAGCTCACGTTGGTGATCAGCCCAAGACCGACGACCGCCGCAGCGGCTGCGGTCTGTCGCCGCGGCAGCGAGCGGGCGCGCCCCTCGAGCTGGGCCACGCGGGTAAAGCAGTACGGGTCCTCGCTGAGCGCGCCGGTGAAGGCCGAGGAGACGCACTTCGCGCCGCCGCGGCAGATGGCCGCGTGGCCGCAGCGCGCGCACTCGCCGGTGAGGTGGTCGGTGCCCTCGCAGCGGTTGAAGGCGAAGGCCGTCGGGTCGAACCAGAGATCGGCGAGGCGGCGTTCGCGCAGGCTGCCCTCGCGGAAAGGATCGCGGTCCTCGACCCCGTTCAGCCCGCCCTGCAGCGACAGGCAGCCCTTGATGCCGCCGCCCGACTCGATGCCGATGGCGAAGCGCCCGGCCTGACAGCCGGTCCAGAGGTTGCGCATCCCGCCCCAGCCCTTGGTGCGCAGCGTGCGCTCGTGCGGGCCGTAGTAGCCGATGGAGTCGCCGACGTCGACCCGGATGCTCGAGCGCTTCTTGAGCCGCGCGATGCGCGGCAGCAGGTCGAGCAGGTCGCGAGGCTGGATGACGCGTTCGCGGCGCAGCGCGAGCTCGCCCATCGGCTTGCCGAGCTGGACGCGGAAGGCCGCGGCGCCGAGGTCGACTGCGAGGTCATGGATCTCTTCGAGCCGCGCCGCGCTGCGCACGTCGAGGTGAGTGAGGACGGCGGTGGGGACCTTGCGAGTGCCGAGCAGCTCGAGCGCGCGGGCCGAGCGGCGGAAGGTGCCCGCGCCGCGGTTCTCGTCGTGCAGGGCTTCGGGGCCGTCGAGCGAGACCGCGACATTGGCCAGGCCCGAGTCGGCGATGCGCGCGGCGAGCGACTCGGTCATCGTCGTGCCGTTGGTGACCATGTTGACGACGACCCCGCGAGCGATGGCCGCGCGCGCGATGGCCTCCCAGTCCGGGCGCAGCGTCGGCTCGCCGCCCGAGAGCGTGATGAGGCGGCACTCCAGATCCGCGAGCTGGGAGACCGCGTCGAGGGCCTCGTCGGTGGAGAGCTCCGAGTCGCGCGGCTTGCCCGCGCTCGAGCCGCAGTGGCCGCAGCGCAGGTTGCAAGCGAGGGTGAGCTCCCAGACGCAGTAAAGAGGCCGATAGGGCAGAGGGTTCATGAGGTTTCTCCGGATTGCGCCCGCGCCGGCGACGGGCACGCCGATTGTGGCTGAAGGGCCGCGGTGAATGGTAGGGGCGCATCGCAAAGCGCCCGGCCCCGCAGGCCCCGGACCCCTCGTCGATGACCGGAGGGCCGGCCTTCGTGCCGGCCGCCGGGTGCCGCCGCGAATCGCCGACGGGTGTTCGGAGGGCCGGCCTTCGTGCCGGCCGCCGGGTCCCGCGCGCGAATCGACGACGAGATGACCGGATGCCGGCCTTTGTGCCGGCCGCGCCGCCAGCGGGTTCAGATCGCCAACGAGATGACCCGAGGGCCGGCCTTCGTGCCGGCCGCCGGGTGCCGCCGCGCGAATCGACGACGAGATGACCGGATGCCGGCCTTTGTGCCGGCCGCGCCGCCAGCGGGTTCAGATCGCCAACGAGATGACCCGAGGACCGGCCTTCATGCCGGCCGCCGTCGCGTGCGAGGTGCGGATCGTCGGTGGGACCACCGGCCCGCCGGCCCTTGTGCCGCCAACCCCCTTCAGCCCTGAAGCCTCGGCTCCTCTTCGGCTGGAGCCTCGACCACAGGCGCCCCTCGGCGTGGCACGTAGGGCCGGGAATCGCGCGGCAGCCTGATGGTGAAGGTCGTGCCGTTCTCGGGCGAGCTCTCCACCTCGACGCTGCCGCTGTGGGCCTCGGCCGAGCCGCGCACCAGGACCAGCCCGAGGCCCCAGCCTCGCTTCCTCTGGGGATCGGCCGTCGAGAGCCGGCGGAAGGGCTCGAACAGATGTGCGCGGTCTCCCGGGGAGAGAGGCTTGCCCCAGTTGTGCACCGCGAGGACGACCTGCTCGCCGTCCTCGGCAAGGCGCACCCGCACCTCGGTGTCGGGCGAGCCGTACTTGAGGGCGTTGGTCACCAGGTTGCACAGCGCGCGCCGCAGCGCCTCCGAGTCCCAGAACCCCTCGAGCCTCTCGGGCGCCTCGATCACGACCCGCCGGCCTTCGACCTCCAAGTCGTCGACCACCTCCCGGGCGATCTCGACCAGATCGCCGCCCCGCACGTCGATGGCGAGCCGCTCTCCGGCTCGCAGTCGGTTGGCGTCGAGCAGGTCGCGGATCATCCGGTCGGCCCTTTCGAGATTGCGGTCGATCTTCAGGGCGAGGTCGCGCCGCTCGTCGAGCCGCTCGGGACGGCGCGCGAGCGCTTGCGCGCTGAGCTTTGCCACCGAGAGCGGCCCGCGCAGGTCGTGAGCGAGCAGCGAGACGAACCGCTCGCGCACGATGCGCTCGGCGTCGAGCCGCTCGACCGTCTCCTGCAGCTTCGCGAGCACGTCGCGGGCCTCGTATTGGCGCCGCCGCGCACGCAGCGCGGTTTCCACCGCGGTGGTCAGCGTCACCACCCGACTCGGGCGCTCGACGATAGTCACGTTGCCCGCCGGCCTAAGCGCGCTCACGGTGCGCTCGAGCGCGAGCGCCGCTTCGCCACTGCCGGTGAGCAACACGAACGGCAGGTCGGACCACGGCGGCTGGGCGCCCAGTGCCGAGGCGAGCGCCTTGAGGCTACGTCGGCCCAGCGCCTCCTCGGCGACGACGATCGCGCCCGCACCGACGCCGATTTCCCGCAGGAGCTCGGCGAAGTCGTGGCACGCCCGGCAGGCGAGCCCGCGCTGCGCCAGGCTCTCGCAGATGACCTGCGCGTCGCGCCCAACCCGCGCGAGCACGAGCACGCGCCAGTCGGGCGCCTCGGAGGCCGGCTGGCTCATGGCTCGCCCGGTGTCGTCGCCGCCTCGTCATACAAGCTGGGCACGCCAGTGAGCACTCCCTGGAGCTCGGTGAGCGGCTCGCCTATCCGAATGCCGTGAGCGGTGAGCTCAAACTCGCGAATCGTGCGCTCGTGCGGTCCGCTGCGCTTCTTGAAGACCGAAATCGCCTGGCGCACCGCCCCCTCGGCCTCGAAGCGGCGCAGCACCACCACGTTGTCGGTCAGGAAGCTGATATCGAGGGGGATCTCCAGGCTCGAGCCGAACAGCCCGTGCTGCGCGAGCACGATGAAGCTGGCGACGCCCTCGTGGTTGAGGTGCGTGAGCAGCTCGCGCAGGTGCAGGCTCATGTATCGCTCGCCGGGGGCCGACTCCATGTAGCCGTTGAGGCTGTCGATGATGACCACGCGAGCGCCGGCGCGGACCTCGGCGCGCGCCGCGTCGGAAAACTCGCCCGGCGTCAGCTCGGCGGGATCGACCTGGCGGACTTGGACGAGGCCCTCCTCCAGGACCTCGCGCAGCGGAATGCCCATCCCGTCGGTGCGCGCGAGCAGGGTCTCGATCGTCTCGTCGAAGAGAAACAGCGCGGCCTTCTCGCCGCGGCCCGCGGCGGCGACCGCGTACTGGACCGAGAGGGTGGACTTGCCGGTGCCCGCCGGGCCAGTCACCAGCGTGCTCGTGCCGCGGTGTACCCCGCCGCCGAGCAGCGCATCGAGCGCGGGAAGGCCGCTCGAGATGAGCTCGAGCTCGACACGGTGACCGGCTTCGGCGGCTACGAGTCGCGGGAAGACGACCAGGCCGTCGTGCTTGATGCGCAGGTCGTGGTAGCCCTCGCTGTACGAGACGCCGCGCAGCTTGTCGACGAGCAGTCGGCGCCGGGTGCGCCCGTAGCTCGGCGATTCCTTTTCGAGCCCGATGACGCCATGGACCAGGGTCTCGATCAGCGGAGCGGAGCCGGGGAGGTCTATCGGGTCGAGCAGCAGGGCCGTACAGTCGCGTTCGGCAAAGAAGCGCTTGAGCGCGAGCACCTCGCGGCGCAGCCGGCGCGCGTCGCCGGAGACGACGCGGATCTCCGAGACCGAGTCGATGACCACGCGCCTGGGGCGCAGGCGGTCGACCTCGTCGCGGATGGGCCGGGTGACCTCCTCGAGCTCGATCTCGGCGGGCTTGAAGACTGTCTGCTGCGCCTCGGTCCGGGCGAGCACGTCGATGGCGAGCTCGAGGAACCCGATCGTCGAGGGGTCCCAACCGTACGAGCGCACGGTGCGGTCGACTTCTTCCCAGGTTTCGGAAAGCGTGATGTACAGGCCGGTCTCGCCCCGACGCGCCCCTTCGAGCAAGAACTGCAGCGCCAAGGTGGTCTTTCCCGCGCCCGGGGCGCCGCGAACGAGATAGGTGGCGTTGGCGGGCAGGCCGCCGCCCAGGATCTCGTCGAGCCCCGGGATTCCGGTGGCGAGCCTGTCTTCTTGAGGCATGCCGAGCCCTCAGTTCCCTACGATGCCCGCCAACCGTCTTTTCGGTGCGGGCCTAGTTCGAAGCTAGGCGAGCTGGCAGGACAAGGCCATCGCCCTTCGGCTCAGAGCCAGGCGCGCGGGGTCGAATACCCGGGGCTCGAGCGACTCCTCGATGCCCGCGTGTGGCGATCGGGTCGCTGGTCTTGAAGTGGGAGAACGGGCGGAGCGGCGAAGAGAGATGAAGCGGCAGACAGATGGACCGCTGGGACGAGAGGGACGGCGAAGAAAGGACGGGGCGGCAAAGAATGGATCAAAGTGGCGAGAGATGGACGGCGGAGCTCGGCAGGCCCTCGGTCTTCGCATCCGGGCGACATGGGGCCGGGCATGCTCGCCGCGAACCGCATCGGCGCGTGGCTCGGAGAGACGAGGAGCTACGCAAGCTCCAAAGCTTGCTCGCCTGGCATGTCGGGCCGACGGGAGGGGAGGGAGGAGCGGCGGCCGATTCGGAGAGGCCGGCGCTCAAGATGTTCGGTTGGCCGATGTCTGAGCCTATTCCGGCACGTCGGCCGCCCCTTCGCTCGACTTCTTCTTCTTGCTCCGGAGCGAGGCGCGGGTGGCGGGGATGGCCCTCTCGAAGGCGTCGCGGATCTCCGGCTCGTTGCGGAAGGCGATCTTCGCCACGGCGCGAATCTTGGTGATCGCGACCTCGACGCGCCGATGGATCAGGTTGCGTTCGGCGGTCGTTTCCCGCGAGGACGCGCGGCTGGCCTCTTGAGCCACGTCGGCGCCGGCGGCCGCGCTGCTGGTCGAGGCGAGCTCCTCGATGTCCTCGGGAAGGATGCCGGCGGCGCGAGCCTTGTCGGCATGCCTCTGGGCGCCTTCCAGAAACTTCGCGGAGGCCGCCTTGAGGGAGGGAACCGAATCGCGGCGGATCTTGAGACCAATGCCGAATTCGGTGTGAAGCGTCTTGTCGGAGGGGAAGTGATCGGTGATCGAGCCTCGAAGCAAGGAGAGGATGTCGGCCGTCCGGCCAAGCGCGTCGTTCTGGTTGAGCGTCGACGCCTTCTTCGACTCGCGGATGGTCGCGATGATGACCGCCTTCTGGTCAAGCCGTGCGACGTCAGCCTTGAAACCGTCGATGAGCCCCGCCTCGCACCTCGGCTCGAGCTTCATCCGGTGCAGCTCGGTGAGCGGAACCAGTTCGTTGCCACAGCGAACCACGTCAGCGAGTTCCCACTTCAAGTTTGCCATTGAAAGCCCCCAGTCGTGAGCGTGAGGCCTGCATAAATAGCCCAGGCAGGGGAAGAAATAAAGCCCTAGCCTGCAAGAGGGCAAAAGTGACACAAAGCGGACAACGGGACGGAGTCGTGGATGAAGGGGGCGGGGAGGTCGGCGATTGCGGCTGCGAAGCGGATGAAATCGGGCTGCGAGTGGGCGACAACGGCGGGGGAGCGGGTGAGCGGGGCGTCTTGGCTGGTAAGGGAGCCGGCCGATTGAATGAGCGCCGCGGCAGAGAGGATGAGGATGGCGGGAAGGCAGACGCGTGCGGCGGCCGGGCGGATCGAGCTGACCAGGAATTCGGTATGTCGGGCGGGGGAGCGGATGAGCGTGGCGGTGAAGCGGTATGAGAACGGACGCATAGCCGATGAGAACGGACGGCGCGCTGGATGGGGATGGCGGTGTAGTGGGTGAGGACGGACGCATGGCCGATGAGAACGGACGGCGCGCTGGATGGGGATGACGGTGTAGCGAGTGAGGACGGACGCACAGTGGATGAGGACGGACGGTGCGCCGGATGAGGTTGGCGGTGAAGTAGATCAGGGCGGACGGACTATTCGATGAGCCCGGCGGAAGAGCGGATGAGGAAGGACAGGCTGATGGATGAGCGCGGCGGAAGAGCGGATGAGAAAGGACAGGCTGATGGATGAGCGCGGCGGAAGAGCGGATGAGAAAGGACAGGCTAGTAGATGAGCGCGGCGGAGAAGTGAATGAAGAAGGACGCCAGGCAGATGACGAGGGACGGACGGCCGGATGAGGCTGGCGATGGACTGAGCAGGGAGAGCGAAAGACAGCGGAGAGGATGTATCGCGCAGTCCCGCGGGAATTCGCCGTCGCCGCTGTACCCTGACTGCCCACCGCGCCTATCGAATCCCGAGTTCCCTTTCGACGAGCGGTCGGAGGAGACACCGACATCATGCCCGCACCAACAAGCTCCCGGCACAGAAGCGCCGTCTGGTTCTGCAGGTGCTGAGGTTTCGCGTCAGCCGCGTGGACAACACAACGCCCACTTCGGTTCCAAGCGCGTGGCTGGCAGAGCCGTCGACGCGGTCGTCGAGGCCAGCCTGGCCGCGCGGGAGCCGGACTTCCGCGACGTCCACAACCTCTTCGATTGCGACGAGTTGCGGTGAGCTTGCGAGGCCCTCGGCCTCGACCGCAGCGGGCGCGAAAAGGAGCTGCTGGGCTCGCACAAGGAGCTGAAGGCGAACTTTTGCTCGCCAATCCGGCTTGATTGGGTAAGGCGACCTGCTGTGTGAGTGCCGCAGGTCGGCAGGCATAGTCGTGGGCGCCGGAGATACTGCCCCACAGCCTGTGGCAGTAATTGAGAGCGGCTCCGAGCTGAACGTTTGACCTTCATCTGCATTCCGCTTGGCAGCGCATGGTAACGACCGGGCTGTTGCGGACCTTCCCAGGGTGCCAATTCATTCGTCTCGATCCATTCACCGCAGGTGCTTAGCGCTGTACGCCCCGAGGAGGTCTTCCTCCTCGAAAAGCGCGACGACTTGCTGCAAATCGTCCAACCGTCCGCATTGCTCGGCCGAGACACCAACCGCATTCTCGAGGACTTGATGGGCGTTGCTGAGCGGCCCATCGAGATCAAGCGGCGACCCGGCGAGCTTTTCCGGCTTATCGACAAAGGCGAGCTCGAGGCCGCTCGTGAGACGCGGCGGGAGAATGAGCGGCAGATTGGCGCCGATGATCCGGAGCTGGTTCGAGCGGACGTGTTGATGCGCAGGCGGGAGATCCCGCCGTGTCAGGGTAGTTGTCGCACGGATCGGGAGCGGCCGTGAATGTCCCTCGATTTCGAGGCTTCCGGTGGTCGCCTTTACGCTCGCGATGACCTGTGCGCCCAGGTCGCTTGGACAATGCGAGACGAACTGTGGGGCTCGTGTCGCGGGCGCTGTGCTTGCGAATGGTCACCCCGAGCTCGAACTTGCAGGGCCGACAAATCGAAGGCCGGATCGCCAACGACGCGACCCGGCCCACGTTCTGTCTCACCTTCGATGTCGCGCCTATCGGATTACGGCACGCTCTGCGCGCCTGCGGTGCGAACCTGCTGGGCGGTGAAGCTGCCGCCGTGGAAGGTGCGATCGACGCTGCCCTCGCGAGCGCGGGTGACCGTCAAGATGATCGCGCACTGGTCGGCGATGGCCTGGCCGCCCTCTTGAGCGACCTTCTTGACGAGCGCTCCAGCCGGCACGGTGAACGAGTTGCTGCCGGTTCCCATATCGGCGCTGTAGCTCTCGATGCATTCGCCGCTTATCGCCAGCTTCATCGGGTCGGGGCTGGGCGCCGAGCTCCAGCTCAACGTGAGCGGCGCGGCGCGCGAGAAGCTCTCACTGGCGAGCGCCTGCAACGCAAAGGGCGCCGGCATCCGGACCGAAGAGTCCGGGGCGTTGGTCCCGTTGCTGCGCGACAGGCGCACGCGCACTTCGGTCTCGGCCGCGTCGGTGTCGAAGCTCGCCGAGTAGGTGACCGTGCCGAGCAGGCTGTGCTCGGCAAGCTGCTTGGTCTTGCCGTTGACGCTCGCCTCGAGCTCGTCGTCGGCAGTCAACTGGAGGAACGTGAGGAGCGCCGAGGGGTCGTGCAGCGAGACCTCGACCCGGGTCTTGCCGTCGCCGGTGGCGACGGCGCCCATTCGCGCGTTTATCTCCGAGGTGTCGAATTCGCTCGCGCTCTTGGTCGCGCAGGCAGTGGTGGCGCCGGCAAGCAGCATGGCCAGTCCGGTGGCGGTCGTCTTCCTCATGGCTCGTTTCTCCCTGGTGTCTGCGCGGCTCGATGGCTCGCGGAGGTGGCGGACGATTGCAGCCTGCGTGCCGGCGGACAAGTGGCTGAAAAGATTGAGGATGGGGTTGGCGAGCTATCAGGGGGAGACCGACATTCTTGTCGCGGCGGGTGCGGTGCGAGGCGCGGTCCAAGTGGCCGCGACGGTCGAGAGCCGAAGCGATAGTCGAGAGTCGAGAGTCGAGAGTCGCCCGGCCGCGGCACGTAAGGTTCGCCTTGGTCCGTGCCCTCGAATCGATCGGTGGCGGAGCTGGAGCTCCGCCGTCCAGCTTCCTCCCGTCGTCCTGCTTCCTCCCGTCGTCCTGCTTCCTCCCGTCGTCCTGCTTCCTCCCGTCGTCCTG
>ENA-UOOR01000828-UOOR01000828.1-fermentation-metagenome-genome-assembly--contig:-NODE-828-length-40376-cov-4.205997_pt1 | contig 40376 bp, 36 predicted proteins | sample MGYA00245780_ERZ724029 | MGnify/ENA primary metagenome ERZ724029 (study PRJEB28704, sample SAMN03018315) | fermentation metagenome | biome: anthropogenic terrestrial biome; feature: soil; material... | reverse complement strand
GCCCCTGTCGGGGCAACCGAAAATGACGACGCATTATACCGTCATTGCTTCGCAACTATGGTATAATGGCCGCCAATCGGCTATTATATTTTGATTCTAAGTCCATTTTCCCGCCCCTGTCGGGGCAGCCGAAAATGACGACGCATTATACCGTCATTGCTTCGCAACTATGGTATAATAGCCGCAATATCTTAAATATCTTAAATTGAAAGCAGAAGCGGGTTATCACTGTGAATTTTTTTGAGGCTTTGCCGGAACTTTCCGAATATGTGCTTGCCGGCGCGAAATATATTCTGCCGTTTCTTGCGATCTGGCTGCTGATGCGCTGCGTGCGCTCCATGCTGCGCGAAAAATACGAGCCGGAAACCTGGGCCTACCTCATTGACGAAGCCGGCGCCAAGCGGCCCGTACATCACTGGGAGTGCATCATTGGCCGGGCGGCTTCCGCCGACGTGGTGGTGACGGAGCCGTCTGTTTCAAGGGTTCACGCCTCACTTATGCGGGACGATGAAGGCGGATGGAACCTGTCGGATATTAGATCCAAGGGCGGAACCCGGATCAACGGCAGGCCGGTGGATACGGATGAGCCTGTCGAAGACGGCGACGTGCTGTCCTTTGCGGGGAATGATTTCACCTTCCGGGATATCGACGAAAAAAAGCGCGCGGCTCAGGCTATGCGCCGCACCGCCCCCGGGCGCTTCATCGGGCCGGGGGTTACGCTGCTGATCCTGACGCTTTTCCAGGCTTTCCTGACCATGGAATTCACGGCCACTGCCCAGCCGGGTCATGTCCTGCCCATTGCGCTGGCTTTTCTGGCGCTGATGGTCATCCAGTGGTTTTGCTATTTTGTCATGCGCTCCATCCGCCGCACCGGCTTCGAGCCGGAAACGCTGGCGTTTTTTCTGACTACTCTGGGCGTGGCCGTCGTGGCCACCAGCACTCCCGGCGAGATGCTCAAGCAGATTTTCCTTGTGATGATCGGGATCACGTTGTTTTTCTTTCTCGGCTTCTGGCTTCGGGATCTTCGGCGCGTCAAGGCCTTCAGATGGGCCGCGGCCGTTGCCGCCATCGGCCTGCTTGGGCTGAACCTTTTGGTCAGCGAGGCGGTGTTCGGCGCAAAAAACTGGCTCACCGTAGCCGGAGTTTCCATTCAGCCCTCCGAGTTGGTGAAGGTCATCTACATCTATGTGGGCGCCGCCGCGCTGGACAGGCTGTTTGAGCGGCGGAACCTGTTTGCGTTTATCGGATTTTCGGCCTTATGCGTGATCGCCCTGGCCCTCATGGGGGACTTCGGCGCCGCGGTGATCTTTTTCACCTGCTTTCTGGTCATCTCCTTCATGCGTTCCGGCAGCTTTGCCACGGTGTTCCTGGCCGTCACCGGCGCGGGCCTGGCGGGGTTTCTGGTGCTTTCGGTGAGGCCCTATATCGCGCAGCGGTTTGCCACCTGGGGCCACGTCTGGGAGGATGTCTGGGGCAAGGGTTATCAGCAGACCCACGCCCTCTCGGCCGCCGCGGCGGGCGGACTGTTCGGCAAAGGGGCGGGTACGGGATGGCTGAAGGATATCGTAGCCGCGAATACGGACATGGTTTTTGCCGTGCTGTGCGAGGAGCTTGGGCTGATCATTGGGCTTTGCGCGATCCTCGCGGTGATTTCCCTGGCGCTTTTTGCCGTTCGCAACGCGGCCCAGGGGCGGAGCACGTATTACGTTATCGCGGCCTGTGCCGCGGTCAGCATGCTGATGGTTCAGATGGGACTTAACGTTTTTGGCTCTCTGGACATCCTGCCATTCACGGGGGTCACGTTCCCATTTGTATCCAAGGGGGGCACCTCCCTGATTTCCTGCTGGATGATGCTGGCCTTCGTAAAAGCCGGCGATACCAGGCGGGATGCCAGCTTTGTTGTCAAGCCCCAGGCGGGCCGCCGGGTCAGGCCCGCCGACGGCGAAGAGGAGGCCGAGGAATGAAAAAGGTAAAACGCCGCGCCACCGCCGCCCTCCTGATTGCCGCCATGCTCATCATCGGCGTCGCCGTATACCTGGTGCGCCTGGCGGACGACGGCGGCGCCTGGGCCACGTATTTTTCTTCATCGGTGGCCGCGGGCACCATCACAGACAGGAACGGAACGGTGCTCTATACCTCCGACGGCTCGGAATATGCTTTTGCGGAGGACTGGGCCACCCGGACAGCCTGCTTCCAGCTTATCGGCGACGTGTCCGGAAACGTGGGCACAGGGGCGATTGGCCAGTTCCGGGACAAGCTGTCGGGTTATAATTTTATCACCGGCATGTCCAGCGGCCAAACCCTCCGGCTGACGGTGGACGCTTCTCTGAATGTAAAAGCCTACGCGGCCCTTGCCGGCCGCAACGGCGCGGTGATCGTCATGAACTATAAGACCGGGGAAATTCTCTGCATGGTATCCGCCCCGTCCATGGACCCGGCCAATCCCGGCAATAATCCGGCGGACGGCACGTATCTGAACAAGGCCGTCAGCGCCGCCTTCGTGCCCGGATCGGTTTTTAAGCTGGTCACACTTACGGCGGCCATAGAAAATATCGACGATCTGTACGACCGCCAGTTCTGGTGCGGAGGAAGCGCGGTCGTGGGCGGTGCGACGCTCAACTGTACTTCGGCCCACGGCAGCCAGACCATCGAGCAGGCCCTGGCAAATTCCTGCAACTGCGCCTTTTCCGAGCTGGCCCAGGCCCTTGGCCCGGAGCTTCTGGCGCAATACGCCGAAAAGCTGGGGCTGACCGCCGCCCACGAACTGGACGGGATAACCACCGCCGCAGGAACTTTTGAGAAAGCCGAGGCGGGCACCATAGACCTGTCCTGGTCCGGGATCGGCCAGTATCACGACATGGTAAGCCCCTATGCCATGCTGCGGCTGACCGCGGCCGTTGCCAACGGAGGGCTGCTCATGGAGCCGACCCTGATCGGCCGCGGGCCGCTTTCCGGAACCACCAGGCTGATGGCTGCGGAAACCGCCGGCAAGGTGGCGGATATGATGGACTACAACGTGGAATACGCTTACGGAACCTGGAATTTTCCGGGCCTTTCGATCTGCGCCAAGACCGGCACGGCCGAGGTGGGGGACGGCACGTCCCACTCCTGGTTCACCGGGTTCCTGGCCGACGAGGCGCATCCCTATGCTTTTGTGGTAATGATAGAACACGGCGGCGCGGGACTGGCCAACGCCGGCAGCGTGGCCAACACTGTCCTGCAGGCGGCCGTGGCGGAAAATAACGGGTAATTATGATTGATCTTTCTGTACAAAATCTGACAAAATCGTTTGAGGTCGGCAATAAAGTGCTTGACGGGCTGACCTTTGACGTGAATGAGGGAGAGCATGTCGGCATCCTCGGCATGAACGGCTGCGGAAAGACCACGCTGTTCCGGCTGATTTCCGGCGAGATGACACCGGATGAGGGCCAGATTGCCGTCCACAGGGGCAGGCGTGTCGGGCTGATTTCCCAGATCCCGCATTACCCCGACGGCTGGACCACGGAGGACGTGCTGAGGGACGCCCAGAGCCAGGTACGGGAGACGGGGCGCAAAGCGCAGGCGCTGGCCGCGCGGATGGCGCAGGACGATTCTCCGGAGCTGCTCATGGAATACGACCGGCTGGCGGAGGAATTCCGCTGTCGCGGCGGGTATGATATGGATACGGAGCGCAGCCGGATCGCCAACGGCCTGGACATCCCCCCGGACATGCGGGAGCGAGAGTTCGACCTGCTTTCCGGCGGGGAAAAGACCCGGGTAAATCTGGCGCGGCTGATTCTGGAGGACACCGATATCCTGCTGCTGGACGAGCCAACAAACCATCTGGATCTGCGGGCTACGGAGTGGCTGGAGGACTATATCCTGCATTTCAAGGGGACGGTGCTGGCCATAAGCCACGACCGGTACTTTTTGGACATTGTTGCCGGGCGGTGTATCGAAATTAAAGACGGGAAGGCGGAATTCTATTCCGGAAATTACAGCTTCTACACCGTGGAGCGCCAGCGCCGCTTTGATGAGCAGCTTAAAAAATACGAGAAGGATCAAGCGAAAATCGCCCAGCTTACACAGGCGGCTGCCCGGCTTCATCTCTGGGCCATTATGGGAAACGACGCGCTGCATAAGCGCGCCTTCTCCATGGAAAAGCGCATAGAGCGCCTTTCTCAAACCGAGCGTCCCACTGAGGCGAGAAAGCTCCGGGCCTCCTTCAAGGAGCGAGAATTCAGGGGCGACGAGGTTCTTGTCATGGAAGGGCTGACAAAGGGGTTCGACGGCAGGACCCTTTTCTCCGGTCTGGACATGACGGTGACCGGAGGCGAACGCATTGCCCTTATCGGGGATAACGGCACGGGAAAATCCACCCTGATAAAGCTTATCATGGGGGAGGAAACCCCGGACGCCGGATGGGTGCGGCGGGGACCCTCCGTCCGTGTGGCGTACCTGCCCCAGATCGTGAAATTCGTGCAGCCGTCCCTTTCCGCCCTGGATACGCTGATTTCCGAATGCCGCTGTACGCCGCAGCAGGCTAGGGACAGGCTCGGAGCTTTCGGTTTTTCCGGCGAGGACGCTCTGAAGGCCGTCGGCGCCCTTTCCGGCGGCGAGCAGAGCCGATTGAGGCTGTGCATACTCATGGGAGGGGACATTAACCTGCTGATTCTGGACGAGCCTACCAACCACCTGGATATCCCGTCCCGGGAGTGGATGGAGGATGCGCTTGAGGAGTACGGCGAAGCCCTGCTGTTCATCTCCCACGACAGATATTTTATCGAAAAATTCGCCACCCGAATCTGGGCGCTGGAAAACGGCGCGATTACCGACTTTCGCGGCGGGTTTGAGGAATACCGCCAATACAGGCTGCGCCGGGACGCCATCGCCCAGGCGGCGAAGCGGGCGGAACCAAAGGAAAAAAAGACGCCCCACAGGAAGAAGACTTCCGACGCCGAGAAAAGAAAACGCAAAATAGAGCGTGAAATCGAAAAGGTTGAAGAGCGGATAAAGGCCCTGGAGGCCCTGGCGGAGGAAAATGCCTCGGACTACGAAAAGCTTATGGAGATCGATGCGGAAAAGGTGGCGCTGGACAGCGAAATGGACGCCTTATACGGCGAATGGGGGGATTTGGATGAAGGATAAGACATGGATCATTCTGCCGGTTATTCTTCTGGCGGCCGCATTCCTGTTTCTTTTTCTTCTGGATGGGTACGGCTTTATCGGGCTGCTGCTCGTTCTGGCCGCGGCGGCAGCCGTACTCTGCCATTTTTCGGGGCGGAAGGCGCGGCGGATTTATATGGGGATCATCGCGGCGGCGGCAGTTTTTCTGATTGTAATCGAGATTCCAATTATCAAGGCGGCCAGGACGGACGCCCCCGAAGGCTGCGACTATATCATCGTATTGGGCGCGGGGGTGAACGGCAAGACCCCCTCCCTTTCCCTGGTGAACCGCCTGGATGCGGCCCTGATCTATCTGGAGGATAACCCGGAGACCGTGGTCATCGTTTCAGGAGGGCAGGGGCCGGGAGAAAACATCACCGAGGCCCGGGCCATGGGGATATGGCTGGAGGCACGGGGCATATCGCCCGAGCGTATCATACAGGAGCCGAATGCGGCCAGCACCAGGGAAAACCTGGCCTTTTCATTTGACATTATCCGAAACCGGGGAGATACGCCGGACAATGTGGCGGTCGTATCCAGCGAATACCATCTGTATCGGGCAAAGCTGCTGGCCGAGACCCTGGGCGTGTCCGTTTCGGGCATTGCCGGGGAGACAAGCCTGCCCGTGCTGAAGCTGAATTACTTCATCCGCGAGGCCGGAGCCAGACTCTATTATCTTATTTTCGGAGTGGTATGATGGAAAAAGTAAACGTTTACGATTTTGACAAGACGATCCTGCCGTACGACAGCTCTCTGGCATTTTTCCGGTTTTGCGCCCGCCGGTATCCGAGGGCGGCGCTGCGCTCCATTGCGGCGGCGCCGGGCCTGCCGCTTCTGGCCGTGGGCCTCGCCTCCAAAACCGCGGTCAAGGAAAAATTCTATCGGTTTTTGACCATGATTCCCGATGTGGATGCGGAGCTTGACATTTTCTGGGCGGAGCATTTCGGGAACGTCAACCGTTGGTATCTGGAGCGCCGCAGGCCGGACGACATCATTATTTCGGCCTCTCCGGAGTTTTTGCTCAGGCTTCCCGCCGATAAGCTGGGGGTTCGGCTCATCGCGTCCCGGGTCGGAAAATATACGGGGATTTACGAAGGCGCCAACAACGACGGGGAAGAAAAGGTGAGTCGGCTGCGCCGGGAATATCCCGGGACGGAGATCCGCGAGTTTTTTTCGGACTCTGCCAATGATACGCCCCTGGCCGGGCTGGCGGAGCGGGCGTGGATGGTGAGCGGTTCCACACTTCGCCCCTGGCCGAAAAAATAGGGCCGGGCGGCGGCTTCCCGCGCGGCGATCACGCAAACAGATATGAAAAAATAATCCGGAGCGGCTTTTTGCCGCTCCGGATTATTTAATGAAAACTATACTTTTTTACTCAGTCGTCTTCCGGTTCGTCCCCGGTTTCAATTCCGTCAAACTCAAGGGACTCGCCGCAGTTGGGGCACTCAATTGCGCCAAGATCCAGCACGTCCTCGTCGATTGTTATCGTGTTGTCGCAGGCCGGACAGGTCACCTCATAAAAAAGGGTATTCTCGTCGCCCTCGTCATCATCCTCGTCGTCGTCATCCTCGTCATCATCCTCGTCGTCGTCATCCTCATCGTCATAGAGGATATCCTCGACGTCGGACAGATCGTCGCTGACCTGATCCAGCGCCTCGCCCAGATCCCAGGCATTCTGCTCCAGATCCTCGATATCCAGGGCGACATCCTCCAGAATATCCATCACTACGGCAAGGATCTTTCCCTCTTTGGATTCCTTGTTGATGCCAAGCCCCTCGGTCAGGCCTTTCAGGTAGGCGACTTTTTCGGAAGTAGTCATAGCATTGTCACTCCTTCGGTAAAATCTTTTGTTCGCTTTTAGCCCTTGGCTCTTTCAAGATATTCCCCGCTGCGGGTATCTACCTTGATTCTGTCTCCTTCGCTGATGAACAGCGGCACTTTGATCTCCGCGCCGGTCTCCACGGTCGCGGGCTTGGTGGCGTTGGTGGCGGTATTGCCGGCAAAGCCGGGATCGGTTTGTGTGATGGTCAGATCAACGAAATTAGGGGGCTCCACGGAAAAGACCTTGCCTTTATAGGAAAAGACTGTGCAGACCATATTTTCGGTGACGAAACGGAATCCATCGCTCAGCACGGCGCGGTCAATGGGGATGAGCTCATAATTTTCGGGATCCATGAAGTAATAAAGGTTTCCGTCAGCGTAGCTGAACTCCATGCTTTTACGATCGACAGTCGCATTTTCAAACTTTGAGGTAGGATTGAACGAGGTTTCGATAACGGCCCCGGTAATGACATTTTTTATTTTTGTCCGGACAAAAGCAGCGCCCTTTCCGGGCTTGACATGCTGAAACTCGATGACCTGCATAACCTGGCCGTCCATCTCAAAGGTGACGCCGTTTCTGAAATCGCCTGCTGTAAGCATATTGATATCCTCCAGTGTCAGTCTAGGTATTTTTGCCAAAACATTCTACACTATTATCAGGGATTTGGCAATAGAAATTAAATGATTATCAGGTTTTTCGGGGCTTCCGCGATGTTGATGCAGCCTTCGCCGGTCAAATACAGCACGTCCTCGATCCTAACCCCGAAGCGCCCGGGGATATAAATGCCCGGCTCGGCGGAGATCACCGCGCCCTCCGGCATGGGCTGGTTATTGGCGGGGGAGGCGTTCGGGTTTTCATGGATATCCAGGCCGACGCTGTGTCCGAAACCATGTCCGAAATACTGGCCGTAGCCCGCGTCGTCGATCACCTTTGCGGCCGCCGCGTGTATGGATGCGCCCGTGACTCCCGGCCTGGAGGCGGCAATGCCGGCAAGCTGGGAGCGCAGAACAACGTCGTAAACGTTTTTCATCTCATCCGTGACGTCGCCCACGGCAACCGTGCGGGTCATGTCCGAGCAGTAGCCGTTTTTGATGCAGCCAAAGTCCATGGTTACAAAATCGCCGGACTTGATCCATTCGTCACCGGGAACGCCGTGAGGCATGCTGGTTTTGGCGCCGGTCACCACAATCGGGTCGAAGGAATTTCTTTCGCTGCCGTAGAGCAGCATACGGTAAGTCAGCTCCGCGGCCAGCTCCCGCTCGGACAACCCCGGCTTTATTATGGCCATCACATCGTTCAGCGCGCGCTCCGCGATCCGCTGCGCGGCGATGAGACTATCCAGCTCCGCCCTGGATTTGGACTCCCGGAGGACGGAAATCAGCTTCTGCCCCGGTTGAAGGGGGAAACCCAGCTTTTCGCCCAGGCGGTTATAGTCCGAGAAGCTCAGGCAGTCTTCCTCCGCGCCGAGTTTTTTAATGCCCAGGTTCAGAACAATATCCCTGATGCAGTCGGAAACGCCGTGTTCCCGGGTGGACAGCACGACCTCCACCGCCGGATCACGCTGAAGTGTGGCTGCCTCCACATACCGGGAATCGGTGATAAGATATGCGTTTTTGCGGGAAATTATCGCCGCGCTGTCCGTTGGCAGAAAGCCCGTGGAGTAAAAAACATTTTTGTCGTTCATCAGGAGCAGGGCATCCAGCTCCGTGCAGGCCAGCGCCGATTGGATTTTCTTAAGATTTGTCATAAGGTCGCCTTTCATTCTTATAGGATTATGCCGAAATATCGGTAAGCATGATATCGCCGGGGGAAAGCAGAGAACAAAGGGATTTTTCGCCGGATATGATGGAAACGGTTTCGATCCCGTCGATGGCGCAGAAGGTCAAAACGGCGCAGCAGCAAAGCAGGGTAAGGTCAAAGCCTCCCAGCTCGTCGCAGCCCTCGGCTTCGAGACGCAGTTCGCCGCCGTTCAGCTCATACCCCAGAATGCGCCCGCCGTAGGGCAGGGGGTTTTCAAGCCCCGGATCGGACGATTCCGCGTTAAAGGCGGAGATCGCGGCGTTGATGATACCGACCCCCGGCGAGAGAAAAAGGTTCTCGGCAACGGCCAGTTCCCCGCCGTTCCGATAAGGGGCGGCCACCGCCCGATAAACCGCCAGGTGTTTTCCGCCGGAAGCCACGCCGCAGGCCGATAGCAGCATAGCCGCGGCCAGCAGGTGCGCGGCCAGACGTTTTTGCTTCATGTTTCGGCGTCCTCCTTTTCTGAAAAGCGGGGGAAGGATACGGCAAAACGCGTTCCGTTGGGGGTTCGGGGGCTTACGGTGATCTCCCCGCCCAAGGAGGCCACGGCATCGCTGACGATGGAAAGGCCAAGACCGCTTCCGCCCGCCTCCCGGGATCTGGCCTTGTCCACCCGGTAAAACCGGGAGAAAATCTGGGATCTGTCCTCCTCGGGGATTCCGATCCCGGTGTCCTCTACGGTCAGAAAAACATGGGTTTCATCGCCGTCCACGGTCAGGTAGACGTGTCCGCCGTCGTGATTATATTTCAAGGCGTTTTCCGCCAGGTTGAAAATGATCTGATGAATATCGTCCTCGGAGGCCAGAACCATGCAGTCCTGCCCGACGGTATACTCAATGGTAACGTTGCGGGCGTCCGCAAGGGGCGTGAGAAGCCTGAGCGTGGATTTCAGAGCCGCGCCGATATCCACGGGGCTGCGTTTGCTCTCGATGCCGTCATCCCGGCGGGAGAGATCCAGCAGTTTTTCCGTGGTGCGCTGAAGCCGCTCGGCCTCCGAGCCGATGTCCGTCACAAATTCCCGCATGGTGTCCATGTCCATATCCCCGCTCTGAACGATGCTGTCGGACAGAAGGCGTATGGACGCCAAAGGGGTCTTGAGCTCATGGGAAGCATCCGAAACGAAGCGCCGGCGCTGTTGTTCCGTAGTCTCAAGCCGCTCGGTAAGGTTGTTGAATTCGTTGCCCAGCTCTGTCAGTTCGTCGTTTCCGCCGATGTCGAGCCGGTGGGCGTAGTTGCCGCCGCGGACCACCTGTATGGCCTTTGCCAGGTGTGTGATGCGGGCGGTCAGGGTGCGGGAAAAGGCGACGGTGAGAATGAGCGCAACGGTGCAGGCCGCGATGGAGATCACGCGAAGGATGTTCTGGATGCTCAGGATCAGGGAGGCCTGCTCGCTGTCGTATTCGCAAAGATAGACGGAGCCGAGGGTGACCGAACGGCTGCGGACGGGCATGGCCGCCCGGGAGATGAACGCGCCGTCAGCAAATTGGGACCGGAATACCTGCTCCCCGCCCAGAGCGCGGGAAATCTCCGAAAAAAGCGCGTATTTGCCGATTCCCGAGTCGCCCCAGGTGTCATAAAGCACCAGCGCAGAACCGTCCGTCACGACAATGCGCGAAAAGCTGGTGACGTCCAGCAGTTCCATGACCTGCGCCACGCTGTTGGCGGACAGGGTATCCAGAGCGGACAGGGAGGAGGAGATGACCGCAGCCTGGTTCATGAGGGCGCTTTCTTTCTCCTTGAACACCAGATCCCGGGATGCCATGAGCGGATATGTGTTCATCAGCAGAAGAAGCGCGCCAATCAGCGCGAAGAAGGAGACAATGAATTTATACTGGACGCTTCCCGTCCGTTTTCTTTTTTCCCGGGGTTTTATGCGCATACCTTACTCCGCAAAAAAGTAGCCGACGCCCCATTTGGTGATGATAAATTCCGGAGACGCCGGAACCTTTTCCAACTTTTCACGCAGGCGGCGTATATGCACATCCACTGTGCGGGCGTCGCCCTGATAATCATATCCCCAAATCAGGTTCAGAAGGCTGTCCCTGCTGTATACACGCCCCGGATTGCGCATGAGCAGTTCGGCCAGGTCGAATTCCTTTGCCGTGAGCTCAACGGCGGCGCCGTCCTTCTTGACGTTTCGGCGCTTGGGATCGAGGGTGAGGTGTCCCCTGGTCAGCACATCTGAAGAAGCGGCCTGGGCGGCGGGCATGGACGCCCGGCGAAGAAGCGCCCGGATCCTGGCCTTGAGCTCCAGGATGTTGAAGGGCTTCGTGATATAATCGTCCGCGCCGGACTCGAAGCCAAGAAGCTTGTCCGAATCCTCACTGCGGGCGGTGAGCATGATGATGGGCACGGTGGAGAAGCTGCGTATCTGCTGGCAGGCCTCCAGACCGTCCACACGGGGCATCATCAGGTCCAGGATGATGATATCATAGCTGTTCTCCCGAGCCATCTGGACGGCCGTCTCGCCGTCGTGGCAGGAATCCACCTGATAACCTTCGTTCTCAAGATTGAATTTGATGCCCTTGACCAAGAGCTTTTCGTCGTCTACCACAAGCACTTTCATGGCATATCCTCCGCGGTGATGTAATCTTTGATTTTGTCAAAGGTGGCCTGGCCAATGCCATTCACGGACAGAATTTCCGAAATGTCGGAAAATCCGCCGTTTTCCTCCCGATACCGAATGATGCGGCCGGCGAGCGCCTCGCCGATGCCCGGCAGCAGCGTGAGGGTCTCGGCGTCGGCGGAGTTGATGTTAATATCCTGTCCGGCGGCCCGTTCGTAAGGGAGTTCCGGGGAGGCTTCCGCCCAGACGGACGCCGAGCGGTCGGCCGGGGAGAAGTCGATTTGCGCTGCCGAGGCGGCGGAGAACAGCCGGACGGCCACGGCAAGAGCCAGCGCCGCGGCGGCGGCTGCCAGCCAGGCGGCTTCGGTTTTTTTCAGCTTTCCCACAACAGCATCTCCGACTCAACGGGAATTATTTAAGGTTGCTTTTCTTTATGTAAACCGTTATAATACAGTATGCTTTTCGAAAATCCCCCTAATAAACTATAACACATTATGTCGGAGATTGATATGAAAAAAATAAAGATATTCCCAGTCATTTTATTGCTTTGTTTATTTTTCTCCGTCTTGTCGCCGGCGGCGCTGGCGCTGGACGATCCGGCAGTCACCGCAAAAGCGGTTCTCCTGGCGGATGCCGATAGCGGCAGGGTTTTTTTCTCTCAAAACGCCGATGAAAGAGTGTATCCGGCTTCGCTGACAAAGATTGTGACGGTTTTTCTGGCCGTTGAGGCAATCGAAAGGGGCGACGTTTTGCCCACTGATGAAATCACCTGTACCGCGGCGTGTCTGGAGGGCATGGCGGAGGACGGCAGCACAGCCAATATTGCCGTCGGTGAGACGATGACCCTTGAGGAGTACCTGTACTGCGCCATGGTGGAATCCGCCAATGAGGCCTGCAATGTGATTGCCGAATACATAGGCGGGTCGATTCCGAACTTTGTGCAGATGATGAACGAAAGGGCGGCCCAGCTGGGCTGCACGGGCACTCACTTCACCAATACCCACGGGCTTCCGGATGAGAACCATTATACCACAGCGAACGATGTTTATCTGATTACGATGGAGGCCATCAGGCAGGATCTTTTCATGGAGATCTGCAACACGGTGAAGCATACGGTACCCGCCACGAACATGTCCGAGACGCGGGAGCTTTCCAACACCAACGGCCTAATCAACTCCGACTCACCCTATTACAGGGGGTATTATTACGAATATGCCAGGGGCGTAAAAACCGGGCATACCAGCGCGGCGGGATACTGTCTGGTCTCCACGGCGGAGAAGGATGGGATGCACCTGCTTGCCGTGGTTATGGGCGGTACGGGCAAAGAAAATGCCGACGGCTCTTTGACGTACGGCAATTTTGTCGATACTATTGCGCTGTACAACTGGGTTTTCAACAACTTTAGCATGCAGGAAATTCTCGGCTCCTCCGAGCTGGTCTGCGAGGTTCCGGTGGCTATGGGTTCGGACGGGGATTCGGTGACCCTGCGCCCTAAGGATGTGGTAGTCGCGCTGCTTCCGAACGATGTGGAGCTCTCGGGCTTTGAACGGGATATCGTGATATACAGCGAGCAGTCCGGCGAGACGCTGGCCGCACCCATCGCCGCGGGAGCGGTTCTGGGGGAGATCACCGTCTCTAAGGACGGCGTGGTTTACGGGACGGCTTCCCTGGTGGCCAGCACCTCGGTTGAGCTTTCAAAAATCCAGTATATGAAAGAACAGGTCGGGACAGCCCTGAATCTGGTATGGGTAAAAATCATCTTCTGGATTCTCATCATCATCCTTGTGGCTTACGCTTTGCTTATAATCCGATACCGCACGCTCCACAAGCGTCACCAGAAGGAGGCGCGGCGGGCCCGTCAGGAATTGGAGAAGCGGCGCGAGGAAGAGGAAATGACGCGCATTTTTGGGGTAGATGAAAACCGGCGGGGGCCGAAACCGCCGCAGGAAAACGGATCTAAGGCAGACGGCGGGCCGCGGATGGATTATTTCTCCCGCGAGGACGTCAGCGGACGGCATACCGTCAAAATCGGCACCACAATACCCGGTAACGATCAGGCAAAACGGGATTACTTTGAAGAATTTTTCCGCCGCAATCAGGAAGACGAGCCGCAGGAAGAAAAACAAAAACGTAAATAAAGCCAAAGCCCTCCGGGTTTACGGGGGGCTTTGGCTATTCTCGGCGCGATGCGCGCGTTTCAAATTCGCGGCAGACCCGGTTATCGGGCTTCCTTTCGCCTGAGACTTAGACAATCGGCGATCATGGCGATAAACTCTGAGTTTGTCGGCTTGCCTTTTATGTTTGAAACGGTATAACCAAAGTATTTCTGAAGGGTTTCGATGTCTCCGCGATCCCATGCGACCTCAATGGCGTGGCGAATCGCCCTTTCCACACGGGATGAGGTGGTATTGTACTTTTTTGCCACCGCCGGATAGAGAACCTTAGTTACGGCATTGATGACGTCCATATCGTTTATTGTCAGGATAATTGCTTCGCGAAGGTACTGATAGCCCTTAATGTGGGCGGGAACGCCGATCTCGTGTATGATGTCCGTGACGACGGCCTCAAGGCTTGGTTCCGACTTGATGGCGGGAGTCGCCCGAGACGGCGCGGTGGTGATCTCTCTGGGGCCGCCGTTAATTTGCCTGATGCGGGTCATGAGCGCGTTTGGATCGAAGGGTTTCGGGATAAAATAACTGGCGCCGAGATCGGAGCAGTCGCTGAGCACCTGCTCATTCCAAAAGCCTGAAATCACAATCACCTTGGGGTAAGCGCCCGTCTCAGACAGCTTTTGCATAACCCCGAATCCGTCCAGCTTTGGGAAAATCAGTTCAAGCAGCAGCATATCCGGCTTCAGTTCCGCCGTCAGGCCCAGGGCCTCCATGCCATCCTCCGCAGTCCCGACAACCTCCATATCATCCTCGTCGTTTATAATGTCTGAAAGAAGAAGTCTAAAGTCTTCATTCGGATCTGCAATGAGGATCCGCGTCTTGGTTTCCATAATATAACCTCCGAAATTATTTAATTACGGACTGCGCTATATTTGTTTAAGCAGAAATACCGTTTCATGGGTAATAATCTAACATAAGCTGTAACTTCATGCAAGAAAAAGTTGGATAAAAAGAATAAAAAATAATTTACATAATTCGACAATATAGTGCGGTATGACCATTCTCATATCGTTTTTCGACAAAATGCAACTGTCTTCTACATGAAGATAGTCGTTTTTTGTCTGTGGAATTCCATCGGAGGCGAAAAATCTATTTTTTTGCGAAAAAAAATTTATTTTGGAATTACAGAATTTTTTTGTTCCGGGTTTACAAAACTGTATGATTGACGAATTGCAGAATAATCAAATTAGTAGTATTATAATGCACACGTGGCATAATATCGAACAGGGAGTTGAAAAAATGGTTCATATTATTACGGATTCCGGATCCGACGTTAAAGGAACCGTCGACGAAAATATAACGATTGTTCCGCTGCGGATCACATTTGGCGAGGAGGATTACTACGACGGGGTAACCCTTTCGCATCAGCAGTTTTATGAGAAGCTGATTGAAAGCGATGAATTTCCCAAGACCAGCCAAGTGTCGCCTTTTGAATTTGAAAACGTGTTCCGCGCCGTTCAGGAAGCCGGAGATACCGCGGTGGTAATCACGCTTTCTCAAAAACTTTCCGGTACCTACCAGAGTGCCTTGATGGCGGCGGAGGGTTTTGGAGATATCATAAAGGTTGTGGACAGCAAAAGCGTTTCTCTGGGCGAAGGCATCCTGGTTCAATACGCCGCGGCGCTTAGGGACGCCGGCCAAAGCGCTGCGGAGATCGCGGAAAAATTGGAGGAGAAGAAGCAGGACATCTGCGTGATCGCCCTTCTGGACACGCTTGAATATCTAAAAAAGGGCGGACGCCTCTCAAAAGCCGCCGCTTTTGCCGGCGGGCTGCTTTCTATCAAGCCGGTGCTGTCACTGGCGGAAGGGGAGATTGTCGTCCTGGGCAAGGCCAGAGGGTCGAAACAGGGCAACAACATGCTCATTCAAATGATTGAAAAAAGTAACGGCGTTGATTTTAACATGCCGCTGATGCTGGGGTATTCGGGGCTCAGCGACGCGATATTGAAAAAATATATCCTCGACAGCGAGGCGCTCTGGGCGGGTAACGCGGACAAACTGAATATTACCACTGTCGGCGGAACCATCGGCGCTCATTCGGGGCCGGGAGCTATTGCCGTGGCTTATTTCCATAAATAGCGCGGCGGGATCAAAATTTTAATAAAAACCAAAGCGGCCGGTTTTTTACACCGGCCGCCATTTTTGCAGATCTATGAGGCTTGAGCAAGCTCCCGCGCGCTTTCCGCGGCTCTGAGCATGGAATCAATGGTGATGCCATATCCCCGCGTCGGATCGGAAAGCAGCACATGCGTGACTGCGCCAATAAGCCTGCCGTCCTGTAAAATCGGACTTCCGCTCATCCCCTGCACAATGCCGCCGGTCAGCGCCAGAAGCTCGGGGTCGGTGACCAATATCATCAGGCGCTCCTCTTCACCCCGGTATATGCGGCAGATTTCGATATCGAATTCACGGGACTCCGCGCCGGACACCTGGGAAATGATAACTGCCGGGCCGACTTTAATCTCTGCGTTCGGCGCCGTTTCAACGGCCGTACCCTCCAGGGCCGTGTCGCAGACGCCGAAAATACCGCAGGAAGTATTATAAAAGATATTTCCCAATTTGCTGCCCACGTCAAAGCAGCCGTGGAGTTCCCCCGGGGCCCCGTTTTCGCCTTTCTGTACCGAGGCTACGGAGGCGCTTGTAATAAAGCCTTCGGAAAGGGGAAGCGTCACACCCGTTTCGCTGTCGTTTATGGGATGGCCCAGGGCGCCGAAAAGCCCGGTTTCAGGATCATAAAAGGTAATGGTGCCAATGCCGGAAATCCCATCTCTCAGCAGCAGTCCCATCTTCCAGGCGCCGTCCGCGTCCGCAGCGGGCGTGACTGTGTACTGGATGAGCTTTTCACCCCGCTTAAGGGTCACGGCCACAGGAGTCCCGTCCAGGGATTGTATAGCTGCGATAAAATCATTTGCCGATACAATATTGTTTCTGCCGATGCGAATAATAATGTCGCCGGGCTGAATGCCGGCGTCTGCCGCGGGGGTGACGTCGCCCGAACCGGTGGTTACGCCGGAAAGTCCCGCTACCAGCACGCCGTCGGTATGCATCTCAATCCCTACCGTTTGGCCAACCGGAATCAGTTCCTGTGCAAACGCGGCCGCGGGTAAAGCAAAAAGGAAAAAAAACGCAAAAATTCCCGTGGCTGCGCACTTGACTATCCTATTTCTATTTGTCATATTTTTCTTTATCCCTCCCTCGTTTTAAGTATGTGCCGCGAAGCAAAAAATAAAGGCGGATTTTTAATACACAATTACCTTTTTCGCAGAAAGCGCATATTATGAAACGGATTATGTGCGAAGGGAAATAGTGCCATGAAAATTTTAAAATACGGAAGCCGAGGCGCGGAGGTTCAACTTCTTCAGCTTGCCCTGAACAGGGCCGGATTCGGCCCCTTAGAGACAGACGGCATATTCGGAACCGTCACCGCGTCCGCATTGCGGAGATTCCAGTCCGCCAACGGCCTTGCGCCGGACGCTATAGCCGGGAGACTGACTCACGCGGCGCTGTATCCGTGGTATACTGGATACGTCAATCATACCATCAGGGCCGGAGATACGCTGTACAGGCTGGCGGAGCGGTACGGCACGTCGCTGCGGGCGGTGATCACGGCCAATCCCGGACTTGACCCCACGAAACTCCAGATCGGCGATAAGGTTGTTGTTCCCCTTCCGTTTCCGGTGGTGCCGACCAATATTGATTGGAGTTCCTCCCTGGTGGGCTATACCGTGCGGGGCATAACAGCGCGGTATCCTTTTGTGTCGGATTCGGAATATGGGCGCAGCGTCATGGGGAAGCCTCTGCGCTATCTGGGTCTGGGAAACGGAAGCAACACGGTTTTCTACAATGCGGAGCACCATGCAAACGAGTGGATCACCACGCCCGTGCTGATGAAATTCATCGAGGAGCTGGCGCGGGCCTATGCCTTCGGCGGTCGGATTTACGATATGAACGCCTCTGAAATTTTTGAAAAATCCCGCATATACATAGCGCCGGCGGTCAATCCTGACGGTATGGACCTGGTTACGGGAGCCTTGCCTTATGGTGAATACTATGCCCGGGCCATGGAGATAGCGTCGGATTATCCGGAAATACCATTTCCCTCGGGATGGAAGGCGAACATCTACGGAACAGACCTGAACCTTCAGTATCCCGCGGGCTGGGAGGAAGCAAGGCGGATAAAATTTGCCCAGGGCTTCACCGGCCCGGCGCCCAGGGATTATGTGGGTACGGCGCCTCTTTCAGCGCCGGAAAGCCTGGCCATATATGATCTGACGATAAGGCTTGACCCGGCCCTGACGCTCAGTTACCATACCCAGGGAAGGATCATATATTGGAAATATCAGAATTTTATGCCCCCGCGCTCCCTGGAATTCGCGGAATGCTTTGCCATGTCCTCAGGATACGCTCTGGAGGAAACGCCGTATGCCTCCGGCTTTGCGGGCTATAAGGACTGGTTCATTGAAACATATAACCGGCCCGGTTACACGATTGAGTGCGGGCTGGGTGAAAACCCGCTGCCGATGTCGCAGTTTGACGAAATCTACCGGGAGAACATAGGAATACTGGTGCTTGCCGCCCTCAGCTGCTAGACGTCCTGCCGCCTGCCCCCGGGATCTATGGGTTGTATTGACATTTTTACATCGGGGGATATAATGTGCATATGATTCTATTATGAAGAAATTTTGATACCGATGAGGAGACGTTTCAATGAGCTCAGATTGTACACATGAGTGCTCGGCCTGTTCCGAGAATTGCTCCGAAAGAACGGCGGAAAGCTTTTTGAAATCCCCCCGGGAGGGGGCGCATATCGGCAAGGTTATTGCTGTTATCAGCGGCAAGGGCGGCGTGGGAAAATCTCTTGTAACCGGCCTGATGGCTGCTGAGCTTCAAAGAAAGGGACACAGGGCGGCCGTGATGGACGCGGATGTGACGGGACCGTCCATCCCGCAAATGTTCGGCGTCCATGAGAAGGCGGAGGGCGGCGAGGGCTATATCCTGCCCGTGAGATCCAAAAGCGGCGTTCAGCTTATGAGCATGAACAGCCTTCTGCCCAACGAAACAGATCCCGTGATTTGGCGCGGCCCCATCATTGCGAACATTGTCGAGCAGTTTTGGACCACCGTCGCCTGGCAGGACGTGGACTATATGTTCGTGGATATGCCGCCGGGGACGGGGGATGTGCCGCTGACGGTTTTCCAGTCTCTGCCCATCAGCGGAGTTCTGGTGGTTACCTCTCCCCAGGAGCTGGTGGGCATCATCGTGGAAAAAGCCGTCCATATGGCCGCCATGATGAACAAAAAGGTCCTTGGAATTGTCGAGAACATGGCTTATTTCACTTGCCCGGACTGCGGCGCGCAGCATAGCGTTTTCGGCGAGAGCCGCGTTGCGGAGGCCGCGGAGAAATTCGGGATCCCAAATGTGGCGAGACTGCCGCTGGATCCGGCCCTGGCGAAGGCGTGCGATGAAGGCCGCATCGAGGAAGTCCGGGCGGAGGGCATCACCGCCCTTGCGGATTACATTGAGCGCGGCGCATATTAAAAAAATAAAAAAGTGCGGCCCTTTTGGGCCGCGCTTTTTGTTCGGGGTCAGCGGGTTTCCAGCCGCTTTCTCACCCGGCCGAGGATGAGGATCAGGATCGCGGCGACAGTCTCCAGACTCATGAAAAGCAGAAACGCGCCGGTATAGGTGCCCGAGGCGGTCTGCATGGCGCCGGCGATGGCGGAAGCAAAGGCCGCCGGAAAAATGTTCAGGTTCACAATGCTGAAATTTTTGCCGTACCAGGCCGGGCCGAAAAATTCTCCGGTCGCGGCGGAGGAGATGGTGGGGACGCCGCCGTAGGAAAATCCGCAGGCCATCATGGCCAGCAGGGCCGGCCAGGTGGCAGCGGCCTTCAGTGCCAGAATGGCGGACAGGCCGGCGGCCAGAAAGATGGCCGCATCGCACAGGAGGGCTGGGCGAAAGCCGGCCCGGTCGTACAGCATTCCGAAGAAAATTCGCCCCAGGCCGTTCATCACGGAGATGAGGCCCACGGTAAGGGTGGCCAGAGAGGCGGCTGCTCCCGCCTCCAGGGCGATGTACCGCGCGTGACCGATAATGCCGGCGCCGAAGGCGGAGCCTATGGCGGAAATCATAAAATACAGCCAGAAGGACGGCGTGCGGATCACTTCCGCGGGCGTCAGCCCCTCCGCAGGCGCGCTGTCCGCCTCCTGACGCGCCGGTGTCGGCGCACGAAGAAAGAGCCCGCCGATCACCGCTGAAGCCAGCAGAGCCGCCCCTGTGGCCGCATACGTGCCTTTCCAGCCTATGGGGGACGCCATGAGGGCGGCGGCCGCGCTGCCCATAAGAAGGCTGCTGGCCCCGAAACCCATGAGCATAATGCCGGAGGCCGTACCCTTTTTATCGGGGAAACGGCAGACCACGGCGCCCATAATGGCATTGTAAACGATCCCGACGCCCAGGCCGGCAAGGCTGAAGCAGACATAAAGGAGCCAGACGGTATCCGCTCGGAGCAGGACGCAAAGGAAGAATCCGGAGCAGCTCATGGCGCCGCCCAGAGGAATGGAGACGCCGGCGCCCCACCTGCCGGTAATCAGGCCGCCGAGTAAGCCGCCAAAGCAAAAAGATATAAGGATCACGGTAAAGCACAGGCCGAGAATTGCGCTGGACCAGCCGAACTGTTCGGAAAATGGTACGGAAAATATGCTCCATGCGTAGATAAGACCGTTCACCAGGAGCATGGCCGTCCCGGAGGCGAGGGCGGTGACTCGTGAATAGGCTTTTTCCATGTATTCCTCCGTCAGCAGGATTGCAGTAGCCTGATATAAAATTGGACGCACTTAAGGAGTTTTTCCACGGGAATACGCTCGTCGTTGGCATGGATTAGGGCCCGTTCCTCCCCGGAAAGGGCCATAGCCGAAAACCGATAGACGTTGCGGCTGATTCGGCAGTAATGGCGCGAATCGGAGCCTGCGATCATCAGATAAGGGGACACGATGGCTTCCGGCCAGGTACGGGATACCGCGTCCTTCAATCTGAGCCAGGCGGCGTCGTCCCCGGTTACGGAAAAGGCCGAGGGCTCCGACGAGACGCCCTTGCGGAAGGCGATATCGGGATTGCCGGAAATACGCCTGAGCCGTTCCACAGCCGCGCCGGAAGTGTCCCCGCCCATCAGGCGGACGTTCAGCCCGATGCCAGCGCGGGGGGGCAGGACGTTATTGGCGCTGCTGCCCCACATTTCCGTCACCGCCACGGTGGTGCGGACCAGGGCGTTCAGCTCCCCGCCGGATTTTCGGCATATCCTATCCAGAACGCCCCGGAAGAGCCAGAGGTTGGCAAAGATAAGCCGCATTCCGAAGGTGGAGTGCCTGCCCAGGGTATCGAACATCTCGGCGGCGGGCGGGGTAAGCCGGAAGGGGAAGGGCCGGGACTCAATCCTCACCGCGGCGGCGGCCAGAAGGCCGGCGATACTGTGGGAGGGCGGGGCGGAGGCATGGCCCCCGCTGCTTTCCATCTCCATATAAATCGCGGACTGGCCCTTTTCACCGGTGCCGATGAGCGCGCAGGGTGCGGTTACGCCGGGAAATACGCCCTCTACAACGGCGCCCCCCTCATCCAGAACCAGTCCCTTCACCACTCCGCGCGCCTCAAGCGCCGAGACGATCTCCGAGGCCGAGTCCCCGGCGATTTCCTCCTCCCCGGAGAACGCCAGATAAATGTCGTTTTCGGGAACGAAGCCCTGGCCGATCAGCTGCTCCGCCGCCTCCAGGATGCCGGCGAGAGTTCCCTTTGTATCCAGTGTGCCGCGGCCCCAGAGTACGCCGTTTTCCAAAATGCCGTCGAAGGGCGGCTTGGACCAGGTGGCCGGATCGGCGGGAACCACGTCGTAGTGGGCCATGAATACCGACGGCGCGGCGGCGCGCTTTCCCGGCCATTTGTATAAAAGGCCGTTTCGCCCCACATGATCCAATATACAGCTATTATGTATTGCAGGATAGCGCCGGCGCAGAAGATCGCGGAAATTTTCAAATTCGTCCGCATCCTCCGCGTCGTGATCCTGCCGGGAGACGGTCCGGCAGCGCACCATGGCGGCAAGGCTTTCCACGGCCCGGCTCCCGTCGGCCTCCACCGTATCGGGCTCGGGCTTTATTTCGGACGGCGGCCTGAAGGCGGCGGCCCGAAGAAGCAGTACCGCGAGAAACGCAGCTGCCGCGAACGGCACAATGATCCACCACATATTACACCAGACCTTTCTTATACAGCAGCCTGGCCGCGCCGATGGCGATACCGGCGCCCACGGGAACAAGAACGCCTACGGAACTGGCCAGGGCCGGGACGCAGATGAACAGCACAATCATAAAAATCAGCGGCGCGGCGGCGATTTTCCAGTTTTTTGACACGTAGACCACCGCAAGAGGGCCGAAAAGCGCGGGAAGAATATTATCGAAGGCGGGCTGGAGCAGCGGCGATTCGATAAAATCCCGGATCTGGGACAGCAGGAGCACGCCGGCGGCGATCACCGCCGTGGTGACAAGGGCGGAAACGCCGATGGCAATTGTGGAGATGACCTCTCCTTCCTCGGTTCCGGGCTCCGCCTTGGCCGCTTCCATGGCGTTCAGGGCGCAGGGCACCTTGAGACTCGTCAGGTTTCCGGTGAAGAAGCCAAGATAGGAGCCGCCCGTGCCCAGCATCGGCACATAGGTCAGCACCTCGATTACGGCAATGGTCCAGTAAATCGGGACTACGCCCAGCAGCCCTTTAAGTATCCAGGCCAGGGGCGGCCACGCGGAATAGACAACGCCGATGGAAGCCGGCACGGCCAGCAGAAGAACCAAGCCGGTCAGCATCCATATGCGGCCGACAAAATGCTCGTAATCACGGAAAGATTTGTTTTCTTTCATCCAGTTGCGCCTCCTTACAGCAGGGTGTTAACCAGGTTCGTGATGGGCAAGGACAGGGCCATGCCGCCCAGCATACTGATGGGAAGGGCGTAATCCTCCATCCACTTCCATTTCAGAACCTTCACGAATACGGCGCACAGGCACATGAGGCCGGCAGCCGCCGTCATGACGAAAAACGGGATCCAGCCTGTAAGCCCTTCCGTGACGGTGGCAAACACCATGCCGAGAAAGGCGCTGATCATGCCCAGAAAAAGGGCGGTCATGAACAGCTGGCCCCAGCGTGCGTCCCTGGCACGGAGGCGGATAAGGCCGTTTTCAATTTTTTTGCCGAACACGGGCACCAGGATCATGCCCGGGATGATGCCCAGGGTCATGACCCAGGCAATTGAGGCGAAGACCTCCGGATCGAGGATTAGCCGGGAGAGATCATATCCGATTGCGGAAGCGGCGCTGGCGGCGGCGGGGGCCTCGTAGGTCAGCGCGCCGATGACGGAAAGCCGCAGCCAGGGCAGAGGAAAGCCCAGGGATTTTGAAAGCGCAATCACGCCAAGCAGAATGGATACTGCCGGAGCAATGGTAAAAATCGCGGCGGAAACAGCGGTTTTTCTGAGAACGGCAGAGCTGATGCCCAGCTTTTTCGCCCGTTTCCAAGCCATCGCGATGAAACGGACGGACATGGAGATGACAAACAGGATGATCACTGCTACGACGCCATACATGAACGCGTTATTGGGATCGAATATGCGGGACATATCATTCACCTTCCTTCTTTGTGACAGAATAACATATGCCCCCCGGGTGTTCAATGACTTGTTGAACAGATTTTGGAAATCTTCGGGACTCTTTCGGCGAATAGGCATCAACGCCAAGCGAATGCCGACGGATGTGGTTTTATTCGTGATTTCTGTGACTTGCCTGGAATTTAAAAATGATATAATATCTGATATAAGGGCGAAAAAAGACATATAAATTCAATTTTGCCGGAGGTAGAGATGGATTACGAGCATATTCGCAGGGTCGACAGTGAAGTATTCGGCGCAATGGCGCTGGAGATTGAAAGGCAGCGAACGCACCTGGAACTTATCGCTTCGGAGAATTTTGTTTCCAAAGCTGTGATGGAGGCTGTCGGCAGCCATCTGACAAACAAATATGCCGAGGGATACCCCGGCAGGCGGTTTTACGGCGGGTGTGAATATGTGGACATGGTGGAAAGCATTGCCATCGAACGCGCCAAAGCCCTTTTTGGCGCCGAGCACGCCAATGTGCAGCCCCATTCCGGTTCCCAGGCAAATGTTGCCGTTTATCTGGCGCTTATGAAGCCGGGCGACGCTTTTTTGGGCATGGATCTTTCCCATGGCGGGCATCTGACTCACGGCTCTCCAGCCTCCATCACCGGCAAGTACTTCCAGGCCCACTTTTACGGCGTTAATCGGGAAACCGAGCAGATTGATTATGACGAGGTTCTCCGCCGGGCGCAGGAATGCCGGCCGAAAATGATCATCGCCGGCGCTTCGGCTTATTCCCGCATAATTGACTTTAAGCGTATGCGGGAAATCTGCGACCAGGTGGGCGCATATCTGTTCGTGGACATGGCCCACATCGGCGGGCTGGTGGCCGCGGGGGCGCACCCTTCGCCGGTACCCTATGCCGACGTGGTGACCTCCACGACCCATAAAACTCTGCGGGGGCCCCGCGGAGCGATCATCCTGTGCAAAGAGGCACTGAAAAAGAAGATCGACAGCGCCGTTTTTCCCGGCAGCCAGGGCGGCCCGCTCATGCATGTGATCGCCGGCAAGGCTGTTTGCTTCAAGGAAGCCATGCAGCCGGAATTTAAGGTATACCAGGAGCAGGTAGTCAAAAACGCCGCGGCGCTGGCGGATACGCTGATGTCGGGCGGGGTTCGTATTGTCTCCGGCGGAACCGACAACCATCTGATGCTGGCGGATGTGACGGCCAAAGGAAAGACCGGCGCCGAGATGCAGAAGCTGCTGGACAGCGCCAACATCACGGCCAATAAGAACACCATCCCCTTCGAGACCCTGCCGCCGACCCAGGCCAGCGGCGTGCGCTTCGGTACGCCGGCGGTCACTACCCGGGGCATGAAGGAACGGGAGATGAAGCAGATCGGTGAAATGATCGTCCGCCTGATGGACACGGGGGAAACGGCCGTCGAGGCGGTCAGGGAGGAAGCGATTTCCTTGTGCGAGCGATTTCCCCTGGACGACTGATTTTTCAAATACGGATAAATGATAAAAAACGTCCCCGTCGGAATCCTTTCCGCCGGGGACGTTTTTATGAAGTTGCCCGGATCTTACCTGCCCGGCCGGGGAAGGCGAAAATCCCTGCCGGGTTCCGCTTCAATGGAAAGGAGCGCCCCGGTGCGGGGATGGGTGATCTCCAGGCAGCGGGCGTGAAGGCCGAGCCGCTTCAAAGGATTTCCCGAAGCGCCGTATTTCCGGTCTCCCACGATGGGGTGGCCCAGCTCCTTCATATGCACCCTTATCTGATTTTTGCGGCCCGTCTCGATCAGGACGCGCAAAAGCGAAAAGCCCGCATTTTCCTTAATGACGGTGTAGCGGGTTACGGCGCGCTTTCCGGCGGTTCCCGCCGCGGAATAGACCACGTGGGCGGCTGTCTCGCGCAGAAAGGTATCGCAACGGCCTGTTTTTTCCGAGAATATCCCCTCGCAGACGGCCAGGTATTCCCTTCGGCGGGTCTCGTCCCACCCGCGCTGCAGCGCGTCGCGTATCTCCGCGCTTTTCGCGAACAGGAGTACGCCGGAGGTGTCCCGGTCAAGTCGGTGCACCACAAAAACAGGCCCAGTGCCGCCGTCCTTCAGCAGCCGGTATGCCGTCAGTTCCTTTTCTGTATCCGTGGCTACGGTGAGCAGCCCCGCCGGCTTGTTGACGGCCAGCAGGTCGCCGTCCTCATAAACGATCTCCAGGGGGGAGCGGGACGCGCGCCCGCCGGACAGGGCGATTCTTATGGTCTGCCCGCGCCTTACCGGATAATCGAACCGGCTGGTCACGAAACCGTCCACGGAGATCTGACGGTGCTCCAGAAAGGATTTTATCCGTCCACCGGGCAGATGCGGCAGTTCCCGGCGGACACAGTTCAGCAGGCCGCCGTCTTCATTCGCAATTAAAATAAGATCTTTTTTATTATTTTTCATCTTATTCAGAGGCCGGTGCACCGGCGGCGTCAAGGCTAAAAAAGTCTTTGCGATAGCCCATGGTATCGAAAAGATAGTTGTATTGCAGAATCCGGTAGTTTCCGAGGCTGCCGCTTTCCGCAGCTTCGTCGCTTTCCAAGGGAAGATGTTCGCCGGAGGCGTTCACGCAGCCATAGGCGTTGAGGACAGGCCATTGGGCCTGAAGATCCAGCAGAAAAGCCTCAAAATCGGAGCCTTCCAGCCCGGCTGCCCGCAGCAGCATCGGAGAGAGGTAATTGATTGAAGTCAGGCCCGCGTCGGCCTCGTCAATGTCGTAATTTGCCCATATGAAAAACGGCGTCAGGTATTTGCGCTGCATTTCCTCCAGGGACAGCTCATCCGCCGTTTTGCCGTAGAGCATGTCGTAAAACTCGGTCTCCAGCGCCGGCTGGTGGTCGCCGAAAAACAGGATCACCACCGGCTCGTCCTGCCGCGAGAAATAGGTGATGAGTTCATTTACGGCTTTGTCGGTTTCCCGCAGCAGGGAGAGGTATTGCTCCGCCTGGGGAAACTCGCCCTCATGCCCGGAGATGGACACGGTGGACTCATAGCTCTCGGATTTATAGCTGCCGTGGTTCTGCATCGTAATGTTGAATAGAAACAGCCGCTCCCCCTCGTTCCGCGCTTCATAGCGCCCGATCAGGTTTTCAAAATTGCTTTCGTCCGTTACATACCCGCGCAGATAGCGTTTATTCTGGAATTCGTCGATGAAGCGCACCTCGTCAAAGCCGAAGCAGTCGTAGACGGCCTCCCTGTTCCAGCCGGAAGCGTCGTAGGGATGCAGGGCGGCGGAGGTGTAGCCCTGGGCCTCCAGTACGGAGACCAGACTGTCTTTCTCGTATTTTATGTAAGACTGGTACGGCGCGGCGCCTTTTGGGATGAAGGCCATGGTCATGCCCGTGAGAAGCTCGAACTCGCTGTTGGCGGTACTGCCGCCGAACACCGAGGAATACACGGCCCCGCGGACGGTGTTCTCCGTCAGGCCGTCGATAAAGGGTGTGATTTCCACATTTGTCTCAAAATCGCCGATCCGCCGCAGGTCGGAAAAGGCCTCGTTCATGATGGCGATCACATGAGGTTTCTTCCCGCCGACCGGAAGGGCGCTTTCGGCGGAGATGGCCGCCAGGGCCTCTTTTGAGTACCCCTCGGGCTGATCCACGTTCATTGACCTGATGGATTCGACGAAATAGAGCACCGGGCTTTCCTCAAAATCGTTCTCGTTCCAAGTCAGGCGGATGCCGTTAGTCTCGAAGATGCCGCCGTAAAATACGGCCATGGTGTAAATCCCGGCGCAGGCGAGGGCGGCGCCCCGGGTGACGAGCCGCTCTTTCTTGCCCAAATCCGGCTTGCCGCCCAGGGATATTGCCAGCAGGCAGCCGACAAGGGATAAAAGCGCGGCCAGAACAAAAGCGGCTGAAATATCAAGGCTGTAGGTTCCGGCCACGTTCACCGCCGTGCGGAGGGCGGAAAGGTCCCCTACCAAAAACAGCCTGCCCCGAAATTGCATCATCATACAGTTTGCGCCGCCAAAAAGCAGGCTGACGGCGCTGCCGGAGACGATCGTCGGCAGGAGCCTGCCTGTCAGGGCATAGAGAAACAGAAAAAGGCAGATGGTGCAGAGCAGTCCCATAACCTGGAGGAGAGCGGCGGTATCGGAATGCCAGGTAAAGCTGCCCGTGGCCATAAGGGAGGAGGCGACGTATAAGACCACGGCGGCCAGGAGAAGGGCGGGGATGAACGCGTAGCGTTCGCCCCCCGCCCGCCGCAGACCAATGGCCGCCGCTCCGAAAAGAAGCACGGCGGCCAGGGTTATGGCAAGATCGTATGGACCAATGGCGTCCAGAGCGTGAAGGGCGGCCAGAGCGAGAAGACAGATTGGGAAAAGAAAATATTCTATTTTTTTGATGATTTGCGGCTTTCGCGTTTTAAGCATATTCATGAACCCATCATACACCTAAATCCTCGAAAAATAAATAGTAATTACCCCCAGAGGCGCAAGGAGGCAGGTTTTTCCGGCAGGCCCCCCCGGGGGGGCGACCTCGGGAAAAGGAGCGCCCGGAGGAGAATTTCCGCCCCCGGGCGTCTATGGCGTCAAGCGCCTTGAAGCTGTGCCACCCCTTTATACCGGCTTGCGGCTAGAACGCTTCGTATATAAATTCGCCGTTGCCGTCGAAAAAGATCAGGATCAGGGCGATCATAAGGGCGTAAACCACCGCCAGGGCAAGACGCCCCACCGGGGAATCCAAACTTTTTCTGATCCGCGCTAGAAAAGCAGCCATTTGTCCAACGCCTCCGTAAAATAAACCGCCCCGTACTCGTAATTCAGGTGGCCGATATCGTAAAAATACTTGCGTGCCAGACAGCCGGTCATATCCTCGGCCGCGATCCCGTATTCGGCGAGAACCGCGTTTGCCGTCGCCGTGATCCGGGCCGGGTTTTCCGGCATTTCCACATCATTGTTCCACGGCCCCCAGAAAACGCGCAGCCGCACGCCATTGTCGGCGCACCATTTTGCCACGGCGCCCAGATCGTCAAGGTTCTTTTTATAACTGTCCGGCCCCAGGCCCCAGAACAGCGCCTTGTGGGCGGTAATTTTTTCAGCCAGTTCCTGATCCGTCATCACGCCGTGGTAGACGGTTCTGTTCAGGTCCGGATATTGAGGGAGGGCCAGGGGGTCCCGGAAATGCAGCAGGTTCGTAAAGGCGGCGGTCAGGGCCGGAGACAGCCGGTCACGCTGGAAAAACACGTAGGGCTCCAGCGCGCCCCTATGCCAGGGATAAGTGGGGTTCGTCTCCAAAGTGTCCATGAGCACAAAATAGTTCAGGTCGATCACAAGTTCGCTTTTCACGCTGAGATACCCCTTTGTCAGCATCCCGTAAAGATCGCTGACGGTGCCGTAATCCAGCCCGAAATTGACATAACCGGATCGGCTTTGTTCCTCAATATAAGACGAGATCAACGTGGAATTTCCAAAGATGACCTTATCATATTCCGTGACGCCCCCATGGGATAAAACGACCTTTTCATAGTCGTTTTTGGGAAAATAGGGCAGGCTTTCGGCGGGGGCCCATGCGGCTAGAAGGGTGTCGAGGATGATGAACGCCGCGAGGGCAGCCAGCACTGGCAACAGGGGTTCAACAAGGCCGCGGGCCTTTTTTAAAACATTCGTCATCTATGCGTCAGCCCCCTCAGCACAAAAAATACCTGTTCGGTATTCAGGGTGAAAACCAGTGTGTTGACGGCGAACAGGAGGTTTACACAGGCGCAGCGCAGGATGTAGACGGGCTTTTTCGTCTTGCGGCGGCTGACGGTTGTAAGGCCGAGCAGGTTTTCCCCCGCCAGCAGCGCGCCGTTATAGACGCCCGCCAGCAGGTAAGGGATGTTGAACCCGTGCCACAGCGCCATGATAGTCATCGTCCCCATGGCGATAGCGGCGGTCGCGCCGCGGCCAAGCCTGCGCCGGCCCACGGCCACATAGATATGCTCCCGAATCCAGTCGCTGAGGGTAGCGTGCCAGCAGCGCCAAAACTGCGTGAAGCTGGCCGCCGACCACGGCCTTTTGAAGTTTTCCGGCACGTCGTAGCCCGCCAGCCTGCCGAAGGCGATGGCGATGTCGCTGTAGCCCGACAGGTCGAAATACAAAATCAGGTAGCTGCAAATAATTGCGCAGAGGCTGACATACCAGTGTTCGCTCATGGCCATGAGCCGGGCCATCGCCAGAGAGGCGGCCTGGGCGATGATGATCTTTTTAAACAGGCCGCGGACAATGCGCCCGAAGCTTTCCGTGAACAGGACCGCGTCGATTTTAAGGGGGGCGCTGTGCGTGACCAGAAAATCCCGGTAGCGGAATATCGGCCCAGCCGTGAAAACCGGCAGGAGCAGCATGTAGTTGGCGAATGTGAACGGATCAATCTCCATATCCGCGTAGTAAACGAAATAGAAAACGTCGATCAGCTTGAGCATCGCGAAGGCGATGCCGGTGCTGACAAACAAAAAGGGCGGCTGTATGCCGAAGCTGTCCAGACGGCTGAAGAAAAAGGGAACCGTGGCCCCCAGGGAAAGCAGCGCGAACAGCAGCCCGCGCCGCCATTTTTTCAGCAGCCTTGCGCATCCTGCCCCCAGCAGGATATATGCGATATAAAAACAGCACAGCCTGCGGCTGATGCTAAACAGTACGGCCAGGGACAGCGCCGGAAGAACGGCGGAAAACACCCTCGCCGGGCAATAGCGCCGCAGCGCCCCCGCCAGAAGGGAGAACGCCGCAAGAATTAGAAAGGTATCTGTCTTTAAGTACCACATAAAAGTCTACTCCGCCAGGGATTTCCGGGCCGCGACGCTCGCGTCAGCATACCCGCGCCCGTGCCAGAAGGCAAAGCCTCCCGCGTTTCCTGCGACGATATCGCACCGGGCCGATTCGGCTCCTGATTCGCGCATCCAGGTTTCCGCCGCGTCCGCCAGGGCCGAGGCTGCGCCTGTTCCTCGGGCCGACGGCTCGATATAGAGATCGTTGATGACGCCGACGAGTCCACCTTTAAACCGGCGCTCGACACGGCTGACCGCAGCGGAAATAAAGCCTGCAAGACCGCCGCCGCCCTCGGCTACGAGGACGCAGAAAAGGCGGGCGCGTATCTGGGCGCTCAGAGCGTTTTCGATCTGCTCAAAATCCGGCTCATAGCAAAGGCCGCAGGCTTTCAGGTGTGCGTAAAGCCTGCGGTACATGCCCATGAGGGCGCCGATATCGGCGTCCTCCGCCCGTCTGATGACCATCGTCCTCAACCCCTCAGTTTTTTGGATACCACTCCGGCGATTTCCCGGACGCTGTTCATGGGGTAAAGCGTCAGATCCGCCTGGGTGATGGCAATGTTCCAGTTCTGCTCGACGAACATCAGGATTTCCGTTGCGCCCAGTGAGTCCACAAAGCCATAGTCAAAAAGGTTCACGTCGGGGGTGAAATCCGGGTCGTCGTCAATTTCGAAGTTAATGCGGATATAATCATATATCGCCAGCTCAGTTTCGTTCATACCTATTCTCCTCACAACCGGGTTTTTAATGTGATTCTGTCAATTTTTCCGTTTGGCGTCAATGGAAATTTTTCCATGCAGATCAGCCGGCCCGGGACCATATAGGCCGGGATCAGCTGCTTGAGCGCCATATTAAGCTTGCGCAGGACAAGGGGCTCCGCCGTTTCGGCAAACAGGACTATCTCCTGCTTGTCCTCATCAAAAAGGGCGCAGGCATTGTCGATGCCGGGAAGGCTCTTTGCCGCCGTCTCAATTTCGCCCAGCTCGATCCTGTTGCCACGGAGCTTGATCTGGGAATCCATCCGCCCGATGAAAATTATGTTGCCGTCCGGCTGCTTATAGGCCAGATCCCCGGTCCGGTAGAGGCGGTCGTCATAGGTTTTGCACAGAGGGTTCTGGATAAACGCCCGGTGGGTAATTTCCGGAGCGTTCCAGTAGCCCCGTGCCAGGGCGCTGCCCAGGACGCACAGCTCCCCCGTCTCATTCACGTCGGCCTCGGCGCCGTCTTCCCTGAGAATGACGATCCGCATGTTCCTGCAGGCCTTGCCGATGGGCAGGGGATCGGTGTCCTCGAATTTTCGATCTACTATGTAGCAGCTGCACACGTCCGTGATTTCCGTCGGGCCGTAAAGGTTGGCATAAAGCAGGCCGGGCATGGCCCTGCGCCATTGGTTCAGCTGCCGGTTCGGCATGGCCTCGCCGCAGAACAGCACCTTCCGCAGTTCTGGCATCCGGCATTTCTCCAGAATTCCCGAGTTGGCAACGCCCATCATCACGGTGGGGACCCAGAAGATGGTGTTGATGCGGTTTTCCGCAACGAATTCCGGCAGCTTGGCCGGAAAGCGGAAGAGCACCTCCGGGATGATGACCATTTCCGCGCCGGTTTTGCACATAGTATAGATATCCAGAGTCGAATTGTCAAAATAAAAAGCGGACTGGTTTCCCAGCACAGTTGTGCTGTCAAACTGAAAGGTTTCCTCCAGCCATTCGGCATAGTCGATGATGCCCCGGTGTGGAATGGTGACGCCCTTTGGCACACCCGTGGAACCGGAGGTGTACATGATATAAATGGGGTCCGAATCGATGACGAGGGAGACCTTCTCCAGGCAGGCCGCCTCGTCCGCCGGGGTTGCGGCGATTTGGCCGTACATATGCATCTGAACGTCCATAAGGTCGATTTGTTCGAGGTTTTCCGCCAGTTCGGGGCTGGTGATGAGATGCCCCTTCCCCATGTTTGCGATGATGCTCTGCAGCCGCTTCATGGGAATGGCCGCGTCCACCGGAACATAGGGGTTCCCGCTGTACATCGCGCCCAGAAAGCAGGTCAGGGCCTTTATGCTTTTCGGAAGATAGACGATAATTGGCCGCAGGCCGCCTTTCTCGTCCAGCAGGGCTGTCCCGATGGCAAGCCCCGCGGCGCGAAGCTGCCGGAAGGTCGCCTCTCCCCATTCGTCGGATACGGCCCTTTTCTCCGGGAACCGTGCCGCCGTTTTTTCAAACATCATAATCGCGGAATTCATTTAGGTCACCTCAATCGTATTCTATCTCTATCGTATCGGCCTGTCCGTACTTCGTGAAAACCGTCAGCCCGTCATAGGACTGGGTGCGCCAGCCCGTCGAACCGGTGGCGGCCTCTCCGTCCACGGTGACCTGCATCATCCCGCCGTCCAGAAACCGGATGGCGCAGCCGCCGGGCCTTCCCTCAACTTCGGCGGCGATGTTGATCTGCCGGATATGGGTTTCGGCTTCCCGGGGCCCGACGCTGACCAGGACAGGCCGGTTCAGTGAGAAGTACAGATCGTTCCCCTGGGCGTACCAGACGTCGGCATCCACGGAGAGGGCAGCGCCAGCCAGCGCCTCGCCTGCCGAAAGGCGGACGCCGCAGGCATTCTGATACCGTTCGTCATACAGGGCGAAGTCATCGGCGAGGGTTCGGGGGGAAATTCTGATTGCGCCGTTTTCCGCAGGCTCGATAAAAACGCCCAGGTTATAGGCCACCGCCGTGGCCGTCATCAACTGGTGCTCCCCGGTAAAATTGTAGGCGTAATTTCGCCTGAAGGTCTCGGCGGCCTCGATATCCTGCCGGGCGGCGGCCTCGTCGCCGGCGGCAAAGTCGCAGTGATAATAGATGCAGACCGGCATCCCGTATTTTGCCGAAATGCCGCTGGCGCCGCCGTCCAGATACAGCAGCGTGGCGCAGTTTTGCATCAGAATTGTGCGCGCCCCGTCCCTGATCAGGAAAAACGGGAGGGCGATCACATTTTGCGGGCTGATCTGGGGTGCCGTGTGTTTGTTATTAGCCGGGGAAAACCCGGAGTTCCAGAGAAGCCCTGCGTCCCAGGCCGAAAGCAGAGACTGGGTTTGCGAAAGGCCGCTGGTGTACCAGGTATGCTGGTTCGTTCCGATGAAATCCGTCGGCACGCCATAGTGTTGAAGCGCGGCCATGTGGTATTCCAGCTCCTGTTTTTCCCGCTGGGGGGAGGCGAACCGGTTCGTGTAAAAATGCAGGCCGAGATAGAATCCGTTATCCAGAATATAGTCGATTTCCTGGGCCAGCGCGTCGGCACAGGGGAAATATTCGGAATCGATGGGGTAAGCCATTCCGTATTCCAGACAGCCGGCCAAAAGGTCGGTTTTTCCGTCGCCGTTGAGATCCGCAAAGGCCGGGACGCAGTTGTTCCCGAACTTCGCGTTATAGTTGCCCTTATAGTTCCGCTCGTCCAGGGTGATGTAGCCGTCGTGGACGAAGACCCGGCTTCCGCCGGGGACGAGTCTGGCCACGTATCCGTCTCGCGTGCCGATGGCCAGGCCGTTTTTCCCGCTGCCGTCCAAATCGGCTATGCGTGGGGAAAGCCAGCTGCCCAGGGCCTCAGGCACCGTGACGGGAGTTTCCTCGTTTACCGTGAGCCTGTCCGGTGAGCTGCCATACCAGACCGAAAGCCGGCCGGAGTTGGAACCGACCACCAGATCAAGGCAGCCGTCTGAGTCCAGGTCGCCCACATCCGGGAGGGTTTGGGACTCCATAAGGCAGTTGCAGGCAAGCCCTTCATACTCAAAGGTGCCGTCCCCGTTCCCGGAAAACCAGTAGACCCGGCCGTCCATGCAGCCGGAGACCATGTCGAGTCGGCCGTCGCCGTTCACATCGAAAAGGGCGGGGGCGGAATAGCCCTGGACCAGAAGCTCCCGGCCGGAGGCGTCCCGGAGGGCCTTGGCGGCTCCGGTTCTCAGGTGGTCCGTGAAGCCCAGGCCGTCATAGGAATAAAACCTGCCGTCGGACGAGCCGCAGACGATGTCGAGGTTTCCGTCGCCGTCCACATCTGCCGGAGACGGATAGGCCCGCTGGTCATACGAGTCGTAATCAATGAAATAGCTGCCGGCGTTTTCCACCCGGGCCAGGGAGAGCCAAAGCCCGTCCGACACCACGTGGGTTCCGGAGGAATAGGCGTTCTCGTAAAAATCCATGCCGTATGAAAGCTCGGAATCCGAATTTCCCAGGAGATAGGTTACGCTTTCCGCCCGCAGGAACCATTCATAGGCGCTGCGTATAAACGTATACGAGGGAACCTGGTCATATTCCTTGCACAGCTCGCCAAAAACGATGCCGGAGCCGTTTTCAAGCCCGGTAATTTCCTCTGTGTGCAGCTCCCAGGCCATTGAGGGCCGGCCGAAGCTCCCGAACACCCTGTAAAGGGAATAGCCCCAGCGCTGCTTTGAAATATAGGAGGCGAACGCATTTTCCAAAAGTTGATTGCAGCTTGCGGTGGTATTGGACAGGGAGGTCTGGGCTTCATTGCGGGGTTCAAGAGAGAAGCCCGTAATCGCATAGGGGTTCGGCAGCAGCGGATTGGTGAAAAACACATACCCGCCGCCGTACCGGTTCATGGTGTACAGCGCCAGAGAGCCGCAGGTGACGATGGGCGTGGCGGAAGAGACCGTGGCGCCGTATCCGTAGTCATACCGGGAGAGCTCCGGATAGTCCGCAAACTGCGCGTACAGCCCGGCAAAGTCGGAGAGGATCGTCTGAAGCTCGCCCAGATCATCTCCGACCTGGGGGAAGGTCAGGTCCGTGGGGCAGCCGTCGATTTTCTCAAACCCGGCAGCTCCGATAAATTCGGCGGGGAAGAAGTCATAAAACTCATTGGTCAGGAAAAGCGATCCGCCGTTTTCCACATAATCCATCAGCCCGTCCCGGATTTCGGCCCGATCCGCGGAGCCGGCGAGGGATTTGTCCGGGTAGATCAGATCAAAGCCGGAATAATCGGGGGTTTCGGAAATATCGGCGCAGGCGGCGTCCAGATTCAGAAGCAGGGGCTGGGCAAGCCGGGAATACACGTCTTCCCAGGAGCCGTCCGACAAGGCGCCGTCGTACAGGACGAGCGCCCGCAGGGAAGCGCCCGCGCTCAGGGCGGCGGTTTCCGCGCCGGAAGGCGCTTTGGAAGCTGCGGCCCCCTGCAGGGGGCCGCAGCTTCCAAGAACCGTGACCAAAAGGGCGCAGCACAAAGCCGGCGCGAGGATTCGGATAAAAAAATGTCTCATTGGAACCTCTGAAGTATGCGCGGCGCAAGGCCGCGCTTTGTATGGCTCAGTCGCCGGCGTCAACCTTGATGCGGAACATCCATGAGTTGCGCATGTTCTTTAGTCCGGCGGTCAGATCGTCGGCGCACGGGATCAATCCGCCGTCCGGCCCGGCGTCCCGGGGGAGAATTCCCTCCGCCGCCAGCGTGCCGGAAGCGGTGTAAAGATTGGCCTCGCCGTCGGTTACATTCAAAATATACGTTTCTCCGGTATCGGTATCCGGGACAAAGCGGAAATCGCCCTCGCCAGTGACCACGACCCGGCTGTATTCGTCCATGACCGCCCGGCTGCCGTCGGTAAGAGTCACCAGATACAGCCCGGCGCCAGAGCAGTCGTCCAGCGCGGATGCGCCGGAAAAATACAGCTCCCCGCCGGCGAAGCGCCGCATACGCACGCCGTGCTCGCCCACGACCCAGTAGCCCTCGGCGCTCATATTCAGCGCCTTGTCATAGAGGTTTGCCTCGGTCATGGAGGGGGTGAGATAATATTTTTCCGTTCCGTCCGCGTTCCTGACGGTGACCCAGCCGTCGTATGCCGTTACAGTTTCGGCCTCCGGAAATTCCGCCAGAACGACTTGATCAGCGTTAATAACGGACTTTACACCGGATTTTTCCACCACGGCAACCCCGTTCGTGAAGTCCCCGGCCTCATCAAAGAGTCCGTATATGGCATAGCTGCCGTCGGTGCTGATATAGTTCCACTTGCCGTACAGGCAGACGGCGGCGCGGCCCTCGGAGAAGGGGCGCACGTCTTCAAAATAGCTTGGTAATTCGGCATATTTGTTCAGGATGGCGCCGTCCTTATTAATGAAGCCGTACTGTCCGTTGGCGTAGCATATCCGCATGTACCCGCCGCTGCATTCCGCAAGGCTGCCGATGGAGCCGGGCGCCAGCTGGCCCAGACCGGAAAAATTCGCGGTGTCGAATACCACCGTACCGTCCTCGCCGTAACAGACCGCAGCGTTTTTATCGATGTCCGATATGCACAGGACTCCCAGTTCCATGGGCAGGGCCTGGGTATAATCGAATCCGGTGACCCAGCTGCCGTCCCTGCCGGCCAACGCGTACAGGGTGGCGCCGCTGCCGTCCTCATTTTCGACATAGCGGCCCAGGATATAAATATCCAGCCAGACGTCGCCGCTGTCTGAAGCGTAGCACGCCAGATCAGCGGAGGTGAGGACGGGGTCCAGAACGATCACGCTCGTATCCGTCACCAGTCCGTATTTGCCGCGCCGGTTCCCGTCGCCGTCCTCGTAATAGGCCCCCGGATATGGCAGCAGGCGGCCGTAATCGCCCGAGGGTGAAAGCTGGGACAAAGGCCCGTCCGACAGGCGGGTGGAGACATTGGCCGGAGGCTCATATTCGGTGAGGGCGGACTTGTCCGTTAAAACCTTCGGGCCGTCCGGAGTTTCGCTGCCGTAGTCTTCCCTGGACTGGGCGGCCTCAATGGCCGGGGCGATGTATTTTTCGTTCACCGTGCGCGCCTGTTGAGAAAGGCCGCAGCCGGTCAGCGTCAGGCAAAGCATTAGAAATATCGGAATTATTTTTTTCATCGCATACCATTCCTTATTGCGCGGGAACATAACCCTGCAAAGCTACAAATTTTTGTCCTTCCGCGCCTTGGAGCCAGGCCCAGAGGATGCGCTCGGGGCTGTCCTCCTCCGCTTCGGCGGAGATGGCGGCGCAGTAGTTGGCGACCAGCGGATATTCGCCGGAGGCAATGGTCTCGTTGCTTGGCCTGACGCCCTCCACAGTGAGGATTTTATAGTCGCCGGCCATTCGCATAATGTCGGCGTAATGGTAAAGGCTGTAACCGATGGCGCCCTCGGAGCCGTCAAAAACGCTCTCGGAGGCATCGGCGGCCGGCGCGGCGAATTCCGCGCCGGACATCACAAGGTTGTCCATGGCTGCCCGGGAGCCGGACCATTCGCCGCGGGTAAAGGCCTTTATGGGTACGTCGTCCCCGCTGACGTCCGACCAGCTGTCATATTTGCCAGTGTATATTTTGAGAATCTCGTCGACGGTCAGGTTGTCCACCGGATTGGATTGACTCACAAAAAACACCAGTCCGTCCCTGGCGATGGGGGCCAGCGCACAGGGAGAATCGGAGACCATCAGTTCCATGACGGCCTGCGAAGGCTCCGCAGCGAGAACCAGGCCGCATCTGCCGGCCATCAGGTTTTCGTAGCTTTGCCCGGTGTTGCCGAAGTCAAGCAGGTCCGCGACGCTCTCGCGGGATTCCCCCAGCATGACGGACGCCACCGACTCGGCGAGGGGCTCCAGGGCGGCCCCGCCCTCAACAACCGGGAAGTTCTCCCTGGTGAAAACGAATTGGGATTCGGCTTCGGGCGCGGGGGTGACTTCCGGCTTTTCGGCGATGATTCCGCAGCCGGAAAGCAGGAATACCAGCGACATAAATATCAAAACGCATTTTTTCATCGGGTTCCTCCTGAGGATCAGTATAACAACGTCTATTATATTCTAGCATTTATAAACAATCTGTCAATTCTTCCTTTACAACTATTGACAATAGGTAGTTCCGGTGTTATATTAGCACTCGGGCAAAGAGAGTGCCAGTTCTGGTTAATAGAGTGCTCATGGCGGGTAAGGATACAGGATGGAACTTAGTGAAAGAAAAAAGAAAATACTGGCAACCGTCGTGGACGAATACATCAGAACAGCGGAGCCTGTGGGTTCCAAGGCCATTGCCGAAACCGCGTGCCTCGGCTGTTCTTCCGCAACGATCCGAAACGAGCTGGCCGAGCTGGTGTCTCTGGGGTATCTGGAGCAGCCCCATACCTCGGCGGGAAGGATACCGACGCCCCGGGGATACAGGACGTATGTCGATGAGCTGATGAAGAGGCAGAAGCTGTCCCTGGAGGAATCCGAGCAGATTAACAACGACCTGAATCTCAGGCTGCAGAAGCTGGATGATCTTGTCCGTCAGGTAGGCAGCCTGGCCTCGCGGCTGACGGATTATCCGGTCATGGCCCTGTCGCGGCCGGAATCTGTGACGATACAGCGGTTTGACCTGATTTATATTGACGCAAACACATTCATTATAGTCGCTATGCTCAGTAACAATACCGTCCAGAACAAGCTCGTACATCTTCCGGTCTCTGTGGGGCAGGAAATGATAAACCGGCTGTCTTCGGTTTTTAACGCCAACTTCACAGGGATTGCCGAGGATAAGATCACGCCGCTGATGATCCGGTCCGCCGAGCGGGCAGCGGACGATACCATGGGGCTTACCAGCGTTATTGCGTCCTTCGTCATCGAGATTCTTTCCCAGACCCAGACCGGCAAGGCCTATGTGACGGGGGCGAGCAAGATCCTCAACCAGCCGGAATACCGGGACCCGGATAAGGCCCACGCCCTCATGGCTTATCTTTCGGACAGTAGGAACCTGAAAAGCCTGCCGGCTTCCGCACTGGATCCGGAAAACGAGATCCGGGTGCTCATTGGCCCGGAGAATGTGGCCGAGGAGCTGAAGGATTCCAGCGTCGTCATGGCAAGTTATGACGCCGGCGACAATACACGGGGGCTTATCGGTGTGGTTGGCCCTACCAGAATGGACTATTCCAAAGTGGCGGCAAAGCTTTCGCTGATTGCCTCCGCGCTGTCGCAGCGCCTTGGCGGTGGGGCGGCTCCGCCGCCGGGGCTCGATAATAAGCTGATAATAAAGGGAGATACCAATGAGTAGTAAGAAAAACGACAGGAAACCCGAGGAGGAGACTCCGGAGATCAAGACGGATGAGCAGAACGTGGACGCCGAGCAGACGCCGGCGGACAAGACAGAAACCCCGACAGCCCCGACGAAGCCTTCTTTTGAGGCGGAACTGAAGGCCGAAAAGGACAAATATCTCCGCCTGATGGCCGAATATGACAACTATCGCAAGCGCAGCGCCAGGGAGCGGGAAAACATATATACCGATCTTCTCTGCGATACGATTACGAAATTCCTGCCGGTTTACGACAATCTCGTCCGGGCCCTGGAACAGCCCACGGAGGATGCGGCCTACAGCAAGGGCGTCGAAATGATCATGTCGCAGTTTAGGGAGACGCTCACCTGTTTCGGTGTGACGGAAATAGAAGCGCTGGGGAAGAAATTCGACCCGCTGCTTCATGAGGCCGTATTTCACGAGAAAGACGAGACAAAGGGCGAGGGAGAAATCGTCCAGGAGCTGTGCAGAGGCTTTAAATTGGGGGACAGGGTCATCAGGTTTGCCATGGTCAAGGTTGCCAACTGATACGCCGGAGAGACCGAACGCGCCCGGCGGGCAGCGATAACCGACTGCGTATGATAAATAAGATCATTTCACTTTAATCTTATGGAGGATAAAATATAATGGGTAAAATAATAGGCATCGATCTGGGCACCACCAATTCCTGTGTGTCCGTTATGGAAGGCGGCGAGGCTGTCGTCATTCCCAACGCCGAAGGCGCGCGCACAACGCCTTCCGTGGTAGCGTTTTCTAAAACCGGCGAGCGTATGATCGGTCAGGTCGCCAGACGTCAGGCCATCACCAACCCCGACCGCACCATCAGCTCCATTAAGCGTGAAATGGGGTCCGGCTACAAGGTGACGATTGACGGCAAGGCATATACGCCCCAGGAGATCAGCGCCATGGTGCTTCAGAAGCTGAAGACGGACGCCGAGGCATATCTGGGCGAAAAGGTCACGGAGGCCGTGATTACCGTTCCCGCTTATTTCACGGACAGCCAGCGCCAGGCCACCAAGGACGCCGGCAAGATCGCCGGGCTGGACGTCAAGCGCATCATCAACGAGCCTACGGCGGCGGCCCTGGCGTATGGTCTCGATAAGGAAATCGACCAGAAAATCATGGTCTACGACCTGGGAGGCGGCACATTCGATGTTTCCGTGCTGGAAATCGGCGACGGCGTGATCGAAGTTCTCGCCACGGCCGGAAACAACCGCCTGGGCGGCGACGATTTCGACGAAGCCGTGACGAAATACATGGTTGACGAGTTCAGAAAGAATCAGGGGACTGACCTGTCCGCCGACCGCGTGGCCATGCAGCGTCTGCGCGAGGCGGCGGAGAAGGCGAAATGCGACCTGTCCGGCGTGACCTCCGTCAACATCAACCTGCCCTATATTACCGCGGACGCCAGCGGGCCGAAGCACCTGGACATCACCCTGACCCGGGC
>ENA-UOOR01000825-UOOR01000825.1-fermentation-metagenome-genome-assembly--contig:-NODE-825-length-40582-cov-7.527426_pt1 | contig 40582 bp, 32 predicted proteins | sample MGYA00245780_ERZ724029 | MGnify/ENA primary metagenome ERZ724029 (study PRJEB28704, sample SAMN03018315) | fermentation metagenome | biome: anthropogenic terrestrial biome; feature: soil; material... | reverse complement strand
CTCGAGGATCGTCGGCGGCGACGATTTCCGGGTCGTCGGGAGCTCGGGGATCGTCGGCGGCGACGATTTCCGGATCGTCGGGAGCTCGAGGATCGTCGGCGCTTCCGGTTCCGCTCACCCTGAGCGTAGCTTCCGACGCGCGAGCGGCGGGAGCGAAGTCGAAGGGCCCTTCGACTTCGGCCTTCGCAAGCTCGGCCTACGCTCAGGGTGAACGGGAGGTTGGCCGAGTTCAAGGAGGTCTGCCGACACTTTGATGCCTGAGCGAAGTCGAAGGGCCCCGACTCTGCTCGAGGTGACCGGGGGGCCGACACCCCTTGCGGCCCGCGCGCCGGCTCTCAGTCGCCGCTCGCGGCGCGCAGCGTCAGGCCCGCGAACGCGCCGAACGGCGGCATCGGGTAGCCCTGCACGTACGCGTATCGGCCGTTGAGCAGGTTGCGCAGCGTCAGGTAGGGCTCGATGGCCAGCCCCTTGGCGACTCCCTGCAAGCGCAGGCGAAGCGCGGCGTCGAGGAAGAAGGGGTCGGGCAGCGGATCGCGGCCGTAGTTGTTCATGTACAGCCCGTGCGTCCACTCGCCGCTCAGGCTCGCCTCGAGCTCGTGCGCGCCGATCCGATGGCGGCTCTCGAGGCCGAAGTCGAGCTTCGCCTCGGGACTCTGCTTCGTGTACCGGCCCACGTCCTGCCAGTTGCCCGCAGCGCGCAGCGCGAACGGCCCGATCGCGCGCACCCGCGCGTGCCCTTCGACGCCCCAGACGACGACCCGGTCGATGTTGACGACCTCGGCCGTCGGCCAGGAGCCGAAGTACTTGATCAGGTCCCGCGCCGACGTGCGGTACAGGCTCGCGCCGACCTCGACCCGCTCCGATTCCCAGCCGATGCCGAGGTCCCAATTCACGGCGAGCTCGGGCCGCAGCTCCGGGTTGGCGGTCGGGAAGGGCAGGTAGAGCTCGCGCAGCGTCGGCTGGCGGTAGTTGCGCGCGACGCGGGTCTGCAGCCTCAGGCCGCCGGGGGGCTCCCAGCGAAGCCCGGCCTTGTAGAGGAAGACCAAGCTGTCGAAGTTGGTCGCCAGCTCGCGGGCGCCCACCGTCGCGGTCAGGCCGCGCACCGGTCGCAGCGTGAGCTGTTGATAGAGCCCGCCGGTCGAGAGCGCGTCGAGGTTCGTCCGCGAGCCGTCGCGCCGGTCCTCGACGTGGCCGTCAACCCGCTCGAAGGCCGCTCCGACGATGAGCGAGGCCAGCGGGTGCAGCGTCGCGGCGGCCTCGGCGATGGCCCCACCGGTGTAGTCACGGGAGTGAAAGCCGTCGTAGAGCCGGTGGTCGCCCGCGTTGAGATAGGGCGTCAGGCGCAGCGAAAAGAGCCCGCGCCTCAGCTCGAGCTGCGCCGAGAGCCCGTCGCGCCAGACCGCGTACCAGTGGTCCGGATGCGGATGGGTCGCCGGGCCGGGATCCGCGCCGCTCAGCCGCACCAGCTTGTTGCGCACGGTCAGGCGCATCCGCCCCGGGAGACGCTGGCGCGCGGCGAGGTGCACGACCGTGTTGGCGCCGCCCGCGCCGTCGCGGTGGCCGTCGGTGTCGAGCAGGTGGACCGAGCCCGCGAGGTCGAGGCCGCCGCGGCGGCCGAGCAGCGAGAGGGTCTCGGTCATCGTCCCGAAGCTGCCGGCACTCGCGTCCTGCCTCAGCTCGAGCCCGTCCTCCTCGAGCCAGCGGCTGCGCACGACGAGCACCCCGCCCATCGCGTTGGTGCCGTAGAGCACCGAGTCGCCGCCCTTGAGGATCGCGACCTCGTCGACGAGCGCGGCGTCGAAGGCGTCGGGCAGCGGGTGGCCGAAGATGCCTTGGTAGTCGGGGACGCCGTCCTCGACGACGAGCACTTGGCTGTTGGGGCTGCCGCCCAGGCCGCGCACGTGGATGCCGCCCGACGAGCCGTTGGCCACCCCGTGCGGCCCGCCGCGTCCCGGGACGTAGACGTCGCCGGCTTCTTGAGCGAGCGCCTCGAACATGCTCGCGCGCGTGTTCGCCCGCAGCCGCGCGCCGTCGATCTGCGTCGCCCCCGCGGTGGCGTCGGGCAGGACGGGCCTCGCGCCGCGGACGACCGAATGGAAGGCGGGATCGGGCTCCGCGGCTCGCGGCTCCTCGACAACGCTCTCGCTCGCTTCCGATCCGGCCTCCGCCGGCTCGACTTCCGCCGACCGCGCCGGGCCAGCGAGCAGGAGCGCGAACGCGAGCAGCGCGGTGCGCACGGAGGTCTTCATCAGTGCCCGTACGGCCCGGGGACCGCGAAGTCCTGCTCGATGGCGTCGAGCCGGATCTCGATGCGGTGCAGGCCGCCCCACTCGGCCGGAAGGGTCGAGGTCGAGTGGTACGCGAACCAGATCGGCTCCGGGTCGGGACGCTCCTCGGGAGGGGCCGGCTCGCAGCCCGCGCAGCCGCAGCCGTCGAGCACTCCTTCGGCGGCCTGTTCGCGCGCGTAGGCGTGGGCGTCGAGCTTCTCGAAATGGACCCGGTCCTCGCCGGCCAGACAGCGCCCGGGGCTGGTCGCCTCGCCGTAGGCGAGCACGCCCTCCCAGAGGCAGCCGTTGAAGCTCACCTTGCGCAGCAGCACCTCGGGGCTCGTGCTGTTGACCACGATCACCTCGGGATAGGCGAGGTCGCAGCCGGCGTTGAGCGCGGAGAGCCCGGCGAGCAGCGCAGCGACCGCGGGGGCCGGACGCATCACTTCGCGCATTGCGGGTTCAAGGTGCGCTCGGCGTAGGCCTTGAAGCCAAGCTCTGGCCAGCGCTCGCGGATGCGCTCGTAGACCGCTTCGGGAATCGGGGCGACGCCTTCGGGCGGGCAGGGCCCTTGGTGATTGGGCATGTTGATGGCGATGGTGCGCCTCTGGCCGGGGACGACCTCCTCCTCGTTCTTGCTGGCGATGGGCAGCGCGTGCGCCGGGTCGCAGTCGGGGTCGTCCCAAGCGGCGACCATCAACACGTAGTCGAGGCCGGGCTCGACCTCCTTCTCCTCGCTGGTGGCGTCGATGGCGATCTTGCCGAAGTCGACGCCCTGGAAGGCCGCTTTGCAGATCGTCCAGGGCGGGTTGCGCGCCATCTCCGGGTTGGCGAAGTCGTTCTTGATAGAGACGCGCGCGGGCGCTTGCTCCTCGCCGCCGCAAGCCGCGCTGGAGAGGACGAACGCTGCTGCCAGGAGTGGGCCGAAGGGTCGGTGCTCGAACATGTCTGGGTCCTCCGTCGTGCTACGGGAATTGAAAGGCGTGTTACCACGGCCGAGTACCCTTCCTCTGAGTAGCAAGTCAAGCGGTCGGCCTCGCGAAGAGAGGTTCGAGTCGCGAGCGGGCGCATTGGAGGCAGCTCTGAGCGGCTTCGTGGCGCGCGCACCCAGCCGGCGGCAAGGAGCGGGCTGGGGCTTGGGCGAGGGGCTCGAGGCCGTTGCCGATGTTGTCGTGGAAGGAAACAGGTCGCGCACGGTGCGCGGAGCCTCCGGCGGCTTCGGGCTCCAGGGAAGGGCTCGCGAGACCGGCGCGGGCTTGCAGCGATCGGTGCGCCGGCTCGCCATCGGGCAAATCGCCAAGACCCGGCCTGGTCGGACAGACGTCCAGAGAGTCGAGCCGCCCCCGATTGACGCTCGGAACCGCGCCCGCCTAGTCTGGCCGCGGCTTTTCAGGAGCTTTGGAGGGCGCCCGACTCAAGCGCTCGGAGGCGCCGGCCGGCGGCTCCGCCTTGGGGCGGGCAATCAAACCAACGACAGGCGTCGCAAGACGCACAACCAACGACAAGGCCATGAACGCGAACAAGATCCTCGGGTTGGGCTTCGCCCTGTTGCTCTCGGTCCCCGCCTACGCCGGCAACGACTACGCCGGCAAGGAGCTCTACACCCTCGTCAACCTGCACCCGGACGAGAAGAACTTGCGGCTCTCGTCGGTGAACTATCAGCTCGACGCGTTGCTGCCCCTGTGCACCAAGGTCCAGATCACCTCGATGAGCCGCAAGGGGATGAAGCTCAAGCTCGTCGAGGGCGGGCGCGAGTACCAGTACGAGTTCCACAAGACGCTGCGCGACAGCATCGACGCCCACATCGCCAAGATCGTCGGCGAGCAGTGCCCGGAGGCGAAGGTCAAGTCGCTCAGCAAGATCGATCGGGAGGGCATCCGCGACGGCAGGGTCTACGACGGAATGACCAGGGAAGGGGTCATCCTCGCCCTCGGCTATCCGCCCGAGCACGCCACGCCCAACCTCGAGTCCAACGAGTGGATGTACTGGCAGAACCGCTTCGTGAAGAACGCGGTGCGCTTCGTCGACGGCAAGGTGAGCAGCGGCTCGGGGTCGAGCGCTTCCGCGGAGCCCGCGGGCAACGACAACTTCAAGGCGCCCGAGCCAGTCGTCGCGCCCAAGGAAGGCTTCGTCGCCGGAGCCGAGCTCTTCACGCTCGTCAACCTGCACCCGGACGAGAAGAACCAGCGGCTCTACTCGGTGAACTACCAGGTCGAGGGGCTGCTACCGCGCTGCACGAAGGTGCGCGTCAAGTCCATCAACAAGAGGGCGATGAAGTTCACGCTGGTCGATTCGGGCCGCGAGTACGAGTACCTCTTCCATGAGACCCTGCGCGAAGACCGCGACACCCACCTCGCCAAGTACTTCGGCGCCCGGTGCGATGCGAAGGTCAAGCTCGGCAAGGTCGACCAGGAGGGCATCCGCGAGGGCCGGGCCATCGAGGGCATGTCGAAGCAGGGCGTCATCTTCGCCATCGGCTACCCGCCGGAGCACGCGAACCCGAGCCTCGACTCGAACGAGTGGACCTACTGGAAGAACCGCTTCGGCAAGCTCATCGTGCGCTTCGCTGATGGGAAGGTGTCCGAGGTCCGCAAGTAGCCCAGAGCCTGAAGCTCGAAGCCTGAGAGCCCCTTCTCCAGTGCGGAGGAGGGGCTTTCTTCATGGCGGATCGGAGCGTCGCGCCGGGCGAAGGGAGCAGTCGAGGATGAAGCTCCAACGTCGTCGTCGTGCGTCGCGCGGCCGGGACCTGGAGCCGTGGAGCTCGGCCCTCCATCCATCGGCTGCGATCAGGCAAGGCCGCGAAGCTCCCCAATCGACTGGAGGATGAAGCTCGAACGTCGTCGTCGTGCGGTCGCGCGGCGGAGCTGGAGCTCCCGCCCTCCATCCACAAGCGGCGTCGCTCGTTCGCGCGGCGGAGCTGGAGCTCCGCCCTCCATCCACAAGCGAAAGCCCCTCCTCCGACTGACGGAGGAGGGGCTCTTTCACCATCTCGAGCGCCATAGCGCTCAGCGAACCGCTACTGCCAGATGCAGGTCGGCCGGCACAGCCAGGTCGAAGAGTCGACCTTCTCGCAGTCGCCCGAGCCGCAGGCCTCGTCGTAGTCGCGGCTGAGACTGTTGCACTGCTGCCCGTCGCCGAGGAGCGCCTTGCAGACCTTGTCGGTCACGCCGCAGTAGCCCTCTTCGCACACCGGCCCGATCAGCTCACTGCAAGCCTCGCCGGCGGTGCCCGGGGCGAGCTCGCACTTGCCCGTGTAGGTGTTGCAGCGGCCGAAGCGCTGGCAGTCGTAGTCGCTGGCGCACACGGCGCCGTCGCCACCGAGCGTCACGCAGACCTGCGAGCTGCAGGTCAGGCCGCTCTTGCACTGGCTGTAGTGAGTGCAGCTCTCGCCCGGATCCTTGAGCGGCGTGCAGACCTTGGGCGAGCCGGCGCAGGCGGCCGTCGGACCACACTCCTCCTTCTCGACGCAGGGGCTGCCCGCCGCCGTAAAGGCCGTGCAGGTGCCGAATTCGGTCTGGGTCGCGCCCTTGCAGTAGGTGGTCTTGTAGTCGCACTCGGTGCCCGCGCCGTAGACCGACTGGCTCGGCAGGCGGCAGAGCGCGCCGCCCCCGCCGGTGAAGGGGCGCGCGCAGGTGCCGGTGCAAGCGCACGAGGTCCCGCCGCAGTCCGGGCCGGCCGCGCACTGGTCGGCGACTCCGCACGGCTGGCCGAAGGCCTTGCGATCCGTGCAGACGTTCTGGCAGAAGCCCGACTTGCACATGAAGTTGCCGGTGCAGGAGGTGCCGTTGGCGGCGCGCTCGACGCACAGGCCGCTCGTCGCGTCGCAGTAGCTGGCCGGGGAGGAGGTGCCGAGCTTCATCGGGTTGCAGTACAGGTCGGAGGTGTTGCAGGTGTCTCCGACGACCCGGTACGGCTGGCAGGTGCCGCCGCGGTTGGTCCGCTCGGCCTCGGGCGTGCCGGCCGGGTCGCAGGTGCCCATGCCGCGGTCACAGCGCAGCTTGGCGCAGTCGTTGCGGTCGAAGCAGGGGGCGTCTTGGGGCTGCTCGCCGAAGGGGAACAGGTTGTAGTTGTCGCACTCGGGCGCGAGCAGCTCGTACATCGTGCCGTCGCAGGTGACCCGCTGCGCTTCGAGGTCGAGGCAGGTCTTGGCCTTCGCGACGTCGAAGTTGGTGATCCCGGCGCGGATGCGGGCCATCTTCTCCTGCTCGTCGCAGTCCGCGGTCTGGAAGTCTACGCACTTGTCGTACATCCCGTCGCCGAGCAGGCAGCAGCGGGCCATGCGGTCGCAGATGACCTTCGCCCGAGCCTCGCAGAACTGATCGGCGGTGAAGGTGCCGGTGTACTGGGGCTCCGGCGCGGTGCAGGAGGTGAGCGGGTCGGTGGTGATGCACTGGTTGGCCGTGCTGCACGACTGGCCGTTGGAGCAGGTGCCGCAGACCCCGCCGCAGCCGTCCGGGCCGCAGGTCTTGCCGCCACACTGCGGGGTGCACTCGCACTGGCCGCTCGAGTTGCAGGTTCCGAAGGTGCAGGTGCCGCAGCTTCCGCCGCAGCCGTCGGCGCCACAGACCTTGCCCTCGCAGCTCGGCACGCAGGCGCAGCCGGGCAGGGGGTTCTCGCAGCCGTTGCTCGCGTCGCCGTCGCAATCGCTGAAGCCGGTTTCGCAGACGCACTTGCCGTCTACGTCTTTCTGATTCGGACCGCAGTCGGCTCCGCTACAGCCGGCGAGTGAGAGAGCAGCCAGTGCGCCGAGGAGCGCGAAGAACGAGCGTTTCATGTGAGGACCTCCTAGTTGGAAGCCGGACATCCTAGGCGGGTGAGCGGAATCACTCAACCGGCGTGTGGCTCCCCGCTCACTTCTCGGGACCTTGCGAGGGCCCGAAACCGCTCAGGCCGGCCGTCCGCGCGGTTGTCCGGAAGCCGGCACTGTGGCCGAGCCGGCGAGCTGCCGGTTCGCGCCGCCCAGAAGCAAGAAGCCCCTCGACCGCCATCGGGCGAGGGGCTTCAGAATCAATGAGCTGCGCGGGCGATCAGGCCATGCCCTTCTGCACCAGCTCGTCGGTCTTCGCGGCGAGCCCGTTGCCCTTCTCGAGCAGCTCGGCGGCGAGCCGCTTCTTCTCGGCGAGATAGGCCTCGTCCTTGATCGACGGCAGGTTGATCTGGACGTTGAGGTGGGCGCCCTTGAGCGCGGTCTGCAGGTGCATCAGGCCGACGGCGGCATCGGTGATCGAGTTTTTGTTGCCCTTCTCGGCGATGGCCACCCCGTGCTCGAGCGCCTCGACCGCGAGCGACATCACCTCGAGCGGCACCTCGCAGGCGCCCTTGGTCGCCTCCTGGATCGCCGCCGAGCGGGCCGCCTTCTCCTCGTCGGTGTTCTTCGGGAGCTTGAAGGCCGCCATCACCATGTCGAAGGCCTTGGCGTCCTTGTCGATGAAGGCGTGGAACTGCGTGCGCATCGGGGTCAGCGTCGCCTTGCGCTGCGCCATCTCGTCGGAGACCGCCTCGTAGCCCTTCTTGCCTGCGGTCAGCCCGGCGACCATCGCGAGCAGCGAAGCGCCCACCGCGCCCGAGAGCGCCGAGGCCGAGCCGCCGCCCGGGGTCGGGGTCGGGGCGGCCATCTCCTCGAGGAAGTCGGTCAGGCTCTGGCCGGACTCGACCAGCTTGCTCTCGAGGATCTGCTCGTTCTTGAAGGAGTCGACCTGCAGGTACCAGGTGGCCGCGTCGATGAGCGCCTGTTGCGGGACCAGGCCGATCACCTCGCTCTCGCGCACGCCGACCCCGTAGCGCTCGGCCTCGCGCTTGACGAACTCGAAGGCGCGGTGCAGCCCGGTGCCCGTGTAGTTGGTCATGTTGATCGAGACCTGGGCGCAGTTCTTCTCCTCGATCATGAAGCCCATCGCCTTGGCGTAGCGGAAGCCGCCGTCGCGGAAGCGCAGCGCCTTGGCGATCTTCTTGGCGATCTCCACATCGGGCGTGTTCAGGTTGACGTTGTAGGCGACCAGCGGGAAGCGCGCGCCCACCGCGGTGGCGCCGGCGGTCGGGTGCACCTCGCTCGGGCCGAAGTCGGGCTTGCGATTCGGGTCGGTCTTGATCGCCTCGCGGATGCCTTCGAACTGGCCCTTGCGCACCGCGGCGAGGTCGATGCGGTCGGGGCTCTGCGCCGCGAGCTCGTAGAGGTAGACCGGGATGCTGAGCTCCTCGGCCATCCGCTTGCCGAGCCGCTTGGCGAGCTCGATGCACTCCTCGTTGCTCACCCCGGAGATGGGGATGAACGGGCAGACGTCCATCGCGCCCATGCGCGGGTGCTCGCCGGTGTGCTGGGTCAGGTCGATGAGCTCGCGGGCCTTCTGCGCGCCGCGAAAGGCAGCCTCGACGACCGGCTCGGTGTCGCCGACGAAGGTGACGACCGCGCGGTTGTGGTTCGCGTCCATCTCCTTGTCGAGCAGGGTCACGCCCGGCACCGCCTGGATCGCCGCGACGATCTGATCGACGACCTCGGGCCTGCGGCCCTCGCTGAAGTTCGGAACGCACTCGACGATTCGCTTCATCTGCACCGCTCCTTTTGAAAGAGCGGGCATCCTACGAAGCGCTCGCTAGAGCGTCAACCGCGGGACGGTGGGCGTCGAGAGGCAGAAGCGCGTGTTTTGACGGGGGTTTTTGGTGCCTCGAGCCGCCTCCTCTTCGGCCCGGAAGAGCCCGTCCGCCGACCGGCGGCGGTGGTCCGGTCCGGCCGCGGCGAGCGGCGAGGGCTGTCCGCGTTTTCGCCTCGCGTCGGGTGCGGTATGTCTGCCGCCATGACTCGAGTCGCCCTGCTCCTCTTCTTCGTGATGCCCGTGATTGCCTGTTCTTCCTCGGACCCGGATGTCGCCGACGCCCAGGTCGATGCCGATGGCGGAGCCGCCAAAGATGCCGGCGCGGACGCGGGTGTGCCTTTCGACGCGGGCGGCGAGCCCGACGCGGGCGGCACACCGGACGCAGGAGAGGCCGAAGGGGAGGGCAGCTCCAAAGGCCAAGGCGGCATCGCCTGCGCGAGCACCGGCAGCGTGAGCACCGGCGGGGTCAGCTACTCCTACTGCGTCGCGAGCGTCGCCGGGGTCGAGCTGAAGATCGTCGAGCCGACCGGCACGGCGGACAAGCCGCTGAAGCTGGCCGTCTACCTTCACGGCGACGGGGCCGGGCCGTACAACAGCGGCCTCGCCATCAAGAAGCACGCCCCGTGGACGACGACGCAGGGCATCCTCTACGTCGCGGCGCGCGCCCCCAACGCGTGCGCCTGGTGGCTCAGGCCGAGCTACACCACCTGCGACGGCGAGACGCCGGTGCCCGAGTCGGCCCTCGACGACGAAGGCGAGAACGCGCAGGCGCTGGCCGAGGCGATCGACGTGCTCCGCGCCGGCTGGGACATCGCGGACAGCCCCGTGCTGTTCGGCGGCTCGTCGGGCGGCTCGATCTTCCTGGCGGCGAGCTTCTACCCGCTCTTCGGCGACCGGTTCCCGGGAGGCTACGCGCTGAGCTGCGGTGGAGACGCGCCGTGGGCCGGAGAGCTCGCTTGGGACGGCACCGACCCGGCCCTCGTCGGCGAGACCAAGCTCTTCTTCACCTACGGGGACAAGGACTTCGTGGTCCCCGACGTGCTCGAGGCGCTCTCGTTCTACGAAGCCGAGGGCATCCCCACCGACGTGAAGGTCGTCCCCGAGACCGTCGCCGCCGGCACCAGCCACTGCGGCAACGTCGGGGGGAGCTATTCGTACGACCAGATCGGCCGGGTGCAGGAGGTGTGGTCAGGCTACCTGGGTGAGTGAGCCGCTGGGCGATGCTCGCGTTGTTGAGGATGCAGCAATAGCTCCTGCAGCCGAAGCCTACGGTTGTTGAACGTCCAGCAATCCTTGGCGGCGTGGGCTTCAACCGTTGCTGCCGGTGCTTCAACGGTTGCCGCCGGTTCCTTCAACGGTTGTTGCCGGCTCCTCCAACGGTTGCTACCCGGTGCTTCAACGGTTGCTGCCCGGTCCTTCAACGGCTGCTGCCCGGTGCTTCGGCCGTTGCTGCCGGTGCTTCGGCCGTTGCTGCCGGTGCTTCAACGGTTGCTACCCGGTGCTTCAACGGTTGCTACCCGGTGCTTCAACGGTTGCTACCCGGTGCTCAAACGGTTGCTGCCCGGTCTTTCGAGCGTCGCAGTCCTGTCCCTCGACCGTCGCAGCCCGGTCTTTCGAGCGTCGCAGTCCGTCCCTCGACCATCGCAGCCCGGTCTTTCGAGCGTCGCAGTCTGGTCCTTCGACTGCCAAAGCCGCCGAGGTTACCGCTGGCGCGCCACGCTGCACCCGAGAGCGAGCAGGAGGGCGCGCTACCCGCCTCGCGTCTTGCCCCACAGGACGAGCAGGTCGAGCTCCACCGCTTCGAACGGCGGGGCGCGCACGAGCGCGTCTTCGGCGTACGAGCCGATAAGGACCCAGTTGCCGTCGCCGCGCTCGAACACCTCGAGGTTGCGAGCGACGGGGTCGAGGAGCCAGAGGTGGCGGACCTTCTCGCGCAGGTAAACTGGCCTCTTCCTCGTCCGATCGACGACCTCCGTCGACGGCGAGAGCACCTCGCAAATCCAGTCGGGCCCGAGCGTGAAGGCGCCGGTCTCTGGAGGTTCGGGCATGCGCTCGCGCCGCCACCCGGCGAGGTCGGGAACGAGGACGTCCGGCCCGAGATGAAGCTCGGGCTCGTGCAAGATCCACCAGCCGCCCGGACCGCCGTCGCCGAACTGGAACGGCGCACCGAGCTTCGTTCCGAGCGACGAGGCGGCGACCACGTGGGGAGCGGCCGGACGAGGGCGTGCCCAAAGCTCCCCGGAAAGCAGCTCCCCGACCATGTTCTCGGGAACCGCTTCGAGGTCGGCCGGGCCTGCGCCACGCTTGCGGTAGGGAGCAACCATCTCCCACAAGGATAATCTCTCAACGACGCCGGAGGCCTGCCGACCCGGTGCTCGATCTGTCGAGCCAGGGGCCGAGAACAGCCCCGAGCGCCGGGTGCCTCACCGACAGACCCAGTGGCCTCCAGCGGAGTATCGCGCGAGGTGGGACCGCCGCCGTCTCGGCGGCCTGCGTGCGCGCATGGAGAAGAGGCGCTGAAGCGAGCCTGAGAAGGCTTTCTCGGCGGATCTTCAGCCCCGCCGATGCTCCGATAGGCGAGCCTTGCCTCGCCGCCGACCGATCACCGCCTCGCCGACCACCGCTTCCCGCCTCATCGAAGACCCAAATCGCCCTCATCAGGAAGAGTCACGCGGACTCTGCCCGGCGGCGACCATTCGCGAAAAGCCTTCGATAAGAAGTGGCAAGAAGCCGCGCCGTCGAACTACTCGCCGCGGTACGCGACCGAATACTCCGGCGTTTCGTAGAGCCTCAGCTCGCGCAGCCCGGGGAGCACCGGCTTCAGCTTCTCCCAGAAGAACACGATGAGGTGCTCGGCCGTGGGGTTGGGCATGAAGTCGTTGAGGTCGCGGTGATCGACGATGCCGACCGCGTGCTCGTTGACGATCCCTTTGAGCTCCTCGAAGTCCATGATCATCCCGGACTTCGGATCCGGCTTTCCGCTGATCGAGACGAGGAGCCTGTAGTGATGGCCGTGCAGGCGGCTACACGCGCCGTCGTAGAAGGGCAGGGTGTGGGCGCAGCAGAAGTTGAATTCGACGTCGAGATCCATGCTGTCTATCCTCGCGAGCGCGGCACCATAACGACGGCCTTCTCCCGAATCAATCGAGTTGGCGTCGAGCGCCCGGAGGCGCGCCGCATTCGACCCCATGATCACGCCGCTGCCCATCGATCCATTCCTGCCGCAGGTGCTCGAGCGCCTGCACGCCTCCGGTAGCCTCGTGCTGCAGGCCGAGCCTGGCGCCGGCAAGACGACCCGCGTGCCCTGGGCGCTGCTCGAGGGAGGCCTGGCCGGCGGGCGCGACGTGCTCGTCCTCCAGCCCCGCAGGCTCGCGGCGCGCCTGGCCGCCCGCCGCGTGGCCCAGGAGCGCGGCGAGAGGCTCGGCGAGACGGTCGGCTACCAGGTCCGCTTCGAGGAGGTCGCCGGGCCGAAGACCCGCCTGCGCTTCATGACCGAGGGCGTGCTCACCCGCCGCCTGCTCGCCGATGCCCGCCTCGCCGATGCCGGCATCGTCGTCCTCGACGAGTTCCACGAGCGCCACCTCGACGGCGACCTCGCGCTCGCGCTGCTGCGACGCCTGCAGCGCACCTCGCGGCCGGATCTCAAGGTCGTGGTGATGTCCGCGACCCTCGACACCGCGCCGGTCGCCGAGTTCCTCGGCGGCGCGCCGGTGCTCTCGGTGCCTGGCAGGCGCTTCGAGGTCGAGCTCGAGCACCAGAAGCTCCCCGACACCCGCCCGCTCGAGCTGCAGGTCTCGTCGGCGGTGCGCCGGCTCGTCGACGAGGGGCTCGACGGCGACGTGCTCGTCTTCCTCCCCGGGGCCGCCGAGATCCGCAGGGCGCGCGAGGCCTGCGAGCCCATCGCCGGCAAGGCTGGTCTGCTGGTCACCCCGCTCCACGGCGAGCTGCCGGCCGAGGAGCAGGACCTCGCGGTGCGCCCGAGCGAAAGGCGCAAGCTCATCCTCTCGACCAACGTCGCCGAGACCTCGGTGACCATCGAGGGCGTGGTCGCCGTGGTCGACAGCGGCCTTGCCCGAATCGCTGGCCATTCGGCCTGGTCGGGGATGCCGACCCTGCAGGTCGCGCGCGTCTCCAAGGCCTCGGCGGTCCAGCGCGCCGGCCGCGCCGGCCGCGTGCGCGCGGGCCGCTGCCTCAGGCTCTACTCGCGCCACGACTTCGACACCCGGCCCGAGCACGAGGCCCCCGAGATCCGCAGGCTCGACCTCGCGGAGACCGCGCTCGTAATCCACGGCGCGGGCGTCGCGAAGCTCTCGGAGTTCGACTGGTTCGAAGCGCCCAACTCCCAGGCCCTTGGTGCCGCCGAGGAGCTGCTGCAGCGGTTGGGCGCGACCGACGGCGCGGGAAGGCTGACCGAGACCGGCCGGAGGATGCTGCGCTTCCCGCTCCACCCGCGCCAGGCGCGCCTGCTGATCGAGGCCGAGGCGCGCGGGCGCGGCGCCGACGGCTGTCTACTCGCGGCGCTGGTCGGCGAGCGCGAGATCCGGCTCGAGGCGCGCAACGTCTTCGGCGCGCGGGCCCAGGCCAAGGTGAGCGGGTCCTCGGACCTGCTCGAGTCGGCCGAAGCCTTCCGCGAGGCGCAGCGCAAGGGCCTTTCCAACGACGCCTTGCGCTCGCTGGGGCTCGACGTCGGCGCCGTCCACGCGGTCGACCGCGTGCGCCGCAGCCTCGAGCGGCGGCTTTCGAGCCGCGGCGGCCCGGGCAGGGACGAGGTGCCGCTGCTGATGGCCGTCCTCGCCGGCTATCCCGATCGCGTCGCGCGGCGCAGGCGGGGCGAAGGCTCAAAGCCGAGCGATGAGCTGCTGCTCGCCGGTGGCGGCTCGGCCCGACTCTCCGACGCGAGCGTCGTGCGCGAGGCCGAGTTCCTCGTCGCCGTAGACGCCGAGGAGCGCACCCGCGGCGGGGCGAAGGAGGCGCTGGTCCGCGTCGCGAGCGAGATAGAGCCGGACTGGCTGCTCGATCTCTTCCCGGAGCGGGTCCGCGAGAGCGACGAGGTGCTCTGGAACGAGGCGGGCGGGCGGGTCGAGGCGGTCAGCCGGATGCTCTACGACGAGCTGGTCATCGAGGAGAGCCGCGGGCCCAAGGCGGCACCGGAGGCGGCTTCGCGCCTGCTCGCCGAGGCGGCGCTCGCCAAGGGACCGCGCGCCTTCGCCGGAGAGGAGCTCGACGGATTCCTCGCGAGGGTCCAGTTCGTGCGCGAGGCCGCGCCCGACGCGGGGCTCCCGGCGCTCGGCGAGGAGCAGGCGCGCGAGGTGCTGCGCGAGCTGTGCGAGGGCAGGCGCAGCTTCGCCGAGCTGCGTGAGGCCGGGCTGCTCGACACGCTGCGCTCGCGGCTGACGCACCAGCAGCTCGCCCTGCTCGATCGGCTCGCGCCCGAGCGCATTCGATTGCCGGGCGGCCGGCAGGCGCAGATCCACTACGAGCCGGGCAAGCCGCCCTGGCTCGAGTCGCGGCTGCAGGACTTCTTCGGGATGGCCACCGGTCCCGCGGTCGCCGGCGGGCGGGTCTTCGTCGTGCTCCACCTGCTGGCGCCGAATGGACGCGCGCAGCAGGTGACGACCGACCTCGCGGGTTTCTGGGACCGGCACTATCCGGCCATCCGCAAGGAGCTGTGCCGCAAGTACCCGAAGCACTCCTGGCCCGAAAACCCGAGGACCGCGGCGCCGCCGCGGGCGGGGCGAATCCGCTAAGACGTGGCCTCGGCACGCTTTTGAGCGCTCGCCCTGGGGGCTGCATTCGTCGGCAGGCGGACCTGCTTGCGGCCGCATCGGTGGCTCCTGAGCTCATTCGGTGCGGTTCGCAGCAGTCAGCCCGTGCGCGAGCTCATCGGCGAGGCGACGGTGTCTTGCGTCCGGGTCGAAGTTGGGGAGCAAAGCGACGAATCGACTCCGAGGCACGCGCTGGTCGCCGCTGCGCTCGGGGATGACCGGATAGGCCCAGGTCGGGTCCAGGTTCGGTGGCAGGACAGGAAGGAGCTCGGGAACTCTGCGTGGTGTTTGCCTGATAGGTCAGATTGATTTCATGACGACCGACCTCGCGGGTTTCTCGGACCGGCGCCATTCGGCCATCCGGGAGGAGTTGTGCCGCAAGCGCACTCGCCCGAAGACCCGAGGATGGCGACGCTGCCTCGGCGTGGACTTCTTCTACGGCGACGCCGTCCGCATCGAGCAGATCCGCGTGCGGTAGGCGCTCCCCGGGCCCCGCAGAAGCGGCTTGCGCCTGATGGGCCGGTCGGTCGGGCGCCAGGATTACGAGCGATCGAGCGAGGGCTTTTCGGAGCGCGGCGATCGTCGTGGTATCAACGAATCCCCCAGGGCCGAACAGCCAGACCGACCGAGCCGGGCTCCATGCTCATGTCCCGCACCGCCCACCTCTCGTGCGCTCTCGCGCTTCTCCTCGCCGCCCCGGCGCGCGCGGGCGAGGGATGGACGACCGTGACCGATGGCCCGATCGTCGAGAAGACGCGCAGCGTCCCCGGCACGGACGTCCGCGAGGTCTGGGCCGAGGGCGAGATCGACGCCCCGGTCATCGAAGTGCAGGCCGCCTTGATGGATACCGAAGGCTACGCGCGCTTCATGAAGTACATCACCGAGTCGCGCTGGGTCGGCGAGCCGCAGCCGGACGGAAGTCGCCTTGCGTACACGCTGCTGGAGCTGCCCGTCGTCTCACCACGCGACTACGTGATCAGCGTCCGCGTCGACGAGATGCTCGAGCCCGGAGGGATCGGCAGGTTCAGCAACCGCTGGTACGCCGTCCCCGACAAGGCCCCCAGGCGCACTGGTGTCGTGCGAGTGCGTGTCAATTCCGGTGGATGGACGGTGACCCCGCGCGACGAGGGGCGCAAGGCGTGGGGCGTCTATCGCTTCCAGGTCGATCCGGGCGGATACCTGCCGGCCTTTGTCGCGGATCTCGGCAACCGCAAAGGCGTCACGGGCACCTTCCGCTGCGTCGAGTGGGAGGCGCGCAAGCGCGCCGCCGAGCGCAGGGCGCGTGAGCTGGAACAGGCGGATCTGCCGCGGATTGCCGAGGTCGAGAAGTCCGAAGCGCCGGCCGAGCAGCGCTGAGCAGCCCGCCGCTCGACGCGCTCAGGCCTCGAGGTCTGTCGCCAAACCCCCCTCACCTCGGCTCGCCCCCTCCGGTCACCTCGAGCGAAGTCGGGGCTCTCGACTTCGGCCTGCCCCGAGCGTGCCGAGGGGCTCGGGCGGACCGGTTGTCGCTCGAAGGGTTTTTCGACGCGTCTTCAGTGCGCGGGTAGCAGGTGAGCGCCACCGGCGCTGAAGCTGCAGCGCGTCGGCGAATCGAGCCGGACCTCGCCGACCACCGCGATCTCCCCGACCTCGTGAAGTGTCGCCGCCTCGCGCGCTGCGAGCTCGCCGCCGCAATAGATGTTGGCGGTCGCCCGCATCTCCGGGTGGCCGAAGTGGTTGGCGAACCAGGCGATCCCGACCGTGTAGGGATGAGCGAGGCTCGGCTCGAGGATCTGGATGTTTTCGGCGCCGACCTGCGCGACGTCGTCGCGGTCGAGGCGGGGATCGTCCCGCGGGCCGGGCAAGTCCCACGAAGGCTGCATGTTCCCGAAGTAGCAGTCGAACGGCGCCCGGCTCCACGAAGACCGCTCGTGCGCCGGGCCTGCGCTCGGGTGCAGCAGGTGCAGGTCGACGTCGCTCGGCAGGTCCCAGACGAGCTCGACCCAGAGCCCTCCGGGAGCGCGAGCGGTGAGAGCGGTCGTGCAGGTGTCGCTGGCGCCCGCCGGGTCGGTGACGGTCAGCGCCAGCGCGTAAGGGCCGACGAGCTCAGGGGTGAAGGTGGCGGCGCACGAGCCGGCTGCCGTGACCGGGACCGCACGGGAGCCGTCGGGGGCTTCGACGACTCGCCAGGCGCAGTGCAAGGGCGCGTCTTCCGGATGCGCCCCGCTTCCTTCGAGGAGCACGGTAGAGGCGACCAGCGCTGCCTGTGCAGAGGGGCAAGCGGCGACAGGGCGGGCGCAGCCCTCCGTGCATGGCTCGCCCGATCCGGTCCCCTCCAGATCGACGAGCAGCGGCTCGGGCTCGCCGACCACCCAGAGCTCGACCTGGCCGCGATGCCTGCCGAGCGCCACCGGCCCGAACTCGAGCCCGATGCTGATGGGAAGGCCCGGGTGCAGCGTGCCGACCGAAGGCGAGAGCACGGTGAAGCGGTCCGACGAGGCCCGCGTCAGGCCCGCTTGATCGATCTCGACTTCGACCGCTCCGCGGTTGCCGAGCAGCAGCGAGCGGCGCTCAACCTCTCCGAGGCGCACCGCGCCAAATTCGACGACCCCGGGCTCGGCCCAGAGGTCCAGCTCGGTCGCCATCCCGCTCACAGGCACCGCGCGCAAATCGGCGAGGCCGGACTGGGAGAAGAGGAGCCGGCCGCGATCGAGCGTGGCCCTGGCCACCTCCGGCGCGTACGACACCGAGAACGACCGGGCGTCGCCAGGGGCGATCTCTGCGTCAAGGGCCTCGACGAGGGCGAAGGTTCCGGCGCCGTCGGGAGCGAGCTGCGCTCCGGCGACGAGGCAGGCGCCGCTGCCGACGTTCACCAGGTCGACGGCGCGCACCGCCCGACTCCCAGCGTGAACGAGCCCGAACCTCAGCTCGGTCGGACGAAGCTCCAGCTCGCAGGCCGGGGTGGCGACGGCTCGTCCGACGATCGGGACCCGGACCTCCGGCTCCTCGGCGTCGTTCGTCGCGATGACGAGCTCGCCGGCGAGCGCGCATTCCAGCTCGGCGGTGAGAGTCAGGGAAATCCATAGCGGCGAAGTCGCCACGTCGTGCGGCAGCAACGCCGACATGCTGCGGTAGGCCGAGGCTCCGTCCAGCCCGGCCGCCGCCACTTGTACGATGCCGACCGACCCGGTGCCCGGCGCGGGCCTCACGACCACCTGCCGGGTCACCGGCATCCCGACGGCGAGCGTCCCGAAATCGAGCGCCGCCGGAGTGACCGACACCTTTCGGCGCGCCCCTCTGCCCGACAGCGGCACCTCGAAGAGCACGTGGCCCTGGTCGCCTACGAAGCGGAGCGCCGATTCGCGCTTGCCGAGATCCGCCGGCGCGAAAGTGACGCGAATGTCCAGGCTCGCGCCGGCCTGGACGAGCGCGGGCAGCGGGGTCGAATCGAATCGGAAGTTGGCGGCAGTCGCCAGGTTCGCGCCGGAGAGCCGTACCGGCGTGTTGCCGAAGTTGACGAGGGACACCACCCGAGAGCTCGACAGCCCAGGCGGCACGCTGCCGAAATCAAGCCGCTCGGGCCTTGGAACGAGCGCGGACCGCAGGCCGAGTCCGCGCAGGGTCACGCGGGCTGAAGGACATCCGCCGCAAAAGGCGAGCTCGAGAGAGGCAGTCAAATCGCCTGCGCGGTGCGGCGTCATCTGCAGCTCGACCTGCGCGCCGCCGCGGGGCGGAAGGTCGATGCGCTGCTCGGACGAGGAGAAAGCCGTCCGGTCCTCTCCGCCGATCGAGAGCCGGGCCGAAAGCGGCTGGTTCGAGAGGCTCGTCACCGGCAGGAGCATCCGCGCGCTCTCGCCCACGCGGACGGGGCCGAAGTGGAGCTCTTCGGGAAGGCCGAGCGCCTCGGTGACGCCGGTGCCGTCGACTGGGACGCGAAGACGTGCCCCCGCATCGCTGGTGAAGTCGAGGAAACCCGAGTGCTTTCCCGCCGCAGCGGGCTGGAAGGTGAGGGTGAGGCGAACCTCGCCCTGGGCGGCGATCTCGAAACGGGCCGGAGAGACCGAGACAGCGGCGGTCTCGGCTCGCGCGAAGACCGTCATTCCGGAACGGCCTGCGTTGAGGAGCCGCAGCTCTGCTCGCGCCTCGGCTCCGACGAGGACGCGGCCGAAATCGATCGCCGAAGGCTCGCTGGACAGCGCGCCCTCGTTGCTGGTGAAGCGATCCGGAGAGCAGGACGAGCCGAGGGCGACGAGCAGGAGCGCGAAAACGGACCGGACCACGGCAAGCGGCGCGCGGTCCGGGCGCCCAATCGAGCAGAGCGATGCGCGCATGTCCTGGTCCCCTCCAGAGGAGCTGCCGACGCGGTCGAGGGCTGCCGCTCCGGCCGCGAACGCGTGTGCGGCCGATGGTAGCACCCACCGACCGCTCAAGAGGTGTCGGGAGGTCTTCCTGGAATCCGGCCCGCCTCCCCGGTCACCTCGAGCGCAAGTCGGGCCCTTCAGCTCCGCTCCCGCCGCTTACGCGTCGGGAGCCGACGCTTTAGGTTGGAGCGGCAGAGCGCGCCAGCGCGAGACGACTCGGAGCGCGAGGCGACGCGCCCTCGAGGCTCAGCCGGCCGCGGCCACCTGCAGCTTGCCGCCCGACTCCATCTCCAGGACGGTGACGCTCTGATTGCGGCCGTGCTGTTTGGCGTAATAGAGGCACTGGTCGCTCTTGTCGATGAGCACCTGCTTGTCGTCCCCGCTGTCGGGGAAGGTCGCGACGCCCAGCGACATGGTCACCTTGAGCGGCCCGAGCTCGGTCTGGAAGACCGCCGCCTGCACCTCCTTGCGGATGCGCTCGGCGATGTGCTTCGCGCCGGCCATGTCGGTCTCCGGCATGATCACGCAGAACTCTTCGCCGCCGTAGCGGCAGACGACGTCGGCCTCGCGCGCGGTCTGGCGCAAAATCTTCGCGACGCCCTTGAGCACGACGTCGCCGATCGGGTGGCCGTAGGTGTCGTTGACGCTCTTGAAGTGGTCGATGTCGGTGAGCATCAGCGACATCTTCTTGCCGTAGCGCCGCGCGAGCAGCAGCGCCTCGTCGCAGCGGGCCTGGAAGGTGCGGTGGTTGTACAGGCCGGTCAGGCCGTCGGTGGTCGCCATCCGCTCCATCTGCTCGAAGAGGCTGGCCCGCAGGATCGACTGCGCCCCCTGCATCGCGAGCACCTCGAGGGTGCGCACCGTCTCCTCGTCGAAGGCGTTCTTGCGGCGCGTGCCGGCGACGAGGGTGCCGAGGATGCGCTCGCCGGCGCGCAGCGGCACGATCTTGAGCGAGGCGAGCCCCTTGAGTTGCGTCTCCTCGTCGAAGACGACCGGGCGATCCATCTGGCGCACGTCGCGGCCCGGCAGCGGCGCGCCGTAGCGCACCACGTTGGCGACCAGGCCGGTGTTGTCCGGGAACTCGACGCCCTCGAGCGCGCGGCCGCTGGCCACGCCGGCGACCTGCATCACCTTGTGGCGTCGCTTGCCGTTCTCCTCCTCGACCAGGGTGAGGGCCGCGAAGTCGAGCCGGCCCATGGCACGCGCCATGTCGAGCGCGACGGCGACCGCCTCGGCGGTCTTGCTGGTGCCGTTGAGCTCCTCGATGGCCTTGTAGAGCCGGTCCTTCTCGTCGCGAGCGCGCCGGATGTAGTTGAGCACCCGCTCGACCTCGATGGCTCGCAGCACCTCGGAGGCGACGGTCGCGAGCAGCCGCTCGTCGTCCTCGCCGAAGGGCTCGGCTTCGAGCCGGTCGGCGACGAGCACGCCGCGCACCGCGCCCACGCCCCGGCTCTCGGTGATCGGCACGGCGATGACGCTGCGCACCGCGGGGGTCTGCTCGTAGTAGTTGATGCACTTGAGGTTGCCGGCCAGCCGCACCGGGGCGCGCCGCTTGAGGACGCCGCCGAGCACACCTTCGCCCGCGGGAAAGGCCTCGCGCTTGAGGAAGTCGGAGGCCGAGCGGCAGTCGTGCAGCTTGAGCGCCTTGTCGTCGCTGGTGAGCACGAAGGCGGCGCAGGTGTGGGTCTTGAGGGCGATCTCGGCGACCTCGATCGCCGAGCCGACCGCGCCCTCGATCTCGGTGACCGAGGCGAGCAGCCAGGCCTCGCGGTCCTCCTCGCCTCCGGCCTCAGTGCCGCTCGAGACCAGTCGATAGGCGCGGGCCCGCTCTTCCATCTCCTTGATGCGCCGGTCGACCGCCGCCTTCTCGCTGGCGCGACCGCGGGCGACCTGGGCCGCGAGCACGGTGTGGTAGAGCGCCGCAAAGAGCGCCAGGAACGCCGAGTGCGAGAGGAAGACCAGCGGTTGCCGGTCGGCCGGGACGAGTACGTGCGCCGCGTCGAAGAGCAGGGTGATGGCGAGCAGCACCGCGCCGGTGCGGCGAGGCAGGAAGGCGACGAGGAAGGCCATCAGCAGATAGACGACGGGGAAGAGGCCGTCGCCGAGGATCTGCACCATCAAATAGGCCGCGCCGATGAGCAGCGAGCCCATCTCCAGGTCGTCGCGGAAGGTGCTGGGGATGCCCACCGTCGAGCGGCGCACCCGGCGGGCGAGCGTGGCGACCAGCGCCGCGACCACCAGGCCGACGGCCGCGGTGTCGCGCCAGGAGGCCGCGCTCAGCTCGCGCAGGCGGCCGGTGAGCACGAGCGCGAAGCTGAGCGCCGCGCACACCCCGGGCAGCAGGCGGATGAGGAAGGCGAAGGCCTTCCGGGCCTGGAGAGGGAGGTCGCCGCCGGGGTTGCGAGCCGTCACTGGTCTTGGCACGGAGCGACTCCTTCGGCGCGAAGGGCGCGCCTCAGTACTCGAAGTTGAAGACCACCTCGTCTGGCCGCACCAGCCCGAGGTCCTCGCGGGCCGCGCGCTCGAGGGCGCGGTTGTCGCCGGAGAGGGCCTCGATCTCCAGGCGCAGCGAGGTGTTCCGAGCGGCCAGGTCCTGGTTCTTCGCCTCGTAGGAGGCGATCTCTTCGCGCAGCTTGCTGTTGCGGCGCAGCCCACCCGAGCTGGCGGCCGAGACGATGGCCAGCGCGAACGCGACTGCTGCCGCGAGCAGCGTGTACTTCCGGGAGCGGGTCATCGGGGGCCAGACCGGGGAATAGCGACCAACAACAGCGTGCTACAGGCAGCGTAGCAGCGGCCGCTCGGCTGGCAAGAAATCGGCCGGTCGGGCCGGCGAACGAGACCGCGACACGCGGCCAGGTCCCCGCAACCCGCGTCTTCGAGGCGCGCGGCTTTCGGCCACCGTCTTCATCCGACTTGATTCGACCGACGCGGCTTGCGGGCGGCCGGCAGGGGAACGGTCAAGGCTGCATCCGGGGACAAGCGCGAACGGCGGGCTACCCGCCCTGTTTGACGAGGCGCCCGACGAGCTCCCGGAGCCCCTGGGGGTTCGCGGGGCCAGTGTAGGCCGCAGCCACCTTGCCCTCGCGGTCGAGCACGTAGGTGGTCGGCAACTGCCTGATGGCGCCGAAGGGTGAACGGCCCGCGCGCACCTCGTCGTCCGCGATGAGGACCGGATAGCCGACCCCGTAGCTCTCGACGAACGGCTCGAGCACCCTTCGGCCTTCGAGGTCCATTCCGATTCCGACGACCTGAAAGCCCCGGTCGCCGAAGTCGCGCTGGAGCGCAACAAGGTTCGGGACCTCGAGCATGCAGGGGAAGCACCACGTGGCAAAAAAGGTGACCAGCGCGACGCGCCCGCGAAGCTGTTCGAGCGAGTAGAAGTCGCCCCGCGCCGTGGGAAGGCCAAGCGCGTAGGGCGAGCGGCGGTCGGCGGTCGGGGTCGGCTTCGCCGAGGGACAGGCCGCGGCGAGCGCCAGGGCGACCAGGGCGATGGTGAGGCGAGGCCAGGCGCCAAGGACAAGTCCTGTCGAAGGGCGCCGGGGTCGCGCGGGGAGGGGGCAGGTGGGCGAGGCAGGCATTGAGGAGGCCTGGGCGCTGGTCGAAGCGGAGCTCACAGGCTCACGATGCCCAACAGACCGGGCGCCGACAAGCGTGCAGCCGCGTTGATTGCCCCTTCGGACAGAGCGACAGGGGGCGCGAGCGAGAGCCGGAAAGCGCGCCTAATGGGCGCGCGAAAGGTGGCCAAGGAAACGGTTGCATGAGGAGGCGATCGGGTTTAGATGGCCAGCTCCCATCCACTGCAGGAGTGAGCGCACCCATGGCGAGCGAGTTCGTGACCGAGATTGGCGATGCGAGCTTCCAGAAGGAGGTTCTCGAGGCGGACAAGCCGGTGCTGGTGGACTTCTGGGCGAGTTGGTGCGGGCCGTGCAAAGCGATGGCCCCGGCGCTCGACGAGGTGGCCAAGACCTACCAGGGCAAGCTGAAGGTGGTGAAGGTCAACGTCGAGAACGAGCAGGCGAGTGCGCAGCAGTACGGCGTCACCGCGCTGCCGACGCTGCTCTTCTTCAAGAACGGCAACGTCGCCCACATCGTCGTGGGCGCACCTGCGAAGGCCAAGCTCATCGAGGCGATCGAGAAGGTCGTCTGAAGCCGCGGTCGCGGCCGCTTGGCGGGCCGGAGGCAGCGACAGCGCGTGCCGGGCGAATCCGATTCGCAGGCTGGGTCTTCGGAGGGCCGACCTTCGTGTCGGCCGCCGGGATCGCCCACGCATCTGCCCGATTCGTCGACGGGCGCATTGCGATGCGCCCCTGCCAGCCCACGGTCAATCGCTCTGAGGTTGCGGGCAGAGCGCGCTGTCGACTCTCGACCGTCGACTGTCGCTAGAACAGATGCCGGCGCATCGCCACGTTCATCAGCAGGCCCAGGCCTATCATGTTCGTCAGAACTGACGAGCCTCCGTAGCTCAGCAGCGGCAGGGTCACGCCCACCACCGGCAGAAGCCCGGTGACCATGCCGATGTTGACGAAGACGTGCCAGAAGACCATCGCCGCGACGCCCACCGCGAGAAAGGAGCCGAACTTCTCGCGCGCCGAGGCGGCAACCGCGAGCATCATCACCAGGAGCACCAGGTAGAGGCCGATGAGCACGACGGCGCCGACGAAGCCGTGCTCCTCGCCCCACACCGAGAAGACGAAGTCGGTGTGCTGCTCGGGCAGGAACGAGAGCTGGGTCTGGGTCCCGTGGCCCCAGCCCTTGCCCGAGGCCTGGCCGCTGCCGACGGCGATGAGCGACTGGCTGGCGTGGTAGCCCGCGCCGAGCACGTCGCCCTCGGGATCGAGGAAGGCGAGCACGCGCTTCTTCTGGTAGGGCTTGAGCAGGTAGGCCCAGGCGAAGACCGCGCTCGCCACGAAGCCCGCGGCCAGGACCAAGAGCGATCTCCACCGCACCTTGGCGACGAGGATGATGCTGCCGGCGACCGCGGCGATCATCATCGAGGTGCCCAGGTCGGGCTGCTTCATCACCAGGGCCACCGGCACCGCCAGCAGCAGCGCGGGCAGCCAGAGCTGAAGGAGCGAATAGCCTTCTTTGGTGTGCGGGTCTTCGTGGAAGAAGCGGGCGACGACCAGGATGATCGCCAACTTCATCAACTCCGAAGGCTGCAGGTGGACCGGCCCCAGGTCGAGCCAGCGCTGCGCGCCCATCGCCGCGTGCCCTCGGACGAGCACGGCGACCAGCAGCAGCACGACGACGCCGTAGATCGGGTAGGCGAGCTTGAGCAGGTAGCGGTAGTCGAGCAGCATCGTGCCCGCGCAGGCCCCGAGCCCGATGAGCAGCCAGTAGATCTGCGACTTCCAAATCGGCGCGTAGGCGGCCCGCGACGCGGAGGCGAGGTTCCAGACGCCGAGCGCGGCGATGAGCAGGGCGAGCGCGAGGATGTGCCAGGGGATGTTGCGCCAGAGCTGGCGCGCGGTGCTCCGGCCCGGCGCGACTAGGTCCACGGTGCGCTCTCCTTGGTGGCCCGCGAGGCCTCGCGCGTCGTTCCCGAATCGAGCGCGGGCAGCGGGTCGCTCGCCGGCGGGCTTGCCGAGGGGGTGGCCTTGGGCGCCGGCTCCGGCGGGGGCGTGTTTCGCGCCGCCTCTTCTTCGGCCTTGATGCGGAAGTACTCGCGGACGACCGCCATGGCGATGGGAGCCGCGTCCGAGCTGCCCGAGCCTCCGTGCTCGTTGAGCACCACGACGGCCACCTCGGGCTGCTCGAACGGCGCGTAGGCGGCAAACCAGGCGTGGTCGCGCTGGAAGAAGGTCATCTGATTGGCCTTGATGCGCGTCGAGCCGAGCTTGACGACCTGCGCGGTGCCCGTCTTTCCGGCGACCGCGACGTCCTTGAGGCGCCGGTAGTAGGCGGTGCCGCCCGGCTCGTTCATCACCGCGTTGAGCCCCGCGCCGACCAGCGCGAGGTGCTCGGGCTTGACGTCGAGCTTGTGGACGACTTGCGGCTCGAGGGCGCGGACAAGCTTGCCGTCCGGGTCCTCGATGCGTCGCACGACCTGGGGACGGTAGAGCGTGCCGTCGTTGGCGATGGCGGCGTAGGCCATCGCCAGTTGGATCGGCGAGACGTTCACGTCGCCCTGGCCGATGGAGGTGTTGAGTGCCAAGCCCTTGGTGTAGCCGCCGGGGGTGACGCGGTCGTGATAGGTGGTCGAGGGCACGATGCCCGGCACCTCGGGCGAAAGGTCGAGCCCGGGCACGCGCCCGAAGCCCAGCTCGGTCGCCATCTCGGCGATGGCGTCGATGCCCATCCGGTCGCTCATTGCGTAGAAGAAGGTGTCGCAACTGTGCTTCAGGGCGTGGTGGAGGTCGACCGTCCCATGGCCCGCGTCGCGCCAACAGCGCCAGCGGCGCCGGCCGAGCGAGTAGCCTCCGTTGCAGAAGACCGAGTTGTGGGCCCCATGCGTGCCGGTCTTCAAGCCGGCAAGCGCGGTGACCACCTTCCAGGTCGAGCCGGGGTGGTAGTGCTCCTGGGCGACGCGGAAGATCAACGGCTCGAGCGGGTCCTCGCTGATCGCGCGCAGCTCGGCCCGGGTGATGCGCCCGGTCAGCTTGTTCGGGTCGTAGGCGGGCTTGCTGACCATCGCGAGCACGAAGCCGGTGTTGACGTCGACCGCGACGAGCGCGCCCGCGGCCGCCGCCTCGAAGGCCTTCTCGGCCGCCTGCTGCAGCGGCAGGTTGAGCGAGAGCACCAGGTTGTGGCCCGAGCTGGGCGGGGTGAGCCTGTCCAGGTCGCCGAGCAGGTGGCTCGAACCGCGGATCTTGCGCCCCTTCGCATCGACGATGGTCTTGCGCCACCCGTCGACCCCGCGCAGGTCGCTCTCGAAGCGCCGCTCGACGCCGCGGCGGCCGATGTAGTCGCCGAGGACATAGCCTTCGATGCCCTTCTTCTCGAACCCGTCGAGCTCCTCGCCCGTCACCTCGTTCATGTAACCGAGCACGTGCGCGGCGAGCGCCCCGTAGCGGTAGTGGCGGTGAGGGGCGGCGACGACGTCGATGCCGGCCAGCTCGAGCCGGTTGGCCTCGAGGCGGTCGAGCGCGTCGAGATCGACGTCGAGCTTGACGGTGAAGTCGCGAAAGCGCTTCAGGCCCCGCGCCTTGCGGTACTGCTCGCGCACCCGCTCGACCTCGTCGGAGGTGAGCGACAGGTAGGTCGCCAGCTTCGGGAGGATCTCGTCGAGGCAGTAGCCCTTGGGCGCGCCGCTCGGCTGGCAGAAGGCCGGGGTGAGGGTGACGTTGTAGCTGGGCCGGTTGTCGACGAGGATGCGCCCGCGGTTGTCGAGCATCATCCCGCGGTCGGCCGGGACGCGGGTCTCCTTGACGAAGTTGTCGAAGCTCTTGGCCGTGAACTCCTCGCCGCGGGTGATCTGCAGGTGGTAGAGCCGGCCGGCGAGCACGAGCATCAGCGCGCTCATCAGCGCACCGGCGAGCAGGATGCGCGAGCGAAGGTCGCGTCCGCCCTGCTGCTTGCCAACGATCATCGGCATCGGGGGCGCCCTCTCCGGCTCACAGCAGCAGCCCGCGCTCGGGCTTCTTGAAGAGGCCCTCTATCGACTTGAGCAGCGGCCAGATGAGCAGCGCGGCGAGCATCGTCAGCCCCGCGGTCGGCCACATCGCCGAGAAGAGCGGGCCGAGCCGCGTCGAGGGCGAGGCGAGCGACAGCAGCCCGATGGCGGCCAAGGTATGCAGCAGGTCGATGACTGCCGCGAGGGGCACGAAGCCCTTGACCGAGCGCACGTCGACAAAGGGGGCCAGCAGGCGCGCGAGCAGGAAGGTGAGCACCGAGGTGAAGACATACAGGCCGCTCGGCTGCCCGCTGAGCACGTCGACGAAGTAGCCTGCGGCAAAGGCCCCGAGCGCCCCCTCGAGCGTCTGGCAGCGCAGGGCGAAGAAGAGCACGAAGACGACGTGGACGTCGGCCCGCGCGACCGAGATGCCGAGCGGCCGCAGCAGCGCGCACTCGACCGCGACCAACGCAAGACATGCGAGCGAGATGAGGACCACCTTCATGGAGTGTAGCCGCCTGCCTGCAAGCTGAAGTTGCGCCAACTCAACCGACCAGGATGCGTCTTGTTCCCCCGCGCGCGTGTCAGCGCGCGGGCAGCGAGGCCTCCGGAAAGTCCTGGCGGCCCGGGAGCCCGGTGAGCACGAAGACCTCTTCGAGCCGCGAGTCGGGATAGGCGAGGTCGACCGCCGGGGCGACCTCGGCGCTCAGGAACATGCCGTGGTTGGGCCGCTCGACCCCGGCGACCCGCCCGACGACAAGGCCCTTGGGGAAGACGCCGTCGGTGCCGGAGGTGACGAGGATGTCGCCCTCCTCGATGTCCTCGGTGCGCTGCGCCTGCACGAGCGCCGGGCGATTGAGTGCGCCCTGGCCCAGCACCTTGGCGCGCGCCCGCGAACGCTGAACGCGTACGGGCACCGCGAAGTTCGAGTCGGAGAGCAACAACACGTCGGCGCTGGTCGGCCCGGCGTTGAGCACCCGGCCGACTATCCCTTCGCTGGCCAGCACGGCCATGCCCTTGGCGACTCCGTCGCGGGTGCCCTTGCCGACCTTGAGGGTAAGCAGGTTGAGCACCGGGCTCTCGCCGACGACCGGCGCGACGAGCATCGGCGCGGGGGCCGCCTCGGCAAATCCGAGCAGGCGGCGCAGCCGCGCGTTCTCCTCCTGGGACTCGGCCAGCCGGGCGACCTCGCCCTTGAGCCGCAGGTTCTCGCGCCGCAGCTCGAGGTTCTCTTCGCGCACCCCGCGCAGCGCGAACCAGCTCTGCTGGCGGTCGATGGCCCCGCCAACCACGCTGGTGATCGCCCGCTCGATGGGGGCGGTCGCCCAGAGCACCGCGCGGTCGAGTCCGTTCAGGTCGCGGCCGCGCTTGGCGTGCGCAAGGTAGGTGATCAACGGCACGGCGAGCAGCGCGCCGATCGCCAGGAGGTCCCGATATCGTCTGATGAAACCCAGCACGCCGTCTCGCTCGTCTGGCCGTGACCGTCACGGCCCGGGGCCTGTCTTGTGTCGGGTAGACTGCGACCCGCCCATAAATTTCGCCCCGGTTTTCGGACCGCCCGCTCCACGGACCGTCGGCCCCGGGGTCAACCTGCGCAAGGCGCTTATTTCACTTGCATTTTCTCAGTCGCCTCTCTAGGGTGTCAAGCTTTCTTGAGGCATCCGACAAGCCCCCGGGAAGGGAACGATCGTCGACTCTTGGTGGTTGCTAGAAGCCCCAGGCCGGCGCTCGTGTCAAGACGGCCCAAAAGGAGAGGCCCCAGATGCTGGACACCCTGCGGAAGAATTCCAAGTCCGCGCTCATCTACGTCTTTTTCGGGATCATCATCGTCGTCTTCGTCTTCTCGTTCGGGCCCGGCTCGGACGGTTGCCGCTCCGGTGCACTGGTAAGCGGGGGGGGGGCCGCCGCGACGGTCAACGGCAAGACGATCTCCGTCGCTGACTTCGAGCAGACCTACGGCCGCATCTACCGCGACTACCAGGCGCGGGCCGGCGGCTCGTTCAACGAGGAGCTCGCCGCGAGCATCGGGCTCAAGGACAAGGTGCTCGACCAGCTTATCGAGCGCGAGCTGCTCGCCCAGGCGGCCGCCGACAACGGCATCACCGTTTCCGACGAGGAGCTGGCCGGCGAGATCTACGGGATGGCCGCCTTCCAGGTCGACGGCGAGTTCGACCCGGAGCAGTACAAGCTCATCATCGAGCGGCAGCTCGGGACGACCACCTCGCAGTTCGAGCAGGACCTGCGCCGCGACCTGCTCGCCCAGAAGATGCTCGGCAGCCTCTCGGGCGCGGCCAAGGTCTCCGAGGACGAGGTGCGCGCCGAGTACACCCGCGAGCGCGAGAAGCTCGACCTGAGCTTCGTGCGCTTCTCGCCCCACGCCTTCAAGGCCGAGGCCGGGGAGCCGACCGAGGCCCAGGTCGACGAGCTGCTCAAGGTCGACCTGGCCAGGGTCGAGGAGCACTACAAGGCCAACAGCTTCCGCTTCAACAAGCCCAAGCGCGTCAAGGCCAGGCACCTCCTCGTCAAGCTCGACGAGAAGGCCGCCGAGGCCGACGTCGAAGCGGCGACCGAGAAGCTGAACGACCTGAGGCAGCAGGTCTCGGGCGGCGCCGACTTCGCCGCGCTCGCCAAGGAGCACAGCCAGGATCCGGGCAGCAAGGAGAAGGGCGGCGATCTGGGCGTCTTCGGCCCGGGCACGATGGATCCGGCCTTCGAGAAGGCGGCCTTCGCCCTCGAGGCGGGCCAGGTGTCCGAGTTGGTTCGTACCCGCTTCGGCCTGCACCTCATCAAGGTCGAAGAGGTGCTCCCCGAGGAGAAGCGCTCGCTCGACGATGCCAAGCGCGAGCTCGCCAGCGAGCTTCTGCTGCAGGATGCCACCAAGGCGCTCGCCAAGAAGAAGGCCGAGGAGACCCTGGCGCAGGTCAAGGAGGGCAAGAAGCTCGAGGAGCTCTGGCCCGCCGAGGAGAAGAAGGACGAGCCCCAGCAGGCGATGCGCTTTGAGATCGGCGGGGCAAAGCCGCAGGTCGAGGCCACCGGGCCCTTCTCGCCGACCGGCGACTACATCCCGCGCATCGGCGTCGACGCGGCGCTCACCGCTGATGCCCTGGCTCTCGACGAGAAGAAGCCGGTCGCCGACAAGGTCTACGAGATCAACGGCAACTTCATCGCCGTCACCCTCAAGGCGCGCCAGCGCGCCGACCTGAGCGAGCTTGCGGCGAAGATGGACGAGTACCGCGGCAAGGCGCGGGACCGGAAGATCGGCGAGGTCATCGACGGCTACCTCAAGTCGCTCAAGGAGAAGGCCGACATCGAGAAGAACCAGGCCCTGCTCGGCCCGGGCAGCCTGCTCGATCAGACCGAGGTCGGGACCGGTTAGAGTCGCGTCTCGATGCGGGCCCTCGAGGGGCTTGCCATGAAGCACCCGAGGGCGCCGGCGCATGCCGGCGCCCTCTTCGCTTGCGCGCCGCCCCCACGGCGCGCTACACGCCCGCCCATGAACCGCTCGAAGAACACCCTCGTGCTCGCCTCCAGCTCGCCGCGTCGCAAGTTGCTGCTCGCGCAGGCGGGCCTTGTGTTGGTCGTCGACGCGCCTCGCGTCGACGAAGGCGACCTGCCTGGCGAGACGGCGCGCGACTTCGTCCTGCGCGTGGCGCGCAAGAAGGCGCACGCAGTCTCGCCACGGCATCCGGGGAGGGTCGTGCTCGCCGCGGACACCGCGGTTGTCCTCGGGCGGCATCTGTTCGGCAAGCCCCGCGGCGCCGAGGACGCACTGAGGATGCTGCGGTCGCTCTCGGGCGAGGAGCACCAGGTCATCACCGGCGTCTGCGCGCTCGGCCCCGGCGGGCAGCACGAGGCCGCGGTCGCCACCCGCGTGCGCTTCGCGCCGGTCTCCGAAGCACAGGCGCGCTGGTACGTGGCCACCGGCGAGCCGTCCGACAAGGCTGGCGGCTATGCCATCCAGGAGCGGGGCGGAATGCTCGTCGAGTCCATCGAGGGCAGCTTCTCCAACGTCGTCGGGCTGCCGCTGGCCGAGACGCTGGTGCTCGTCTCCAAGGCGGGGCTGCTGCTGCCGTGGGAGGCCGAACAGTGAGCATTCGCGAGAATCTCCAGAAGGTGCGTGAGCGGATAGAGACCGCCGCCGCGCGGGCTGGCCGCGCACCTGGGGCCGTCCGGCTGGTCGCCGTCTCCAAGACGCAGCCGGCCGAAGCGGTGCGCGAGGCCTACGAGGCGGGCCAGCGGCTCTTCGGCGAGAACTACGCCCAGGAGCTGCGCGACAAGGCCAACCTCCTCGCCGACCTGCCCGACCTGCAGCTCCACTTCATCGGGCGGCTCCAGCGGAACAAGGCGAAGTATGTCGCCCCGCTCGCCTCGATGATGGAGTCGCTCGACGATCTCGGCCTTGCCCGCGAGCTCGACAAGCGGGCCGCCGCCGTCGGCCGCCTCCTCCCGGTGTTGGTGGAGGTGAACCTCGGCGAGGAGCAGAAGGGCGGGGTGCCCGAGGGCGAGGTGGAGTCTTTCGTCGGGCAGGTGCGCGCCATGGGCGGGCTTCGGCTCGACGGGCTGATGTGCATCCCGCCGTTTAGCGATGACCCGGAGCACTCGAGGCCGTACTTCGTCCGCCTGCGCGAGCTTGCCGAAAAGCTGGGCCTGACGGTGCTCTCGATGGGAATGAGCACGGACTACGAGGTAGCGATAGAGGAGGGCGCGACCCTCGTGCGAGTCGGCACGGCGATCTTCGGGCCAAGGTCGCACCGAGTAGGCGGTCCTGGGCGCAGTTTGGGCGGATAGCCCGCAAGAAGGGGCCCGCGCCACCGGGTGCCGGCCGCGGCCCAATCCTGCGACCGATCGCTTGGGTCAATTCCCGAGGGTCGACCTTCGTGTCGGCGGAGCGGGTGCTCAATTTCCGGACGGGCGCATTGCCCTTGCGCCCTCCCACCCTCCGACCGATAGCTTCGGTTCCGGGCGACGCCCAGCCTGTCGACTCTCGACCGTCACCTAGATCTCGCGGAACCTCCAGCGCCCCTCGGCGCTGAGCTCGACCTTGAACTCCATTCCGCAGTAGAAGCAGCGGACCTCGTCGCCGGGAGCAAAACCCTCGTCATACGGATTGTTTGCGTTGCACTCGGGGCAGTCGAAGTCCTTGCGGCGCTTGGTGTCGCCCGAGAAACCGTCGTCGTCCTGGCTGTACTGATCGAGAGGCATACTTGCGCTCCGCCGCGATTACCAGCGGTCGAGAAAGTCGTTGAGGTCGTCGTTGGTCTTGGCGCGCGCGTCACGCGTCTCGCGCAGCAGGCCGTAGACCTGGAAGTGCTTCTTGCACATCGCGTAGATGTCGGCGTAGCCGAACTCGGCGAGGTCGGCCTGCCCGACCGCGGTCGCGCTGTAGCTGCGGTTGACCTCGGGGCCGAGCACCTCGCCCTCGCCAAAGAAATCGCTCTTGCGCGCGGTGCAGATCTCGACCGCTTTGTCGCCCTTTCCTCGTCCGAGCGTCACCTCGCCCCGCAGGATCATAAAGAGGCTGTTTCCAGGCGTGCCCTCTTGAAAAACCGGTTCGTCCGGCTGGAAGCGGCGGGTGCTCGCCTTCGACAGAAGAAGGGAAGTCGAAGCCGGTCCCATCGCCGCGAAGAGCGGCGCGAGCCCCAGCATCTCGTCTATCTTCACCCACTCCTGCAGGTCGACACGCTTAAGCTCGAGCTTGACGATGGGTGTGCCGTGGTCCTCCGCCATCGGTTCCTCCTGTTCATGCGCTGGCTGCGGCGAAAGAAGGCCCGATTCTAGGGGCCGCTTCTCGGACCGGTCAAACGAGGCCTGGCACGCCGTCCTTCGGAGCCCGAGCGGCGAGACGCGGCGTCGATGTCCGGCATGAGCCGCGCGCCGAAGGGCATGACCGCCGCGTTCTGCAGCGAGCACGAGTCGAGGGCCGCGCTCAGGCGTTCCCTGGGCCGCATGCCGAGAGCTTGGATGGCAGCTTCTTGAGGTGGCGGCCGATCAGGCTGCGCTGCGAGCGTCAATGGGGCTGGTTGGCTATGCGCACGCCGACCAGGGGCGCGTCTATATGATCGATTAGTTGCTCGGTCAGGCTCTGGGGGAGCGGTCGGGTCGCGTCGGGCAGAACGAGGACGCCGTGCCTGTGCCAAGGAGCTGCTCCAACGAGCGAAGGCCGACGAGGTTGCCGAGCGCTGCCTCGAGAGCCTTGTCGCAGGCAGAGGCTCAGGCTCCCTGCGAGCAAGCCAGGGCAGCTCGGCTGCCTCGGCGGGCGGCCACACCGCGCGCTCCCCCATCAGTAGCGTCCTTATTGTCGCCAAGGTTGCGGACGGGCTCATGGCTGTCAACGTTTCGGTTAGAGGCTTGGCAGGCGAGGAGGCGACAGGCGTGTCGCTCCTCCGGCAAGGAAACGGGGGCGACCTTGCTGAAATCGCAACGATCGCAACGGCGGCGGAGCACCTCTTCGGACCGCTTTCGCCGCGCAGGGACGCAGGCGCTCGCTCGAGTGTCGTCCAGGCGATAGGCCTTGACCCTCGGGACAGAGGAATGGTACGCGATTTCGACAGCCTGCCTGCCCGCTGTTCTACTGTGGACATCCCGGGGGACGGCCGCCTGCAGGTCGTTCACGAATGACTGAGGTCGAGACTTGAGCAAAAAGTACTACACCGTCCTCATCGTTCCCGATGACTCTCCCAAGACGCGCAAGCTGCGCGTCCCGCTCTGGATCCTTACCCGTTCGGCGGTGGTGTTCGCAGTGCTGCTGCTGGGAGCCATCGCGGCGACGGTCCACTACTTCCAGGTCGTCGGGGAGATTACCGAGAACAAGATCCTGCGTGACGAGAACGTCCAGCTCCGCAGCGATCTGAAGCGCATCCGCGAGCGCATCGCCCACATCGGCAGCACGCTCGACCGGGTCGAGCGCTTCGACCAGCGCCTGCGCGCGATCACCCTGCTCTCCGACCCCGAGCGCCACTTGGCCATCGGCCCGGTCGGCATGGTCGACGCGGACGATCGCGACAGCCCCTCGGCCCGGGTGATGCTTGGCGAGCCCGAAGACCCGGCCGCGCTGCGCAGCAAGCTCGACGCCCTCTCGGCCGAGGCGGCCCGCCAGGAGGCGAGCCTGCAGGAGCTTCAAGCCTACTTCGAGGACCAGAAGTCGCTTCTCGCCTCGACCCCCTCGGTCTGGCCCGTGCGCGGCTGGGTCACCAGCGACTTTGGCCACCGGCTCGACCCGTTTACCGCCGAGCGCATCATGCACAAGGGGCTCGACATCGCCGCCGCACACAGCACCCCGATTGTCTCGCCCTCCGACGGCTTGGTCATCTTCGCCGGGGTCGAGGGCGGGTACGGCAAGGTGCTTGTGCTCGACCACGGCTACGGGGTCAAGACGCGCTTCGCCCACATGGCCGACATCGAGGTCAAGGTCGGCGACCGGGTCAAGCGAGGCGACCAGGTCGGCCTGCTCGGCAACACCGGGCGCTCGACCGGCCCCCACCTCCACTACGAGGTCCGGGTCAACGGCGTCCCCGAGAACCCCCGCAAGTTCATCCTCGAGTAGCCGTCGGCCGCCCGCGCCGGTCCGAGCAGCCTCTTGTCGCCCCTTCCGGTCCTCCGGCGGGGGCGCATCGGTTTGTGGGCCTGCTGCGCACGGCCCGCCCCCCGCCGGTGACCCTGGGCCTTCGCTTGCGGAATCCTCCCGTCTCTTCGCGGTGTTGGGTCAGTCGGACCGCCACCTTTCGCTGGTGGCTGCGCGGCGGGTTTGGAGTAGATAGGGGGGGACTGGGGTGTTACATTTCCGAGCCCTCTTTCGGAGGTCAACCCCGTCGACATCCGTCAAGTGCTCTCGGCCAGGCGTCCGCAACGTCGAGAGGAACAGCGGGCGCGCCGCCGTGCGCCCGGCAGCGGAGCGCGGGGCTTTCTACCCAGACAGGCAGGCACATGATCAAACAGGTCGTCAGGAAGATCGTCGGCACCAAGAACGAGCGCGAGCTCAAGCGCATGCGGCCCATCGTCGCGCGCATCAACGAGCTCGAGCCACAGATGCTGGCCCTCAAGGACGAGGACTTCCCGCGCAAGACCGCCGAGTGGAAGGAGCAGGTCCAGAAGGGCCGCGCGCTCGACGACATCCTGCCCGAGGCCTTCGCCCTGGTGCGCGAGGCGGGCAAGAGGGTGCTTGGCCAGCGCCACTTCGACGTGCAGATGATCGGCGGCATGGTGCTGCACTCGGGCAAGATCGCCGAGATGCGCACCGGTGAAGGCAAGACCCTCACCGCCACCCTGCCCAGCTACCTCAACGCGCTCTCGGGCCGCGGCGTCCACGTGGTCACCGTCAACGACTACCTCGCCCGCCGCGACAGTGAGTGGATGGGGCGCCTCCACAAGTTCTGCGGCCTGAGCGTCGGCTGCATCGTCCACGACCTGACCGACCGCGAGCGCCAGGTCGCCTACCGCTCGGACATCACCTACGGCCAGAACAACGAGTTCGGCTTCGACTACCTGCGCGACAACATGAAGTTTCGCCTGCAGGACTACGTGCAGCGCGAGCTGAACTTCGCCGTCGTCGACGAGGTCGACTCGATCCTCATCGACGAGGCGCGCACCCCGCTCATCATCAGCGGCCCGTCCGAGGAGTCGACCGAGCGCTACTACAAGATCGACCGGGTCATGCACGGGCTGATGCCCGACCAGGACTATGTGCTCGACGAGAAGTCGCGCTCGGCGCTGCCGACCGACGAGGGGGTCGAGAAGATCGAGAAGCGCCTGGGCATCGGGAACCTCTACGCGCCCGAAGAGGTCGAGACCCTGCACCACGTCGAGCAGGCGCTGCGCGCCCACACGCTGTTCAAGCGCGACGTGCACTACATGATCAAGGAAGGCCAGGTGCTCATCATCGACGAGCACACCGGCCGCACCCTGCCGGGCCGGCGCTGGTCCGACGGTCTGCACCAGGCCATCGAGGCCAAGGAAGGGGTGGTCATCGAGAGCGAGACCCAGACGCTCGCCACCATCTCCTTCCAGAACTACTTTCGCATGTACTCCAAGCTCTCCGGCATGACCGGCACCGCCGACACCGAGGCTGAGGAGTTCGCCAAAATCTACGACCTCGACGTGCTGGTGATCCCCACCAACAAGCCGATGATCCGCCAGGACTACGAGGACGTGGTCTACAAGACCGAGCGCGAGAAGTTCAAGGCGGCCGCCGACGAGATCGAGAGCCTCTACAACCGCGGCCAGCCGGTGCTCGTCGGCACGGTCTCGGTCGCCAAGAGCGAGGCCATCGCCTCCATCCTCCACAAGCGCGGCATCCCCCACGACGTGCTCAACGCCAAGCAGCACGCCCGCGAGGCCGACATCGTCGCCCAGGCCGGGCGCCTCAAGTCGGTCACCATCGCCACCAACATGGCCGGCCGCGGCACCGACATCGTCCTCGGCGGCCACCCCGAGTTCCTCGCCAAGAAGGATGTCGGCCCTGCCCCCGAGCTCGACACCGACGAGGCCCCGACCCCCGAGCAGCTCAAGGCCCACCAGGCGGCGCTCGAGAAGCACCGGCTCGACCTGGAGCTCGCGCTGGTCAAGTACCAGAAGCAGTGCGCCCAGGAGCACGAGGAGGTCATCAAGCTGGGAGGCCTGTTCATCCTGGGCACCGAGCGCCACGAGAGCCGGCGCATCGACAACCAGCTTCGCGGCCGCGCCGGCCGCCAGGGCGACCCGGGCGCCAGCCGCTTCTACATGTCGCTCGAAGACGACCTGATGCGCATCTTCGGCTCCGACCGCATCAAGGGGCTGATGGAGACCTTGGGCATGCAGGACGGCGAGCCCATCGAGCATCGCTGGCTCTCCAAGTCCATCGAAGGGGCCCAGAAGAAGGTCGAGGGCCACAACTTCGACATCCGCAAGAACCTGCTCGAGTACGACGACGTGATGAACCAGCAGCGCCGCAGCATCTACAAGCTGCGCCGCCGGGTGCTCGCCGCCGGCGCGGGCTTCCCGCTCATCGAGTTCGAGGAGGACCCGAAGAACAAGAAGAAGAAGATCCGCCTGGAGACCACGGTCACCTGGGCCGACGCGCGCGAGCGGATCCTCGATCTGCTCGAGGAGGCGATCCTCTCGGCCTGCGACGCCTACGCGGCTACCCGCAACCCGACCGGCTGGGACCTGCCAGGCCTCGAGCACGCGCTCAAGGAGCAGTTCGGCCTGTCGATGAAGGTCGTCGACGGCAGCTACTCGGGCCGCGAGGACCTCGAGGAGCAGATCTGGAACGTGCTCTTCAAGCGCTACGAGGCCAAGGAGCAGGAGGTGGGCGCCGACACCTTCCGGCGCTTCGAGCAGTACATCAACCTCTCGACCATCGACGCCCTCTGGAAAGACCACCTGCTGGCGATGGACCATTTGCGCCAGGGCATCGGCCTGCGTGGCTACGGCCAGAAGGACCCGAAGCAGGAGTACAAGAAAGAGGGCTATTCGATGTTCCAGCAGATGATGCAGGCCATCAACACCAACGTGGTCAGCACCATCCTGCGCGCCCAACTCCAGGCAAGGGCCGCCGAGGAGGCCGAGCAGGGAGAGGCGGCCCGCGAGGCCCGCGGCTCCATCGCCGGCGAATTCGACCTGTCCAAGAAGCGCCTGCCGAAGATGACCGAGGGCCGCGGCGCTGTCCAGGCCGGCGGCGCTCCGGCGCCCGGCAAGCAGCAGACCATCCAGCGCAGCACCCCCAAGGTGCGCCCGAACGACCCGTGCCCCTGCGGCAGCGGCAAGAAGTACAAGCGCTGCCACGGGCTCGAAGAGATAAGCGCGTAGAGCCGCCCCCACCTGCGCGCGGAAGCGAACGGGCAGCCTTCGGGCTGCCCTTTCGCTTTGCGGGCCCGCGACTTCGGGGGCCATTCGGCCTTGGCCCCGGGGCCAAGGCGGCGCGCGAGGGAGCGTTGCGCGCGCCGCGGGCTCGAGAGCGCCGTCGGCCTCGCCAGACACGCTCTCGCCCCCGCGCGCCAGCCGGTTTCCGAAGGCGGGGCGCGCCCCCAATGCCGCCGCGGGGAGGCGCTGGTCGCAAGATCGACTTCGCCGATCTTTCCGTCGAAGATTGCGCCCGTGAGGCCCCTGCCCCCGACAGCTCTGAGCGTGCTCCTCCTGGCGAGCTTGGCCGCGGCCGGCGCGCGCGCCGAGAGGCCGGGCATCTCTCGAGAGCCGCTGCCGACCGCGGACGGCACCCGGGCGACGCTCTACCACTACGTTCCCGAGCCCGGCCTCGGCCCGCGGCCCGCGCTGCTGCTGCTGCCCGAGGTGGGCACGACACGGCGGGCCTACGACTTCGACCGGCGGGGGCTCGCCCGCTATCTCGCCTGGTACGGCGTCGAGGTCTTCGTGCTCGAGTACCGCGGAGCGGGAGCCTCGGACTGGCCGGCGAGCTTCGACTTCGAGACGCTGCTCGAGAACGACTGCGAGGCCGCCTTCGCCCGCGCGCTCGCCGGGCGCGCGAGCATCTTTGTCGGCGGCTGGGGCCTGGGCGGAACGCTCGCGGGCCTGCTCGCGAGCCGCCACTCCAGGCAGGTCGCCGGGTTCATCGGCCTGCAGGCGGCGGCGACGCTCGATCTGCCCAACCGCCCGATGGCCGAGCTCGTCTCCCGACTCGAGCGCCTGCCGTCCATGCTCGATCTGCGGCTCGCCTCGCGGCGCCCCTTGTTCGAAGACCGCTCGTGGTTCGAGGTGATGGTCGCCAACGACGAGGGCCTCGCCGCCGCGCCGCTGCGCGCGATGCGCCTCTCCCTCCTGGCGCCGCTGCCCCGCGCGCTGATCGAGGATCTGCTCCGCTTCGCGCGCGAGAAGCGCATCGTGGTCGGCGGCGAGGACGTGCGAGAGAGCATCGCGCGCTATCGGGGCCGCAGCCTGCTGGTCATCGCGCCGCGCGACAACTGGATCCATCCGGAGTTTGCCACGCCGCTGGTCGACAGCCTCGGCCGCGAGCGTGTCGAGGTCCTGGTCCTCAATCCGCTCGAGGGCGCCCGTCTCGAGTACGGGCACCTCGGGATGCTGCTTGGCTCGGAGGCCCCGCGCGACGTCTGGGCGCCCATCCTCGCCTTCGTCAAGGAGCGCAGGTGAGCCGCGCCCGGCCCACGCGCCGACTGCGCGCCGCTCTCGCCGTCTTGGCGCTCGGGCTGGGAGCGGGCTGCGTGCTCGGCCGGCTCTATCGCGAGCCTCTCCCGCCCGAGGCCGAGCTCTTCGACGCGACGACCGCCGATGGCTGGCGGCTCGGGATTATCCGCTATCGCCCCGAGAGGCCGCGCGGCCTGCCGGTCTTGCTGTGCCACGGGGTCTTCAACAACGGGCGCATCCTCGACATCGATGCCGAGCACAGCCTCGCCCGCTGGCTCGCGTCGCGGGGGCGCGACACCTACCTGCTCAACCTGAGGGGGACGCGCTACTCGGACCAGCCCGATCCGCAGGCGGGGCGCTCGCTGCGCTATAGCGCCGACACCTACGTCCTGCAGGACATGCCGGCGGCGATCGAGGCGATCCGCAGGCGGACCGGAGCGCCCAAGGTGGACCTGGTCGGCCACAGCATGGGCGGCCACCTCGCCTACATCTACGTTGCCGAGCGGCCCGAGGACGTAAACGCCGTGGTGACCCTCGGCGCTTCGGCTCACTTCCACGGAGTCGGCAAGATCGAGCGCGAGTCGGGCCGGTCCATCGCGCGGCTGGGCACCTCGCTCGGCCCGACGGTGCCGGCGCCGGAGATAGCCCACGTGTTCGCGCCGCTGCACGGCGAGATCGAGGGCCCGATAGAGCGCGTGGGCCGCAACGCGCAGAACGTCAGCGTGACGACCTGGAAGCGCTTCATGGCCACCGGCGTCGACTACTGCTCGCGCGACGTGATCGCCCAGCTCGACTTGTGGATCTCGCAGAACCACATGTCCTCGGCCGACGGCAAGGTCGACTACACCGCGCGCCTGCGCACCGTGCGCGCGCCGGTGCTCGTCATTGCCGCCAAGCTCGACAAGATCGCCCCGGTCGCCTCGGTGAAGGCGGGCTACGAGCTGCTCGGCGGACCCAAGGAGTTTTTCATCGCCGGTGAGGAGAACGGCTTTCGGTTCGACTACGCCCACGGGGACCTGGTGATGGCCGACCGGGCCAAGCTCGAGGTCTGGCCGGAGATCTTGCGCTTCTTCGAGACGCACACGCCCGAGGGCTTGGAGGTGGCGGGCGGCGGGCAGAGCGCCGTCGCGCGCTGAGCCTCTGGCAGCCAGGTTCACCGGGAGGCTCGCGCCGCAGCCTGGCCATCACCTGACAATGCGAGCGCTTGGCCAGTAGTATTCGAGGATGCTCGCGTCCCTCCTCGCTCGGCTGGAGATTGACCGCTCCGACGAGCTGCCGTGGGAGGTGTTCTTCGGCGAGCCGCAGCCGCGCCACGTGCTCTCGATGGCGGGGCTGCGCGCCTCGATGCGCGTCGACTTCGAGGAGCGGGGCTGCTTGGTGGGGACCGTGCCGTGCGTGGCCGGGCTGCTCTTCGCGCTGCGGCGGGACTTCGACGCGGTCGTCGTGCGCCCGGACGTCGAGGACGGGTTGGGGTTGGTGCTCGTTCGTGCGCTCAAGCTGGGCGCGAGCTTCCCCGGGCTGAGCGAGGCATTCCTTGAGCCGCTGCGCCGGCGGGTCGCGCACGTGCCGTTCTGGATCACGCCGTTCCCCGACTCCGACGACTACGGGCTGGTGCTCTCCAGGACCGGCGTGACGCTCAGACATCAGGCCGATGCGCCGATGGTCGAGTCGATCTGCCGGTTGAAGGCGATGCTGCGCCCGCCGCCTGCAGAGGCGTAGTGTGCCTTTGCTGGCAGGGGCGCGGACGAAGAACGGGAGCCCTGCCCCCCGGATCTCGAAGTGGCTCAGGCCGGCGGCTCGAGCGCTTTTCGGTTTCGGGTTGCCGGCGGCTGTCGATATCGCCGGGTGGATCGGCCGTCGGAACGCGCCTGGGGATTTTTCAGGGCCGAGGATCAGCCGTCGGAACGCGCCTGGGGATTTTTCAGGGCCGAGGATCGGCCGGTCGGAACGCGCCTGGGGATTTTTCAGGGCCGAGGATCAGCCGTCGGAACGCGCC